>Ga0209382_10003638_pt1 | contig 21232 bp, 9 predicted proteins | sample SoiMetdeltSBSDD5_FD_187599 | JGI IMG/M metagenome (GOLD analysis project Ga0209382, IMG submission 187599) | Bulk soil microbial communities from a Populus tree surrounding site in Tennessee, USA - Soil MetaG P. deltoides SBSDD5 (SPAdes) (version 2) | ecosystem: Environmental > Terrestrial >... | reverse complement strand
CCATCAGCGGCGGTTCCCCGATTCATCCCGATCACGTTTCGAACTGGCACGGTGTCCGCGGCCCGTTTCGCTTCTGACGGTGAGACGGTCATCTACAGCGCGGCGTGGGGCGGCGACGACTACGGGCTGTTCATGACACGGCGGGGGAGTGTCGAGTCCCGGTCGCTCAGTATCTCGAATGCCAGGCTCCTCGGTGTGTCGTCGAGTGGAGATCTCGCCTTTCTGCGCGGCAGCCACGATGCGGTGAAGCTGCTCGCACCGACCCGCACCGGAACCCTTGCTCGCGTGCCGATCACGGGAGGCGGGCCGCGCGAGGTTTTCGACGATGTGATTGCCGCCGATTGGATGCCGGGCAGAGATGGTCTCGCCGTCATCCGGCCGGGTCAGGTCGAGTTTCCTCCAGGGCACACGATTCAGGGTCCGCACGGGTATACGTTCGCGCGTGTCTCGCCAGACGGGCAGACACTCCCCCTCGTCGAGGGTTCAGATATCGTCGTCCTCGACCGCTCGGAAAAAAGAGGACCTTGTCATCGGGATGGGGGGCATTGACGACACTCGCGTGGTCCCCCTCCGGCGACGAAGTGTGGTTCACCGGGGAACCACGAAGAAATGACCTGTCCGTGTGGGCGCTACGGGCCGTATCGCTCGCCGGGAACGAGCGTGTTATTTTCGCGTCTGCGGGCGCGGTGTTGGCGATTCTCGATGTGTTCCGCGATGGCCGCGCGCTGATGGCCACGCACGTCGGGAAAATGGGATGCTCGTGCTTGCCGCCCGGACAAACACAAACCAGGGAGCTCGCGTGGCTCGACGGTTCAGCGCCGGAGGCGCTCTCGGCCGACGGACAATGGGTCCTGCTGAGCGAATTGCTTCGAGGCGCGGGAGAGCATGGCTCCGTCTATCTTCGCAAGACGGATGGCTCCGATGCCATCCGCCTGAGCGATGGCTATGGCGAAGATCTCTCGCCGGATGGGAAATGGGTACTGACAACTGAGGTCGGCAACCGCCAGCACTGGATTCTTGTACCGACTGGGTCAGGATCGCCGCGAACACTCCCGTCAGGACCACTCGTCGCCCGCAACGAGGCCAACTTTCTTCCGAACGGACAGCAGATCGCATTCAGAGGCAGGGAGAAGGATCGCGGCGCCCGAATTTATCTCCAGGACATCGACGGAGGATCGATTCGCGCGATCTCTCCGGAACGTGTCGGATCGAGGGCACTGGCGACGCCTGACGGCCGGTATGTCGTCGGTTGGGCCGAAGGGCGGCGCTTCAAGTATCCCGTTGATGGAAGCGCGCCGGTTCCGTTGCCGTATCTGGATTCGGACGACATGCCTTTGCAGTGGAGCCCCGACGGCGCGGGCCTCTACGTGCTGCGAACCTCGCAATGGCCGCCCGCCATCTATCGCGTGCAAACCACGACCGGCGAACGCGAGCTGTGGAAGACGATTCAGCCGGCCGATCCGGCCGGCGTCGACAGCATTCTCAGGATCATGATCACGCCGGACGGCAAATCGTACTGCGTCGCGACGGGAATGTCGTCCCCCTTTCACCCAAGGCGTATCAGCTCCTGGAAGTGCTCGTCGTCAACAGGCCGAAGGCGCTCGCGAAATCGGCGCTCCAGGAGCAACTCTGGCCCGATACCTTCGTGCTCAAGAAGAACCTTGTCAATCTCATCGCCGAGGTCCGCGCGGCGCTCGGCGACGACGCAACGCACCCGCGGTTCGTCCGCACTGTCCACCGGTTTGGTTACGCGTTTCGGGACGCGTCCGACGAGTCAGGCGCGAGGCGGACACCGATTCCTCGAAAGGACGTCTCCTTCCGTCTGGTGTGGCCTGGAGGCCGTGCCGGACTGACGGACGGCGAGCACGTACTCGGCCGCGATCCCGACCTCGAGCTGTTCCTCGATTCGCCAAGCGTCTCGCGACGCCACGCGTGCATCAGGATCGCCGGCGGCGAAGCGACGATCGAGGATCTCGACAGCAAGAACGGTACGTTTGTCGGCGATCGGCCAGTCGATTCGATCACCCGACTGGGCAGCGGCGATTCCATCCGCGTCGGTTCGGTCCGGCTGACGTTAACCGCCGTCCGGAGTCGTGGATCGACCGAGACCCTGCCCCCATCGAAGGTGGATTACTGACACGCGTCGATCGTCCGCGCGAAGGGTTCCGTCCAGTCAAGCATCGCCATCGTCCGGGTCGACATTCACAGATCTCTTTCAGCAAGGCGTCGGAACTCGTCAGGGACGGAGCGCCCAACCCGCGACGCCGATCCATAATCCACCGCTTGTCCTCCGAAGCGCTTGCGGATCGCGTTGACGGCCTGGTCTACGCGCGATCGCGCCACGCCTTTTTTTGTGCCAGGACGGCGCCCTTCGTCAGCAAGCCCGAGCGGCAGATCCAGTTGCACGATTGCATGCGCTTCGAGATGTGAGACGGAGATCGCCGGCAGCGAAATCGTCCTCTCGTCACGGTGATCCGCAAGGACGCCGCGCACCAAGTCCTCGGCGATCTCAGCGAGCTCTCGTGGCAGAAATCGGCGCTGACAGCGTGAGCGAGCGCGTGACCGAGCGCAAATCGGCGAAGCGCACGCGGACTGTGATCGTCCGGCCCGCCAGGGATTTGGCGCGGAGCCGCGCGCCGATGCGGTCGGCGAGATGATGGAGCGTCGGTTTGAAGACACGCTCGATCGCCGGCTGTCGGCCGAGCGCCGATTGTGCGCCGGCAGAGTGCGCGCGCCGGCGCGTCTGGATGTGCCGCGGATCGCGGTTCCACGCGAGTGCCGTCAACTTTCTTCCCGCCGCGTGAACCGCTCCACGGACGCAGGAGCGCTTTCCGCCAAGTGACCGATGGTGGTGACGCCGATCTTGGCGAGCCGCGCCTCGGTGGCGGGGCCCACGCCCCACATGAGCGCGACGGGCAGAGATCGACGACGACCAATCCATCCGGCTTGGCGACCTGCGATGCGATCTTCGCCACGTGCTTGGTGCGCGCCACGCCGATGGACATCGGCAAGCCCAGCTCCGCGCGCAGGCGAGCCCGAACCGTCCTGGCGATCTCTGCCGGCGACCCGAAGAGATGCGTGCACCCTGCCACGTCGGCGAAGGCCTCGTCGATGGAGATGCGCTCGATAGCATCCGTGAAATCGCTCAGGACTCCGATCGCGGCGTCGCCGAGCCGTTGGTATTCGTTGAAATATCCGCCGACAAACACGAGCTCGGGACAGAGTTGTCCCGCGCGCCGTCCAGGCATGCCGCCTCGTACGCCGAAGGCCCGCGCTTCGTAGGAGGCGGCGAGCACGACGCCGCCGCCGACCGCAATCGGCTTGCCGCGCAGGCGAGGGTCGAGCAGCTGTTCGACCGACGCATAAAAGCGTCGAGGTCCGCGTGGAGAATGGTGGCTGTGGGCATAGCCACGGATCACACCCACCACAACGCAGACGCGAGTCGCCGCGGCGCCAGCCAGGCGTACTAGGGCAGGACTCCAGATTCTAGAACTCGCGCAAAAGTGCCTATTCGCTGTACGTTACGAAAATCCGCGCGAGCAGGCGCGTCTCGTGAAAACAGTTGTATCGAACTCCACGTTCGATCGCGGAAGTCTTTTTCCGACCTACATAAGCCGTTCGACGTGTTCGCGAATGGAGTCCCCGACACCACCGGACAGAGGTGACATCCACCTCTTTTTCTCCGCGTCTGTGTTCGCACCGCCACTCGACGACGTTATCCTCAATGCGCATCCACCCGGAACAGCCGTGAGTTGACAGCCTCGCAGCTTCCGGTCATGCTGCGCCTTCTTTTCCGTGTTCGGGTGTGTCTGCAGAGTGGTTCGCGCGATGCCACAGTCCGACGCAGAGTTATTCGCAATCGCCCGCCGCGCGTTCGAAGCGTTTGGCCACTTGCCCCACGTCCACGCTGTTGGGGTAGGTGGGCGCGAGCGGAATGGTCAACCCACGGGCGAGATCGTCCTCAAGGTACTCGTCACCGACAAAGTTCCACTCGAGACGCTTCCACCAGACGCCAGAGTCCCTGCTCAGTTTGAAGGTGTCCCCACGGACGTCGTCACCTGCGGGATTCCCACGTCCGGCGCGGCCGCCGGCGTGTTGCCGATGAGCGATGAACAGCGTGCCAACTACGACTCGCGGCGCCTGCGCCCGCTGCGCGGCGGCATTTGCCTGCAGGGCGCTCTCAAGAGCGGCCACGGCACGCTGGGCTGCCTGATGGAGGTCGTCGAGAACTCGAACCTGGTGTTTGCGGCAACGTGCCATCACGTCCTGTTCACCGGCTTCACCGCGGCACAAGTCGCCGACCTGAAGGTCGGACAGCCGACGTCCGACGAGAGCTGCACGGACTGCTGCAACGATATCTTCGGCAAGTTTTTCTGGGGTATCCGCGCGAATGACTCGATCGACGTTGCGCTGGTGCGCCTCGATCCCGGCGCCGAGTGGCTGGCCACGATTGATGACGTCGGACTGGTCACAGGCGAGCATGACGTGACCGTTGCCGAAGCGGCGACGCTGACGTACCAGATTCGCAAGCGGGGCGTCACGACACGGCTTACCGGCGGCACGGTTCAGGCGGTCGGCCTCACCGGGACCTCATCGGGCCGCCACTACACGAATGGCGTGGGCGTGCGCCCCAATCCAGATCCGGCGAACCCCGCTGCATTCGTTGTCATGTCGTATGGCGGCGACTCGGGCTCGGCGTACGTCAACGACGCCGGCGAGGTCGTCGCGATTCACTTCAGCGGAGACCACAATCCGACGAGCGTACAAAACGGCTGGGGTTTCGGATTCCCGGTCGGCGAGCTCATCGCGAATTACAACAGCGCAAACGGTCAAACACTACGCGTCGCACGCGCCGGCAACCCGAACACGGTCAACGTCGTTCCGGGCGCGAGCCCCGCCGCGCCGACGGCCGGCGCCGTCGTCCGGCGCGACTTCGATCGCACGCTGCGCGGCAGAGCGCTCGTGCAGCGTTGGCTTCGCCACTCGAAAGAGGTGAACGCGATCGTGCAGCACGAGCGTCGCGCGGCAACGGTGTGGCACCGGCAGCACGGCCCGGAGATTCTGCGCCTGCTCGCGCGCGCTCCGTTCGAGCCCACGCTGCCACTCCCCGAGGAACTTGGTGGCCGGCCCGTGCGTGAAGGCCTCGCCGCGTTCCTCGATCAAGTGGAGCGTTATGGCAGCGCCGAGTTGCGGCGATGCGTAGCCGACGAGCGCGCGTTCCTGATGAGCCTGCCGGGCCGCTCCTACGACGACGTGCTACGGGCCCTGGCCGATGACGAAGACGATGCGGCGTCGACGCCGCGCGCGAGGAGTCACTGACGTGTCGTACTCCGAAGAGGATTATCAGGCTCTCGCCCAACGCGCCGCCGCGCAACTCACGAGGCTGCCGGGCGTGCAGATCGTCGGAGTGGGTGGGCGCGAGAAGAACGGACGGCCGACCGGCGAACTGGTGTTGAAGGTCTTTGTCGAGCAGAAGAAACCACGCGCGGCGCTTCGTCCCGAGGAGATCATCCCCGAGGAATTCGAAGGGTTCCGGACCGACGTCGTCCACGCCGGCCGCTTTTCACTGGCGCAGCCGACGGGCAAGCGCCCGATCGAGCCCTCGGAGATCATGAATCGCGGGGACACCGATCGCTATCGCCCGATTCGTGGGGGAGGGCAAATCTCCGCGAAGGATGGTCCACCTCCGGGGTCGCTCGGGTTCCTCGCGAGAGTGCCAGCCGACCCCAAGCAGGTGATGGCGGTCACCTGCCATCACGTCCTCTTCAAGGTCGTTCCAGGCGTGGTCGGGCGGCGAGTTGGCCAGCCCGAGTGGGGGGACAGCTGTACTGAGTGCTGCGTCGGCGATTTCGGCCTGAGCAGCTTCAGCCATTTCGAGAACAACGGTATCGACGCGGCGCTCGTGCGCCTGAACCCGAAGATGGAGTGGCTCGCCGAAATTCAAGAGATCGGATTCATCAAGGGGCGTCACGACCTGACGACCGCGGAAGCGCAGCCGGGCACCTATCCGTTGCGAAAGCGCGGTCGTACGCTGCGCCTCACTGGGGGCACCCTGCAGACGATCACCGGTACGGGCACCTCGAGCGACCCGTCCGGCAACCTCCCAACGCGAACCTTTGTCGGAGGGATTGTCGTCCAGCCCACTCCGGACGTCGACGATCCGACCATCTCGGTGTGGTTCGCGCAGGAAGGGGATTCCGGGTCGGCGATCGTCAACGATGCGAACGAGGTCGTCGGACTGCTGTTCATGCGCAGCAACGCCGGCTTCGGCGTTGGAGTGTCGATTGCGGAAATCATCACCAAGTTCGCGACGACCAACAGCCTCACGATCGAGGTCGCGACGGCGACGCGCATGGGCGACAAGCAGGTCGTCCCGCACGCAGCGCCGGCTCACGGAGTCGCGCCCGGCTTCGAGCTCGCGCCGAACATTGCGCGATTGCGCGCCGACTTCGACCGCACCGCCGAAGGACGGCATCTCGTCACAGTGTGGTTGCGGCACTCGTCCGAGCTCAACCGCCTGGTGAACACGCATCCGCGGGTCGCGGCGCTGTGGCGAAGATTCAACGGTCCGGAACTCTTCCGCAACGTGGTTCGCGCGGCGGACGACCCGGCGTGGCGTGTGCCGACCGAGATCAACGGCCAGCCAGCGAGTGTGGTGTTGCACCGATTTCTCGCCGAAGCAGAGCCCCACGCGAGCGAGGCGCTCCGGCGCGATCTTGCCGCGCACACGGCGCTTCTCGCGGCACTCCCCGGGCGCTCGTACGACGAGATCGTGCGATCGCTGAAGTAAACGCAGCCCAATCGGACGCACCGTGAGCGGACAGACCGGCACCCTCCAACAACTTGCGCTCGACCTCGCTGGCGTGATGAGCCAGCTCGGAACCCGTCTGCACACGAGCCGCATCCGCGAGACGCTCGGATTGCTCGGCGTCTACTTCCCGCCCGAACTGCTGCAAAGTCCCGCTTTCGTTACTGCAGCCGACGCCACGGTCACCGCGTCGCAGGACGTCGAGACGGAGACGGCGGCGCTGCTGGCCGCGATCGCAGCGGACAATTCCGTACAGATTGTCGCGAGGTCGGCCGCGCTCATCACCGCGATCGGCCAGACAATTCAGTCGCTCGACGACATCGCCACGCAGCTCACGGTCGTCGGTCCCACGCTGCCGGGAATCACACCCGCGCAGGTGACCGGGCTCGTCGCCGACTTCCCGCGGAAGGTGCTCGACCTGACGATCGCCGAGCTCCTCGATCTCGTGCCCGGCGTCGGCGGAACGCTCACACTGCTCGGTCTCATCGAGAAGACGCCCGTAGCCGGTGACAGCACCGATCCCAGCAAGCCGCGCTTCGAACGTACCGAGATTCACTTCCGTCGCGCGCTCGACTTCCTGCAGCGCCCGGTCGACTATCTCGGCGATCGCATCGGTTGGGGCCGTCCGGGCTTCGACGGCGTCGCGCTGTTGCAAGGGCTCCAGTCGCTCCTCGACGCGCTCGGCCTGCCGGCAACCTTGTTTCCGCCGGCGCCGGGCAGCCCGGCGAAGCTCGACGCCTTCGCTCTCGATCTCACCGTCGATCCCTCAACCTCGCCGCCAGGGCTCATTGCCGAGGTGCTGTTGCCAATCGGCGGCAACGTCGACGTCGCGCTGCCGTCCCCGCATGAGAGCTGGACGTTCCGCGCAAAGTTCGATGGACAGCTGGCGCTTCGCACGAGCGCCGCTGTCCGGCCGCCGTTCACGCTGGAGGTGATGCCGCCGTCGCCGTCGGGGCAAGTGCAGGCTGGCATGTCGCTGACGGTGCAGGGTCGCCCGGCAGACCCGTTCATCCTGTTCGGGGAGTCCGGCGGCAGCCGCCTCGAAGTTGCACAGGTGGATGCCGTCGTTGGCCTGCGGTTCGTCTGGGACCCGGTCACGGGCAAAGCGACCGGCGAGACGCTTGCCGGGGCCACGGTCACCGGCGGCCGGCTCGTCGTCGACGGGAGCAAGGGCGACGGTTTTCTGACGACCATCCTGAGCGGCATTCGCATCGACGCGCCGTTCGATCTGGGATTCACATGGAGCGTGTCGGGCGGCGTGCAGTTCCAGGGCAGCGGGGTGCTCGAGATCCAGATCCCGCTCAATCGGTCGCTCGGACCGATTACGTTCATCCGTGCCTACATCGGCGCGGGGTTCAGCAACGGTACTGTGCCGATCGAGTTGTCGGCCGCGATATCCGCGCAGATCGGACCGGTTGCGGCAACCGTCGATCGGCTCGGCGCCAACGCGATCCTCTCGTTCCCCGCGGGAGGGGGCAACCTTGGACCGGCACAGTTCGACATCGAGTTCAAGCCTCCAACGGGCTTGGGACTCGCGGTCAACGCCGGCCCGATCCAGGGCGGCGGCTACATCGGCTTCGACAAGCCGAACGGCCGCTACTCCGGCGTCATTGCGCTCGAGGTGTTCGGCATCAAGGTCAGCGCGATTGCGTTGATCGATACGCGACTTCCCGACAACCGTCCGGGCTACTCATTTCTGATCGTCATCTCGGTCGAGTTCTTCCCGATTCAGCTCAGCTGGGGTTTTACGCTCAACGGGGTCGGCGGCATCTGCGGGATTCATCGCACGATCGACGCCGAGGCGATGCGGCTGGGTGTGTACGCCGGCAGCCTCGACTCGATCATGTTCCCGCGCGATCCTGTGCGGAACGCGCCGCAGCTGATCAGCGATCTGGGCCGCATCTTTCCACCTGCCGAAGGTCAGTTCGTTTTCGGACCGATGGCGAAAATCGGCTGGGGCACGCCCACCCTCGTCGAAATCTCTCTCGGCATCGTCATCGAGCTGCCCGACCCGATCCGGATTGCGCTGCTCGGGCAGATCGCGGCGTTCTTCCCCGAGCGATCCGCAGCGATCGTCGAGATCCACGTCGATTTCGTCGCGATGATCGACTTCGGCGCCAAGCTGTTGTCGCTCGACGCGACCTTGCGCGACTCGCGCATCGTCCTCTGGACGCTGACGGGCGACATGGCGCTCCGGCTCTCGTGGGGAGATCAACCGAACTTCGCCATTGCGCTTGGCGGTTTTCATCCGCACTTCACGCCGCCGCCGGGGTTCCCCGCGCTGCGCCGCCTGACGCTGTCGGTCGGCGCGGGCGACTTCATTCGCATCAGCTGCCTGAGTTATCAGGCGCTCACGAGCAATTCGCTCCAGTTCGGCGCGCGCGCCGAATTGTTTGTCGACGTCGGCGTTTACGTGAAGGGGTGGATGGGCTTCGACGCGCTCATCATCTACACGCCGTTCTCGTTCGAGGTCGACTTCACCGCGGGGCTCGAGGTGGGCGTCGGCGATTTGCGGCTCGCCGGCGTGACGTTCGACGGCACGCTCTCGGGCCCCACGCCGTTCCGCGTGCGCGGCACGGCCACGCTGTCGGTGCTCTTCTTCGAAGTTACCGCGCGCGTCGACGAGAAGTTCGGCAGCGAAGATCGCGCGGAGCTTCCGCCGCTCGATCCGTGGCCGCCGCTGCTCGCGGCGTTGAAGGATCCGCGCAACTGGGCCTCGCTTCCCGCTGCGGGCACGTTGCCCGTAGTGACGCTGTCGTTGCCACCTGGTACGACCGCTACGGTGATCGATCCCGCCGGGCGGATGGCCTGGATTCAGAAGGTCGCGCCGCTCGATCGCACGCTGACCCGGTTCGGCAGCGGTCTAACACCCGCGCCCGTGAAGTTCACGGTCGATCACGTGACGGTCGGCGGATCGCCCGCGACGTTCGCGCCGCAGCCCGACTTCTTCGCGGCGGCGCAGTTCGAAGACCTGAGCGATGCCGACAAGCTCTCGCGCCCATCGTTCGAGAAAATGCAAGCCGGCATCGAGGTCGCCAGTGCGACGGTTCGCGCCGGCCCGTCGATCTCCGCGCCGCTCACCTACGAGACAGAATACGTGGATCCCGAGCACGGCGCGCGTCTACGCGGGCTGTTCGTCCTGCCGCTGTGGATGCAGCGTGGCGTCCTCGAGAGCACCGCGCATCGCACGGAGGGCGTTGGGCACACCGGTACGCGGGCGTTTGATACTTCGCCGAAGCTCACGCAGAAAGACGAGGCGTTCGTCGTCGCCTCGACACGCGACCTGACGCGGAGCATGAACATCACGTCGGCCACCACCAAGGGAGGCGCGCACCAGGCGCTGAAGACCTATCTCGCGAGCCACCCCGAAGAGCGCGAGTTGTGGCAGGTCGTCCCTCTGCACGAGTTGGAGGTCGCGTGAGTCTTACCGTGGGGCAGTTCGCATTCCTCCCGTGGCTCAAGACCGGCGTCGGCGCCGCGATCGCGCGTGTCGATGGCACACCCGGCTCGGAGCCGCGGACGAAGATGCCGATCCAGGTCGGATTCAACTCGGATCCCGCGCTCGCCGATGGCGTCACGCTCGAGCTATTCGGACCCGGTGAGGTGGCGACGTTCGACACGCTGACGGTGACAAGAACGTGGCCGCGGCCAGGTGTCATGGATGCGGAGACGAACTACTTTCCGTTGATCGAGTTCGATCAGGCCGACCTGCCCTGGCGCTACACACCCGCGCGCGCCACGCCGGGCGATCGGCTGACGCCGTGGATCACGCTCATCGTGCTCGAGGACGCCGAGATCAAGCGGCTGGTGGCACCCGACGGCAAACGGCTGGGCGCGGTCGAGATCCTCGACGCGAAGGGCTTGCCGCGGAGCAGTCAGCTCTGGGCATGGTCGCACACGCAGGTCAGCGGCGAGACGACAGTGGACGAGGCGCGTGCCGCGGCGTTGATGACCGCGCGATCGGGCGCGATCGTCTCGCGGTTGATGGCGCCTCGGCGTATGCAGCCGCACCGTGCCTACACGGCGCTGGTGGTCCCGACGTTCCAGCGTGGCGTGCTCAAGGGCCTCGGCCAGAATCCGGGATCAGTCGATGCACTCGCGCGCGCGTGGGGAGACACGCCGGCGGGGCCGCTGACTCTCCCCGTCTACCATTTCTGGCGCTTCGGCACCGGGCCTGACGGTGACTTCGAATCGCTCGCGCGGTTGCTCACGCCGTTCGAAGCACCCGAATCAGTTGGCATTCGCGACGTCGACGTCTCGGCGCCTTCCCCCACGTTCCCACCCGCGAACACGGCGCCGCTCGGTTTGCGGGGGATGCTGACGGCCCTCAACACGCCGGAAACGCCGTGGAATCCAACCGCGCGGGCTGCCTGGATTCAGAAGCTCAAGGCGCTGTTGAATCTGCCAGCCGATCGCGCCGCCACGCCAGCAGTGCCCAAGACCGTGACCCCGCCGCTCTACGGCCAGTGGCCCGCCGCCACGGATCGCTGCGAGGCGGACGTGCAGCCCGAGCGCCCGCTCTGGTTCCAGGAGCTCAACGTCGATCCGCGTTTACGTGTCGGCGCCGGGCTGGGTACTCGCGTCGTGCAAGTCCATCAGGAGGCGCTGATGGCGAGTGCGTGGAACCAGGTCGATCGCGTGCGCCAATTGAACGAGGAGCTCCGGCAAGCGCAGCTCGCGCGCGAGATGGCGGTGCGGCTCGCGACGCGCCACGTGTTCACGACGGAACCTGAAGCAGTACTGATGTTGACGGCGCCGCTGCACACACGCGTGAAGGCGAGCCCGACAACAGTTCGCACGGTACTGTCCGAGAGCCCAATCCCGCGGGGCGTGTTCGAAGGTGCGTTTCGCCGCATCGCGAGGCCGCTCGGTCCTATGGGCCGGCGGCAGGGTCGCGTGAGCACAGCGTCGGCTGCTGGGCTGCTCGCGCGCTTGAATGAAGGGAAACTGAGCGCGGCGGATCCGCCGCCGCGGCCTTCCGGCCTCGCCACGCTTCAGAGCGTTGCCGATACGCTGGCCGGCGCCGGCGTCACTCAGGCGCAAGTCGACGCTCTGCGCGACCGCGCGCGTTGGCTGCGTATTGCCGCATGGATCCTGATTGTCCTCGCGATCGTGCTCTTCTTCGTTCTGGGATGGGTTGCGGCGCTCGTCGCCGCTGCTGCGGCGGCAGGTGCGTTCGTGTACGCGCGGCAGTGCGACCAGCGCGCCGCTGATCTAGCGCGCCGTCTTGCCGTACGCGACGGTGCGATCTCCGGCGATCTCATTCGCGGCGTCACACCACCGCCAAACTATGCGCCGGCGGTCGCGCCGCCCGGTGGCGCGCCGCGCACGCCGCCGACGGCTCCCCCTGGCACGACGCCCTCAGCAGTCGAGATCAGCGGCCTGCGGGACAAGCTGGCGACGATGCTCGATCGGCAGATCGCGCCGACCACGCCAATTCGCGTGATGCAGAAAGTCAATATCGATGCCCTCCGCACGACGCTTGCCACGAACTTGAGCCCGCGACTGACGATCGCGCAGGCCTACGCCGGTCGATACGCAATCGCCGGCGCAATTGCCTGGACGCCAACTGATCCGCTCGAGCCGATCCTCGCGGCCCCCGAGTTCCCGCAGCCGATGTACAAGCCGCTCGCAAAACTGAACAACGAATGGCTGCTGCCGGGATTCGACAAGATCCCGGTCAATTCGGCCACGCTGCTCAAGTCGAACCAGCGAATGATCGAAGCCTACATGGCCGGACTGAACCACGAGATGGCGCGCGAGCTGCTGTGGCGTGAGTACCCGACGACGCAGCGCGCCACGTACTTCCGGCAGTTCTGGGACACAGCTGGCTATGCCGCACCGCCGGGTGGCGGGCTCACGCCCGAGCAGCTCCGAGACATCACGCCGATGCACACGTGGACGCCGCCAAGCGATCTGAAGGACCACAGCCCGCGGCCGCCGGTCGCCGGCTCGTCCGACTATCTCGTGCTGTTCGTGCGCGGCGATCTCCTGCGCCGCTATCCGAACACGATCGTCTACGCGAACCGCGCGAAGTGGGGAAACGAAGGACGCGAGATCGACGATCCCGCGAACGACGCAGAGGCCGAGACGAAGACGGCGCACCCGCTCTTCTCGGGCATGCTCGATCCCGACGCGAACTTCTTTGGCTTCGCCCTCACGAAAGAGCAGGTGCTCGGAACCAACTCGCCGCAGGGAGACCCGGGCTGGTACTTCGTGCTCGCGGAACCATCGGGCGAGCCGCGTTTCGGGATGGACGAGCCCGCGCCCACGCTACCGGACGCGAGCTTCGGCCTGCCGGTTGCGGGCACGAACTGGAATGGCCTCGGCTGGGCCAACCTGGTGGGCAGCCGCGCCGATCTCGACGCGCTCCTCACGGTAAACCTCGACGCGAACCTGCCTGACACGTCGTCGGTGAGCGATTCGACAACGCGACGGTGGCACGCCAATGCCGGCACCGGCGAGCACGGGAGCCGCGCGTCGGACATCGCGTACATCACGCTTCAACGGCCGATGCGCGTCGCGTTCCACGCTTCGGAGATGATCCCGTGAGCCCTGTCGACAACCCGTTCGCTCGTCCTCCCGGACCGCTCGAGCATCAGCGCGCGCTGCTCGACGACGCACGCTTCGAGCTGCGGCGCGCCGCCGTGGCCGCGAAGGACGCGCGCGCCAAGGCGGGTGCGCTGTCCCGTTCCCGCGACGACCGGACGAGCGATGCGCTCGATGCGGCGCTCGAGGCCGCCAGGCAGGCCCAGGCCAAGCTCTCCCGCGCACGCGAGCGTGCCGCCACGGAGCGAAAGAGTCTGGTCGCCGATCTGACGCGGCATCTGGCGCCGAGCGCGGAAGAAGAAGTGCAGCGGCTTTCAGCGCAGGCACCGCTCGTGCTGTTGCCAGTGCGAATCGAGACGCGTTTCGCGGGAGCGACGCTGCAGCTGCGCGTCTATCCCGACGACATCCTCGCGGATACATTCGAGCCCGAGCTGACCGATCAAGAAATTGACGATGGCCGGACATTTTGGGAGGCCGCGTGGCCAGGTGAAACCGAGGAGCGTGCCGCGTGGCGGACGCTGATCGGCAAGAGCGACCAACAGCGCGCGGCGTGGATCGCCCGCGCCATGACGCCGCTCAACATTGCCGACCGTCCGACCGGCACACCGAATCCGCCATCGCCGGCGCGCCGCGAGTCTACGTGGACCCGTCCCGCCGAGACCTGGCTGCTCCCTGATCGCTGGCACGTCGTGCTCGAGACGCCGGCAAGCCGCCGCGTCGTATCAGGCAGCGCGATTGTCGAGCCGCTGGCGCTCACTTTCTCGCCGGACCCGAGCGATCCACGGAGCCCGCTCGGTCCCGATGGGCTCGAGCTGAGCGACGAGGCGAGATGGACGGTGGATTTCGCGCGCGCGATCGACGTGGGTATGGCCATGACGATCGCGCTCGAGGAGGGGGAGCGACAAGGACTGACGCGCCTCATCGTGTTCGGCGTCAAATCGTCGCTCGCGGCAGACGTCAGCGCGGCGAGCCTGCAGGAGCTGCTCGAGCACCATCGTTTCGGGCGCGGTGTGGCCCTCGTGCCTCAGGGCACGCCGACAAACAACACGTCGGCGGGTCCGGCGCCGTTTCCACCGCCCGATAACGACGGCCAGCGAGGGTTCGCCGTCGAGCGGATCGGCGTTCCCGTTGTCGCGGGACGCGATGGCGCGCGTCTCATGTCCGCCCTTGGGCTCGCGCCCGATGGCGCACGTCATCTCGAGGGCGCCGACGGCCGCGAGTTCGAACGCGCGGGCGCAATGGCGCGTGCGCTCTGGCAGGTCACCTGGGGCTACTTTCTGACCGAACAGATGGCGCCGGTGTTCGACGATGCGGAGATCGAGTCGGCGCGGAGGTTCTTCGTCAATCACGTACGAGGACGCGGTCCGTACGCGGCCTTTCGCATCGGCAACACACTGTACGGCGTGCTGCCGGTCAGCTCGCTCGCGAGCTGGCAGCCAGGAGCGCGCGACGGCGTGATCGATCGCGCGTTGCCCGCGGCACTTCGGGGCGTTCGGAACGTGTGGCTGTCAAAGGCGCCGCTCGTACCGCGCGTGGGGCGCACGGGCGATCCCGATCGCGACCTGATGGAGATTCTCGGCATGGACGCATCCGCGCGCGAGGTTCGCGTGCGCGCCGTGACGGGCGAGGACGCAACCTGGAACCTGATGGGCTTCTGGGGATGGGGTGACGTCTGGGCCGCATGGAGCGACGCGGGCCAGGCGATGGCGCAGACGGTGCTCAATCTCATTGGTCATCCGGAGTGGAAGCCGCGCATCGGCCGCGTCAACTTCGACCCGAAGGCCTGGCCGTTCCGGTACAAGCTGGTGACCGAGAGTCCCGTTTCCGAGAGCGGGGCGTTGACGCCCAACTACATCGAGTGGATTCGCACGGCGTCGCTGAGCGACTTGATGACGGAGCAGTTGCCGGCCGGCTGGGAGCCGCCTGTTTCGCTGCTGTATCGGCTCTTGCGCCACAGCGCGCTCCTCGAGTACCACAACGCGGCGTTCCGCCTCGAGCTGCGGCACGCGATCGTGCAACCGGCGGAACGGACCGAGCGCGAAATCCAGGGGCTGGCGGCGCAGCCGGCGCAGTTCGATCGCGTTCAGCACCTTCTTCTGAACGTGCCTGCCGTCACTGGCCAGCAACCGGTCCACGCGTATCTCTCCAATCCGGCGAACGCGGCAACGATCGTGTCGCTCTTTCCCGACGCGCCGGTCGTCGGTTTCCGCGACGCGCTGGCGGCGCTCTCGGGCGCGTCGCCGGCCGAACTCGAGCGATTGTTCGGCGAGACGCTCGACGTCGCGTCGCACCGCCTCGACGCGTGGATCACGGCGCTCGCCTCCAAGCGGCTCGAGTCGATGCGGACCGGCGTGCCGGCCGGTTGTCATCTCGGCGCGTTCGGCTGGGTCGAAGACCTGCGGCCCAAGCCCGATCGCCGCGCGCGGACTGTCGACCTGGAAGACGGGCGCGTAGCAGCCAGACAGGCGGGGAATGGTGGCTACGTGCAAGCGCCGTCGATGATGCACGCCGCGGCGGCCGCCATCCTGCGCAGCGGCTATCTCTCGCGATCGGGTGCCGACCAACGCAAGTACGCGGTTGACCTGTCCTCGGCGCGCGTGCGCGCGGCGCGGTTCGTGCTCGATGCTGTGCGCGAAGGGCAGCCGGTCGGCGCTGTGTTCGGGTACCAGTTCGAGCGCGGATTGCACGATCGAAATCTCGACAAGTGGATCGCGGCGTTCCGCGCACGCTATCCGCTCGTGGCTGCAAAGACAGGCGACCCCGACGACTTCGATCCGGCGAATCCCGATCAGCCCAAGGAGCACATCGCCGCTCGCAACGTCGTCGACGGACTGGTGCTTCGGACGGCGTTCCAGGATGGAACGGTCCCTTGGGGTCAGTTCGGCCTGCCGACCGGCGCGGATCGCACGAGTGTCGAGCAGGAGCTGGCGGCACTCGATCGAACGGTGGACTCGGTTTCCGATCTGCTGCTCGCGGAAGGCGTCTACCAGATCGTCAAGGGCAGTCCGAGCGTCGCGGCGGCGACGCTCGACGCGATGGCGCAGGGCGCGGTGCGACCGCCGGATCCGGAGATTGCGACCCAACCGCACGCGGGCACGCCGCTCACGCACCGGGTCGTTCTGCTCGCCGGCGGGAACGGTCCCGCACTGCCTGCGGGTTACGTTGCCACGGCGACGCCGCGGGCCGTGCTCGAGCCGTGCGTGGACGCGTGGCTCGGATCGGTGTTCGGGCCTGCAGCCGCGTATCGTGCGCAGGTCATCGTTACGCCCAACGGAAGCGGACCGCTGACAACGACCGTATCGCTCGCCGCGTTGCACGTGCGGCCGGTCGATGTGCTCGCGATGACGCAGGCGTCAGCTGATGCGCCGGCGGGCGCGACGACTGCCGCGGCGTCGGAGCTAGATCGACGCGTGATCGAAGCGGCGCATGCCGCGCTCGGCTTGACTCAGGAGTCGAAGGCACAGATTGAGTACAAGCGTCCGGTTGCCGGATTCAACCCGGCGCAGGATCGGACCTTTGCGGACCTGTTGGATCTCGTGCAGGCGGTGGAGACCGTGCTGTCGAAGAGCCGGCCACTGACGCCGGAGGATCTCGTCGCGGAGGACCGGGCGGACGCTGGGGCCGCTGCCGATCATCGCGGCGCGGAGGCCGTCACGCGCGCCGGGCAGCTGCTGCAGGCAGTTGATCTCGCGAACCAGACGTTGAACACGGCGGTCGCGGCCGCCAAGGCCGCGGCAGACAGCGCGCCCTTCGCGTTGGCGGGCCTGCGCAGTGCGCTGCGAGCGATGGCCGAGGTCGGCGTCACCGGTTCGTACCCAGTGAGCTCGCTTGGCGACACGCTCGCGCAACGCCGCGATCTCATCACGCAAGGTGAGAGCGTGACCGCGGAAGCGACGCGGCGCATCGAGCAGGCGACAGCGCTCCGCACCGAGGCGCAGAAGCCGCAGCACGCAAACGACGCGCGGTTCCTGCTGACGTCCGCCCGCGCGATCGTGGATGCGGTGGCCGGTGCGCGCACTCCGTTTCTGCCCCGTTTCGATCCGCCTGAACCAGCAGAACTGGCGAACGCGCTTGCGCACCATGCGACCGCGGCGTTCATCGATTCGGATCAAGCAAGCCGCCGAACAGCCGTCCGCCGGTTCGAGCGGATCGCGGCGGCGGTGCGGCCGGGACTGGACGCGTGGCGACGGCTCGAGATCCTCACCGGCACTCTCGGCCGCATTCCCAGCCCGCGCGTTGTTGCGCAGCTTCCGTACGACGCGTCGGCGCGCTGGGTCGCGCTGCCGTTTGCGAGCGAGAGCGACCGGCCGAAGTCCGGCCGCACGTCGCTCCTCCTGTACCAGGCCGACACGCCGGCGGCCACCGCGCCGTGGGCGGGCCTGGTGATCGATCAGTGGATCGAGATGATTCCAATGAAGAGCGTGCAGACGGGGGTTGCGTTCCACTACGACGACCCGGGCGCCGAGGCGCCGCAGGCGGTGCTCGTCGCGGTTCCCCCCGTGCCCGACTCGCGCACGTGGCAGTTGCCCTGGGTGATTGACGCGATCCGGGAGGCCGCCGAAATGGCCCGCATCCGCGGCGTCGATGGCGAGCTTCTCGGCGAGCTGGGTCAGCTCTTGCCCGCCATTACGTTGACCGACAGCACGGACGAGGTCACGATCCGCAGCTCGTTTGTCGGCACGTTGCTGGCCGAGGCGCGGATCACCGAGAGGTTCTCCTGATGCCAGTGACGTTCCACGAACGTTCGATCGCTGTTGAAAAGATTCTGGCGCTGTCGTGGTGGAACCGCATCGAGCCGCGTCCGCGCGCGCCCGAGGTGGCGGAGACCGTCGCCGCGCGCGTACGCGATCCGCTCTGGATGCTGACGCGGCAATGGCAGCTCGGCGAGTTCCAAGGCGAGGATGCCGCGTCTCCGGCGTGGACGCAGCTCCGCGCGCGAACCACGTCGTTCGTCGGGTGGCGCCCGCGCGTGATCTCCGGACCCGCGCCCGCGCTGAATCCGATCTCCACGGCGCTCGAGGAGCTGGTCGAGACGGAAGGCTTCTCGGCAGACATTGCGCTCCTGGCAGAGTCGGGGCTGGTGTTCGGCCGATTGCTGCTCGACGAGGGACTCACGCCGGCGCAGCGGGACAAGATCATCGATGCCTTCAGGAGTGAGTTTCCGCTCGACGTGTCGGCCGTAGATCCCGCGGACACCGACGCCCACCGGCTCGCCGCCCTGTGCGACGGCCGCAGCGTCGATGGGATTGCCATTGCAGCCACCGGCCCTTCCGCGGCGCTCATGGCACACTCGGACGTGGCGCCATTCTCCTCGGCTGTGACCGCGGCTGTCGGGACGCTGCGTGACGAGCTCGCCGAGACACTCGGCTCGATTGGCGCCGACACGGGTACGGCGTGGCGCATCGATCGGCAGGAGTACGATGTCGAGATCGTTGCCGGGCGGCCGGGCGGCAGCGCGATGTCGCTGCGCGCGACTCCCGATCGCGATGCCACCTTCGAGTGGTTCACGATGGACCTCGTCTCGCGCGCCGAAGTCGCGACTCCACCGCCCGCGGAAACAACGATCAAGACCAGCCTGCTGCCAACGTTCGTCCGTTTTCGCGGCATGCCAAACCATCGATGGTGGGATTTCGAGCGCGGCTCCTCCGATTACGGGGCGGTCGTGCCCGACCGGCGCGATCTCGCCAAGCTGCTCGTCGCCGACTTCATGCTCGTCCACGGCAATGACTATTTCGTCGTGCCGTTCGATCAGGAGGTCGGCACGGTTGCGCGGATCGACGAGCTCCTGGTGCACGATGTGTTCGGCGGCATCACGATCGTCGATCGTGCCGACGCGGAGGCTCGCCCGGCGGGCGAGCGGTGGACGTGCTTCTCGATCGCAACCGCCGATCAGGATGGGGCGCCGGCGGACTTCTTTCTCGTGCCGCCGAGCGCCGGCACGGCGCGCATCAGCAGCGAGGCGATTGAGGACCTGCGCTTCGTGCGCGACGAACAAGCCAACATGGTTTGGGCCATCGAGCTCGTCACCGAGGGCGCGGCCGGTCGGCCCTGGTCCGGACGGCAACGACATGTGGCATCGACGCAAGGCGAGCCGGCGGAAGTGGTCCCGGTCACGACCGCACCGCTTTACTACCGGCTCCAGAGCTTCGTGCCATGGCACTGGTTGCCGATGGTGCCCATAAAGATCAACGCGACGACCGGTGAGATCGTGCTCGAGCGCGGGCAGATGGTTCGCCCCGACGGCGTGACCAGCCCCGCGCCAGCCGGACGGCTCCTGCGAGGTGCCGTGCCGTATCGCGTGCGCGAAGAGGTGGTACCGCGGACGGGACTCAAGGTCACGCGTGAGGCCGTGCGCAGTCGCTGGCTTGCGGGCGAGACACACCTCTGGATCGCGCGGCGCAAGACCGCGGGACGGGGCGAGGGGTCGAGCGGCCTCCGCTACGACGAGGCGCGCCGCACACCGCCGCCCGCGCCGTAATAGGAGGTGTGCGCAGCGTTTATTCGACTCGCAGCGACTCGACTGGCGCGACCGATGCCGCCCGCAGTGCTGGGACGGGCACTGCCAAAGCGGTCGCTCAATATCGACAGCGGCATCCCGGCTTCGTGCTGCGCCATCAGCTGTGCGCACCGGCTCCGAGCCGGACGCCATCATCACAGCATGCGGCTCACGGCGCTCGTGCTGATTATCACCTTGTCGTACACCTTGTGACCTGCTGGATTCGGGAGCTTCGAGAACGGCAACCGCGACCAACAGAATGAATCGGGCGCCTCTCGTTGTATGTGTCCCGAAGGCTCAATGTGAACACGGATGTGAACCGGACGGCCGCTCCTGCAGGATCTCGATACCGCTCGTTATTTTGGCATTGGCTACGGCCCTCGGACTCGATGTGACTTGAACTCGTAGATGTTCGCACGAGCGCACGAGCGACAGGCCATGCCGGAGCGGCTGTGGGCGCCGGTTTGCAGTCAACAATCTCGGCTAGCAGCTCGGCCCACTTCTCGAGCGCCGCGCGCTTCTCCCAGTCGCACCGGTACCGATCGTAGACCGCCGTCACCTTGCTGTGAGTGACGCTGCGATGGTTCAGGACGGGTGCGATCTGAAAGCGATCAACGCCAGCCTCACGGGTTCCATGTCGTCCAGATCGACAACGGCGGAATTCCAGTCCCAGTTCCACTGGCATCTCGAGCGCAAGGACCTTGGCACGTCTTAGAACTTCAGGGGCGAAGACTCACTGCAGCGTCTACCAATCTGCGCACGCCCGGCGTGATACTGATCAGAAGATCGGCCGGCGGCTGTTGCATCGTCACCACTTGGACGATGCTTTCCGAGGCCTTTTCGGCAGCTGCCTGGCGATCGAGAAGTTCTTTCGCTTTCGCCAGCCAATCAGCACTCGGAGCTTTTCCGCTTTCGATCGCCGCCAGGCCGTCCAGGCCGAGCGCCGCAAATGCGGATACGTCGGCCGAGATCGGTAGCGCGGTTTCAAGCTTCAAGTTACCCTTCGCGACCCCGGCGAACCGGTCGTGGTTGTAGCGCCACGTTGTCAGACGGCATGGATTGCCGGCGGCGGCGACAATTTACCAGCGACGAAGATCAAGCAGTACTCGGAAGCGAGCTTCAACTCGGTGTACCGAACGGAGCACGACACTTTCGTTCCGAGCCTGAGCTTGATCAGATGGCTGCAGGCGGTGCCTTCGAACCGTAACGCGGTTCGCGCGCGTCGACTGTGACCTTGTGAGGCGCTTCGTCCTGTAGATTCTGGAAGTTTCGGGTCGGATGTTCCCTGTACGGTTTCTGTTGCGGCGTCGTTTAGCCAGGTAGGCACCCACAAGCAACAAAGGGTTCGACCATGCCTGCGAAAAAACCATCGCCCCTCA
>Ga0209382_10003637_pt1 | contig 21239 bp, 21 predicted proteins | sample SoiMetdeltSBSDD5_FD_187599 | JGI IMG/M metagenome (GOLD analysis project Ga0209382, IMG submission 187599) | Bulk soil microbial communities from a Populus tree surrounding site in Tennessee, USA - Soil MetaG P. deltoides SBSDD5 (SPAdes) (version 2) | ecosystem: Environmental > Terrestrial >... | reverse complement strand
ACCAGCGGGACAGCCAAGGTGAGCGTCGGCGGAGACACCATCAGATTCGACTTAGGGCAACTGGCGCAAAGGCTGATTGCTGATCCCGTATTGTCGCCCCACAGCGTACCGGCTGAGCGTCTGAGATTAGATGCGCTGGGAGAGCGACATCGCGGGAGACTGGCACTGCAGCACCTGGACGGCAGCAGGCGAGGTGATTCTGTCCGGGTCCGGGGTTGGTCTGGTCAGCTCTTCGTCGGCCGCCGCTGACTAGGGCCAGGCATTCAGGAGCCGGCGCACCACGATCAGCTCTCCCACATGATACGCCGTGTGATCCGCCGCGAGGAGCAGCTCCCGGAGGTAGGTCTGACCCTGCCCATGAGGGATCGGGGACTCCAGGTCGAGCTTGGGATCGCGAGCCAGGCGCTGCAGTCCGCCGCGGTCTCGCTGAAACTGCTGGATGCTGTTTTCCCAGGCCGCGCCGCTGCCCGGCACTGGTGACTGGGGCCAGTAGTCATCGGGCCATCGGAGTTCCTGATACTTGGGGTTGATGCAGAAGTCGAGGATGTCGTGCTGAGTGATGCGAAGATGTTCCACCAGTGACCAGGGCGAATACGGCAGCCCCGCCGGCTGCTGACCTCGAAGCCTCTCCGGCAGGTTTGCCACGGCGGAATCGAAGCTGGCGTGGGCGTCTTCCCACTCCAACAGTCTGACCAGGTGGTCGGGTAGTGAAGTCGAGCTCGCCACCGGTCAGGGGCTCGGAGCGGAATCAGCTTCGACCGCCCGACGCAGTGCTTTGAAGGCGCGGGTCAGGTCCGCCAGCTGATGGTTGGCATTCAGACCGCTCGGATTGGGCAACACCCAGAGTCTGCTCTCTCCGATGCGCTCGGGTTGCGGCCCGATACCCGCCCGGGGCCGCTCGAAGGCAAGTCGATAGGCACCGATTCCCACCACTGCAACCCACGATGGCCGGTAGCGGCGAACCTTACGCTCCAGCCGGAGACGGCCGCTGCGGAATTCAGCCGGAGTAAGCTCCGCCGCCGAAGCAGTACCCCGTGCCACCAGGTTGGTAATGCCGAGCTCCAGCTGGAGCAGAACGCGCTCCTCCCAGGGACCCACCAGGCGGGGAGTAAATCCAGCGAGATGCAGCGCGGGCCAGAAACGATTTCCCGGCCGGGCAAAGTGGTGCCGGGTGGCAGCGGAGTAGAGTCCCGGATTGATCCCACAGAACAGAACTTTGAGGTCGGGACCGATCAGATCGGGAACCCTTTTCCCTGCCGCCGCGACGAGGTCCGACTTGCTCGGCCGACTGACGTCAGCCGGCGGGCGGCTCGGGGCGTCCAGGGGGAATGCGCTTATCGGCTCGGCCCTTCACATAGGCGTAGATCGCTTCAATCTGGCTACGAGTCAGGAGGCTCTTGAAGGCCGGCATGCCCCGTTCCGGGCGTCCCTCGCTCACCACCTGGACGAACTTCTCCTTTGACTCCATGGGACCACCGGCAGCCACGGAGATCAGAAGGTTCGCGGCCACCGGGTTGGGAAGCACGTCCTGGCCGTGGCAGCGGGCGCAGTTGACGCTGTACTGGCGCCAGCCTTCGTACTCGACCTGACTCACGGCTCCCTCTTGCTTAGTAGCGGGACCCGGATTCTGACTCGGAGCCCCCGTCGGTGGCGTGTCCTGCGGAGCAGTGGTCGACGGGGGTGTGATCGGCGGGGTCGCGACCGATGTGTCCGGTCGGGTTGCCGTGTCTACCGGAGCCGATGCCGTAGTGTCCGCCGGAGCGGGGCCGGCGTCATCGTCAGTTTCGCCTCGTGGGCTACAAGCCGCCGGGGCGAGCACCAGCCATCCGGCCAGTGCCAGGATCGTTGAGGGTTTCATCCGCCGGACCTCAGCGCGGGCCGCCCGGGGTGAAGCTTCGCCTCGCTGCGGCCCTTCACGTAGGAGTAGATCGCTTCGATGGTCGGCATCTGCATCCCCAGCGCGCACCACGCCGGCATTCCCTTCTCGGGACGTCCCGCACAGACCGTCTGCACAAACTTCTCCTTGGTATTGATCGGCCCGTCCGGCTTCAGGGAAACGATAAGGTGTGGTGCGATGGTGGTGCCTTGTACGTCCTCGCCATGACAGCGGGCGCAGTTCAGGTTGAACTGCTTCCAGCCATCGTAGACCTGCTGCGGGACCGTGTCCAGGGGAGCACTGTGATACTGGTCGCGCAACGGAGCATCAGCCTGCGGCGTTTGCGTCGCTGCGGTACCGGTGTCCGACGTTGGGGATGTCGCCGTGCTGGTATCCGCTTGAGGCGTGGGCGTCGGTGTCGGCGTCCTGGCAGTATCGACTCGCGGCGCTGGGGCAGGACGGGGCGGCTGCGGCTTCTTGGGCGCCGGCTTGGTAGCGACACTGGTCCGGGCAGTATCTCGGGGAGCTGCCGTGTCCGTGCGACCGGCGCTTGCCGTGGTGTCCCGAGCCGGAGCGGTTGTATCAGCCGGCATTGTCGCTGAGGTGTCACTGGAGGCTGCCTGGGTAGTATCCGTCGCGGGTGCGGCGCCGGAGCGCTGATCGCCACCACACCCGAGGACCGCGAGAAGAAGGAGAACGCCCGCCGTCGACCCATGGAGCCCCAGTGTCATAAACGCACCCTTTCGATTGTTGGGCCGCTACCAGCGGCGTAAGGCTTTCAAAATTGCTCCTCCTGGGTTCGCGTTAGGTGACGCAGGTCACTCCATCTGGTGTACTTCGGCGGCGGCCGGATTATTATCCCGACATGACTGCGGCGAGCTTGACAACGGTGACCCTGGGACTGGTGCAGATGCGGTGCACCACGGACCCGGAGCAGAACATGCGCAAGGCCATGGACGGCATTCGGACCGCTGCCGCCCGCGGGGCGCAGATCGTCTGCTTACAGGAGCTCTTTCGCAGCCAGTATTTCTGCCAGACCGAGGATCACGGCTGCTTTGCCCTGGCTGAGCCGGTGCCGGGTCCCTCCACCGAACAGCTGGGCCGCCTGGCTGGTGAGCTTGGCGTAGTGATCGTGGCCTCGCTCTTCGAGCGACGGGCGGAGGGACTCTATCACAACACCGCCGCTGTCCTCGATGCCGATGGCCGGTACCTCGGTAAGTACCGGAAGATGCACATCCCGGATGATCCGCAGTACTACGAGAAGTTCTACTTCACTCCGGGGGATCTGGGGTTCCGGGCCTGGGATACCAAGTTCGGCCGGATCGGGGTGCTGGTCTGCTGGGACCAGTGGTACCCCGAGGCCGCCCGGCTGACGGCCATGACCGGAGCGCAGATTCTGTTTTATCCAACGGCAATCGGCTGGCTGCCGGGCGAGAAGCAGGAGCACGGGGCCCAGCAGCAGGCCGCCTGGGAAACCATTCAGCGCAGTCATGCCATTGCCAATGGTGTCTATGTCTGTGCGGTGAACCGGGTGGGCCACGAGGGCGATCCCGCCGGCGGGCTGGAATTCTGGGGTGGCAGCTTCGTCTCTGATCCTGGTGGCCGCTTGGTGGTCAAGGGCGGAACCGACGAGGAGGTCTTGATTGCCGCCTGCGACCTGTCCAAGGTCGACGCGAGCCGGACCCACTGGCCCTTCCTGCGCGACCGCCGCATCGACGCCTACGGCGATCTCACCAAGCGCTATCTCGACGATTGATCAGTGAACAGTGAAAAGTGAACTTCACTCTTCACTCCTCACTGTTGCCATCCTATGACTACCCCCACGGAGCTGGGATACCGCATGCCAGCCGAGTGGGAACCCCACCGCGGAACCTGGCTCAGCTGGCCCCATAAGGAGGCCTCCTGGCCGGGCAAGTTCGATCCAGTTCCCCGCATCTTCGCTTTAATGGTGCGCCACCTCGCGGATCATGAAGAGGTGCACATCAACGTGGCCGGTCCGGCGATGGAGCAGGAAGTCCGCCGGCTCCTGGCGGACGCCGGCGCCGGCAGCGGCAACGTGTTCTTCCATTACAATCCGACCAACGATGCCTGGTGCCGAGACCACGGCCCCATCTTCGTGCAGCGGCAGCAACGGGGACGGTCGGACCAGGCTATCATCGACTGGGGCTTCAACGCCTGGGGGGGCAAGTACCCGCCCTACGATCTCGACGACGTCGTCCCGACCCGGGTCGCAAAGGAACTGGGCATTCCGGTGTTCCATCCCGGCATCGTCATGGAAGGCGGCTCCCTCGACGTCAATGGCCGGGGAAGCCTCCTCACCACCGAAGCGTGCCTGCTCAATCCCAACCGCAATCCGGACCTCGATCGCACCGAGATCGAGCGCTACCTCCGCTCCTATTTGGGTGTGTCACACATCCTCTGGCTCGGAGATGGCATCGTGGGTGACGACACCGACGGGCACGTGGACGACCTCACCCGCTTCATCGATCCGACTACCGTCGTCACCGTGGTGGAGGAGAATCCTGCCGATGAAAACTACGAGCCGCTCCAGGCCAATCTGGAGCGGCTCGAGCACATGACCGATCAGGATGGACAGCCGCTGCGGATCGTCACGCTCCCCATGCCGGCGCCCGTATGGCACGAGGGACAGCGCCTGCCTGCAAGCTACGCCAATTTCTACATCGCCAACGGCATCGTCCTGCTACCAACCTATGATCCCGGGCGGGATGAGCAGGCCCAAGCTACCCTGCAGCAGCTTTTCCCCGAGCGGGAGGTCATCGGGATCGATTGCACCGACCTGGTCTGGGGGCTGGGCGCCTTCCACTGCGTCACCCAGCAATGGCCGGCCTTACCCGCTCTTGCTCCAGACTCCCACCAAGGCGGCGCGGCGGCCTCCGCAGGTATCGGCGCCTAGCCCGGCAATGCGGAGCTGGTCCTGATCCCGGCTGACCACGTACCGGGCATCACTGGTCTGGCAGGCGCTCGCCGCGGTATCCGCCTTGAACACCAGTGTGTCGCCCTTGAAGCGACCCCGTCCCTTCATGTCCACGGAGTCGGGCCACCGCGGCGAGGGGAGCATCAGCTCGACCCCACCGTTCGAAGCCAGATTCATCTGGACCTCGCCCTCACCGTACAGGTCCCGCTTCCACGTGCCGGCGTATTTCCCCCCATCTCCGCCACAGGAGGCGAGCATTGGGGGGAGCAGTAGCAGCACCACGAAAGACCACGACCGAATCATCGGTGAATCCTCCTTGCCCAAAGGCTGAATTAGGTCCTGGGCTGCGTCTCTGCTGCCGGAATCGGCAGCGTCGGGAAAATCACATCTGGCGGCGGCCCCGGCCGGTCGATCGCCTGAAGGTTGGCCGTCAATCCGTAGCGCCGGAAGTCGATCCAGCTGTGGCCCCCTTCGTACATCAGCGAATACCGCTTGTTGTACAGCAGCTCGTTGATGAGTGATGGCTGATCCACCGCCCCGGCATACGGAGCCAGCAGGCCCGAGGTCTGCCGCACCACGTTCAGATCGGTGACGGCAGGGACCACCTGGTTCAAGTTGATATTGGCTTCGGCCCGCAGCAGGATCAGCTCCTCGTTCTTGATGATCGGAATGGGCGAGCTTGGGCTGGGGTAGCGGATCCAGCCGAGATCCGAGCTGAAGGTCTGCACCGGCTCGGTGTCCGTGGTTCCGCCTGACCGGGAGGGCCGTTTCACCAGCTTGTTCAGGAAGCGCTGGTCCAGCGCCCCTCCGGGTTGCAGCTGTGCCTGGGTCTCCAGCGTGGGATGGCCGAAGTTTTCGCTGGTCTGTGAGCTTACCGCCAGTGGGTTGGCCACGTCCCCTGCCCCGGTCCCGAAGTCCATGTAGACACCCCGATCCAGTGGCGCCGCCGGATCCAGAAACGACTGGCTCAGAAAGGTGAGGGCTCCAGCGTAATCCCCCCGGTACACCGCCACCCGGGCACGCAGGGCCCGGTTGAACTGCAGAAATGTGGCTGGAGTGTTGAATCCGGCGAACCCCGCTGGCAGGGTGAACGGAAACGCATCTCCCACCAGTTCGGTGGCCCCCTGGTCCAGGAGGGCAATGACGTGATTCCAGGCCTCCGCGTTGGTCACGAAAGGAGCCGGCGGCGCGCTGGCGTCCCGGCCGACATCTACAGGAATTTGATCCTGGGTATGGGAGCTCAGGACGATGGTAAAGTTGTACGCCTGCAGCGTATGTGCGAAGCCGCTGGTGGCGCTCTGCTGCTCGGGCGTCAATGAGCTGGCGGTGCTGATTACCGCCAGGAGATCGTTGGCACTGCGGATGGCCGAGTACGGCTCCAGCCAGTGGTCACCCCCGAAGGCGCGGCTCCCGGGGTCGAGGGGACCCTGCATCATCTCCTGAACGAAACGCGTATCGGCAGGGTCGATGCGGAATGCCTCCCGGCCCCAGATGGCCGCATCCAGTGCCCAGTCCGCAAGATCCTGGCGGGTGGCGATCAGGATCCCGTTGGCCGCGGCACCGACCTGAGCGGCCGAGGGATTCTCTCCGATGACCGCGGGGCTGTTGGGATTGGCAATGTCATAGTCGCACCCGCCGGTTCCGACCAGGGCGAGAACCGGCAGCAGTCTGCTGAGTGTGGTTCGAGTCATGGTCAGAACCCCAAGTCGATCGAGAAGAAGAAGCTGCGACTCGGCGGGAAGGGAGCCACATCGATATTCCGCACGATCGCTTGGTTGGCGAAGTTGCTGACCTCCGGGTCGAGCCCGCGGTAGGGTGTGACGCGGAGCAGGTTTCGACCGGTCAGTGACAGCCGGGCATAGCGAATCGCCTCGCCAAACAGACCAGCTGTTATCGACTCGGGCAGGTTATACGAGAGGTTCACTTCTCGAAGCTTCAGGTACGATCCATTCTGAACATAGGCATCGGTGAACCCTGCGCCTAAGCGATTAGCCCTGTCCGCACCACCACCAGGCTCGAGATAGTCCTTGCTGTTAAAGGACCCATCGTACAGGAACTCCGTCAGATTGATGATGTCACCGCCGTACTTCCAGTCGAACAGGAACCCCAGGGTGAATCGGTGGAAGTCGATGTCGTTGGAGAACGACATCTGAAAGTCCGGGTTGGCGTCTCCCACCTTCCCCGCGATCGCGTTCCCCTCGGCATCAGTCCCCACCAGGCCGAAGATCTGCGTCGGCGAGCTGTCCTTCTCGATCTGGAACGTTCCCAGAGACAATGCAAAGCCACCGGTCTGGAAGGGCGGGACGTTCAGCTCGGTGATCTTGGCCTTATTGGCAAAGAATGTGGTGCGAAAGATCCAGTTGATGTCCCGGCTCTGTACCGGCTGCAGTGTAAGCGACGCCTCGACCCCTCGGTTCCGCATCCTGCCGCCGTTGCCGAAGACCCGGAGCTCCTGGCCGACCGACGGCGCCACGGTTTGCTCCAGGATCAGATCCCGGATGTTGCGCTGGTAGAGGGTCAGCGTCAGCTCGGCTCGGCCCTTAGCGAACGTAGCATCGAACCCGCCCTCGAACTCTTCCTGCCGCTCGGGCTTGATCGTCGGATCGCCGGCCCGGTTTCCGATGTAGGTGCCGAACTGCCCGCCGATGGTTCCTGTCGTGTCGGTAATGAACTTGGCCCCAAACAGCGCCCGGTTGCCGGTCTGGCCGTAGGCACCCCGGAGCTTGAACTCCTCCACACCCCCGAACGGCTGCACGAACCGGTACGAGGCGGCAACCTTGGGATAGAGGAAGAACTTCTCGGTGTCTCCGTTGGCGCTGCTCCGGTCGGCCCGAACGCCGCCAGTGAGCAGCAGACGCCGGTCAGCCAGCAACACTTCTTCCTGCGCGAAGATGCCAAGGTCCCGCACCGGCTCGATTCGGGATGCAACCGACTGGCTGGTGGTCTGCTGGACGTTTTCCTGACCCGACAGCAGAGTGCGTCCCGTGACCTGGGTGACATTCAGCTTTCGGTCCTCGTACTGGATTCCCGCCGACGTGGTCCACTGGGTGCCCTCCTCCGAGCCGGACGAGTTGTAGGTGTGACTCAGGTTGAGGGCGGCGTTCAGGTTCCGGTTAGATGACCTGCTGGTCACCACCGTCCCGGGCTGGCCGTCTGCATTCTCGTACTGCAGCTCGGGGGGGGACACCAGGTCGTTGTCCTGCTGGAAGTAGTCCACGCCTCCGATGCCGATAAACTGGAGCGTGCTGCGGGCCGACTGAACCGGTGTCCAGCGCAGGGTGCTGGTACCGAAGATCCGCCAGACATCTTCCTCGTTGGTGAGCAGGGAGAATGTCTGCAGCGGATTGCTGGCGGCAAAGGCATTGACCGGGAAGTCTGCCGCCGTCACGTCTTCGTGGATCCCCCCGCCGGGCATGAGGTTTTGGAAGCTCGGCGTTACCGAGAACGCGACGAAGGGACTGGTGCTCGAGTTGTCGTTGTTGGAGAGTCCCCGCTCGGACAGGCTGTGGGTGCCATCCAGATTTACCTGAAGCTGGAAATTGCTACCCAGCACCTGGTCCAGATTGGAGCGGAGCGACTGTTTCCTGTAGCCGGTGTTGATCGCAATGCCTTCGTCGTTCATGACCAGGCCGGAGACATAGTATTTGGTGTTCTCGGTCCCGCCGCTCAGACTGGCATTGGTCTCATAGGACAGGGCCTGCCGGCCGTACAGCTCGTCCTCGAAGTTGAACGAGCGTCCCGGCTGGAACGCGGCAGTGACCGCGGCGGTGTCGCTGAACACATCCAACGCCTCGTCCAGCGTGTTGAAGGTGCGGGACCCCAGCTCATTAGCCCGGGATTGGACTCCAAATTTCTGAGAGAAGGTGAACTGCGGCTTGCCGACCTGACCGCGCTTGGTCGTGATGACCACGACTCCATTGGTGGCCTTGGAGCCGTAGATGGCCGCGGCCGAGCCGCCCTTGAGCACCTCGATCCGCTCGATGTCGTCCGGATTCAGGTCGGCAATGCGGTTGACCGGATTGTCCTGGTTTCGGGGATTGCCACCGCACTGGGCGCAGCTGACCGCATTCTGTCCATTCGGAATCGCGGCGTTGCTGACCACGATTCCATCCACCACATACAATGGGTCCACGCTGGCGTTGATGGTCGAGACGCCGCGCAGGTTGAGTTGATAGCCGCCGCCCGGGGCACCCGAGTTCGCCTGGATGTAGGCCCCCGGAATCTTGCCCTGCAGAGCACTCTCGAGGGTGGGAGCCGGCGCCCGGTTCAACTCACTGGAAGAGACTGTTGAGACAGCGTTCGGCAGGTTCTGACGCTCGACGCCAGTGGCCTGCCCGGTGATGACGATCTCCTGCAGGTTGAACGGGTCGGGTTCCAGGGCAATGTCGGCCGTCGGTTGCGATGCCGGGACAGCGAGTTGTTGCCGCTTGAAGCCGATGGCCCGGACCACGAGGCTGGCGTCGCCGTCGGGCGCATTGAGCTGATAGATCCCCTGGTTGTTGGTCTGAGCCACGATCTCGGTCCCCATGACCGCGACCGTTGCCTCGGGGACTCCCTCTTGGGTTTGAGTGTTGGTGACTCGCCCACTGATCTGGCGAACCTGACCCGCCGCGAACTGAGCGCTGAGGAGCGAGAACAACAAGGCCGTGCCGCACACGCGCAATGCCATGGCGCCTCCGACTGTTCTGAACCTGCTGTAGGTGGAAAAGTTGTCACTACAGTGCACAACCGAGTCATCCTGCGCAAGGAGCCCGGGTCTCACGCTCGGTCGGCCAGCTCCCGTAACAACTTGCCACACGCTGATGGCCGCGAGGCATGCCGTCTGACTCGGCAGCAACGTCTCACAGCGCGACTTCAGGAGGGTTGATGCCTAGCGTGGCCGGCGACCCAGCGGAGACTGCCGCCGATTGCTGTCATGACACAGGCGTTGGGCCGCAGGTGGTAGAGCCAGTGGACCACATCCGCGGCATCGATCACGGCGAAGTCGGCCGCCTTGCCGGGCTCCAGCGACCCGACTGACCCCTCCCGGCCCACCGCGCGCGCAGCATAGATGGTCGCCCCCTTGAGAGCCTCCGCCGGAGTCATCCCGAGGTAAAGGCAGGCCAGAGTGAGTGCGGCGGGGAGATGATAGCTGGGGGCCGATCCAGGATTGAAGTCCGTGGCTATGGCGACAGGAACTCCGGCTTCGATCAGCCGACGAGCCGGCAACGGACGCTGCCGTAGGTACAGGGCGGCGAAGGGAAGCCCAACAGCCACGACTCGAGCCGAGGCCAGCGCTTGAATTCCATGGTCGGAAATGCATTCCAGATGGTCGGCCGACAGGGCGCCAACTTGGGCGGCCAGCTCCGCTCCGCCGCCACTGCTCAGCTGGTCCGCATGCAGCTTGGGAGCCAGGCCGGCTTGCCTGCCTGCCTGAAGGATCCGGCGCGCTTCGTCGAGATTGAAGGCTGTCTCCTCTACGAAGACGTCACAACAGGCGGCAAGCTGCTCCTTCCCAATGCGGGGGATGAGCCGATCTGTCAGCAGGGCAACATAGCCGGCGCGGTTCTCCCGGAATTCCGGCGGCACCACATGAGCGCCCAGAAAGGTGGGAACCAGCCGAACAGGCTGAGCGTCGGCCAGTCGCCGGTACACGCGCAGAAGCTTGAGCTCGGAGGCTTCGTCCAGTCCGTAGCCAGTCTTGCACTCGGCCATGGTGATGCCAAGCGCGAGCATCTCGCCCAGGAAGTCTTTCGCCCGACGGAACAGCTGGTCTTCGGTGGCGCGCCGAGTGGCTTCCACCGTGGCCATGATGCCGCCGCCCGCACGGGCGATCTCCAGGTAGCTTCGACCTTCCAGTCGCTGCTCGAACTCGCCGGCCCGCCAGCCAGCGAACGCCAGATGGGTGTGGCAATCCACCAGCCCGGGGATGACCAGGCGCCCCTGGGCGTCCAGCCGTTCCGCCGATCGGTACTCCATCGGCAGATCCCGCTCGCGGCCGACCCACTGGAGCGTGCCTTGATCGTTCCAGGCCATGGCCGCGTCGGCAACTACGTGGATGTCGCCTTGGCCACCATCGGCTCGGCAGGTGGCCAGCTGGCCGATATTGGCGAGGACTTTCATGACGAATGTGAGCAGTGAGAGGCCAGCCGCTTACTGCTCACGGTTGTGCAGCATGGGCAGGTCGATTCCCCGCGCCTTTGCGGTCTGGATTGCCAACTCGTAACCAGCGTCGGCGTGCCGCATGACACCGGTGCCGGGGTCGGCGGTGAGCACTCGCTCGAGTCGCTGATCGGCGGTGTTGGTGCCGTCGGCCACTGCGACCATTCCGGCATGGATGGAGTAGCCGATGCCCACCCCGCCGCCGTGGTGGATGGACACCCAGCTGGCGCCGCACGCGGTGTTGAGCAGTGCGTTGAGGAGAGGCCAGTCGGCGATCGCGTCGGAGCCGTCCTGCATCCCCTCCGTCTCCCGGTTCGGGGAAGCCACGGACCCGGTATCCAGATGATCCCGGCCGATGACGATCGGGGCTTCAACTTTGCCCTTTCGGACCAGCCAGTTGAAGCGGGCTCCCATCTCGGCCCGCTCGCCATACTCCAGCCAGCAAATCCGGGCCGGCAAACCCTGGAAGGCCACTCGCTGCTGCGCCTGACGAATCCATCGGGCCAACGCCGCGTTGCGGGGAAAGGTGTCCAGCACCGCCTCATCCGTCGCTGCGATATCGGCCGGATTCCCCGAAAGAGCTACCCACCGGAAAGGTCCCGCGCCTTTGCAGAACAGCGGCCGGATAAAGGCAGGGACGAATCCGGGAATCTGAAACGCCGCAGTCAGGCCCCGGCGGTCAGCCACCTGGCCCCGGATATTGTTGCCGTAATCGAATACCACCGAGCCCCGGCGGAGAAGCTCGAGCATTGCTTCCACATGAACCGACATGGAATCGAGCACCCTGGCCTCGTACGCCGGAGGGTCAGACTCCCGCAGGGTGGCAGCATCTTCCAGGCTCAGGCCGGCAGGGATATAGCCCACGCGCAGGTCGTGGGCCGACGTTTGATCAGTAACTACGTCGGGAACCACCCCGCGGCGAAGCAGCTCCGGCATCACCTCCGCAATGTTGCCCACCAGCCCCACGGAAAGCGCCTGCCGCTGATCGCGGGCTCGGAGCACCAGACCAAGCGCGCTATCGAGATCGGTCTCGAGGCGATCGCAGTAGCGGGTCTCTACCCGCCGGCGAATCCGCTGCTCGTCGACATCGACACCTAGGAATGCGGCACCATTCATGGTCGCAGCCAGCGGCTGGGCCCCTCCCATGCCACCCAGCCCGCCGGTGACGACCAGACGGCCCTCCAAGGTCCCGCCGAAGGACTGCCGGGCACACTCGGCGAAGGTTTCGTAGGTTCCTTGCAGGATCCCCTGGGTCCCGATGTAGATCCAGGATCCCGCGGTCATCTGCCCGTACATCGTCAGGCCGAGTGCCTCGAGGCGGCGAAACTCGTCCCAGGTTGCCCAACGCGGCACCAGATGGGCGTTGGCGATGAGTACGCGCGGAGCTTCGGAGTGAGTCCGGAACACCCCTACCGGCTTGCCGCTCTGCACCAGCAGGGTCTCGTCATCCTTCAGCCGTTTGAGCGTGGCCACAATGCGCTCGTAACACTCCCAGTTCCGCGCGGCTTTCCCACTGCCTCCGTAGACGATGAGCTCCTCGGGTCGCTCAGCTACGGCAGGGTCCAGGTTGTTCATGAGCATTCGCATGGCCGCCTCCTGGTGCCATCCCCGGCAGGAGAGGCCCGAACCCCTTGGGGCGGTAATGACTTTGGCGGGAGTGAGTGTGGCCACGGTGAGATCCTAGCCTTTCCGATAATGCGCTGCAACCTTTTGGGCCATCGATTGATCCAATTCCACCGCGATGAACGAACTCGGCCTCGGAGTGGCGATCCTGGAGCACGAACCGACCGGCAGGACCGATCCGGATGCAGTGGACGCCACGCTCGCCGCCAGTGGCGACGCCAGTGCGTTCGAGCGGCTCTACCGGAATCACGTGCCTCGAGTTTATGGACTGGTCCGCCGTATGCTCAACGACGACGACGCCGATGAAGTGGCCCAGGATATCTTCGTGCGAGCCTGGCAAAAACTCGGCACTTTCCGGGGCGAAGCAGCCTTCGGCACCTGGCTGCACCGGCTGGCGATCAACGTAATCCTGGCCCGCCGGGAGAGCCTGGGGACCCGTCGCAAGCGGTATATCGAAGGGGACGCCGTACTGGAGACGCTTCCCGCTCGCCGGCCGGGCCCGGAAATGGCCATGGACTTTGAGGCGGCAATGCAGCGGTTACCTGATGGAGCCCGGGAGGTGTTCGTGCTACATGACGTCCAGGGATATCGCCACGAGGAAATCGCCAAAATGCTGGGGCTGGCCACCGGAACTTCCAAGTCCCAGCTGCATCGGGCGCGCATGGCGCTGCGCCAGCACCTCGAGCGCTGAGAGGATGCAACCATGAACGATCAATGGACCGAACGGCTCTCGGAGTACGTTGACGACGAGCTGACCGACAGCGAGCGAATCGCGCTCGAGGCGCACCTGCAAACCTGTGCCCACTGCACTACCATCGTGGGTGATCTCCGCCGGGTCATCCGCCGAGCCCGGATGCTGAGGGAGCAGGCTCCGGCTCACGATCTGTGGCCTGGTATCGCTCGCCGCATTGGGGCCACTCCGGCGCCGACTGCCAAGACGGTGGATCTGGCCGCCCGGCGCCGGATCCGCCGCTGGTCGTTCTCCCTTCCGCAGCTCGCCGCTGCAGGTATCGCGCTCATGATGGTGTCCGGAGGAGCCGTGTGGCTGGCCGGCGTTCGGGCTGCCGATCCCGTCGTCGTGTCCATCAATAATCCACCCAATGCCACCCCTGCCGTCATTCCTGCCACGGTGAGGCCAAGCGCTTCGCAAAGTTATGCCGCGGCCGTAGCGGATCTCGAGCGGGTTCTGGCCCAGGGACGGGGGCAGCTCGACCCGACCACCGTCCGAGTGATCGAACAAAACCTGGCGGCCATCGACCGGGCCATCGCCGACGCCCAGCGCGCGCTCGAGGCCGACTCCGCCAATCTCTACCTCAACAGCCACCTGGCCGAAACCATGCGAAGGAAGCTCGATCTCCTGCGCCAGGCCGCCGCGCTCGTTCCTGTGAGCTGAAAGGAACTCTCTCGTGCTGTTCGTTCTGATTCTTGGTGCCCTGTCGCTCGGCGACATCCAACAGTTTGACACGACCCTGGCGGTGGGCCGCGGTCAGCGGCTCGATGTCAACGCGTACGGCGGCGAGGTCACGGTACGGGCCTGGGATCAAAACTCCGTGCGGGTCGAGGCGAGCACCTCAGGCCGGGAGCGGGTCGAGGTAACCAGCACCGGTGCGGCGGTGAGCGTGCGAACTCAGGGGCGGCACGGCCCTCCTTCTGAAATCGAGCTCCGGATCAGTGTCCCCGCGTGGATGGCATTGAGCCTGGACGGGGTGAACGCCAGTATCAGGGTGGACCGCGTCAGGGCTCCCATTACGGTGGAAACCGTCGAAGGAGAAGTTGATGTGACTGGAGGTCAAGGGCTCGTCTCGCTCCGGTCGGTACAGGGCTCCGTCAAGCTGCGGGGCGCCAAGGGCCGCATCACGGTGAACTCGGTCAACGAGGATGTGGAGGTGGCCAACAGCGCCGGGGACGTGATTGCTCAGACGGTGAACGGCAACATTGCCCTCAAGGTGGTGGATGCGCCCAGCGTGGACGCCAATACCGTGAACGGTGACATCTCCTACTCCGGACCGATCCGGAGTGGGGGCCGTTACGCGTTCTCCACCCACAACGGGGACATCAGCCTGACGGTGGCGGAAGGGACCAGCGCCAGTGTCGCGGTCTCAACTTTCAGCGGTGAGTTCGAGTCCGAATTTCCGGTTCCGATTCAGGGCACTCGGAAAGGAAAGGGCTTCAATTTTACGCTGGGATCCGGGAGCGCCCAGGTGACGCTGGAGTCGTTCCAGGGCACCATCGAGCTGGTGCGGCCCGGCAGCGAGAATGATCCGGCCCGACGGGACCGGCATGATGACGATGACGACGACTAGGCCTGCTCTGCGAGGCACCGTCGCATTTTGACGGCTTTGGTTCCTAGCCTGCCAGCCGCAGCAGTTTCGTACGGAAACCCGGCACAATTGTAACGCGGGCGATACAAACCTCTCCCTCAGGCCCACTTAGCTGGAGGAGCTCGTTCGCTTCGGCGGCACGCCTCCGCCTTTCCCCCCTGTCGCATAAGTGGTTGGAACCAACACTTTTGCCGACGCTGTGGTGAGCATAGCCAAAGCTGCCGGAGCTGAGTTAAGTCGGCCTTGACAGGGGTCGACTGCAACCTCGGTCCACTTAGGGGCTGAGGTGCCACCCAACTGTCAACAATCTGGACTGCTCAGCACCTAAGTCCTTTAGGCATGCGTCTTGTATTCACCGCGGCTTGACGGTCACCGATCCGAACCTCAGCCCGGAGTCGAGCAATGCACCCGCTGTTCAGGAAGATCTTGGCTGGCAGCATCGCGCTGGTCCTCGCCGGCACCAGCACGGCGTCAGGCCAAGTCGGCCTGCTGTCAAATGCGCCAACTGTGGCCCTCACGGCCACCAAGAACGCTACCCTCACCGTAACTCCCAACGTCGCCACGGCCACGCTGGGGAGCATCACCGACAACTCCACCGCCAACAACTTCACCCCGGTGAGCATAACCACGGCCTGGAATCTCACGGCCGGATCCTCGGTCCGGCTGATCGGCTGGTTCGCCACCCCGGCTCAGGCCCTGGCCAATGGTGCCGACCTCATACCGTCGTCCAAGGTGGAAGGACGGGTCGGCGCGGCGGCGTATGCGCCCTTCAGCTCTGCGGCGGTAGGCGGGGTCGGCGTAGCAAGCGGTAGCCTCCAGCTCTTCAGTCAGGCAGTGGCTGCGGGCAGCTACCTGGGTTCTCGGACCGATCAGCTGGACCTGCGGCTGAACCTGACCGGCACGACCACCGTCGCCGGTGACTACACCGGTACTCTCAACCTCCAGGCCGTGGTCCAGTAGGCTCGGGCTTCGAAGCCAAGGGTTGACCATGCAGTATTGCAACTTCGGAAACATTCTCCTCGCCCTGGGCGTGCTCCTCACGCTCGGGGCGCGGGAGCTTTCGGGCCAGGCTCAGATCATTTCACTGGCGGCAACTGCGCCGGGCGCTCTCAGTGTTACCGTGACCTCCGGGGCGGTTCAGACCATCCCCGCCGTGGTCGATAATGCCCTCAACGACTTTCCGACCCCGGTCGTGATTCAGACCTCCTGGAGCGTCCACCCTGGCCAGACCAATACTGTAAATCTGATCGCTTATTTCACCCTTCCGGCCCAAGCCATGGTGGGCGGGACCACCCAGATACCGTCCAGCCGAATCCTCGGTCGAATGACCACGGGGCTGCCGGTCGCCTATACGGCCATCACGCAGAACGCCCTCGGCGGAGTAGGCTCGGCCGGTGGCAGTCTTCGCCTCTTCTCGGTGAACATCGGCGGCGCCAATAAGAATGCGAACCGTACCGACAATCTGGACTTGCGACTCAACCTCGTCGGTTTCCCGGCGCTGCCCGCGGGCGCGTACGCCGGGGTGCTCAATCTGAGGGCTGTGACCCAGTGAGGCGGGTCCGAGGGACGATCCTTCTCTCGTTACTGTGGACGGCCTCAGCAGCCGCCCAGTCCGTCAGTCCTCCCATCGCCGAATATCAGGAGAAGGCCCGCTCCAGTTTTCAGCTCCAGAACGCCTCGATCTTTCCGATTACAGTGGTGCTGGAGGTGCGGGGCTTCGACATCACTGAGCAAGGCGAGGTGATCGATACACCGCTCGATACCAGCCGAGTGCACGTGAAGCTCTCGGAAATGAGCTTTCGCCTGCCGCCCCGGGGAACCCGCCGAGTGTTCTACGAGGCGGAGGGAGACACCCTTCCCGCCTGGTTCAACATTCTCAGCGCCATGACCGGTGCCCGGACTGAAACCGGCCTGAACGTCCGGATCCTCCTGCCCCACGTCGTGTACCTGAATCAGAAACAGCCACTGCGTCGGGGAGACGTGGCTGTCACCCGGATCGAGGTAGACAGTGGATCGGGAAAGGCACGAGTCCAGCTGGAGAACCGGGGATCGCGGCTCGGGCGGGTGTACCAGCTGAAGCTGAGCGCGGGTGATCATTCTGGTCAGTCGGCCGGCGGATTCCCGCTGCTTCCCGGCAAACGGCGCTGGGCCGAGGTTGACTGGGCCGGTGACACCGCTCCGTCACGCCTTATGATCCGCTTCGCGCGGTTTACCATCGACACCCTACTCTCCTCCGTATCGGCGTCACCAACCCCCAAGTCTGCCGCCGTCGTTCACCGGCCGTGAACCGGCTTCACTGCCGGCGCGGCATCGCGCTGGCCCTGACTGGCGTTGCACTCCTTTCCCAGCCAATCAGCTCGAGCGCACAGACTGTGGTCGAAGTTCAAGGCGGCGGCTCTTCGCTAGCCGACGGGTATGGCGCTACCGCGAACTTCTGGCGCCAGGGATACGATGGTTGGATTGGCCTTGGCTATCTCGACGGGTTCCGGGCGGGGGCCTACCTGCGGAAAGCCACCACTCGAGGAGATACGCTCGGCTTCGGCAATAGCGCGCTGATCCTGCGGCTGCCTACCGACATCTTTGCTCCCGGCTACAACCTGCTGGTGCAGGGGGTGAGCTTTGCGGGAGGAAGCGAACGCACGTCCTATCTGCTCTTTGGCGGGGCGAGCTCAGCGGGGGTGGGGGCGCCCTCGTTCCAGCCCACCAGTATCGAACAGCCGATGGGGGCTCTGTTCCTCCAACACCAGGTTGATCCGACGCTGCGGCTCACCACCAACGTTGTCCTAGCTGCCCGGCAGACGGTGCTGCCTGGAGTACAGTGGCAGCCCACGCCGGATCTCACCACCGGGTTCGTCATCGGGATGGGGTCGGATCGGCCCTACGCTGCTTCCAGCCTCTCTCTGCGACGGGGGCGGCTTGGAGTCCTGGCATCGTATGCCTGGAACCCGGACCGCTTTCGCCGGGTGGCGGTCCCCACCCCCAATCAGACTGAGGTCGACCGCGAAAACCTGCTGCTTACCTACGACCTGAGTCCCCAGTTCTCGGTCGGTGCAGGGCGGCAGAACTTTGTGCAAGACTCGGCTGACTCCAGGCCGCCGCTGCGGGCCACTGGAAACACTGTCTTTGCCGGAGGCCGCATCCGGGAGGTTCGACTGACCGCTGGGCTGTATCACTCCCGCGCCGACAGCGCCGCCAACCTGAGCTCCTACGTGGCGGTAGGCCGAGAGCTGACCCGCTGGCTCGACACCGAGATGTTCCTGCTGCAGAGCCGGCCGAAAGGTCGGCCGACGGAGACGACTCCACTGGTAAACCTGCGATGGCGGATATCGCCGCGGCTGGGCGTCAGCCAGCAGATTTCCTTCCACCGCGGGCGGCCAACGGTTCTGTTCGGCGCCAGTCTCTCGACCCCGGTCGGGGAGTTCGCGGCCGACTACCAGATCGTGCATCAGCCGCTGCAGCCGTTTAGTCCGTTCCGAAGCGCCCTCAACCTGACCGCGAGGCTCCAGCTCGGAAACTATTCCACCAGCGTCGGGACCTACGTGCGTCCGGACGGAGCGGTGGACTACTCCGCATCCGGCAGCACGTTTCTTTACCTGGGAACGTTTGGGGGAGCCCAGCCCCAGCAGATCGGGGGACGAGTGTCGCGGTACGTCGTTCGGGGCAGCGTCCAGGACGAGCTCGGGCATCCGGTCGAAGGGGCTGCCCTGGCGCTCAACGGCGAGGTTGTGTACACCAATTCGGCCGGAGAGTTCTTTCTCCGGACCCGCTACCCACAGCGTTACTCGCTCAAGCTGTTGATTGGAGAGTTCCTGCTGCCGGGCGCGTGGGAAGTGGTGAGTGCACCTGATCAGGTGACGGCGGCGGAGGATGCGAAGGCGACCCCGGTCCGGATTGTTCTCCGTCCGGCAGGCTCCGGCGCGCCCTAGCGCACGTCCAGCAGCTCAACCTCGAACACCAAAGTTGCGCCCGGTGGGATGTCGGGAGGGGCCCCGGCCGTACCGTACGCCAGGTCGGCCGGAATCACCAGCTTCCTCTTTCCGCCGACTTTCATCCCCGCTACACCTTCGTCCCATCCCGCGATGACCTGGCCCGCGCCCAGACTGAACTCAAACGGCTCATTCCGATCCCGGCTGCTATCGAACTTCTCTCCGTTGGGCAGCCAGCCAGTGTAATGGACCCGCACCATCCTGCCCGCTGTAGCAGTTTTCCCCTCACCCAACGCAACATCCTGATAGCGCAGGCCGGACGGCGTCTTGGTCATTGCCGTGGTATCGACCCCGAGGGCGGCGCTGAAGCCTCCCTGCGGCGCGCGATTGCCCTCGGCCTTGTCGCCGCACCCGAACAAACCAACGACGCCAAGCGCGAGCCACAAACGAGCCACGACAACTCCTGATCTGGTGAGATGAGCCCGCGGGTGAGCCGTTTGAGGATGACGGCTGTCGAATCGGGACGGCGGGATTTGAACCCGCGACCCCTGCAACCCCATTGCAGTGCGCTACCGGACTGCGCCACGTCCCGGACTACGAAAGAGGCGGAATTGTAGCCCCGGGGGGTGGGTGATGGAAGGGCAGGATTTGCAGTCAGGGCGCCTGGGCCCGCGACTTGCAATCCTGGCTCCCCAGGTAAGAGAACCGGGCCCCCCAGCCCGGCATTTGGCGTATGGTGCCGCATGGTGCGGTGCCAGCAGGTAGGAGGACCTCTATGAGCCAACAGGACGAGCGCCCATGGGAGAGGGGCGGAGACCTCCCGTGGCAAGAGGCGGAGGACGAGGATCAGGCAGACAGCGCCTGGCGGGGGGATCTCCACCTGGATGACTGGCCCGAGAACCTGGCCGGCCCGGAGTACTGGCTGTACAAGAAGCAGCGCGACGAGTAAACCACCCGAGCATGTTTTCGAGGGCCGGACAACGTCCGGCCCTTTCCTTTTTGGTACCCTTCGGTAAATCTTTGGTACAGCACGACTTAGACCCTCTTTGACACAGGCTAAGTATTTGCTACATTTCAACTTACCTGTAGCACCATATGAATCGGAGGGGCGGCTGCGGCCGCTCCATACTAAAGGATCGGAGAACGAAATGTCGGAATCGGTAGCCGAGCGCGAGTCAGTAGCTCAAGAAAAGCCCTGGGATCCCTTTCAGCTGATGGATCGGATGGATGAGGAAGCACTGCGGAAGGAGCTGGAGGGCGTGGCCAGCACCGACCTGGTGTATGTCGTCCGGGAGGGCGGCCAGGAGGTGGTCGGCCTCTCAAAGACCGGCGTGGACCAATGCTGCATGGCTCTTGTGTCGCAGGGCCAGGTCATTCGCGAGGAGGATCTCCAGTACGAGCTGATCGGCGAAGGCGAGGCTCGCGAGGCACTGTTCAAGGTCAAGGCGGCGCGCTTCGCGGTCTCACCCAGCGGACAGGATGTTCGGCTGGACCAAGTGATCGGCGTCAAGCGGCAGCCACTGTACTATGACTCCGCCCAGCTCGACCTGGATGCCAAGGTTCCCAGCAAGAAGTACCGCGGCAAGACCTATCGTGAGCTCCTGGGCAGCGATGAAGGTCGGGACTATCTGAGCTGGATGGCCGAGAACTTCAATGAGCCCGAAATCCGTGAATTCGTCCACCAGATTCTGGCGGGCGAGGAGATCGTGAGTCAGCGCGGACGGCAGCTCAATCCCCACTGGTATGAGCACGGCGCCATGAAGGCGGCAAGGAACGCGCGCTTCCGCCTCATCCCAGGCAACATCCGGGCGCAGGTCGTGGCGACAGCACGGAGTTCCGGCCAGAGCCGAGTCATCGACGCTGAGCCGGGCACCATGAAAGCCGCCCGGGGTGTTGCGGTGCCCCGGCCGAAGTCGCCTCGAGTGGAAGCGCCGGCCGAACCGGTGGTGCGCCCCGGGCCGTATTCGCCGACCGAAAAGCAAGTGGCCTTCTACCAGCGCCTGGCGGCCTCTCCAGTGTTTACCGAGGAGGAGCGCACCAGGGCACTGGATTGGCTTGCCGCCAAGGCCACTCGGCAGACGATCAAGGATCAGATCGACTGGCTCAAGCGCCAGGTCGAGACCCGAAGAGTTCGGCCGGCCGGCGAATCCGCTGCGTAGCCATACTCGGTAAACCGGAATCGAAGCGGTGAACGGATCAGAGACTGATCTCGTTCACCGCTTTCCGTTTACCGTTCCACACCGCCAGCGACACTCCTCCGAGAATGGCTCCGCCGCCAACCACTGTGTGCCACCCGATCGTTTCCCCGCCCAATAGCACACCGATGAGCAGCGCCACCAGAGGCGTCACCAGCGGAATCATCAGAACGCCACTGACAGCCGTGTGGCGGATCAGCCAGTAGTACAACAAGAAGGCGA
>Ga0209382_10003636_pt1 | contig 21246 bp, 18 predicted proteins | sample SoiMetdeltSBSDD5_FD_187599 | JGI IMG/M metagenome (GOLD analysis project Ga0209382, IMG submission 187599) | Bulk soil microbial communities from a Populus tree surrounding site in Tennessee, USA - Soil MetaG P. deltoides SBSDD5 (SPAdes) (version 2) | ecosystem: Environmental > Terrestrial >... | reverse complement strand
ATAACCGTGTCGAAATGGCCCGCCGGAGTTGGCGCACGAACCCATCGACACCGCCCACTTCGGGTCCGGCATCTGGTCGTAAATACGGAGCAGCATCGGCGCCATCTTGATCGTCACCGTGCCCGATACGATCATCAGGTCCGAGTGACGGGGCGATGCCCACGGCACCATCCCCAGGCGTTCCACGTCGAAACGAGACGCAAACGTCGCCATCATCTCGATGGCGCAGCACGCCAATCCGAAGGTCACCGGCCACACCGACGACTTGCGCGCCCAGTTCAGGAATGCGTCGGCTGCTGTCGTGACGACGAACCCGCCCGGAAAACTGTGGATACCCTCGGTCACCGACTCGAAGAGCGCAGAATGCTTGTCGCCCTCAGGCCGCTGCTGTCGCAGCCGTTCGTATTCCTGAAGATCTTTGAAGTTCCGCCAGACTGGTGCCGGGATCACCGGAACAGGAGGTTTTACGTCCACTTTGCCTTCGGCGGGGGGTTTTACTTCCACTCGAGGATGCGCTCCCGGTACGCGTAGATCCAACCGAGCATGAGGATCGAGAGGAACATGAGCATCGCAAGGATACCCCACGCCCCGAGTTGACGGATGGCAAGCGCCCACGGAAACAGAAACACTGCGAGCGCATCGAACACGATGAAGACGAGCGCGACGAGATAGAAGCCCACAGGGAACTGCACCCAGGCCTCGCCGATTGGTTCGGCGCCGCACTCGTAGCTTTCGAGCTTGGCCGCGAAGGGGCGGCCCGGGCCGAGCACGCGCGCCGCGATCAGCGACACGACGGCAAAGGCCACGATGATGCCGAGATAGATGACGACCGGCAGATAGCCGTTCACTACTGCTCCTCGTCTGATTGTCCACGCGGAGGTTGAAGCCTCCGCTCCTCGAAACCGTCACCCGCACCGTAGAGCGCGGGCTTAGCCCGCGCGCAACACCACGTTCGTTCGAATCCCGAGTCCCGAATCCCGGGAGGATTCTACCGGAAGCTCTCCATAATCTCGTCGAGCGCGGCTTTTCCGGGCCGCGTCCGTGACTCGTCGAGATGCGCCAGCGGTTCGTCGACGAGACCGAGCAGGTCGATGAAGTCGGGTTTGTCCGGTTCCACGTAGAGGATACCCGTCGCGAACTCGTTCCGCATCGCCGTTTCGCGCAGCAACTGCAGCGAACGGAGCCGATCGGTGGGGTTGTAATCCTCCGTCATCTTCGTCAGCACGATCTTCGATCCATCGTGCAGGCTCACCGTCGTCGATGTGCCTGGATCGTAGTCGATCGTGATGTCTTCAAAAAATGGCACGAAGTTCAAGTCGGCGAGCGGCTCCTCGTGGTCCTTGGCGTAGGAGTAGCTCTTGGTGGAGCCGTCGTGATCGTTGAACGTCACGCACGGTGAGAGCACATCGATCATCGCCGTGCCGCGATGACTGAGCGCCGCCTTCAGAATGGCCTTGAGCTGCTTCGGGTCGCCCGAGAACGACCGCGCGACAAACGACGCGCCAAGCTCGATCGCCAGCGCGCACGTGTCGATTGGCGGCAGATCGTTGATGACGCCCGTCTTGAGCTTCGAACCAAGATCCGCCGTCGGCGAGAACTGCCCTTTGGTCAGCCCGTAGCAGCCGTTGTCCTCGATGATGTAGACCATCGGCAGGTTGCGGCGCATCAGGTGAACGAACTGCCCGATGCCGATTGCGCCCGTGTCGCCGTCGCCGCTGACGCCGATGGCGATCATTTTCCGGTTCGCGACGACAGCGCCCGTCGCGACCGACGGCATGCGCCCGTGCACGGAGTTGAAGCCGTGCGATTGGTTCAGGAAATAGGCCGGGCTCTTGCTGGAGCAACCGATCCCCGAGAGCTTCAGGACCTGATCCGGGCTGATCCCGAGTTCCCAGAACGAGTCGATGATGCGCTCGGTGATGGCGTTGTGACCGCATCCGGCGCACAGCGTGGTCTTGCTGCCGCGATACGCAACGGACTCGAGTCCGATTCGATTGAGCTTCTTCCCGGGCGCTGGTGTTGGCTGTGTCGGTGTCGACATTCCCTGTGTCTCCATGCTGTTCGCGGAGGCTACAGCCTCCGCTCTACGGCGTCGATTCTCTGCGGTCGTAGCACGCCGGCTTCAGCCCGCGCGACCATGCCGCCGTCAGTCGGCGCCGACCGTCCCGAGGCCCGCCGCCTTGGGAACGAGGTCCGAAATGCCTTCTTGCCTCAACAACTCTGACGTCACGGATCGGCCGTCTATTGGCAGCCCGGCGTAGTGACGAATGCTGCGCAGCTTGACCACGCGATCCGGCGTCAGATCGATCCGCAGTAGCGACATCATCTGCGCATCGCGATTCTGCTCGACGACATATACGCGATCGTGGCTATCGATGAAGTCATTCAGCTCTTCGCTGAACGGATAGGCCTTGAGCCGCAGATACGACGTGTTGATGCCGCGCTCCGCCTTGAGCTCGTCTCGTGATTCGACGACGGCCCAATGCGTTGTCCCGTAAGCGATGATGCCGATACGTCCTTCGGCCGTCATGTCGACCTCGGGCTTGGGCATCATCTTCTTCGCAGTCTGGAACTTTCGCGACAGCCTGTCGAGGTTCCTCGTATAGTCGTCGGCCCGTTCGCTGTAGAGCGCCTGCTCGTTGTGACCGGAGCCACGCGCGAAGTACGAGGGCAGGCCGTCGCCCGGGACCGTGCGGTAAGGGATGCCGTCACCGTCGACGTCGCGATAACGTCCGAACTGTCCAAGCTTCTTCAACGTCTCGGCGTCGAGCCGCTTGCCGCGTTTGAATGGCGTCGTCGGGTACTCGAACGGCTGTGCCATCCACGTGTTCATGCCGAGGTCGAGATCCGACATCACGAAAACGGGTTGCTGTAGTTGCTCGGCGAGGTCGAATGCCTCTAGCGCCATCGTGTAGCACTCGGTGACTGACGATGGAAGGAGCAGCGGATGGTTCGTGTCGCCATGCGACAAAACGGCGGTAGAAAGGATGTCCTGCTGGCCCGTGCGAGTCGGAAGTCCGGTTGAAGGTCCCGCACGCTGGATGTCGAAAATCACGGCCGGCACTTCGGCGTAATAGCCCAGCCCGGCGAACTCCGCCATCAGCGACACGCCCGGGCCCGCCGTCGACGTCATCGCTCGCGCGCCAGCCCATCCTGCGCCAATCACCATGCCCAACGCGGCGAGCTCGTCTTCCGCTTGCACCACGGCGTACGTCGTTTTGCCTGTCTCTGGATCGCGACGGTACTTCTTGAGGTAATCGATCAACGCTTCTGGCAGCGAAGATGACGGCGTGATCGGATACCAGGCGACGACGGTGACACCCGCCATCATGCAACCGATAGCGGCGGCGGCGTTCCCTTCGATGAGGATCTGGCCAGCCGTCTTGTTCATCGGTTCGACTTTGAAGGGATCCTGCTTGGGCAGGCTCGCCTCGGCGAAATCGTAGCCAGCCTTGAGGGCTGACATGTTGAGCTCGATCGCCTTCTGCTTCTTACCGAGTTGTTTCCTGAGTGCCTTCTCCATCTGTCCCATGTCGATGGAGAGCAGCCGCGACAGGACGCCGTCGTAGACCATGTTGCGCACGAGACGCCGGAGCTTGGCATCGTGCGTGATCCCGGTCATCAGCTTGTCGAATGGGACCGGATAGAAGACAAGGTCGGTCCGCAACCCGTTGAGCTTGAGCGGTTCGTCGTAGACGACCGCGGCTCCGGCGGCAAGGGTCAGGACATCTTCGCGCGCCGTTTCCGGGTTCATCGCAACGAGGAAGTCGACCTCTTTCTTCCTGCCGATGTAGCCCTTGGCGCTCGCGCGGATGGTGTACCACGTCGGCAGCCCGGCGATATTCGACGGGAACATGTTCTTGCCGGACACGGGCACACCCATCTGGAAAATCGACCGCAGAAGGACGAGGTTCGCGGTCTGGCTGCCCGATCCGTTGACGGTGGCGACTTGAATGGCGAAATCGTTGACGATTTGCTCTGTGGTTGGGCGTTGGCCGACTTCTTGGACGGCCGTTTCGGTCGCTGACATCAGATCTCCCGTACCCCCCATGCCAGTGGCTCAAACCCCGAAACTCTTAAGAGAAATGCGGATTTTGCGCGCAGGGATCGAGAAAGTATATCACTCGCGCTTTGGGCCTTTGCCCCACGCGCTCATCAAAAGAGTTTCACTTCGACCATCGTTCCCGCTTCCATTGTTTCGACCTCGGCCTCGATCTCTATATAGCCGTCAGCCTGCGACATGCTCGTGATGTCGCCGGAGGCTTTGAAGGCGGGCACCGCAACCCCGTTTTCGATCCGGACTGAATAAAACTGGTGGCGGCCGGGCGCCGAGACAACGCGCGCGCCCAGGGGCAGCTTGAATGACCGAACGATCTGTCGCGGCAGACGCGCCAGTTTCCGCAGTGCCGGAGCGAGGAGGATGTACGCGTTCGACAAACACGAGGTGGGATAGCCCGGCATCCCGAAGAAGAGTTTTCCTTCGATGCGGCCGAATGCCGTCGGCTTGCCGGGTTTGACGGCGATGCCGTGGAACAGCATCTCGCCTCTGGCAGCTACCACATCCAGGATGAGATCGCGTTCACCCACCGAGCTCCCGCCTGAGAAAACCATGACGTCCTGCTCGAGACACTCGTCAACGGCACGCTGCAAGTCTTCAATGGTATCGGCGGCCGTACGATACGGAATCGGGACCCCTCCGTTGTCGGACACGACGGCAGAGACAGTGACGCGGTTGATGTCGTAGATCTGCCCGGGCGCGAGCGGTTGACCCGGCTCGATGATCTCGTTCCCCGTCGACAAGACGGCGACGCGAGGCTTCTCGTATACGGCGACGTCGGTCAAGCCGAGCGCGGCGATCGAGCCGAGGCGGCTGGCGTTGAGCAACGTGCCTGGCCGCAGCACGTGCTGACCCTTTTGAATATCTGAACCTTGCCGCCCTATGTTTTGCCGCGCCGATGCAGGCGCGAACACGGAAACGAGTCCGCCGTCGTCGACATCCGTTTCCTCGACCATGACGACGGCGTCGGCGCCGTCGGGCATGGGTGCGCCGGTGGCGATCTCGGCGCATTCGCCGCTGCCCACTCGTTTTTGTGGAACCTGTCCCGTATAGATCGTCTCGATGCGGCGCAGCAGACGCGGCGTTGCACGGCTCGCGCCTGACGTGTCCTCGGCGCGGACGGCGTAGCCGTCCATCCCGGCGCGCGAGAACGGCGGCACATCGGCGGTGGACAAGACATCCTGCGCGAGAACGCGACCGTTTGCCTGGTGGAGTGGAAGGGCCTCGGTGCGATCGACCGGTCGGATGGCGCGGTTGATGATCGCTCGCGCCTCCTCGAGCGAAATCGTCTTCCCGAACGGCCGCATCTTCGTGGTCATTGTCTGTCGCCCGATTCCTGTAACCGTAGTGTCCGGCTTCAGCCGGACCTCGATCATTTCGAAAGCTGTTGCACGACGTGACCGAGTTCCGGGATCACCAGTCGAGTCATCGCAAGTCTGACTGCTTTCTCAGACCCAGGCAGCGCGAAGATGGCCTTGCGGCCGACGGTACCGGCGGTCGCGCGGCTGAGCATCGCGGCTGCGCCAATTTCTTTGAAGCTGATCATGCGAAAGAGCTCGCCGAAGCCGTCGAGGCGCTTCTCGAACAAACCAGTGACCGCCTCGAAGGTGCCATCTCGTGGGCTGATGCCGGTGCCTCCCGTGCTGATGATGACGTGCGTGGCCGGGTCGGCCAGCCGTTCCCGCAGCCGCGTCGTGATGCGATCGGGATCGTCGCGCTCGATGTCATGCCCGGTCACGAGATGCCCGGCCTCTTCGAGGAGCGTGCGAATGGCGCGCCCACTCGCATCCGACGCCGGCGTGCGCGTGTCGCTGACGGTCAGGATGTAACAGCTGACGGCAACGGGCGCCTGCGCCTTGTGTTCACCAACGCTCACTGCTTCACCGCCGCCAACCTCACGACGCGTGTATCGAACAAGCCGAAGTCTGCGACGCCAGTTGTGTCCTGGTATTGGACGACACGGAGTCCGGAAAAGATCTGCAGCAACTCATTCGTGTCGAACACGACGGCACCTCCAATGGAGCGCGTCTTCGTCGCCTCGCGATGGAATCCCTCGACCACGACCATGCCGCCCGGACGAAGCGACTTGACGACGTTGGCGGCAAATTCACGCGCGCCCACGTTACGCCCCTGCCCCATCCCGACATCGAGCGACCGTCCCGGCTTCACACCATTCGTGGCGGCGACGAGAAACGTGTTGGGTGCTGTGTTGAATGTCGGTTTGGCAGCCGTCAGGATCTGGTTCCACCGTTCGATCTCAGCGCGGTCGCCCATCGCGCGCAGCGACGCGGTGATCGTGGCGATGTCTTTCTCCGATTTGCCCTGCCGCGTCAGTTCCGCGCCATACCGCTGGAAGACCACGGTATCGTTAGCCTTCTGCACATCGGCCGGCTGCTTCGTCAACCACGCGCGGAACGCTTCGTAGGTCTTGAGTTCTTCTGCGGATGCCGCCGGGGCGGGCGATGTTTGCTGCGCCACAATCAGGGCCGGCCCGATCGCTGCTACGGCGACCAACGCGATGACAGCGACTTTCATCTGACCCTCCCGAACGCTCTCTGCGTACAGTATCCTGCCGCAGCTTCCGGAACCAACCAGCCAAGGGCCCTGCCCTCGCCCCCTCAGGGCCCTTCGCTGGTTGGTGTCAGTGTCTGCTTTGGCGCGCTTCGCGCGCCAGGACCGCTATGCGGTTGCGACGTAACAAGTACATATTCGCGTTCCGGGCCGCATAGCGGTCCAATGGATCCGACGTGACGCTTTCTCCAGGCGTGTCTGTTGCCGCGCGGCTGAATCGATTGCCGGCGACGCGAACCCACCGGCACGCAACGGTCATTGCCGGCATCGGATCCTTCTTCGATCTCTTCGACATCTTCCTGGCTGGCGTCCTCGGCACGGTCTTGACGCAGCAGTTCGCGTTGGATCGACTGTGGCTGCCAGCGGCCCTGAGCTCTGCATTCGTTGGAATGTTTATCGGCGCGACCGTGCTGGGACGATTCGCCGACAGGTTCGGACGCCGCAGGGCGTTCCTTCTCAACCTGGCGATTTACTCGGCGTTCACCCTGCTCGGCGCGTTCAGCGCGAACGCCACGATGCTCATCGTCTTGCGATTTCTTGCCGGGATCGGCATCGGCGCCGAGCTGACGCTCGTCGACACTTACTTGAGCGAGCTTCTTCCGGCACGCCTCAGGGGACGCTACACCGCGTGGGCGTACACGCTCGGTTTTCTCGGCGTTCCCGCCGCCGGTCTGCTTGGGCGCATCCTGGTGCCGAGCGCGCCCTTCGGCATCGCAGGATGGCGTTGGATGTTCGTCGCAGGATCGCTTGGCTCCGTGATCGTCTGGTTCGTCCGCAGGCGGCTCCCGGAGTCGCCACGATGGCTCGAATCAGTTGGACGGACGGCCGAGGCCGACGCCATCGTCACGCGGATGGAGGACGAAGCCGAGAAAATCGCGCCACTGTCCAGCCCGGTCGAGCACCGCGTCGCCACAACGAGGCAGCCGGCATTGTCAGCCTTGTTCAGTGGTGAGTATCGATCGCGCGTCATCATGCTCGGCATCTTTCACGTCTTCCAGACGATCGGCTACTACGGGTTCGGAACACTGGTGCCTCTCGTTCTCGCCTCCAAGGGGTACTCCATCGTCACGTCGCTCACTTTCACGACGCTGACATTCATCGGCTATCCCATTGGATCGGCACTGTCGCTTCCGATCATCGAGCGGCTCGATCGCAAATGGCTGATCGTGGGCTCGGCGTTCTTCATGAGCGTGCTTGGCATTGGCATGGGCTACTCGACATCACCAGCCGCGATCGTCGCGCTCGGGTTTCTGTACACCGCCGTCAGCAACGTGTTCTCGAACGGCCTGCACATCTTCCAAGTCGAGATCTTCCCGACGTTCGTCCGAGCCACCGCGGCTGGCCTGTGCTACGGGTTGAGCCGGTTGTCGAGCGCGGCGATGCCGTTTGTTCTGCTTCCAGTCCTGGAGCGTTGGGGCGCCGGCCCGATGTTTGTGGTCGTGGCCGCGGCGCTGTGGATCGTCATGTTCGACGTCGCGCTCTTCGCGCCGAGTACAACTGGACGCTCTCTTGAAGAGGTAAACGCCTGACCGTCGCACCCGCGACCTTCGTTCCTTCGAACCGTTCGGTTTCCATTGACGCGTTTTCGACGGCGGCGCATGATACGCGCATTATGCCTGCTACGACACCGGGCGTGATTTCCTCGCGATATGGGCGGAAATCACACCCGGTGTCTTTCCTACTGGCCGGCGCGCTCTGCGCTGTGGCGCTCGGACTTGCCGTCGTCTCCGCCGACGACAACTGGCCGCGTTTCCGCGGTGCGGACGGCGGCGTCGCGGCTGACCACCCCTCGTTGCCCGATGTCTGGGGCCCTTCGCAAAACATCGTGTGGAGGATCGATGTGCCAGGAAGGTCCTGGAGCTCTCCGGTGGTCTGGGGCGATCACGTCTTCGTGACCACGGCGATCAACACGGTCGAAAACGAGACCTTGCTTCCCGTGGCGTCGTACATCTCGCGCTCGAATGGCGGGACGATGACCTTTATGGACGTCTCGAAGCCGACGGCTCCTCACCGATGGATGCTGTATGACGTCGATCTCAAGAGCGGCCGGATTCGTTGGGAGCGCGTGGTTCACACCGGGCTGCCAGCGAAGTCGAGACACTTGAAGAACAGTTACGCAGCAGAGACGCCGGTTACGGATGGCGAGCGTGTCTACGTGTATTTCGGCGATGTCGGCCTGTTCGCGTTCGACCTGGAGGGAAAGCCCTCGTGGTCGCGGCCGATGGACGCCTTCGAGATGCAGACGGGGTTTGGCCACGCGAAGTCACCGGTCGTCGACGACAGACACGTCTACATCGTCAACGACAACGAAGAGCACTCGTTCATCGCGGCGTTCGACAAACGGACGGGCAACCAGGCCTGGCGTGTCGATCGCAAGGAGAGCAGCAACTGGACGACACCGCTGGTGTGGAGAAACGAACTGCGCACGGAGATCGTGACGGCGGGGACCAGTGGTGTTCGCTCCTATGACGTCAACGGCACGCTGCTTTGGGAGCTGGCGGGCATGTCCACTTTCGCCGTGCCGAGCCCCGTTGTGGCGAATGGCCTGCTCTACGTGATGTCCGGATATACGGCCAGCGCGCTGCGTCCGGCGTACGCGATTCGACCTGGAGCGAAGGGTGACATCTCGCTGAAGGCGGACGAAACGAGCAGCCAGTACATCGCGTGGGCGGACCGTACGCTCGGGACGTTTCATCCCTCGCCGCTCGTCTATCAAGGCTGTTACTACATCCTTCACGATCGCGGCTTCCTGACGTGCAACGATCCGGCGACCGGCAAGCCGATTTATCCACGGCAGCGGATCAACAACACCGACACCGCCACGTTCACGGCGTCGCCGTGGGCGTATAACGGTAAGGTGTTCGCGCTCAGTGAGGACGGCGACACGTACGTGTTTCAGGCAGGTCCCGAGTTCAAGGTGATCGGCAAGAACTCGTTGAACGAGATGTCGCTGGCGACGCCGGCTGTTGCGGGTGGTAGTCTCATCATCCGCACGGCGTCGAAGCTGTATCGGATCAGTAAGTCGAACTAGAGGAAACAAACGATGCGAACTGTTTCCTGGATCGCCATCGTCATCGTCTCCGCTGTGGCTGGCGCCGCTTTGTGGGTGCACCTTCCCGTATCCGCTCAAGAGGAGTCCTATACGGCTCCTCGTACGGCGGACGGTGCTCCTGATCTCAACGGCATCTGGCAGGCGCTCAACACCGCCCACTACGACATTCAGGCACACCCGGCGCGACCGGCGTTGGCAATCATCCCCGCATCACCTCGCTCCGATACTCCTGGCCTGGTCCGCGCGACACATGTTGAGTTGCCGGCACCTGTGGTCCGGCCCTTCGGCGCGGTCGGTGGCGTCCCGGCAGGGGCTGGTGTCGTCGAGGGAGACGAGATCCCCTATCAACCATGGGCGCTCGCGAAGAAGAAGGAGAACGCCGATCACTGGCTCGAGCGCGATCCCGAAATCAAGTGCTTCATGCCCGGCGTGCCGCGCGCGACGTACATGCCGTACCCGTTTCAGATACTGCAGGGTACGGACAAGATTCTGATCGCCTACGAATTCGCCGGCGCGACGCGCACGATACACATGAACACGGTCGGGGACAGCCCGAGCCCCACCTGGATGGGGTGGTCGCGCGGACGTTGGGATGGCAACACACTGGTTGTCGAGGTGACCGACTTCAACGAAGACACCTGGTTCGATCGGGCCGGGAATTTTCACAGCGACGCGCTGCACGTGATCGAGCGCTACACGCCCGTCAGTCCGCATCACCTGATGTACGAGGTCACCATCGAGGACCCGAAAGTCTTCACGCGACCGTGGAAGATGCGCATGCCTCTCTATCGACGTTTCGACCGGGACGCGCAGATCCGAGAGTATAAGTGCGTGGAGTTCGTCGAGCAGTTGATGTACGGACACCTTGGCGTCGTGGACCCCGCAACCGGAACGATCAACAAATAGCGGAGCAGTTCGATGCAGCATCGCAGCTTCGTCCTACTCGGAGCGGTCGCGATAGGCGGCGCCATTGCAGTGCCCGCGTGTTATGCACCTCCTTCAGCGAATGCTCCGTCAACCACGATCGGGCGCACCGCGTGGGGCGACCCGGACCTGCAAGGCGTATGGAGATACGAAGGCGCCATTCCACTGGAACGGCCAGGACAACTCGGGGATCGTGCCACGCTGACCGAGCAGGAAGTCGCCCAGCGGCAAGCCCTCGAGAAGGAGCAAGCGGAGAAGCGACTCGAGGGATACGAGGGTGCTGCCGTCGGGCGCCGCTCGGTTGGCGAATCACCCATTCGCGGCAACGAGTACAACAGCTTCTGGCAGGACCACGGTCGTCCGCGCCAAATCTCCAATCGCACGTCTCTCATCGTAGACCCACCCGACGGCAAATTGCCTTTCACAGCTGACGCGAAAAAAGCAGAAGCGCGCTCAGCCGCTCGATACGGAGTCGGACCATTCGAGTCGTATCTCGATCCCGATACCGGCGAGCGCTGCCTGACCGACGGTGTCACCGGCATGATGTGGCAGGGGCCGAACGGCGGTCACAATCGAATCGTCCAGAGTCCCGGATACGTCACGATTCTGCACGAGGAGTATCGCGATCGTCGCGTCATCCCGGTCGACGCGCGCTCCCACGGCTCTATCCGCCAATGGTTTGGTGACGCGATTGGACGCTGGGAAGGCGACACGCTGGTTGTCGACACCACCAACTTCGTCGATCGGACCAATTACGAGTGGGCGAACATCTGGACGCGGCCGTCCGAGTCGCTGCACCTGGTCGAGCGATTCAAGCGTGTCGACGCTACGACGATCGAGTACACGATCACGGTTGAGGATCCGACGACGTTCGCGAGACCATGGACGGCGGTGATTCCAATCACCAAACTGCCGGACGACACGCAAATCTACGAGTACGCGTGTCACGAAGGGAACTACGCGATGCCGAACCTCCTGGGCGGCGGCCGCACCGATGCCGCCAGGACATCATCGAGGTGAAGGACCCATGCGCACAAGGCTTGCCATACTGATCGCTGGCGCGGCGCTGATGTTCGTTACGACACACGCCTCAGCGCATCACGCCTTTGCTGCCGAATTCGATTCGACCAAGCCGGTCAAGTTACGGGGCACGGTCGTGAAGATGGAATGGATCAACCCGCACACCTGGATCCATCTCGACGTCAAGACACCAAAAGGCACCGTTGAACGCTGGATGGTCGAAGGCGGCCCGCCGAACGCGCTGTACAGGAGGGGATTCAGCCAGAAGTCGCTGCCGCAGGGCTCGGAGATTGTGGTCGAGGGATTCCGCGCGAAGGATGGATCGCTGAGGTGCAACGGGCGCGACCTGACCTTCGCGGACGGACGCCGCCTGTTCGTCGGATCCTCCGGCACTGGTGCCCCCAGGGACGGCCGCGATCCAACGGAGAAGTGAACACCGATCGTACCGTCAGGCTTCCGCCTTAGCGAATCGCGCCAAAGCCACTGCGAGCGGCGCGAAGAAGCTCGGGACGGGAATCGCGGGTGCCGTGACCCCGGACAAGAAGGACGAAAGCAAGAAGTAGTCAGCGCGTGTGGGGGACGCCCTCCTTCAGGATCTTGGCGAAGTGCTCCATCTCCACGTTGTTCTCGGCGCACACGTATTCCTGTAGACGCGTCCCCTCACGGTGCATCAGCTTCGTCTTGATGGTCCACGGCTCCGTGAACACGTTCGGGTCCTCCATCGTCACGACATAGTCGATCTGATCTTTGTCGACGCGCGTGTAACGCTCGGTCACATGCAGCGCGTCGGAATGATGCGTGCCAGTTCCAGTGAGCCACCCTTTGTCGTTGAAGTTGACGACGTCGACGACGAGCGTGTCGCCCTCCCAACGCCCGACTGAATCCCCCATATAGGTCGGACCGACATCCGTTCGGTGTTCGGCGTTGAGCGGAATCACACGGAAGACGCTCATGTACTCGTGCAGGATCACGAGCTGGGTCGGCGTCTGCACGATCTGAATCGGGAAGAGGCCAACCAGCGCGAGTCGTGGCACACCGAGTGGAAGACAGAGTCCTGCCGGATCGTCGATGCCCCGCTTGTTGAACGATTCGAGAACGCGCGCCGTCGCTTCGGGCTTGTACGGCGCAGGATCCGTGATCACCTGTTGCGAGGCGGGATTGGCTGGCGCAGATGGATCGAGACCCGTACCTCCGACGCCGAGCCCCGAGTTCGCTTCCTCCCAGGTTCCTTGTCTGCCATTGCCGCCCTGCCAAACACCTGTGAGATCGGGCTTGCCGTCGGCGGCGCGTGGGACCGCGCTCGCCGCAGTGGATTTCGGTTCTTCATTCGACGCAGGTGCTGACCCGCACGCCAGGCACCAGGTTGTGGCAACGATCGCCGACGCCAAGTGAAAACGGCTCATGGCACTTTCACCGCAGGTTTGGGACCGCCCTCACCGGTGCCGGCGGGAGGTCCGTAAAATAGTTTCTTGCCGTCAGCGAATGTCACTTCGCGCGCGTGCGCGGAGTTGCTGCCGTCCCGCGCGCGCCAACCGAAGATCGTCACCGTGTCGCCGACTTTCATCGTGACGTCCTTTTTCCATCCGGTTCGGTACAGCGCGTTCACGGTGTATCCCGTCAACTGCCAGACGGCCGTGCGCCCCTTCTCGTCCTTGACTTCGAGCGAGAAGTGGCTGTGCGGGTTGGTCCATTCGACTTTCTTGACGACGCCCGTGAGGGTGATTGGCTTGTTGGCGTCGAATTCCGCGCCGAAGGAGTGGTGCGCGAGCGCGGGGCTCGCGAGCGCCCACGCAAGGGCCGTCAGGCAGACGCCGATGACTGGTCTCGACATCGTTCACCTCTGGAGCACAGCTTCGCTGCGCTCAAGGTCAAAAGTCAAAGGGCAAAAATCAAAGGTTGGTACAAAGTACCGTGAGAGGATGCGGTATGGAGCTCGGGCAGATCGCCGTTCTCCTGGTTTTCGTCCTCTTCATTGCGGCGTTCGTGAAATCGCGCCGCAAGCGCAATGGCCGCCGCTATGCGCCCGGTTCGGGCGCCGCTGGCGCGATCCACGACATGCTCATCGAGGACAAGCGCAAGGCGATCGAGATCATCGTCGAGGAAAAAGCAGAGGAACGCGACCCGGAAACCGCAGACGGTAACCTGCCGGATCTCGAATCACCGAAGCGACCGTGAGGTCGCCATTCCCAGTCAAATTTCCTTCAAAATCGCGCCTCGACCCTGGGTTTGGCAGTCAGGGATTGGACGTTGGAGGTTCGTGAACCCCGGTTCTATACTTGTTCGGCTGATCCGGTGGTGGAACGATCCACCATCCACTATCCAGTCAGGAGACGTGCTGTGAAGATTCGACGTGCGCTCTTCGGTGGTGCGGCTGCGTTGCTCGCAGCCGCTGTCATCTCTGTCACGATTCACGGACAGGCGCCGGCCGCGGGCGCGACGGGCTTTATCACTGGCGTCGTGCAGGGCGCCAAGGGTCCTGAAGCCGGCGTGTGGGTCATCGCAGAGACGAAGGATCTACCCACCAACTTCATCAAGATCGTGGTCACCGACGATCAGGGCCGCTTTATGCTGCCCGAGCTGCCGGGCGCGAGCTACAGCGTGTTCGTGCGCGGCTACGGCATCGCGGATTCGGAGCGGCAGGTGATGAAGCCCGCCACTGCTCCGGTCACTCTGAAAGTGAATCCCGCGAAGACGCCGCAGGAAGCCGCGAAGGTCTATCCCGGCAACTACTGGCTGTCGCTGCTCGAGCCGCCCGCCGCGAGCGAGTTCCCCGGCACCGGACCGCAAGGCAACGGCCTTGGTCCGAACATGCTGTCGCAGAATCACTGGATCAACTCTCTCAAGTCGGATTGCAACTTCTGTCATCAGCTTGGTAACCAGCTCACCCGCAGCGTCGATCACATCCTCAAGGCGAAGCCAGAGCTGAAGTCACACGCCGAAGCGTGGGAATGGCGTCTCGGAACCGGCGTGCGCGGAACGTCGATGTACGGTGTGCTGGGCAATCAGGGGCAGGCGCGCTCGCTGAAGGTGTACGCCGACTGGACCGAGCGCGTTGCGAAGGGCGAAGTGCCACCGACACCGCCACGGCCAACCGGTATCGAGCGCAACCTGGTGCTGACATTGTGGGACGTCGGCGACGATCACTCGTTCATGCACGACCTGGCGTCGACGGACAAGAATCGCCCCACGGTCAACGCGAATGGTCCGGTGTATGCCGTCTCGGCGGGCCATGGATCGCTCGTCGTCCTCAATCAGAGAACGAACTCGACGGAAGAACTCGAGATTCCTACTCGCGCGCCCCGCGCGCAGGTGCCATCGCGCTTCCCCGCGCCGAATCGTCCGTCGCTCTGGTGGGGTAACGAGCACCTGTGGGCGAATCCGCCGTATAACCCCGCCGATCCACACAACCCGATGCTCGACAGCAAGGGACGTGTGTGGATGACGTCGAAGATCCGGCCCAACGCCGATCCCTCGTGGTGCAACGACCCGTCGAACAAGTTCGCCGCGTGGTTCCCGCTGCGAAACAGCGGCCGCCAGGCGTCCTTCTACGATCCGAAGACGCGCCAGTTCGTGCTGATCGACACCTGCTATGCGACGCATCACCTGCAGTTCGACAACGACGCGAACGAGACGGTGTACTTCAACGAGCTGTCGGGGCCGATCGTCGGCTGGATCGATTCGAAGATCTACGACGAGACGAAAGACGAGCAGAAGGCGGTCGGCTGGTGCGGGCAGGTCGTCGACACCAATGGCGACGGCCGTATCACCGCGCCGCCGTGGAATCAGATCACCGGTCGCGGTGAGTCGCTCCTGTATGCAGGAGACACGACGGGCGGAAGCGGGCTTGGGGCCCGCGGCGGTGCGGGTGGCTCGGGCGGAACGGGCGGCGGACCGGATCCCAAGCTCGACACGCTCGTCAGCTTCAGCCTCTATGGCGTGATTCCGAGCCCGGTGGACGATTCCGTCTGGGGCGTTGCCGAGCGTTACCCTGGCTATCTCGTGCGCGTCGACCGCGGCAAGAATCCGCCGCAGTCGTGCATCACCGAGGTCTACAAGGTCCCGGAACCGGGCTTTGATCCACGCGGCGTCGACATCGATACCAACGGCGTGGTCTGGACCGCGCTTGCGGCCAGCAGCCACCTCGCCAGCTTCGATCGCCGCAAGTGCAAGGCGGTCACCGGTCCGCGCAAGGTGGACGGCAGCGAGTGCCCCGAAGGCTGGACGCTGTATCAGACCACGGGCCCGAAGTTGAAGGGCACGAACATCCCGGCCGACTTCCACTATTACAACTGGGTGGATCAGCACAACGTGCTGGGACTTGGCGCGAACAAGCCGATCGCTAACGGCTCGAACTCGGATGCGCTGCTCGTCCTCGATCCGCAGACGCGTCAGTGGATTACGCTTCGCGTGCCGTATCCACTCGGCTTCTACTCACGCGGTCTCGATGGACGCATCGACGATCCGAACGGTGGCTGGAAGGGGCGCGCGCTTTACGCCAACTACGGCACGCACTTCGTGTGGCACATCGAAGGCGGCAAGGGCAGCAAGGGTAAGGTCGTCAAATTCCAGCTGCGGCCAGACCCGCTCGCGCAGTAGCCAGCAGGCTACTCGTAGGGGCGGGTCTTTAGACCCGCGTATACAGACCACGCGGGGGCTCCTGGCCCCCGCGCTCATTTTCAGATCCGAAAGAAAATCCGCCATGAATTACGTCGCACTCGGGCGCACGGGCCTGCAAGTCTCGCGCGTGTGCCTCGGTTGCATGAGCTATGGCCAGGCGAAGACGCCGGGCGTGCTGCAGTGGCAGTGGACACTCAGCGAAGAAGACAGCCGGCCTCATATACAACGTGCGCTGGAGCTCGGGGTCAATTTCTTCGACACCGCCAACGTCTACTCGAGCGGCGAGAGCGAAGCGGTGCTGGGCCGCGCGATTCGCGACTTCACACGTCGCGATGAGGTCGTGTTGGCAACGAAGGTGTGGGGTCCGATGCGGCAGGGCCCAAACGGCCGCGGTCTCTCGCGCAAGGCGATCCTTGCGGAAGTCGACAACAGCCTGCGGCGTCTCGGCACCGACTATATCGACCTCTACATCATTCACCGCTACGACTACGACACGCCGCTCGATGAAACGCTCGGGGCGCTCAACGACGTGGTGCGCGTCGGCAAAGTGCGCTATCTCGGCGCCTCGTCCATGCACGCGTGGCAGTTCATGAAGGCGATCGGGATCCAGCGCGCCAACGGGTGGGCTCCGTTCATCTCGATGCAGAACTACTACAATCTGCTCTATCGCGAAGACGAGCGCGAGATGCTTCGCCTCTGCGCGTCCGAGGGCATCGGCGTGACGCCATGGTCTCCGCTGGCGCGCGGCAAGTTGGCGCGCCCGGCGGCAGACGACGGGACGACCGCGCGCGCGAAGACGGATGCCTTCGGCAAGACGCTTTTCGTCAAGACCACGGACATCGACAAACCGGTGATCGATCGCACGAATGAAATCGCCAGGGAGCACGGCGTTTCACCGGCGCAGGTCGCCATGGCGTGGCTGCTGCACAGGCCGGCCGTGACCTCGCCCATCTTTGGCGCCACGAAACCCGCGCACCTCGAGGATGCGATCGCGGCCGTGTCGCTCACGCTGTCGGACGAGGAGATCAGCCGGCTCGAAGAGTTGTATCAGCCACATCCCGCGACCGAAGGCTACTCGTAGGGCGTCGTCTGACAACGGAGACATCGGCGCTACGCCTGGAGATGTCGCGCGATCTCTCTGCTCTACGCGTTGATATGACCCGCGACATTGCAGCGCTGCGCGTCGAGCTGTTGAAGTGATCGTTTCTCTTCTGGGTCGGTCAGGTCGCCACGATGGCGGGCCTGCTCTCCTTCATGCACCGTCCCTGACGCCGTGAGGCTCGGACGCGTGTGATACACTCGAAGTTTGCACGCACGTCGACATTCGCCGAGTGCGTGAATCTCCGTCTAGTTACCCCTTCGCGCCCTTAGCTCAGCTGGATAGAGCGTCTGGCTACGAACCAGGAGGTCGCACGTTCGAGTCGTGCAGGGCGCACCACTTTTCCCTAGGAAATCGGCACAGTGGCCTCTCCCGCCTCCGGCTGTTCGTGAACAATCGTGAACAATTCGCTGCCGACCCTTTCGGCGGCGCTCCGCAGGGCTCCTTCAAGCACCTGCGTGTACACGTTCAGCGTCGTATCGACGTTGGCGTGTCCTATGAGCTGCGCGATCACCTTACTGGGTACGCCCTTGTCGTGACACCACGACGAGTAGGTACGCCGAAAGGTCAACCATGTCGCGTGTGGCAGCCCTAGTGCCTCACACGCGGGAAAGATCGCCCGTCGCAAGACGTTGTTCGGTGAGATCGCTTTGCCGGTCCGAGTGGAGAACACGAGTGATTCAGCCTCGGTCTTCCCGGCATGACCCTTCCACTCACCGATGAACCGCAGCGCCGCTTCCGAGAGCGGAACTTGACGTCGGCCTGCGTCCGTCTTCGGAACGTCGAAGGCGCCGTCGTAGACAGCCTCTCGGACCTTAAGCACCCGAGCTTCCTCGTCGATGTCTCGCCAGCGCAGCGCGAACAATTCGCCGCGTCTGAGACCTGAGAGAAGCGCCAGACCCACCATTGCACGCGTAGTGTCTCAAAACTGCGCCGACAAGGCATTGACGTAGACTGGCCTTGTGATTCCGTTGCGTCTCCTTCTCGCAGCTGTTCGGATGGCTCGAACGCGAACAGCGGGACGCAATCGAATTCCTGCGCGACGAGAACCGAGTGCTTAAGCGCCAGCTGCGCGGTCGACGGCTGCAGCTGTGTGACGATGAACGGCGGCGTCTCGCCGTCCTCGGTGCGCGCTTAGGACGTCGAGTGCTCGCCGAGGTCGCGTCGTTGGTCACGCCAGAGACGATCCTCCTGGGCACCGCGAGTTGATCGCGCGCAAGTGGACGTACGGATCACCGCGCCGCGGACGGCCCGGTGCACAGGTTGAAATCCGGCGCCTGGTGGTTCAGATGGCCATCGATAATCCGAGTTGGGGCTATGCACGCATCCAAGGGGCGCTGAAGAACCTTGGTCATTCTGTCGCGCGAGCCACGGTTGCGAGAATTCTGAAGCGGCAAGGCATTCCGCCGAGCCGCGAGCGTCCAATGCAGTGGCGCACGTTTCTGCGCGCACACTGGCGCGCATTGCTTGCGGCAGACTTTTTCACGACCGAGGTCTGGACGGTTCGTGGCCTGGTCACCTACTACACGGTGTTTGTATCGAACTTCACACTCGCCGCGTCCGCGCTCGGGTCAACGCCGTATCCCGATGAAGTGTTCCTCATCCAAACGATGTGTCACGTGACGGACCCCAGGGACCGGGAGCGGCCGGTCCCTGGCCATGTCCTCAGAAGCTCAACCTGACACCGAGCTGAAATTGACGCGGCAGGCCCGAGTTGGCGACCAGGCCATTCAGTCTCAGGAAATCGGCAGCATTCCGGCGATCCCCGCTCGGATTGGTGAAGTTCGCACGATTGGTGCTATTGAAGAGATCGCCGAACACGTCGAGCGACCGCCGCGGTCCGAGCCTCGCCCGGTACCCGACGCGCAGGTCGAGCTGAATGAACCCCGGACCGTACGCACCGTTGCGTCCGCCTTCGTATTCGACGTTCTGCAGCGAGTCCTGCGATGTGCCGCTGTAGGTGCCTGCCGGCAGTGGATCGAACAGCACCCCGTTTCGATCGGCATCGATGTTGGTGTCGTGGATGGTGTAGGGAGTGCCGCTCAGCATGCGAAGCACACCACTCACCGAAACGCCGCGCGTCTTCGGAATGTCGCCTCGCCCGCTGATGACGAGCGCATGCCGTCGATCGACACTGGAGGGCGCCTCCCACTCGTCGAGCCTGAGGTCGGTGCCGACCTGCAAACGAGGCTCGCCATCAACCCCCGCCTGCGTAGTCGTGACACCTCGCGAGTAACCCAGCGAGTACGCGCCTCGGAGGCTCCAGTTGTTCGCGTACCGCTTTTCGACCGAGATGTTCAGCGCGTCGTAGGTGCTGTAACCGTACTTGGTCGTGATCAGGCGCACGACCGACACGTAGGGATCCTCGCCTGGCTTCAGGCTCGGAGTGAGAATGCCGAAGGGGTCGGTGAAATCGATCCGCCCGGTGCGGCTCGTGTTGACGCGCGTCCCGATGTTGAGGTTTGGATTGAGGAACAGATCGCGGCCGAGCATCCGCACGTAGTCGGCCGAGATCGACAGACCCGTGATGAGCTCGCGTTCATATCCTGCCGTCAACTGATGGAAGTACGGTTGGGTTCGCTCGGGGTCGTCCCAGGTCACCGTCGCCGTATTCCGGCGCACGGCGCCGGGCGGGTACTGCGAATTGATATACGCGCGCTGCGCCGGCGTCAGCTGGCTCATGCCCGGGTTGACGAGCGTCGGATCGGTCGGGAACCGGCCGTTCGATGGCCCCGGATCGGCCGCGTTCTGCGGGAACTCTGCGATGAACGATCGCGAGTATTTAAGGTCGAATAGGAAATTGTCGATCGTCCCGAGCAGCGTTCGATCGTAGAACAACCCATATCCGCCACGCACGACCGACCTGCCAGCGCCGTCCGGATTCCAGACCACACCAAACCGGGGCGCGACGTTGTTCTTGTCGACCGGATAGGCATTCGGATCCGAGAACAGAGGATTGTCCGTCTCGTCGATCGGAATGACCTCGAGGTCGTAGCGAAGGCCAAGGCTCAAGGTGAGGTCTTTCCTGACCTGCCATTTGTCCTGCCCGTAGATCTCAAAGATGTTCGCGTTCAGCTCGTAATCGAGCTGGTCCGGCACTCGGATGCTGAACCGCTCGGGATAGGTCCGTGGATCGGCGGGGTCGAACGGCAGATCGGTCGGAAAATTGTACATGCCGTTGGCGCGGGCGTTGTTCGGATTGCTGATCCAGCTGTGTGTGTAGCGGAACCCGAACTTCGCCTCGTGCCGACCCATTTTGTCCGGGACGAACCACGAGAAGGTGTTGTCGAACGAGTAAGCATCGTTCAGCGAGAAATCGATGGTGTCGTCCGCTTGGGCGTTGAAGCTCAAGAAACCAAGAATCGGCGGGAGCAGAGCCTGGTCGGCGATCATCTGGGGTGGACAGACCGTACACGTCGCGTACGAATCATTCAATGCGCGCAACCGCTCGTTCGCGTGTGTGGTCTGCTCCTTCGTGAGGCTCACCCGTATCGTATTGACCTTGGTGTTCGACAGCACCGACGTCAAGGTGGCCACCAGTGTCTGGTCGAGGTCGGTCTCGTCGTCGTTGCTCTCGAGCGTGTCGCGGGCTCCGTCGAGCACGTTGAACTGCGGCGCCGATTCCCGCAGCCATCGGAACGCCCAGGTGCTGTTGGCGCTGATCTGATGATCGATGCGCCAGAGTGTATTCCACGCCGACACGTCGTCGGTCGTCGAGAAGCTGTACTCCGGTCGATTGGGATAGATCTTCGACTGATTTCTGTTCTGGACCAGCCGTTCGAGGCTGGCGAAGAAGTGCAGCTTGTTCCTGACGATCGGTCCGCCGATGCTGCCGCCCCACTCGCTCTTGCTGACCTCGGGCTTCTCGAGGTTGTCTCGCTTCGTAAAGTAGTCCTTGGCCGTCAC
>Ga0209382_10003635_pt1 | contig 21249 bp, 24 predicted proteins | sample SoiMetdeltSBSDD5_FD_187599 | JGI IMG/M metagenome (GOLD analysis project Ga0209382, IMG submission 187599) | Bulk soil microbial communities from a Populus tree surrounding site in Tennessee, USA - Soil MetaG P. deltoides SBSDD5 (SPAdes) (version 2) | ecosystem: Environmental > Terrestrial >... | reverse complement strand
CATCCCCGGGAGCCACAAGGCCAACTTCCCCCGCCCCCACGAGATCACGTTGTGGCACCAGGACCAGGACATCGTCCGCAACCCCGGGGCCAAGACGGGCGACGTGATCCTGTTCGCCGAGGCGCTCGGCCACGGCTCCTTACCCTGGCGCAACGACCACGACCGGCGGGTCGCGGTCTACCGGTACGCAGCCAAGACGGTCCAGTACGCCGGCGGCTTCCACCAGGTGGTCATGCCCGATTGGGTCGATGAGCTCCCCGCGGCGCAGCGCGCCGCGCTCGAACCGGCTCGCTTCTACGACAAGCCGATCATCGAGCCCGACCTCTCGGTCAGCCAACCCTGGGACGACTACGACCCACCGCCTCCGGCGCTGTCCTAGGCGATCTCGTCAGCGCCCGTCCGGGGGCTGCGCTAGAAGACCCAGCGGGTGGCGCCTACGGCCTCCTCGCCGCCGAGGCCAATCGCCTTGGTCGCGGTGACCTCGTAGACCTGCCACGGCGGAGGCCCGGCGGACGGGGCGCTGTAGTCGTGGTAGAAGGCGCCGTCGCGCACGGTGGGTCCCCACCCGTTGGCCGCGTAGGCCTCGGCGATGTGTTGGAGCTTCGCTTCGTCGGTGACCTTGGTGGCCACGCCGTCGACGGTCAGGTCGAGGTTGGGTAGGCCAGCGCTGATGACGACACGGGGGTTGAGGGCCAGGTTCTTGGACTTGCGGGTGCCGTCACCGCTGACGAAGTAGAACCTGCCACCGATCCACAGGGCGCCGATGCCGGTGGTGTGGGGTGATCCGTCGGGGTTGGTGGTCGACAGCCAGTAGGACCGGCCAGGGCCGGCGGGGTTCTCGTCCAGCAGCCTCAGCACCTCGGCCCACGGTGTGGAGTTGTGGTTGTAGGCGTCGATCGATTCTTCCGATATCGGGTCGGTCATGGTCACCCAGACTGCCTCCTGTTGGGCACCCCCTGGCGCGAAGGCGGTGCGCGGCGACACTACGGAAGCTCTGCTAGCGGGCCGATAGCGACGTCGGGCGCGTCTGCCGGTCACTCGGACCAGGTGAGGACCGTGAGCCAGGTGCCCTTACCGGGCCGGTAGCCCAACGACCAGAGCTTGTGGATCACCGCCCGCATGTGCCCCGCCCCGTAGAGCACTCCCACCTGGATGGACTCGGCCGCCCGGCCACGGTGGATGTCCTCCAGCGCTTCGACCAACCGCCGATCCCGCTGGTCGACCACGAGATCCTCGAAGGGGTCGTCCACGGCGATCTCGCCCCGAGCGGGCAGGTCGTTCATCTCCAGGAACTCCGCGATGAGCCGGCGGGTGCCGAAGTACCGCATCCAGACGCTCGACACCGACGCGTTGGCCCGCAAGAGGGCCCGCTCCTTCCACGGCACGTCGCGCCAGCGCTGGTCGAACTCGGTTCGGGAGAAGTCCGGCCTGATCGTCGGGATGCCCATGGCCTCCGGATCGACATCCTGCACCGTCAGGCCGAGCTGCTCGTGCCAGTCGACCAGGTTGTACGACCTGAGGCTCTCGCCCGCCGCCGCGGCGCCGCCGCGGACACCTTCCTCGACGACGAGCTGACAACTCCGCAGCCGTCCTTCGACCTCGCGGAAGAACGACGCCTCGGCCACATGGACCATGGGGAACAGCACGAAGGTCAGCGGCGTCTCGCGGTGGTGGAACGGCCAGACCGCGCTGCGGAGACCAGCCAGCTCGGTCGACTCGAGGAGCTGCACACCACCAGTCTCGTGGGCCGGCCGCGGCTGGAGGCCGCGGTGCGCTCCTCACGAAACTGCGGCAGAGAACGCCCGAATCCGGCGCGTTCTGCCGCAGTTTCGCCGGGGCTGCTCCTTGCGTTGCGGGATGACGTCTGGCGACACCGAGTCCGCGCGAGCCTGGCGCCGTGACGAACGACGACAGCATCGGCGCCGAGGACATCGAGCGGCTGAACCGCCTCGCCATCGCCCGCACCCGGGGTCTCGCACGGCTGGTGGGTACGGCCCTGATGATCATCGGGGCCATCGGAGTGGTCGGCTGGCTCTGGTACACGGTTCGCCAGCAGCAGGAGCTCAACGATCTGACCTCATCCGAGTTCGGGGAGGGCGACGACCTCTCGCTGGCCGAGCGCATCGACAGCGTGGTCGGCGTCCTGCCGTTCCTCCTCTACGCGGCGGTCCCCCTCGGTGGCGGCATCGGGCTGTGGCTGCTCGGCGATTACGCCGTCGCGCGCACTGGCGGCTCCTTGAGCTCGTACCAGGCGGGTGATCCCGTGCCCGGCGAGCCGAGCCCGGACGACGATCAACCCCGCCCCAACCCTGAGCTCTAGGGCCCGCCAGCGGTGGCGACGTGCTCTCGGACCAGCTTGGTGAAGCGGTCTGGCGCCTCGATGTTGGACATGTGCCCGGTGTCGAGGAGCTCGTAGCGCGCGCCCGGGATGGCGTCGGCCAGGTGACGGGTGACCTCGGGCGGCACAGTCTGGTCATGGACGGCGCCGACCACGAGGGTGGGGGCGGTGATCTCGCTCGCGGCGACGCGCCGGGCGTCGTCGAGGAGGCGCGGTGTGGCCTCGAACGTGGCCTGGCTGGTGCTCTGCAGCTCGGCCACCACCCGCTCGACCGTCTCCGGATCGCGCGCCTGGAAGACGTCGCTGAACGTCATGGCCCGGATCAGCGGTCCGATCGCGGCGAGCTGGGGCAGGGCACCGCCGGTCTGGGCGTTGAAGGCCGCGACGATCGGGTGGGGTTCGTCGACCCGGTACGTGCTGGCTGCCACCAGTGAAGCGGTCAGGTCGGGGTGCAGCACAGCGACTGCTTGACCGATCACGCCGCCCAGCGAGAGACCGACGACGTGGGCTCGGCGCACGCCGAGCCTGTCGCACAGGGCAGCGACGTCGCCGGCCACGGCGACCGTCGAGTCGGGCCGGGGCTCAGGATCAGAGGCACCGAAGCCCCGCTGGTCGAAGGCGATGCACCGGAGCTCGCTGCCCAGCGCCGTGAGTTGGGGCGCCCAGTGCAGCCCGCGCGACAGGTTGCCGTGCACGAAGACGATCGCCTCGTCCGTGTCCCCACCGCTGTCGTAGACCGCCAGCCTGGTCGACCCGATGTCGATGAGCACTGCCTGGAGCTGCATGCGCCGACCGTACGCGGCACGAGCCCATTCTGGCGCTCACGCCCAGCCCTCACGCCGGCTACGTCGCCGACACCTCTACGCACCTTGTCACCGAGGACCGTGGCGGGCCCCGGTCGGCGGTGCTTGACTGGTTCCTGACCGCTCCTGGGCGTGCGCCCGCGGGAGGTGTGAGGTGGGCCCGACCTCCGACCTGACTGCGACGACCGGCGAGCCGGCGCCGCCTCCCAGCCCCGAGCAACGGGCGGCGCAGGGGAAGGCAGCCCGGGCGGCGGCTCCCCTGGAGGCGCACGCCGAATTCCGGGCCGCCGAGGCCCGCGACCCCGTGTCCCTCCTGCTGCGGCAGGCCGAGACCCGGGTTCCCGAGTTGGTGCCCATCCGCCACGGGCGGATGCTGGTATCGCCGTTCACCTTCTACCGAGGGGCGGCACTGGTCATGGCCGCCGACCTGGCGACGACCCCGACGTCCGGCCTGCGCACCCAGCTGTGCGGCGACGCCCACCTGGCCAACTTCGGTGCCTACGCCTCGCCCGAACGCCGCCTCGTGTTCGACATCAACGACTTCGACGAGACCCTGCCCGGCCCGTTCGAGTGGGACGTCAAGCGGCTCGCCGCCAGCCTCGTCGTCGCGGGCCGGGACAACGGGTTCACCGCGAAGCAGACCCGCCGAACCGCTCTCGCCGGTGTAGAGAGCTACCGCACAGCGATGCGGGGCTTCGCCGACCAGCCGATCCTCGACGTCTGGTATGCCCACCTCGCCGTCGAGGACGCCATCGCCGAGTACAGGTCGTTGCTGAGCCCTCGTGATCTGAAGAAGGGCAGGGCCGACATCAAGGCCACGGACAAGCTCGTCGCCAAGGCCCACACCCGCAGCAGCCTCCAAGCCATCGGGAAGCTGACGTCCACGGAGGGCGGGAAGCGGCGGATCGTCAGTGATCCGCCGCTCGTGGTCCCCATCGCGGACTTCGGGGTGGACGCCGACGCGCACCGCGCCCGCCTCGACCGGCTGGTCGGCACCTACCGCGCCACCCTGCAGTCGGACCGCCGCCACCTGCTCGACCACTTCACCCTCACCGACATCGCCCACAAGGTGGTCGGCGTGGGCAGCGTCGGCACCCGAGCGTGGATCCTGCTGTTCGAAGGGTGTTCACCGACCGAGGCCCTGCTGCTCCAGGCCAAGCAGGCACAGGTCTCGGTGCTGACCGACTACGCCGGCGCCTCGGAGCAGACCAACAACGGGGAGCGGGTGGTCGCCGGTCAGCACCTCATGCAGGCGTCGAGCGACATCTTCCTCGGTTGGCTCCGTACCGATCCCGGCGCCTTCCAGGACGAGGACTACTACGTGCGCCAGCTCCGGGACTGGAAGGTGGCGGCGGTGATCGAAACCATGAGCCCGCGGAGCATGGAGCTGTACGCCCGCCTCTGCGGGTGGACGCTCGCCCGGGCCCACGCCCGCGCCGGTGACCGCATCGCCATCGCCGGCTACCTCGGCCGCTCGGCGAAGTTCGACACTGCGGTCGCCGACTTCGCCGAGACGTACGCCGACCAGACCGAGCGCGACCATGCCGCGCTGGCCGCTGCCGTCGCCGACGGTCGGGTGGAGGCACGATCGGGGATGTGACCGCCCAGCCATGGCAGGCCGGCGCAGCGGCTCGAAGCGGTTCAGGGGTGTGCATCGAACGTCGCCACGACCCCGCGGCTGACCTGGGCTTGTGGTGGGGGCGGTGGGGCTCGAACCCACGACCGTTGGCTTAAGAGATCGGGCGCAGCTCGGTTGGTCCACTGGCGGATTGATGGTGGTGAGCTGGACCTGCCGGTATGGGCGACCGTCGGCCTGCCCGGTAGCCGGGCCTGCCTCTGAGTGCGCCCGACTATCCGGGCGTTCTGGCACGGAATGGCACGACCTTGAGAGTGGAGTGCTGGCCGCGAGCAGGTCGACTTCGTAGGGCCTTGGCCAGGCCTGTGCTGAGTGCGCTTGTGAGGCACTGGCCGGTCGAAATGTGCGGAGTTGCGCCTGGATCAGCACCGGATCTGGCCCGCATCTGGCCCGAGCAACCGGCGTGGGCGGAAGGTATGGGACTCAGGATCATCGCAGTTCGGGCATGTGAGGTACCGTCCGTAACGTTGACCGAGTTGGCGGCTCAGGTCGGCGTTGCGGGAGGCTCGATGATCGAGGACTTCGTGCCGTACATCGCCTCGGGCACGATCGCTGTCATCAGCTTGTGGTTGGGCAAGCTGTGGGAACAGCGAGGCGGAATCGAGTCGTGGAAGCGCGACCGACGGTTGAGTGCGTACAGCGACCTGATCTCGACGTCGCACGCCTTCTGGCAGCAGGTCGTGGATGTGTGCACCGACCCGAAGCGCTCCGACCGTGACAAGGTCGCGGTCCTCAACGAAGTGGGTGGCCAGTTTGATCGGGACTCGATGGCCGTTGAGCTCCTTGGCCCCGACGTGGTAGCGAGGGCGGCGCAGGACTTTCGCGAGAGCATCTATCCCCTCGGGACGGTGGCCGCCAGCGGAGGTGATGACGATGAGGACCCGCTGGATAAAACCCCCGAAGCACTGGAATTCAAGGAAGCGTCGCGGAGATTCAGGATCGCCGCGAAGGAAGCCCTTCGGCTCAACGAGTCGTCGGATCGTCGAGTTGGCCTGCAGTGGCCTCGTCGACGATTGGCTCAGAAGAGCAAGCAACCGGAGTCGGCGATCGGGGCTTATGCCGATGCTCTGTTGGCCAAAGGAGTGCCCGAGCGCGAAGTGGCCCGCGCGGCGCTCTTCGCCGAGAGTCATGGGCTGGAGGCTCTGGCGGGTCCCGACGATGCGCCCGAGCACGCCCACGTATCTTTCGCAAAGCCCACGTGCGGCGACTGGGACTGTCTCAATCCCGAGCACCAGACCCTCTCTTGCGGCTGAGTCGCGCTCCGCAGGCCTGGTGCCAACCGGCCAGCCGACGTGGCGCGCTGCCGGGCGAGGACGACCAGACTTACATGTCCACGACCTGCGCCATGCCGGAGCGACGTGGGCCGCTCAAGGTGGCGCAACGCTGCGAGAGCTGATGGAACACCTCGGCCACGCCAGCTCGGCCGCGGCCATGACCTACCAGCACGCTGCCACGAATCGGGGGCAGAAGATCGCTGACGCTCTGAGCCAGCAGGCGCACGCCACTCGGTCAGAGTCCGAACTGGCACGTGAATGGCACGACCCCGAGAACGGCGCCGGTGCTTCATGAACGACATCCTGGTGGGGGCGGTGGGGCTCGAACCCACGACCGTTGGCTTAAAAGGCCACCGCTCTGCCAGCTGAGCTACACCCCCGAACCGACTGGCAAGCTCGACGCACAGCTGCCCGACCGCTCGGTGTGGGCGTCCATGCTACGAGAGCGGACGTCCAGTGCGAATCCGGGGTCCCGCGGACGGCACGGTTTCGTTGGTAACGAGCGTGGTCGCGCTGTAGGGTTCCCGCAGCTTGCCGCAAGGATGCGGCCGGCTGTTCTAGCATGGGACGTGCTGGGGCCAAGGGCAGGCAGGGCGACCTCTGGGGTCGGGCCGGACTGGGCGGAAAGGGAAGCTGGGAATGCTGAAGCGGATCGTGGTCTTCGCCGTGGCAGCCATCGCACTTGCGGCGGCCCCGGCGGCGGCGCAGCAGTACCCACCGACGCAGAAGAGCATCACCGCCAGCGACACCACACCGTGTCCCGGCGGCGCCACGACCATCACCGGTCAAGGCTTCGAGGCCGGCACGGCCGTGACCTTGACCCTCGACGGATCGACCTCCCTCGGCAACCCGACCGCCGGCGCGGACGGCGCCTTCAGCATCGGGGTGACCATCCCGTCGACCACGGCCACCGGCTCCCACACCGTCACCGCGACGGGGACCGGTGCGGACACGGCCTCGGTCACGGCGACCCTGAACGTCGTTTCCTGCGAAGAGACGACAACGACGACGATCGTGCCTGGGGTCAGCCTGCCCCGCACCGGCTCGAGCTCGACCATGCCGCTCGTGCGGGCCGGCCTGGCGCTGACCGCCCTTGGCGGCGTGCTGCTGGCGATCGCGGCGAAGCGGCGCCGTCGGGCAGCCATCGCCCCCAGCTAGCCACGGCCACCGCGCTGACGGCGCCCCGGAGAGCCCAGAGCAAGGCGTACACGATTCACCGGCCGCGGCCGCCCTCACCCAAACGGATCGACGGTCGATCGACGGATCAGAGGGCGTCTAGCCGCCGTTCCAGCTCGGCCCGCTCGACCTGGTTGGCGCTGAGCTCGATGCTCCGCCGGTAGGCCTCGGCTGCCCCCGAACGATCCCCGGCTCGGCGCAGCAGCTCGGCCCGGGCGGCGTGAAGGGGCTGGTAGTCCGCCAACACCGGGTCGTGGACCAGTGGCTCCAGGACAACGAGGCCCGCCTCCGGCCCCGAGGCGAGGCCGACCGCCACCGCCCGGTTGACCTCCACCACCGGTGACGGCGTGATGCGGCCCAGGGCCTCGTAGAGCGCCGCGATCTGGGCCCAGTCGGTCTCCTCCACGCTCGGGGCCTGCACGTGCAGTGCAGCGATCGCCCCCTGCAGCTGGTAGGGCCCTGGCTGCCGCCGCCGTAGTGCCGTCTCCAGCACCCGCAGCCCCTCACGCGCCCGGCCCACGTCCCAGCGGGTCCGGTCCTGGCGGTCGAGAGGGACGTAGCGTCCGTGCTCGTCGACCCGTGCCGCGCGCCGGGAGTCGTGCAGCAGCATCAGCGCCAGCAGCCCCAGGACCTCGGCGTCGTCCGGCATCAGCTCGGACAGCAGGCGTCCGAGCCGGATGGCCTCGCTGCACAGCTCGCCCCGCACCAGCCGGTCGCCCTCGGCGGCGCCGTAGCCCTCGTTGAAGATCAGGTAGAGCACCGAGAGCACGCCCGCCAGCCGCTCCGGCAGCGCATCGTCCGGCGGCACCCGGTAGGGGATGTGCGCATCGGCGATCTTGCGCTTGGCCCGCACGAGTCGCTGCGCCATCGTCGGTTCGCTGACCAGGAAGGCCCGGGCGATCTCCGCGGTGGTGAGGCCGCCGAGGGTCCTGAGCGTCAGCGCCACCCGCGCCGGCATGGCGAGCGCCGGATGGCAGCAGGTGAAGATCAGGCGCAGCCGATCGTCGGTGACGCCGCCGGTCTCGGCCGCGGGCCGGTGCTCCTGCGCGTCGAGCCGGACCAGCTCGGCGAGCCGGGCGATGCGGTCCTTGGTGGAGCGCTCGCGGCGGAGGCGGTCGATCGCGCGACGCCGGGCGGTGACGAGGATCCAGGCCCGGGGACTGTCGGGGACGCCATCCCGGGGCCAGGTGGCGATGGCCGCCGCGAACGCGTCCTGGACCGCATCCTCCGCCAGCTGGAAGTCGCCGACCTGCCTGATGAGCGTCGCCAGGACGGACGCACGCTCCTCGCGGAAGGCCCGCTCGACGGTGGCGGCCGGGCCGCGGGAACCCGGCCGCCCTCCGTCCGTCATCCCCAGACCGGACGGACCTCGACGGAGCCGTGGGCCGCGCTGGGCACCTGAGCCGCCCATCCGAGGGCGGCATCGAGGTCATCGACCTCGATGAGGAGGTAGCTGGCCAACAGCTCCTTGGTCTCCGCGAAGGGGCCGTCGGTGATCTGGGTCTCGCCGTCGCGCACGCGCACCGTCGTGGCCGCGTCGCCGCCCTGTAGCCCGCGGTTGTGGACGAGCGCACCGGCCTCGGTGAGGTCCTTCATGAACGCCCCCCACCGTTGCTGCTCCGCAGCGAACTCGTCGGCCGCCACGGCTCCCTCCTGGCCCTTGGCGGCCTTGCGCCAGGCCTCGTCCCCTTCGACGGGGTTGTAGATCAACAGCAGGTACTGGGGCATCGCGGTCTCCTTGTCCGGTTCCCCGCCGCTCTCTGCGGCGTCGTTCATGAGGACGCAGCAAGGTGACGGATCTCGACAGCTCGCGCCGCGAATCTACGAACCTCTACCCGGGGACCGGCGCCACCTGGGCCTTGGCCCAGCGGTAGTCGGCCTTCCCGGCCGGGCTCCGCTGGATGTAGTCGAGGAACAGGACGTCCTTCGGCAGCTTGTAGCGAGCGATGGTGGCGCTGGCGTGGGCCACGATGTCCTCGGCCGATGCGGTCCGGCCCTCGGCCAGCTCGACCAGCGCGACCACCTCCTGGCCCCACCGTTCGCTCGCCCGCCCGACGACGACTACGTCGTGGACCGCGGGGTGGCCGGCGATGGCCCGCTCGACCTCTTCGGCGAAGATCTTCTCGCCGCCCGAGTTGATGGTCACCGAGTCCCGGCCGAGGAGCTCGATCTCGCCGTCGTCGAGGTACCGCGCCCGGTCACCCGGCACCGAGTAGCGGACGCCGCCGATCACCGGGAAGGTGCGGGCAGTCTTGTCGCGGTCACCCAGGTAGCCGAGGGGGACCCAGCCGGTCTGGGCCAACCAACCGATCTCGTCGTCGCCGACCTCCAGCACCCGGCTGAGGTCCTCGTTGACGACGGCCGCGCCCGGACCAGGCCGGAAGCGGCCCGTCGCGACCGCCCCGGACATCGAGAGGTGGCTCATCTGCGCCCCTGTCTCGGATGACCCGACGCCGTCGGACACGATCAGATGGGGCAGCTGGGCCAGGAAGCGCTCCTTGATGGTCGGCGTCAACGCCGCACCGCCGTTGCCGACCGCGATCATCGAGGTGGCGTCGTAGTCCCCCCGTTCCAGCTCCTCGAGCAACGGACGGGCCACGGCGTCGCCGACGGTGGTGATGGTGGTGACGCGCTCCCGCTCCACCGTCGTCCAGACGTCGACCGGGTCGAGCGAGCGCGTCTCGTCGGGCCAGACGAGGGTGTGGCCGCCGTTGAAGCCGATGAAGCTGGCCCATTGGGCCGCGCCGTGCATCAGCGGCGGGAGCGGCATGAACTTGAGCGGCGTCTCCGTGGCCGCCGCGGTGGCCGCCAGCTCGTCGTAGGAGCTGACCGCCTGCCAGGTGATGATGCTGCGGCCGCCCATGGCGTTCATGAAGATGTCGTGCTGGCGCCACAGGACGCCCTTCGGCATCCCGGTCGTGCCGCCGGTGTAGAGGATGTAGAGGTCATCGGACGAGGGCTCGGGGAGCTGCGCCACCTGGTCCGCCGCGGTCTCGGCCAGCACCGTCTCGTAGTCGACCGCTCCCGGCAGCAGGTCATGGCCAGAGCCGTCGGCCACCTGGATCAGCACCTCCAGGTCGGGCAGGCGGTCGCGGATCGCCGCGAGCGTCGGCGCGAAGCACTCGTGGTACACCAACCCCCGGCAAGCGGCGTCGTTGAGCAGGTAGAGCAGCTCGTCCTCGACGTAGCGGTAGTTCACGTTGAACGGCGCCACCCGGGCGTAGAACGCTCCCAACATCGACTCGATGTACTCGTTGCCGTTGTAGAGATAGATGCCGAGGTGGTCCTGCCCGGACTCGTGGCCGGCGAGCTCGCTGCGCTCCGTCCGCACCCCGAGACCCCGGGAGTGGAGGTAGGCACCCAAGCGCCGGCTGCGGTCGGCCAGCTCCTGGAAGCTGAGCCGGCGGTCACGCCAGACGATGACCTCACGGTCGGGAACCGCCGCTGCCACCGTGTCGAACACCCGGGCCAGGTTGAACTCCGTTGCGCTCAAGGCATCCCCCTCGTCAACTGGCCCGCCTGCCAGCGGTCGGATCTGATGAACCGTCAGAAAGGTAGCCGTCACCTGCCCGGAACGAGGAAAGGGATCCCGGCGAGCCGGGATCCCTTCCGCGCGGTCGGCGATGCTGTGATCCGCTAGCTACTGCTCAGCGGTTGCTTGAGGAAGCCTCCGGCGGCCACGCCGGCGTAGCCCACCAAGCCGAGTATCCCGCCGATGGCCGGGCCCCAGTCGGCTCCCTCGGGACCCATGAACATGGCCAGCAGGCTCCAGAACCCGAAGAGTCCGGCGACGACCGCGATGATGATCGGGAACTGGGGATTGGAGAGCTGCGGCATGTAGGACAGCGCGATCACCACGGCACCACCGATCGCGACCAGCACGCCGAGGTAGCTACCGAAGCTCGCATAGGTCCCGGTGATGGCCGGGAAGTCGACGCCGGCCGCATCGGCCTGGTCGACGAAGTCGCGCACGTCGCTCAGGCTGGCGCTGGAGCCACCTCCGCTGACGAAGTCCATGGCGAACACCGACAGCAGCACGAGGAACGCGCCGACGCCCGCCGCGATGAGACCCCAGGTGGGAGTGAAGGTGCCCGACGAGCTGCCATAGCTGGTCTGGCCGTAGCCGTAGCCCTGCTGGCCATAGCCCTGCTGGCCATAGCCCTGCTGTTGGCCGTAACCCTGCTGTTGGCCGTAGCCCTGCTGGCCATAGCCCTGCCCCGACGGGGTCTGCTGGCCGTAGCCCTGGCCCGACGGCGTCTGCCCGTAGCCCTGCTGGCCATAGCCCTGCCCCGACGGGGTCTGCTGGCCGTAGCCCTGGCCCGACGGCGTCTGCCCGTACTCCTGCTGGCCATAGCCCTGCCCCGACGACTGACCGTACGGATCCTGCGCCGCTCCGCCCGCCGACGTCGCAGCCTGACCCGCCTGCCCCGTGGGGTCCGTGGCACGGTTGCCGCTGGCGTCGACCACGTACTCCGTCCAGCGGGTGCCATCGTGGTACCGCTGGTTGTACCGACCAGACGGGTCGGTATACCACCCTGGTGTGACCTGGGACATCGACTGCTCCTCGTGTCGACCTATCCGCCGGGCGCCGACCCTAGCGCCTGGCACAGGGCCATCAATAGGCGCTGAACCTGCTGAGACCTCACGCGGTCGGTCCATCACCCACAGGAGTCGCGGGGTCTGGACCTCTACGGTGGCCTACAGCGGGGTCTCGATGTCGACAAGGTGAGGTGGGCTTCAGGACTCGCGAACGACGTCGCGAGGATCCTTGTCGTCGCGGGTGGCGATGTAGCTCGCGTGCCGGAGGATGCTTTCGCTGGTCCACTCGCCGAAGGTGACCTCGGCGACCAGCTCCGGTCGAACCCAGTGCGCTACGCGGCTGACGGGGCTGGGCGGGGGCGGGTCGAAGGGGGATGCAGCCGCGGCCAGTTCAGCGAGCAGCGCACCCAGGCGGTCTCGCTCCGGGTCGGTGAAGCCCGTGCCGACCTTGCCGGCGTAGCGCAGCTGGTCGCCCTGGTAGACGCCGAGCAGGAGACTTCCCATCTTGCCGGCCAGGCTGCGCTCACCCGGATGCCAGCCACCGATGACGAACTCCTGTCTCGGCCTGACCTTCACCTTGCGCCACGAGGGACTTCTGGAGCCGGGCAGGTAGCGGCTGTCGACCCGCTTGACCATGATCCCCTCGAGGTGCTGGGCCCGCGCGGCCTCGAGCAGGTCGGCTGCACCATCGACATGGTGCGCGGGCACGAGCCAGCCGTCGCCCGGTTCCACGAGGTCGGCCAACAGCTTCCGGCGTTGCAGATAGGTCAGCCCGGTCAGGTCGTGCCCGTCGAGCCACACGATGTCGAACACGAGGTAGCGGACGGGGACCTGCGCTGCGATCCGCGCGATCTCCGCGGACCGGGTCAGATGCATGCGGCGCTGCAACAGGCCGAAGTTCGGTCGGCCCTTGTCGTCGAAGGCCACGACCTCTCCGTCGAGGACCACCTGGTGCGGAGCGAGCGCCGCGGGCAGACCGGCCAGCTCGGGAAACCTGGGCGCGGCGTCGTGTCCCCTGGTCGTGTCGAGGCGCAGCGGCTGGGCTGGATCACCCACCGCCGCCATGATCCGCATCCCGTCGAACTTGACCTCGGCTGCCCAGCCGTCGCCGGTCGGCAACTCGCCGGTAACCGCTTTCATCGGCAGGACCCTCGGCAACACAAGGGGGAGTTTGCCGAGGTCATCGCAGAAGTCCACCGTCGCTGCGGGCACCCTGTCTACCTGGGCCTCCGGACCGATGTGGATCGGGGCGGCGTAGTACGCGAACCCGGAGGTCCGCGCCGTAGGCTCCCGCTGACGTGGAGCACAACGACGGCGACGCCATCCGCCTCACCGTGCCGGCGACCTCGGCCGCGGTGCGGATCGCTCGCGTTGGCGCCGCGGGTCTTGGGACCCGCCTGGGCTTCACCTTCACCGAGGTGGAGGAGCTCCGCCTGGCTGTCGGGGAGGCCGCCGCCCTGCTGTGCGACATCGGCACCGACGCCACGCTGATCGTCATCTACGACATCGAGCCGCGTGGGCTACGGGTGACGCTCAGCCTGGAGGTGGCCGACGATCAGGTGCTGGCCCCGGTGCCCCACCTGTCCGACATGGCGGCCGCCGTGCTCGACACCGTGGTGGACGAGTGGCACGTCGAGCCGAACGGCACCCAGGTGGTGCTGCGCAAGTCGCCCGTCGACCACGACCACGACCACGACTTCTAGGCCCCTCGACCCTCCCGCGGCCCTCGACCCCTCCTCGCCCGCTCCGGCTCCCACCCGAAACTTCGGCAGGAGGCGTTGGATTGCGGCGTCTGCGGCCGAAATTTCGGAAGTGCCGGCTGGCTCACGTGCCGGCACGGTCGCCGCTGGCGGCGGGTCAGCGGCCGGTGTGGCCGAAGCCGCCCAGGCCCCGCTGCGACGGCGCCAGCTCGTCCACCAGACGGAACCGCACCTGCTCGACCCGCTGCACGACCAGTTGGGCGATCCGGTCGCCCCGGTGCACCTCGTAGTCCTCGTCGGGGTCGGTGTTGACCAGCAGCACCTTCAACTCGTCCCGGTAGCCGCTGTCGATCAGTCCCGGGCTGTTCAGGCAGGTCACGCCGTGACGCAGGGCGAGCCCGCTGCGGGGTTGGACGAACCCGGCGAAGCCCTCGGGCAGTGCGAGCGCGATGCCGGTCGGGATCAGGGCCCGACCGCCGCCCCGGCGCAGGGTGGTGCCCTCCCGGGCGAGGAGGTCGGCGCCGGCGTCGCCCGGCCGGGCATAGGCCGGGAGTGGGAGCTCGCCGTCGAGCTGGACCACCTGCACTTCGAGCACGACGGGGTCGGATCGCACGATCGCAGCATCGCGCACGCCGACACAGGATTAGCCTGCCGTGGGTGCTGGTCTGGATGGACCTCGAGATGACGGGCCTCGATCCCACCCGTCACGTCATCCTGGAGATCGCCACGCTGGTCACCGACGACGAGCTGGCCGTGGTGGCCGAGGGCCCCGACGTGGTCGTCCACCAGCCGCCCGAGGCGCTCGAGGCCATGGAGCCCGTGGTGCGCGAGATGCACACCCGCAGCAAGCTGCTGGAAGCCATCGCGGCGTCGACCACCAGCCTGGAGGTCGCCGGCCAGGCCACGCTCGACTTCATCCGCCAGCACGTTCCCGAGCCCAACACGGTTCCGCTGTGCGGGAACTCGATAGGCACCGACCGCCGGTTCCTGGCCGCGTACCTGCCCGAGATCGAGAACTACCTGCACTACCGGTCGGTCGACGTGTCCACCATCAAGGAGCTGGCCCGCCGGTGGTATCCGGCGGTGGTCGAGGAAGCGCCCAAGAAGGTCACGACACACCGGGCTCTGGACGACATCCGCGAGAGCGTCGACGAGTTGCGGTTCTATCGCGAGCGACTCTTCACCGCGGCTCCGTCGGTCACCAGCTGAGCACCTCCTGAGCAGGGTCAGCGGGCGAATCATCGACCCGACCGCGCATTTCCTCTGCGAACCCTTAAATTGCATTGACGTGACACGACTCTTCGTGCTGGCATCTCGGTAGAGCCAGCGAAAGGACGGACCTGGGTGATGACCTGCGGCACCTTGCAAACGACCCTCGAGGTCGGTGCCGCGCGCCCCAGCGTCGACGGCCGCTCCGTACTGCTCCTCGAGATTCTCGGCGGCTTTAGCCCCTCCATTCAGGCTGCCCAGAACATGGCCTGGATGAAGGAGTGGACCGTGCGGCCGGCCTACCCGATGACCCACACCGACCGACCCACTCAACGGCCTTCGGAGCGCTCACCCTGACCGGGGACAAGCGCAAAAGAACCCTCCGAAGGCCGTCGGGAAAATCCCGACGGCCTTTCTCTTTCTCAGGACACCATCAAAATCAGGGGGAAGGGCAATGATCGCCCCGCTCACCAGAACCGACAACGAGGACCGGTCCAACGAAGACATAGCCACCGACGGTGAGACCGACGCCCTGGCGCCGGAGCTTGCCGTCGGCGACTCCGCCTGGTGGGCCCACGCCCGCTGCAACGACGGCGGAGGCCAGCTCAACGAGCTGTTCTTCAGTGACGAACTGCAGGACATCGCCCGGGCCAAGCACATCTGCGCGACGTGCCCGGCGCTGATCCCGTGCCTGGAGGGCGCCCTGGAGCGCCGGGAGCCCTGGGGGGTCTGGGGTGGCCAGCTGTTCGTCAACGGGAAGATCCTGGCCAACAAGCGGCGTCGCGGCCGGCCGCCCAAGCAGCCCCGGCCGGAGGACCAGCTGCCCGAGATCCCGATCCCGGAGCACCTCCAGGGCGTCGCTCAGATCCGCATCGCCTAGCGGAGCGGATCACGAGGAACGCGGGCCGGCGGTGTCCCCCCTCACCGCCGGCCCGCCGAGGCCACGATTTGGCGCCGACCCGCTACCGACTCGATCATCTGTCCCGTGGAGTCTCGGCGCCTCCCCCTGTCATGGATCCTCGGCGTGACGGCCATTGCCCTGGTCGTCGCGGGGATCGTGGTGTTGACGTTCGGTGGTGGCGACGGGGCGAGCGACGCTGCGGGAGACCAGGGTGGGCAGCTCCAGCTCACTCCCCAGGGTGAGATCCCGGAGTCGGTCCAGGGAGTGGCCCTCGGTTCGTTGGACGGGGGCGAGGACCAGCCGCTCGGCGACCTCCTCGACGGTCGCCCGGTGGTGATCAACTTCTTCGCTCAGTGGTGCCAACCGTGCCTGGAGGAGATGCCGGCCTTCGAGCAGGTGCACCAGGAGCTCGGCGACCAGGTGCAGTTCGTCGGCCTGGACGAACCGCCCGACACGCCGGACGAGGCGCTGGCCATCGTGGACCGGACCGGTGTGACCTACCCCGTCTACGCCGACCCGAGCGGCGCCGCCCTCACCTTCTTCGAGGGCCTCGCCATGCCGACCACCGTGTTCCTGGACGCCGAGGGCCAGATCGTCGAGGTGTACAGCCGGGCTCTCAGCGCGGACGATCTCCGCAGCCGGATCAGCGACCACTTCGGCGTCGCCGCGGGAGCCTGACCCGGTGCTGGCGAGCCTGAACGACGGGCGGTTCGCCTATTACCTCACTCTGGGGATGGTCGCGACCGTGAACCCCTGCGGCTTCGCGATGCTCCCTGCGTACCTGTCCTACTTCCTGGGCCTCGACAGTGAGTCAGGCCCGGAACGCCCCGGAGCGCGGCTGGCCCAGGCCGCCCGGGTGGGTCTGGCGGTGTCCGCCGGCTTCCTCGCGGTGTTCGCGGGGGCCGGGACGCTGGTCGAGGTGGCCGACATCCGGGTCGCGGCCTACACACCGTGGATCTCGATCGTCATCGGCCTGGGACTGCTCGTCCTGGGGATCGCCATGGTTGCCGGGTTCGAGCTGGTGGTCCGGCTGCCGAAGCTGGAGCGGGGCGGCCGGGCCCGCACCGTGCCGTCGATGTTCGTGTTCGGCGTCTCCTATGCCATCGCGTCCATCGGCTGCTCGCTGCCCATCTTCCTGACCGCGGTGGCGGGGACGACCCGACGGGAGTCCTTCGCCGACGGCCTGGCGGTCTTCGCGGTCTACGCCGCCGGGATGGCCCTGGTCCTGGTCGCGCTCACCGTCGCCATGGCGCTGGCGCGCACGTCGCTGCTGCGGTTCCTGCGATCGGCCCAGCCGTACGTCAACCGGGTGGCCGGCGGGCTGGTCGCGTTGGCCGGCGCCTACGTCACCTACTACGGAACCCTCGAACTGCGCACCTACCGCGCGCGGGGCAGCTCGGTGCCGTCATCGGGGATCACCGATCGGGTGACCGGATGGTCCTACGACGTCGCGAACTGGGTCGACCGCTTCGGCGCGGTGCGACTCGGTCTCCTGCTGGCGCTGGCCCTGGTGGCTGTCGGGTTGGCTTCGGCCACCAGGGCTCGGCGCGTCAAGGGTCAGACCTGAACGGCTGAACGAGCCGGGGCCCGATCAGGTCAGGTCGTGGTCGGCCAGCCAGTCAGCAGCGATCTGGTCCGGGTCGTCGCCGTCGATGTCGTAGCGGGCGTTCATCGCGATGAGGCCCTCGGTGTCCAGCTCGGCCGACACCGCGTTCAACGCGGTGTCGAGATCGCCACCGTAGGCGTCGACCAGCTCCTGGGAGGCCAGCGGGAAGACGTTGTCCGCCGCCAGCAGGCCCTGGTCGTCCTCGAGCACCGTGAACTGGTCCTCGGTGAGCCGCCCCGAGGTCGAGAGGAAGACGCCGACGTCGATGGCGCCACCCTCCAGCGAGTCGGGGATCAGGTCGAGCTCGAGCGGCGTGAAGTTGGCCGACAGGTCGAGCCCGTACACCTGTTGCAGGCCGGGGAGGCAGAAGGCGTTCTCCTCGCAGTCCGGTGGAGCCCCCAGTGTGAGGTCCGCGCCGTTCTCGGCCAGGTCGGACAACGACGCGATGCTGAGCTCGTCGCTCTGGTCGGTCAGCATCACGAAGGTGTTGGTGTCCACGGCGGCCGACGGTTCGAGCGCGGTCAGGTCCCGCTCTTCGAGCGCCGGCTGGAGCAGGCCGAGGGACTCGTCGACGTCGCTGGTCGCCGATCCCTCCTGGAGGAAGTTCAGCTCGGAGGCCACGTACTCGGGGGCCAGGTTGACGTCGCCGTTGTCGAAGCTGTCGAAGAGGACGTCGCGGAAGCCGCCGACCTCGACGATGTCAGTCTGGAAGCCCTGAGCCTCGAGGGCCTGGGAGTAGACCTCGGCCAGGATCGCGGATTCCCCGAACTCCTGCGCTCCGATCAGGACCGTCGGCCCCTCCCGCTGCTCATTGCCTGAGGACGAGGCGTCGGTGTCGTCGTCGTCACCGCAGGCCGTCGCGGCGAACAAGATCAACACCGTCAACCCGGCGACGATGTGCTGTCGTTTCATCGTTTTCCTTTCGGGTGTTCCATCGTTGAGAACTGAGACCTCGGGAGCTAGGACGCCGGCTGCCGGCGCCACGGGACGAGCAACCGTTGGACCAGGGCGAACAGGCCATCGGTGCCCAGAGCGAGAGCAGCCACCAGGATCGACGCGGCGAGCAGCGGCCCCTTGTTCTGCCGTTGCATGCCGATCACGATCGGGGTGCCCAGGCAGCGGTAGCCGACGACCGCGCCCAGCGTGGCCGTCGCCATGACCTGCACCGCCGACACCCGCAGGCCGGTCAGGATCAGTGGCAGCGCGGCTGGCACCTCGACCTTGCGGAGGAGCTCGCGGGCCCGCATCCCCATGCCACTCGCCGCCTCGACGGCATCGGCCGGGACGCCTCGCACGCCGGTGTAGGTGTTGGTGAAGATCGGCGGGATCGCCAGCAGGACCAACGCGACCAGCGTGGGCCAGAAGCCGAGCCCGAACCCCCACCGCAAAGAGAACGGCAGCACCAGCGCCACGACGCCGTAGGTCGGGACGGCCCGGCCGATGTTGACGATCGACACCGCGAGCAGGGTGCCGCGGCGGACGTGGCCGAGGAACGCGGCCACGGGGATGGCGAGCACGGTTGCGATCGCCATGGCCGCGAACGCCAGCTTCAGCTGGGCCCAGAGCAGCAGCGGCAGACCGTTGCGGCCCGTCCATGCCGCGTCGCTGCCGAGGTAGGTCCACATGTCCGACCAGGCGTCACCCATCGCTCAGGCTGCCTCCCGCCGGGATCGCCGCCACCGGCACCGGCTCCATCGGTTCGATCGGCGCGAGGCGGGGACGCCGGGCCCACGGCGTCGCGAGGTGCTCGACGCCCACGAACAGGAGGTCGAAGACCACCGCCATCACGACCGACAGGCCGGTCCCCAGGATGACCAGCGTCGACGCCTGCGGTGCCGACTGCCGCCGCAGGCCCTCGCGGATCAGGTCGCCGTAGCCGCCCAGGCCGACGTAGGCGGTGATGGTGACCAGTCCGATGGTGGTCACGGTGGCGATGCGCAGTCCGGCGATGATGGCCGGCAGGGCCAGCGGCAGGTCGACCCGGGCCAGGCGGCGCCAGTGCTCGAAGCCCATCCCGTCGGCCGCCTCGCGGACCGGTGCCGGCACCCCCTCGATGCCGGCGACGATGTTCCGCAACAGGATCAGCAGGGTGTACCCGACCAGCGCGATCACCGCCGGCACCGTGCCGAGGCCGGTGATGGGGACGAGGATCCCGAACAGGGCGAGGCTGGGGATGGAGTAGAGCACGCTGCAGAACCCGGCCAGCAGCGGGTAGCTCCAGCGCCACTGCAGAGCCAGCAGCGCGAGCGCCATGGACAGGGCGAAGCCGATGCCGACCGCGATCGCCGTCAGCTGCAGGTGCTCGACGGTCGCGGCGCGGATCACGTCGAGGTGCTCGCCGATCCACTCCCAATCGATCAAAGGGCCGCTGGCCAACAGGGTCATGGGGCGTCCTCGCCGACCGCCTCCAGCGGCTCGCCGGAGCCCTCGGTGACCCCTTCCGCCAGATCGTCGAGGGTCAGCATCCCCAGGTAGCGCTGGTCGTCCTCGATGACGGCCACCCGGGTCTGGGAGGTGACGATCCCGTCCAGGGCGGCCTTGAGCGTGGTGCCGGGCGTGAACACCGCCCGGAACGGCCGGCGCGGGGCTGTGGCCAGGGTGGGCTCGCCGTCCAGATCGGCGGCGCCGACCCACCCCAGGAGGCGATCGCCGTCGCGGACGCCGACCCAATCGACGCCCTGGTCGGCCATCACCGCCCGGGCCGTCGCCGGGCTGTCGGTCATGCCGACCACCGGGCCCTCGCGCAACGCCACGTCGTCCACGGTGATCAGCGACAGCCGCTTGATCCCCCGGTCGTCGCCCAGGAAGTCGGCCACGAACTCGCTGGTGGGAGCCCGCAGCAGCTCCTCGGGTGGGCCCACCTGCTCGAGGTGGCCACCGGCGCGGAGGATGGCGATGCGGTCGGCGAGCTTGATGGCCTCGTCGATGTCGTGGGTCACCAGGACGATGGTCTTGTGGACCTGGCGCTGCAGGCGCACCAGCTCGTCCTGCAGGCGGGCCCGGACGATGGGGTCGACCGCGGAGTACGGCTCGTCCATGAGCAGCACCGGCGGGTCGGCCGCCAGCGCCCGCGCGACGCCCACCCGTTGCTGCTGGCCCCCCGAGAGCGCGGCCGGATATCGCGGCAGCAGGTCGGCGTCCAGGCCCAGCAGCTCGGCCAGCTCGTCGACCCGCTCATGGACGCGCTCGCGCGACCAGCCGAGGAGCTTGGGCACCGTGGCGATGTTGTCGGCGACCGTCCGGTGCGGGAACAGCCCGGCCTGCTGGATCACGTAGCCGATACCCCGCCGCAACTGGTGGGCCGGCAAGGTGCGGGCGTCGGTGCCCTCGATCCAGACCGTGCCCTCCGTCGGTTCGACCAGCCGGTTGATCATCTTCAGCGTGGTGGTCTTGCCGCAGCCGGACGGGCCGACCAGGGCGACGAGCTCGCCCCGCGGGATCGTGAGATCGAGGTGGTCGACGGCGGGGACCGCGCTGCCCGGATACCGCTTGGTCAGGGTCTCCAGACGGATGGCGACGTCCGGGGCGGGCTCGCCGGACGCCGGTGATGCGTCGGCCTCGTCGGCCACGGCGGGCGCGGCGTCGCTCATGGGCGCACGCAGACGTGGCCGTGGGCGTCGGATAGGTGGCGGAACACGGATCCCTCCCCGCATGTGGTGCGGCCCCGGGAGAGCCGTGGGTCGTGGTGCACGACCCTGGGTCGTCGTGGTTCCAGGCCCACGCTAGCCAACGAGAACGTCGCTTGAGCGACCGAACCGGCCTAGGGCGGCGGCAGTGTGGCGTGCCCGGCGAGGTAGGGGCGGAGCACCTCGACGACCGCGACCGAACCGTCCGGCTGGCGGTGGGTCTCCAGGTAGGCGGCGACGGTGCGGGGCCACCCCATGGCCGACCCGTTCACCGTCTGGCAGATCTCGGTGCCCTTGGCCTCCGCCGGCCGGTAGCGGACGTTGGCCCGGCGGGCCTGGTAGTCGCCGAACCACGACACCGACGACACCTCCAGCCACTGGTCGACCCCGGGCGCGTACGCCTCCAGGTCCCAGGTGCGAGCGGCGGAGGCGCCGAGGTCA
>Ga0209382_10003632_pt1 | contig 21259 bp, 21 predicted proteins | sample SoiMetdeltSBSDD5_FD_187599 | JGI IMG/M metagenome (GOLD analysis project Ga0209382, IMG submission 187599) | Bulk soil microbial communities from a Populus tree surrounding site in Tennessee, USA - Soil MetaG P. deltoides SBSDD5 (SPAdes) (version 2) | ecosystem: Environmental > Terrestrial >... | reverse complement strand
GACCAGGCGCGGCGCGAGATCGCCCAGCGGTTCGACTTCAAGAACACCGGGACGAACATCACCCAGGACGACAAGCTGATCGAGGTGCGCTCCTCCACCGAGGACCGCCTGAAGGCCGCAGTGGAGGTCCTGAAGGAAAAGGCCGTCCGCCGGGAGGTCTCGCTGAAGGCGCTGCACCTCGGCCCGGTGCAACCCGCGGCCAAGAGCACCTCGAAGCAGGTCATCAACGTGAACGTCGGCATCTCCGAGGAGAAGGCCCGCGAGATCGTGAAGTTCGTCAAGGGCCTGAAGACCAAGGTCCAGAGCAGCGTCCAGGGCGACCAGGTCCGGGTCTCGAGCAAGGCGAAGGACGACCTCCAGGCGGTGATCCGGGCGGTGAAGGAGCACGACTTCGACGTCCCGCTCCAGTTCGTGAACTTCCGGCCGTAGGCCTGCTCGCGTTGCCTCGCACCGGGCGCCCTCGGTAGATTGGCGCACCCTACGGGAGGAGAGGCTGTGGCGGACGTCGACCGACTGAAGGCGAGGGCGGCCGAGATCGCGGAGCGCGAGGAGCGCCGGCTGATCGACCGCACCCCCGGTTCCGAGAGCCTCCACGCCCGCGCGACCAAGAGCCTCCCCAACGGCGTCGCGTCGAACTTCCAGGCCAACGACCCCTACCCCGTCTACCTCCACCGCGGCGGGGGGTCGAAGGTGTGGGACGTCGACGGCAACGAGTACGTCGACTTCCACGGCGGGTTCGGCGTGAACGTCGTCGGACACGCGCATCCCACGATCGTGAAGGCGATCCGCGACGTGGCCGACCGGGGGATCCACTTCGCCGTGACCACGGAGGCCACGGTCGCGCTCGCCGAGGCGATCTGCGAGCGGTTCCAGCTCGAGCAGATGCGGTTCGTGAACTCGGGGACCGAGGCGACGATGGACGCGATCCGCGTCGCGCGGGCGGCCACCGAGCGCGACCGGATCGTGAAGATGGAGGGGTCCTACCACGGCCACCACGACTCGGTCCTGTTCTCCGTCGTGCCCGAAGCCGACGTGCTCGACCTGCGGTTCAGCGTCGACGAAGAGGGGCGCGCCTGGTACACGACCACGCCCACGTCGAAGGGCATCCCGCGCGCCCTGTGGGATACCGCGATCGTCGTTCCGTTCAACGACGCGGATGCGGTCGAGCAGGCGTTCGCAGACAACCCCGGCGAGATCGCCTGCGTGATCCTGGAACCGGTGATGATGAACATCGGCCTGGTGACGCCGAAGGAGGGGTACCTGCAGGCGCTCCGCGACATCTGCGAGCGCAACGGCGCCGCCCTGATCTACGACGAGGTGAAGTGCGGCGGCACGATCGCCTACGGCGGCACGACCGAGCGTTACGGGGTCCGGCCGCACCTCGCGGCGTACGCGAAGGCGATCGGCGGCGGCGCGACGATCGGCGCCTTCGGCGGCGAGGGGCGGTTCATGGAGTGGGTGACCCGGGGCACCGCGCAGCAGGGGACGTTCAACGGGAACCCGCTCTCGGTCGCGGCCGGCCTGGCCGCGCTCACGCAGGTGCTGACGCCTGACGCGTACGACCACCTCGGCAAGCTCGGCACGATGCTCGCCGAGGGATGCCAGCGGGCGATCGACGAGCACGACCTCCCGGCCCACACGATGGACCTCGGCGCCAAGGGGTGCGTCTCCTACCGCAAGGAGCCGCTCACGAACTATCGCGACTTCCTCGAGACGATCCCCGAGCTCTTCTACGCCTCGTTCACGTGGATGGTGAACCGAGGGATCTTCATGACGCCCGGCGACGAGGAGCAGTGGACGCTCTCGGTGCAGCACACCGAGGACGACATCCAGCGTTACGTCGTCGCGTACGCGGAGTTCTGCGCCGAGCTGAGCGCGTAGCCGAGCCCGCCAATGCCCCGGATCTCCGCCGTCCTGATCGATCTGTACGACACGCTGGTCTGGACGGACTGGCCGGTGCTCCGGGAACGGATCGAGGCCCGCGCCGGGCTCTCGGGTCGAGCGCTGCTGAACGGGTTCGAGAGGACGAGGGTGGCCCGGAGCGTCGGAACCTACGGGAGCCTCGAGGGCGACCTGACGGAGGTCCTGAAGGCGGCCGGGCTCGAACGCGACGATGCCTTGGTGCAGGAGCTGGCGGGAACCATCACCACGTTCCTGGAGAGCGGCGTCCACCTCTGGGAAGACTCGCTGCCGGCGCTGCGCGACCTGCGCGCCTCGGGCCTTCGAACGGCCGTCGTCAGCAACTGCGACCACGGAACAGGGCCCGTCGTCGAGCGCCTCGGGCTGTACGAGGAGACCGACGCCGTCGTGCTGTCGTTCGAGGTCGGTGTGGCCAAGCCCGACCCGGGGATCTACCGCGGCGCGCTCGAAGCGCTCGGCGCGACCGCCGAGGAGGCGGTGTTCGTCGACGACCAGCTGGCGTACTGCGAGGGGGCGGGGTCGGTGGGGATCCGGCCGTTCCTGATCGCGCGCGAGGACCGCGACGGCGGCCTCGTCGACGCGCCACCGATGTCTCCGGACCCGGCCGGAGGGGCGGAGGTGATCCGGGACCTCCGCGCGTTGGTGGATCGTCTCGCGGAGTCCTAGCGGACCTCGCCCAGCTGCTTCTTGATCTCGGCGAGCCGGGCGACGCGCTGCTCCGTGGGCGGGTGCGTCGAGAACAGGTTCGCGAGGCTCATGCCCGCCTGCCGCCCGCGGAACGGGTTCACGATGAACAGGTGTGCCTCGGCCGGGCTGACGGTGGCGGGAACCGGCACGCGCTGCGCGGTCGCCTCGAGCTTGCGGAGCGCGCTCGCGAGCGCATCCGGGTCGCCCGACAGGATCGCGCCGGACTCGTCGGCCTGGTACTCGCGGGAGCGGCTCACCGCCATCTGGATGATCGCGGCCGCGATCGGCGCCAGCACCCAGGCGAGCAGCAGCCCGAAGATCCCGAAGGAGTTCTCCCGGTTGTCCCCGCCGCCGAACCACAATGCGAACCGCGCGAGGAACGTGATGCTCATCCCGATCGCCGCGGCCACCGAGCTGATGAGGATGTCGCGGTTGGCGACGTGGGAGAGCTCGTGGGCGAGGACCCCACGCAGCTCCCGTTCGTCGAGGATCTCGAGGATCCCCCGCGTGACCGAGACGGCCGCGTGCTCGGGGTTGCGGCCGGTCGCGAACGCGTTCGGCTGCGCCATCTCCGAGATGTGGATCCGGGGCATCGGCATCTTGTTGGTCTCGGCGAGCTCCCGGACGATCCGGTAGAGGTCGGGCGCCTCCTGCTCGGTCACCGGCTTGGACCGCGTGGTTGCGATCGCGATCCGGTCGCTGAACCAGTACATCGCGAAGTTGAACGCCAGGGCGAACGCCAGGGCGATGATCGCCCCGTTCGACCCGCCGATCCAGGCGCCGATCAGCACGAACAGGCCGCCGAGGGCGGCGATCAGGATCCAGGTCTTGAAGCGGTTGAGACCGATCAACTCTCCATCCCCTCCTTCGGGGGTTATTCGCCTCAACCCCAGGCGCGGGTTCGTCGAGCCCGCGCGGGCTGGCTACTGCCCTACCAGGGTAGACAACGGCGGGAAATGCGCCAGCAGCTCGGGCCACAGGCCGATCGCGATCACCGCGAACGTCGCGAGGACCGCCACGCCGGTCGCCAGGGCCGGGGTGGCGAGCGGGCGTTGGTCCTCGGCCTCGACGAACAGCATCTGGCGGGGCACGGCCAGGTAGTAGTAGAGGCTCACGACCGAGTTCAGGACCATGATCACCGCGAGCGTGGTCCCGATCCCGCCGCGGCCGATCGCCACCTGGAAGACGAGGAACTTGGCCCAGAACCCGGCGGTGGGCGGGATCCCGCCGAGCGACACCATGAACACCGTCATCGACAACGCGATCCAGGGCGCGCGGCGGCCGAGGCCGGCGAAGTCGGCGATCAGCAGCCCGCGAGACTCCCTCGCCATCGCGATCACCACCGCGAACGCCCCGAGCGTCATGACCGCGTAGATCATGATGTACGTGACCGCCGCCGCGAACGCGTCCTGGTTGATGCTCGGGTCGGCGGACACGAGCGCGAACGGCAGCAGCATGTACCCGGCCTGGGCGATGCTCGAGTACGCTAGCAGCCTGACGATCTGCCGCTGCTGGAGCGCGACGAAGTTGCCGATCGTCATCGTGAGGATCGAGAGCGCGGCGAAGATCGGCGTCCAGACCTCGTACTGCGCGGGGAACGCGACGAACATCAGCTGCAGCAGCCCGGCGAAGCCCGCGGCCTTCGAGGCCGTGGCGAGGAAGGCCGCGACCGGCACCGGCGCGCCCTCGTACGTGTCCGGGGCCCAGAACTGGAACGGGACGGCGCTCACCTTGAACGCGAACCCCGCGACGATGAACAGGATCGCGGCGAGCACGAGCGTCTCCTGCCCCTGGGGAAGCGCCACCGAGAGGGCGTCTCCGATCTCGGACAGGTTGAGGGTCCCGGTGACGCCGTAGATCATGCTCATCCCGTAGAGCATCACCGCGGTGGACAGCACCCCGAACAGGAAGAACTTGATGCCGGCCTCGTTCGACCGCGGGTCGGACTTGCGGAACGCCGCGATCAGGAACCCGGGCGCCGACACGAGCTCGAGCGCGATGAACAGCAGCAGCAGGTCGCGGGACGACGGCATCATCATGCAGCCGAGGAACGCCGTGAGCAGCAGGAAGTAGTACTCGCCCTGGTAGAAGGGACCTTCCCGGAAGTAGCGGAGCGAGACCAACAGGACGAACAGCGCGACCACGAGGAAGAACGTCTTGAACAGGATCGCGAAGTCGTCCACGACGTAGGACCCGGTGAACGTGTTGCGCTCGTCGCCGACGAGCGACAGGGTCGCGATCAGCGCGGCGACGACGCCGGCGAACGCGAGCCACATCGTGAGCCACTTGCGTTTCGGCGAGAGGAACGCGTCGGCGACCAGGACCAGGACGATCGTGCCGGCGATGATCAGCTCCGGCAGGATCGCGGTGTAGTCGATCGCCTGGTTCATCCCCGCTCCGGCCCCTTCGCCCTCGCTCCTACGATCCGAACAGCGAGCTCAGCGCGTCCACCGATTCCTGAGTCACACCGGTGAGCAGTCTCGGGAACAGGCCGAACGCCACGATCGCGATGAGGAGCGGGACCCACGACACCCACTCGATGGCGACGACGTCGGGGAAGGCCTCGCCCTTCCACTTCTCGGGGAGGTTGCCCATGTTGACCCGTTGGAGCATCCACAGGAAGTAGCCGGCCGTCAGGATCGTCCCGATCCCCCCCGCGATCATGAAGAACCGGAACCAGCCGGTGAGGCCGGCGTCCACGAGGATCTCCGCAGGGCTGAACGACGACAGCAGCGCCATCACCTCGCCCCAGAACCCGGCGAGGCCGGGGAGGCCGAGCGACGCGATCGCGACGAACGCGAACACCCCGCCCAGGTACGGCAGCTTCTGCATCAGCCCGCCGCCGATCTCGGCGATCTCGCGCGTGTGGTAGCGGTCATAGACCGACCCGACGCAGAAGAACAGCATGCCGGTGATGAGGCCGTGCGCGACCATGCCGAAGATCGCAGCGTTGATGCCGATCGACGTGAGGGTCGCGATCCCGAGCATCACGAACCCCATGTGCCCGACCGAGCTGAACGCGATCAGGCGCTTCAGGTCCTTCTGCGCGAGGCACGCCAGGGCCGCGTAGACGATCGCGATCGCCGCGAGCAGGCCGATCCACGGCGCGTACTTCTCGGCGCCGTACGGCAGCACCGGGAGCGAGATCCGGACGAAGCCGTACGTGCCCATCTTCAGCATGATCGCCGCGAGCAGCACCGAGCCGATCGTGGGCGCCTCGGTATGGGCGTCGGGCAGCCACGTGTGGAACGGCCACATCGGCACCTTCACCGCGAAGCCGAGCCCGATCGCGCCGAAGACGACGAGCTGGAGCGAGTTCGAGAACCCTCCCGACGCGCCGAACTCCTGCAGCGCCACGAGGTCGAACGTGTGCCGCCCGCCGCCCAGATCGGAGTTGAAGTACAGCGCGAGGAAACCGAGCAGCATGAAGATCGAGCCGAACAGCGTGTACAGGAAGAACTTGATCGCCGCGTACTCGCGGTTCGCACTCCCCCAGATGCCGATCAGGAAGTACATCGGGACCAGGACGAGCTCCCAGAACACGAAGAACAGGATGAGGTCGAAGGCGATGAAGGTGCCGGCCATCCCGGTCTCGAGCAGCAGCATCAGCGCGAGGAAACTCTTCGTCTTCCCGGGCGACGGCACGAACCGCCACGTGTAGATCGCGCACAGGAACGAGATCACGAACGTGAGGACGAACAGCGGCAGGCTGATCCCGTCGATCGCGACGTGGTAGCGCGCGTCGATCGCGGGGATCCAGCGCGTGTCCAGCTGGAACTGCAACGTGGAGCTCGCGCCGTAGTCGAACGTCAGAGCGATCGCGACCGCGACGGCCATCGCCGCGCCGGTGATCACGATCCCGAGCGCGCGGACCCCCTTCTCCAGCTGCCTCGGCACGAGGGCGATCACGAGCGCGCCCACGAGCGGCAGGAAGACCGCGATCGTGATCGCCGAGTTCTCCCAGGTCATCTGTCGTCCTCTCCCTCTAGATCCGCGTGATGATGATGGCCAGCACCACGATCCCGCTGAACAGGAACGCGGCGTACCGCTGCACGTTGCCCGACTGGATGTAGCGGAGGAGCCCGCCGGTGAACCCGGCGAAGTTGCCGGCGGCGTTCACGAGGCCGTCGATCACGTGCGTGTCGAACCACCGGACCGCGTTCGCCACGACCTTCGTGACGGCGGCGGCGCCGTTCACGATGCCGTCCAGGATCTTCTGGTTCGACCAGTACACGCCCCGCGAGGCGTCGTCCCGGACGGGCCGGACGATCCCCTTCCAGTACAGGTCGTCGAGGTAGTACTTGTTCGAGACCAGGGTGTAGGCGGGCCCGAGCCCGCGCAGCGGGTCCGGCTCGCGATAGCGGCGGTACAGGGCGTACCCGGCCAAGATCCCGCCGATCGCCGCGAGGGTCGACAGCGCGGCGATCCACGGCACGAACAGCGCCTCCTCGAGCTCCTCGAAGAAGACCCACTGGCCGAACACTGCGCCGAGCTGCGGCGAGCCGAGGAGCCCGACGAACACGGTCGCGGTCGCGAGCGCCACCAGCACGCCGGTCATCGAACGCGGCGCCTCGTGCGGCTCGCCGTGGCCCCGGTAGTCGCCGAAGAACGTCATCAGGACGGCCCGGGCCATGTAGAAGGCCGTGAGGACCGCGGTGACGAGCAGCACGACGAACAGCACCGGGTGTCCCTCGTGGTCCGCGACGACGAGCAGCTCGTCCTTCGACCAGAAGCCGGCGAGCGGCGGCACGCCGGCGAGGGCGAGCGACCCGATCAGGAACGTCCAGAACGTGATGGGTAACTTGTTCCGCAGCCCGCCCATCTCGCTCATGTTGTTCGAGTGCACGGCGTGGATCACGGCGCCGGACCCGAGGAACAGCAGCGCCTTGAAGAACGCGTGGGTGAACAGGTGGAAGAACCCGGCGGTTCGGCCCGCCGGGCCCATCGACATCCCGGCGACCATGTAGGCGAGCTGGCTGATCGTCGAGTACGCGAGCACCCGCTTGATGTCGTCCTGCACGAACGCCATGAGGGCGGCACCGAGCATCGTGATCGCCCCGATCACGCCGACGATCTGCAGGACGAAGGGCTCGGCCTCGACGAACACGATGAACAGGCGCCCCACCAGGTACACGCCGGCCGCGACCATCGTCGCGGCGTGGATCAGGGCGGAGACCGGCGTGGGGCCCGCCATCGCGTCGGGGAGCCACACGTGCAGCGGGAACTGGGCCGACTTGCCGATCGTCCCGCCGAACAGCAGGAGCGCGGCCGCCGAGACGAGCGCGACGGACACCTCCCCTCCGGCGATCATCTCGCCGATCTCGTGGATGTTGGCGGTGGTGAACCCGGTGACGAACACGAGGACGAAGATCCCGAACATGAACGGGACGTCGCCGATCCGCGTCGTGATGAACGCCTTGATCGCCGAGCCCGAGTTCACGGGGTCTTCCCACCAGTGCCCGATCAGCAGGTAAGAGCAGACCCCCATGACCTCCCAGCCGACGAGGAGCTGGAACAGGTCGGCCGAAAGCACGACGACGAGCATCGCGCTCGTGAACAAGGACAGGACGACGTAGAACCAGGTGTACCGGACGTCCCCCTTCATGTAGCCGAGCGAGTACACGTGGACGCACAGGGAGATCGCCGTGACGACCACGAGCATGACGGCGGTGAGCCCGTCCACGAACACCCCGGCCTCGAGGTGCAGCGGGCCGATCTCGAACCACGACACCGTGGCCTCGTAGAAGCCTCGCTCTCCCGCCACGAACGTCCACAGCACGCCGAGCGAGAGAACGAACGACGCGCCGACCGCGGCGATGCCGTAGACCGTGCCCTTGCCCGGCGTCCGCTTGCCGAGGAACAGGGTCAGGGCGGCGGCGGCGAGGGGGAGGAACGCGATCAGCCACGAGTACCGGAGGAACGCGCTCGGATCCGAGATCTCGTGGAGGAGCTCTTCCTCGCCTACCACTTGAGGAGGTTCACCTCGTCCACGTTGATCGTCTCGCGGTTGCGGTAGATCAGGATCACGATCGCGAGGCCGATGCCGACCTCGGCGGCCGCCACGGTGATCACGAACAGCGCGAAGACCTGACCCGTGATCTCTTGCAGGTGTTGCGAGAACGCGACGAGGTTGATGTTGACGGCGTTCAGCATGAGCTCGATCGACATGAGAACGAGGACCGCGTTCCGCCGGGCGAGCACGCCGTAGACGCCGGTCGAGAACAGGATCGCCGAGAAGATCAGGATCAACGGGAGCCTGATCACGGTCGCCCGCCCTTCCGTTCGCGGACCACCGGGTCGTCCTTGCGGGACAGCACGATCGCGCCGATCAGGGCGGCGAGGAGCAGGAACGAGATCGCCTCGAACGGGAGCACGAAGCGGCTGAAGATCGAGGTACCCACGGCCGTCGCCGTGCCCTGCACCGGGTCGACCCTGGTCTCGTCCCACCCGAACGCATTCAGGAACAGGAGGACGAGCCCCGCGAGAATCGCCGCCCCCACGAAGAAGGCGACCCCACGACGCTGGTTGTCGAGCGCCTCGCGGCCGATCGGCGCCTTCGTCAGCATCAGGCCGAACAGGAACAGGATCACGATCGCGCCCACGTAGATCAGGATCTGGACCCACGCGACGAACTCCGCGGCGAGCAGGAGATAGACGCCGGCGGTGGCCGAGAGCGCGATCACGAGGTACAGGGCCGCATGCACGACGTTGCGGGCGGTGACGACCCGGAACGCGCCGATCACGCCGGCGAGGCCGACGATCACGAACACGATCTCCGCCCCGGTCACGCGCCGCCCTCGGCCTTCTTGCGAGCCGCGATCATCGCGGCCCGGCGGGCCTGGCCCTCGGCCACGCGGCGGTCCGTTCCCTTCTCGAGCAGCTCGGCGAGGACCCGGTCGAACGTCTCCTGGTCGAGCGACACCTCGGCGTGCTCGACGGGCGCCGCCGAAGCGGGAGCGGGGGCTTCAACCGCCGGGGCTTCGGCGGGAGCGGCCTCGGCAGGCGCCGCGGGTGCCGCGGCGGGGGCAACGGGAGCAGGCGCGGCCGCCGCGGGAGCAGCGGGGGCGGCCGCAGGAGCAACGGGGGCGGCCGCCGCGGCAGGAGCCGCCGCGGGCGCAGCGGCCACGACCGCCGCCGGCTCCGGCTCGGGCTGGGCGCCCTCCTCGAGGGCGGGTGGGGGTAGGACCGTGTAGGTCCACTCCTCGAGCTTCTCCTTCTCGTGCGTGAGCTCGACGAGGTCGTACTCGGAGTACTCGAACTCGGGACTCCAGAACAGCGCGTCGAACGGGCACACCTCCACGCAGATCCCGCAGTACATGCAGAGCGCGTAGTCGATCGCGAAGCGGTCGAGCACCTTCATCGACCGCCCCTTGCCGCCCGAGGCCGGCTCGTGCGTCTCCTTGTGGGCGTCGATGTAGATGCACCAGTCGGGGCACTCGCGCGAGCACTTGTAGCAGACCGTGCAGTTGGCCTCCTTCAGCGCGATCACGCCGCGCGTCCGGGGCGGCAGGTCCGGCTTCTCCTCGGGGTACTGCTGCGTGATCGAGGGCCGGAGGGCGTGCTTCAGCGTCACCGCGAGGCCCTTCACGAGCCCGAGCCCGGTCGACCTCGGCTCCTTGCCCGCCGTCCTCACGTGCGTTTCGTCGATCGCCATGCGTCTCCTAGATCGCGACCTTCAGGAACCCGACGACCATGATCTGCAGCAGCGCGAGCGGGATCAGGGCCAGCCACGAGGCGCGTTGGAGCTGGTCCTCACGCAGCCGCGGATAGGTGGCCCGAAGCCAGATGATGAGGAACGACAGCGCGCCGATCTTCCCGAGCATCCACAGCGGTTGGGGGATGAACTCGAGGAACGGGACGGGCAGGTAGCCGCCGAGGTAGAGCACGCTCGCCACGGCCGACAGCGCGACGATCCCCCCGTACTCGGCGAGGAGGAAGAAGGCGAACTTCAGCCCCGAGTACTCCGTGTAGGCGCCGTAGATGATCTCGGAGTCGGCGATCGGCATGTCGAACGGCGGGCGAGTCAGCTCGGCGAGCGAGGCCACGAGGAAGATCAGGAACCCGATCGGCTGGCTGATCACGTACCAGTACTGCTCCTGCGCCTCGACGATCCCGATCATCGAGAGCGTGCCGGCCTGCATCACGACGGCCGCGGCGCCGAGCACGAGCGGCAGCTCGTACGCGATCAGCTGCGCCGCCGCCCGCAGCGCCCCGATCAGCGAGAACTTGTTGGCCGACGCCCACCCCGCCATGAGCACACCGATCACCGTGACCGACGTGATCGCCATGACGAAGAAGATGCCGACGTCGAGGTTCAGGATGAAGATCTCGTCGGAGAACGGGATCACGACGAACAGCGCGATGTACGGGACGAGCGCCACCGCCGGCGCGAGCGAGAACACCCAGCGGTCGGCCGCCGCCGGGATCACGTCCTCCTTCTGCACGAACTTCGCCCCGTCGGCGAGCAGCTGCGCCCACCCGTGGAACCGCCCCGCGTACATCGGTCCGAGCCGCGCCTGCATGTGCGCGAGCACCTTGTGCTCGGCGTAGCCGACGCCGAGGGGCGCCACCAGGAAGAAGACGAGCACGATCGCCACCTTGGCGACCAGCACGAGCCAGTAGCTGTCGAACCACTGGTTCACGAAGCTCTCGCCGGCCTGCGCGATCACTCCTCTTCTTCCTCCTCGCCCTCGACCGCACCCGGCCAGGGCTTGGCCTCCCGGGACATGAGGGGGAAGTCCTTGCGAAGGGGGTTGCCCTCGAACGGCTCGGGCAGGAGCAGCTTCACCGGGAGGGGATGGCCCTCGAAGGTCACACCGAACATCTCCGCGGTCTCCCGCTCGTGCCAGTTGGCGGTCGGGTACAGATCGGAGATCGTGGGGATGGCCGGCTGCTGGGCCGGGAGGCGGACCTTCACGCGAACGGAGTGCACGCGCGTCGTGGAGAACAGATGGGTCACGATCTCGAGTCCGTCCTCGCCGAAGTCGACGCCGCCCGTGAAGTCGCAGTAGTCGCAGGCGAACTCGGGGTCGTCCCGGAGGAAGGTCGCGACCTCGCGGTACCGCTCGGGCGTGACCGCCACGACGCTGTGCCCGTGCTGGTCCTCGAAGGAGAGCACGTCGTCGCCGAACCGCGCCCGCAGGCGCGACTCGACCTCAGGAGGTGGGAGCGGGCGTGAGCTTGCCACTCCACTTCTCCCTGATGTCCTCGTGGGCGATCTTCTCCTGGAGCTTCATGATCCCCTGCAGCAGGGCCTCGGGCCGCGGGGGGCAGCCCGGAACGTAGACGTCCACCGGGAGCACCTGGTCGATCCCCTTCGTGACCGAGTACGAGTCCCAATAGGGACCGCCGCAGTTGGCGCACGATCCCATCGAGATCACGTACTTCGGTTCCGGCATCTGGTCGTAGAGGCGCTTGATGACCGGGGTCATCTTGTCCGTGGGCGTGCCGGCGACCACCATGAGGTCCGCCTGCCGCGGGCCGTGGCCGGTCGGGATCACGCCGAACCTGATGAAGTCGTGCTTGGAGGTCGAGGCCGCGATGAACTCGATCGAGCAGCACGCGAGCCCGAAGTTGAACACCCAGAGCGAGTACCGGCGACCCCAGTTCAGGAGGAACTTCACGGGCTGGATCCGCGCGAGCGGCGTCTTCTCGGTGATCAGACCCATCGGAGCACCCCCTTGCGCCACGCGTAGAGGATCCCGACCGCGAGGATGCCGATGAAGAACGCCATCTCGACGACCGCCTGGTACCCGAGGTCCTCGAAGATCGCCGCCCACGGGAACAGGAACACCGCCTCGACATCGAAGATCACGAACAGGAAGCCGTAGACGTAGTAGCGGACCTGGCTCTGGGACCAGCCCTGTCCGACCGGGTCGATCCCGCACTCGTACGTGAGGAGCTTCCCGTCGATCGGACGGGAGGGGGCGATCAGCCTGGCGGCAAGGAACGCCACGGCCACGAGGCCGACCCCGGCGAGCAGGACCCCGACGACGACACCGTAGGACTCGTAGTAGGTGTCTGCGCCGATCACGCCGACCTCCACGGTGCGTTCGAAGGCACGCTTGTGAATGTTTTCCCGAGCAGCGCGGATTCTAGCAAGGGCTCATTCACCGTTTTCCTCTCGCGCCCCGCATCGGACTGCGAGGAACTCGGCGAGCTGGATGAGCGACGTGCGGGCCGGCCCCGCCGGCAGGCGGTGGGCGAGCATCCGCGCCCGGTCGACCTCGCCGGCGACGGCGGCTCGCGCGTGGGCGAGGTTCTCGGGCGCCCGCACGATCTCGAGCGCGCGGTCCAGCCGCCCCCCCGACGGCGGACCGGCGGCCAGCAGGTCGCGGAGCTCGCCGGCGCCCTCCCTGCCGAGCGCGTGGATGACCGGCAGCGTGAACACCCCCTCGCGCAGGTCCTGTCCGGGCTCCTTGCCGAGCGTCTCCTGGCTCGAGGTGAGGTCCATGATGTCGTCGGAGAGCTGGAAGGCGACGCCGAGCGCCCCGCCGAACTCCTCCAGGACGTCCTGCGCCGGCGCCGGGGCGTCCGAGAGCATGCCGCCCAGCCGGCACGACGTGGCGATCAGCGCCCCGGTCTTGCGTCGGATCACCTCGAGGTGCGCGGACTCCGTCTGCTCGACACGCCCGGCCGCCTCCACCTCACGGATCTGCCCGTCGCAGAGCGTCGCGATCGTGCGCGCGAGGAGCGCGCAGATGTCGGTGCCGAGGTCGGTCGAGATCTCGGAGGCCCGGGCGAACAGGTAGTCCCCGGTCAGGATCGCCACCGTGTTGTCCCAGCGTACGTTGGCCGACGGGACGCCGTGACGCGCGTCCGCCTCGTCGATGACGTCGTCGTGGTACAGGGTCGCCTGGTGGACCAGCTCGAGCGCCACCGAGCCGGGGACGAGCCTGGGGTCGGTCGGGTCGCCGAAGTACCCGGACAGCAGCACGAGCATCGGGCGGAAGCGCTTCCCGCCGGCGTCGAGCAGGTACCGGGACGTCTCGGCCAGCATCTCCGAGTCGGCCCGCACCGCCTTCTCGAGGGCGGCCTCGACCTCGTCGAGCCGAACGCCGATCTCGCGTTCGAGCGTCGGATCGGGCGACCCGAGGCCGGGGATCAGTCCGCGGCTCATCGAACCGACCCTACCGGCATCCGGCGGGCGCCGCGCCCGCTCACCATCGGAGCACCGCCGCCTGGTCGAGGAAGCCCACGATGAGGCCCGGGAACACGCCGAGCACCAGCACCAGCGCGGCGGGCACGGCGACCACCACGCGGGGCAGGATCGTGTCGTCCCGTTCGGCCTCCGCTTCCTGAGGCTCGTGCATGAACATCAGGACGATCACGCGGAGGTAGAAGTACGCGGCCACGACGCTCGCGAGCACGCCGATCAGCACCAGCGGCCAGTAGCCCGCGCCCACCGCCGCCCGGAAGACGGCGACCTTGGCCACGAACCCCACCGTCGGCGGGATCCCGGCGAGGGAGAGCAGGAACAGGGAGAGCAGCCCGGCCGCGAGCGGGTTCCGCCTCGCCAGGCCCGCGTAGGACGACAGCGAGGTCCGATGCTCGCCGCGGGAGGAGACGAGCATCACCACGCCGAACGCCCCGATCACGGTGACGGCGTACGCCACGAGGTAGAACAGCGCTGCGCTGATCCCGGTCTCCCCCGCCGAGGTGAGCCCCGTGAACACGAACCCGGCGTGGCTGATGCTCGAATACGCGAGCATCCGCTTGATGTCCGTCTGCGCGATCGCGAGCAGGCTCCCGGCGATCATCGACAGCGCCGCGAGGATCCACACGATCGGCTCCCAGTCCCACGCGAGCGGCTGGAACGCCACGTTGAACACGCGGACGAACGCCGCGAACGCCGCGACCTTCGTCCCGGCCGACATGAACGCGGTCACCGCCGTCGGGGCGCCCTGGTAGACGTCGGGCGTCCACATGTGGAACGGGACGGCCGAGACCTTGAACCCGAAGCCCACGGCGAGGAGCCCGATCGCGGTGACCGCGAGGGCGGTCGACCCCGTCTGCCCCGCGAGGGCGCCCGAGATCGCGTCGAGCTGGGTCGACCCGGAGGCGCCGTAGGCCATCGCGATCCCGAACAGGAAGAAGGCCGACGAGAACGCGCCGAGCAGAAAGTACTTCATCGCCCCCTCGACCGAGCCGAGGCGTCGCGAGAGGCCCGTCATCACGTAGAGCGAGAGCGAGAGGATCTCGAGGGCGAGGAACGCGACGATCAGGTCCGCCGAGACCGCGAACAGCGTCATCCCGGTGGTCGCGAGCAGCAGCAGCGGCGCGAACTCCCTCCGCTGCTCGCCCGAGCGTTCGAAGTAGTGATGCCCGAGGAGCAGGCCGATCGCCGCGACCGCGAGGATGATCAGCCGGGTCGCCACGCCGAACCGGTCGGTGGCCACGCCGCCCGCGAGCACCGTGAGCCCGCCGTCCCAGTCCCACAGGCCGACCGCCGCGACCGCCGCGCCGGCAACCCCGGCGAGCGCCAGCAGGACCCAGGCGAACGGCGTCACCCCCCGGGCGATCGCCCCGCCGAGCAGGACGACGATCGCGGTGCCCGCGAGGATCAGCTCGGGGAGGATCGGGCCGAGATCGATCGGGGGCGTCACGGCGAACCCTCCGCCTGCACGGTGAACGCCGGGTCGAGCTCGGCACGGAGCCCGCCGGGCAGCCCCGACTGGTCGATCTCGACGCTGTTCACCCAGGCCACCACGCCCTCGGAGGCGGGGTTGATCCGGTCGAGGGCGAGGTTCGGCGCGACGCCGAGCACGAGCATCGCCGCCACGACGGGGACCACGGCGGCGATCTCCCCCGGCACCATGTCGACGAGGCCGCGCCGAGCCTCCGCCCGCGGCTCGGGACCCTGGAACGTGCGCTGGTACGCCCACAGCATGTAGATCGCGGACAGGACGACGCCGCTCACGGCGATCGCGCCGAGCACCCGGTCGGAGCCGAACGATCCGAGGATCACGAGGAACTCGCCGACGAAGTTGTTCAGGCCCGGGAGCCCGATCGAGGACAGCGTCGCCACGAGGAACGCCGCGGCGATCCACGGGGTGACCTTCGCCAGGCCGCCCATCTCCCCGATGTCCCGGGTGTGCGTGCGCTCGTAGAGCATCCCGACGACGAAGAACAGCAGCCCGGTCGACAGGCCGTGGTTTACCATCTGCATCACGGCGCCGCTCGTCCCCTCCACCGTGAACGTGAAGATGCCGAGGATCACGAACCCCATGTGGCTCACGGACGAGTACGCGACCAGGCGCTTGATGTCCGTCTGCATCATCGCCACGACCGCCCCGTAGACGATCCCGATCACGGCGAGCATGGCGATCGCGTCGCCGAACGAGCGCGACGCCTCCGGGAACAGGTCGAGGTTGAACCGGAGCATCCCGTACGGGCCGGCCTTCAGCAGCAGGGCCGCGAGGATGATCGATCCGTTCGTCGGCGCCTCGGTGTGGGCGTCGGGCAGCCAGGTGTGCAGGGGGAAGATCGGCACCTTGACCGCGAACGCGATGAAGAACGCCACGAAGAGCCATCGCTGCGTGGTCGCGCCGAGCGAGAGCAGCTCCATCTGCCGCAGGTCGAAACTCGGCGATCCGAGCTGATCCGCCGTCTGGAACCACAGGAACACGATGCCGAGCAGCAGGAACGCCGAGCCGGCCATCGTGAACAGGAAGAACTTGACGCTCGCGTAGACCCTTCGCTCGGAGCCGAACACCCCGATCACCAGGAACATCGGGACGAGCAGCATCTCGAAGAACACGAAGAACAGGAGCAGGTCGAGCGCGAGGAACGAGCCGAGGATCGCGGTCTCGAGCAGCAGGGTCATCGCCATGAACAGCCGGACCCGGTGCTCGACGCGCCAGGACGACAGGATCGCGAGCGGCGTCATGAACGCCGTCAGCACGACGAGCCAGATGCTAAACCCGTCGACGCCGACGAGGTAGGACAGACCCGCGGAGGACACCCACTCGACCTGCTCGACGAGCTGGTACCCGGCGACGGAGGGGTCGAACGCCCCGAGCACCCCGAGCGCGACGAGCAGGTCGGCCGCCGCCACGACGAGCGCGACCGTCCGGGCCTGGTTGTCGGTCGCCCCGCGCCACAGGAGCAGGACGGGGATCCCGACGAGGGGGAGGAAGATCACGAGCGTGAGCCAGGTCGACATCAGACGATCCGCAGCCCCAGGAAGAGCAGGAGCGCGACGGCGCCGAGTAGGAACGCCAGCGCGTAGGAGCGGACGAAACCACGCTGGATCGTCGGCGCGAGCCGGGAGGCGTCCCCCACCTCGTCGGCCACGCCGTTCACCGCGCCGTCGATCACGCGCTCGTCGACGACCCGGAGCGCCCGGCCGAACCCCTTGCCGGGGAACTGGACGAGCCACGCGTACAGGGCGTTCAGGTAGAAGGCGTTCGCGAGCCAGCCGGCGAGCTCGGGCTGCCGCTCGGGGAACGCCTGCCAGTTCACGCGCCCGGACGCCCAGACCCAGTACGCGACGAGCACGGCGGCGACCGCGATCGCGACCGAGATCACGATCAGGGTCCCCTCCGACAGCGCCCCCCCGCCGTGTTCGACGGCCCCGACCACCGGCTCGAGGAACACCGCGAGCCGGCCGCCCTCGGCCGTGAGGCCGAGCACGAGGCCGCCGGCGACGACGAGAAGCGCGAGGACGGCGAGCGGCGTCTGCATCAGCCCCGGCGCCTCGTGCGCGTGAGAATCATTCCGGCGCCGGCCGAAGAACGTCAGGAAGAGCGGGCGGGCGATGTACAGCGCCGAGAGGAACGCCCCGATCGTCGCGAGCACCCAGGCGAGGTCCCGATCGCTCGTCGACGCGAAGCTCACGATCTGGTCCTTCGCGAAGAAGCCGGCGAGCGGCGGGATGCCGGCGAGCGACAACGCCCCGATCGCGAACCACACGGTCGAGACCGGCATGTCGACCCGCAACCCACCCATGCGGCGCATGTCGGTCTCGTCGTCCATGCCGTGCAGGACGTTCCCCGCCGTGAGGAACAGCAGCGCCTTGTAGAACGCGTGGCAAACGAGCAGGAGCATCGCGCCGGTGTAGAAGCCCATCCCGGCCGCGAAGAACATGAACCCGATCTGGCTCATCGTCGAGTACGCGAGCGCGCGCTTGATGTCGAACTGCCCGATCGATGCGAGCGCCGCGTACAGCGCGGAGACCAGGCCGACCACGAGCACGACGGTGAGGGCCGTGCCGGAGAGCTCGAACAGGACGTGCGAGCGGACCACGAGGTACACGCCTGCGGTCACCATCGTCGCGGCGTGGATCAGCGCCGAGACGGGCGTGGGGCCCTCCATCGCGTCGGGGAGCCACACGTGGAGCGGGAGCTGCGCCGACTTGCCGATCGCCCCGGCGAGCAGCAGGAGGCTGATCGCGGTCGCCGCGCCCTGCGTGAGCCCGCCGGCGGCCTCGCCGAACACCGCGTCGAAGTCGAGCGAACCGAGGTGGACGAAGATCAGGACGATGCCGAGCAGCATCGCCGCGTCCCCGATCCTCGTCGTCACGAACGCCTTCTTCGCCGCGCTCGAGGCCGTCGGGCGGTCGTACCAGAACCCGATCAGCAGGTACGAGCACAGCCCCACGCCCTCCCACCCGACGAACAACAGCAGGTAGTTGTCCGCGAGGACGAGCACGAGCATGAAGGCGACGAACAGGTTCAGGTACGCGAAGAACGTCCCGATCCGCGGGTCGTGCTCCATGTAGCCGATCGCGTACAGGTGGATCAGCGCGCCGACGCCGGTGACGACGAGCGCCATCGTGATCGAGAGCGGGTCGACCCGGAACGCGACGTCGACCGAGAACGACCCGGCGGTGATCCACTCGAACAGCCGGGTGACGTGGACGCGCTCCTCCGCGCCGATCGCGAGCAGGTCGAGCAGCGCGCCGACCGAGACCGCGAAGGCGAGCCCCACGAGGGCCGTCGCGAGCCATCCCCCGTTCCTCCCGAGCCGGCGACCCGGGCGGCTGGGACCCAAGAGGAACAGGTTCACGGTCGCGCCGGCGAGCGGCAGAGCGGGGACGAGCCAGATCAGATCGAGCACGCATTCACCCCCGCAGCACCGTCAGGTCGTCGACGCTGGCGCTCCGGCGGCGTCGGTACACGGTCACGATGATCGCCAGGCCGACGACCACCTCGGCGGCCGCCACCACCATCGAGAAGAAGGCGAGCACCTGGCCGTCGAGCTCGTTGTGCATCCGGCTGAAGGCGACGAGCGCCAGGTTGACCGCGTTCAGTTGCAGCTCGACCGACATGAAGATGATCAGGGCGTTCTTGCGAACGAGCACCCCGATCGTGCCGATCGAGAAGAGCATCGCCGAGACGACGAGGAAGTAGGAGATCGGCGTGGTCACGCGGCCTCCGCGTCCGTCGCGCGCTCCTCGGTTGCGCGGGCGAGGGACGGGCGCTGACGCGACGCCAGGACCACCACCGCGATCGCCGCGACGATCAGCAGGATCGACGTCACCTCGAACGGGAAGAAGTACCGCCGGAACAGCACCGCGGAGATCGCCGCCGCGTTGCCGCCGCGGTTCGCCACCTCGTCGAAGTTCGCCGGCGCGTGCGTCGCGAACCCGACGCCGGCGCGGATCGCCACGATGAGCTCGAGCGCGATGCCGACGCCGAGCGCGATCCCGAGCACGCGCTGGCCACGGAGCCGCTCGAGCAGCGACTCCTCGCGATCGACGCCGAGCAGCATGATCACGAACAGGAACAGCACCATGATCGCGCCCGCGTAGACGATGATCTGCACGGCGAACAGGAACGACGCGCCGAGCACCAGGTAGAAGACCGAGATCGTGAAGAAGTTGACGATGAGGAACAGTGCCGCGTGGACGGCGTTGCGCTGCAGGAGCATCGCGATCGCGCTGCCGATCGAGATCGGCGCGAACACCCAGAACACGAGCTGGTCGGCCGACATCAGCCTTCCTCGGTCCCCGGGCTCGTGCCGAGCCGCGGCGGCGGCTCGAGGAGCTGCTCCTTGGTCAGGATCGCTTCCTCTCGAGTCTCGAACGACAGCTCGTAGTAGCTCGTGAGCGTGAGCGCCCGGGTCGGGCACGCCTCGACGCACAGGCCGCACATGATGCAGCGCAGGTAGTTGATCTGGTAGTCCTTCGCGTACCGCTCACCCGGACTGACCGGATGGTCGGGGTCGTTGTCCTCGCCCTCCACCCAGATCGCGTCCGCCGGGCACGCGAACGCGCACAGCTCGCACCCGATGCACTTCTCCAAGCCGTTCTCGTGGCGGTTCAGCAGGTGCCGCCCGATGTGGCTCCGGGGCGGCGGCGGCTCGATCTCCTTCGGGTATTCCTCGGTCACGTCGCGCCGGAAGATCTGCTTGAAGACGGTCCCGAGACCCCGCGCGATCGCGCCGGTCGCCGAGCCGAAGTCCGTCCGCGGACGCTCGCTCACGACGCGCCCACCTCCTGCTTCTGCCGGCGGGCGACGAGCGGCCAGATCAGCGACACGACGACGAGGACGCCGAACCCCACCGCGAACGCCGTGACGACCGCGTCGCGGCCGTAGACGTCGGGCAGGATGATGATCGCCCCGGTCAGCATGATCCACGCCAGCCCGAACGGGATCAGGACCTTCCAGCCGAACGCCATCAGCCGGTCGTACCGGATCCTCGGGAGCGTGGCGCGGATCCAGACGTAGACGTAGACGACCAGCAGGACCTTGAGCAGGAACCACAGGAGCGGCCAGAGCCACGGGAGGACGTCCGGCGCCGGACCGCGCCACCCGCCGAGCCAGAGCGTCGTGGCGACGGCCGCGACCGTGATCGTGTTGAGGTACTCGCCGAGGTAGAACATCGCGAACTTGATCCCGGAGTACTCGGTGTGGTAGCCGGCCACGAGCTCGGACTCCGCCTCGGGCAGGTCGAACGGCGGCCGGTTGGTCTCGGCGAGTCCGGCGATCAAGTAGATCACGAACCCGGGGAACTGCGGTATCACGTTCCAAACCAGGTCCTGGCTCGCGACGATCTCGGACATCCGCAGCGCGTCCGAGTACATGAGCACCGCGACGATCGCGAGCGACATCCCGACCTCGTAGCTGATCATCTGCGCCGAGCTGCGGACGCTGCCGAGCAGCGGGTAGTTCGAGCCGCTCGACCAGCCGGCGAGGACGATGCTGTAGACCATCAGCGAGCTCATCGCAAGGATCCACAGGACCCCGATCGACAGGTCGGCGAGCTGGAACGGCACCTCGCGCCCGAACAGCTCGACCGGGCGGCCGAACGGGATCACGGCGAACGCGAGGAACGCCGGCAGCATCGCGATCACCGGAGCGAGCTGGTAGACGGGGCGGTCCGCCATCGTCGGCGTGATGCCTTCCTTGAAGAACAGCTTGATGCCGTCTGCGATCGTGATGAGGATGCCCCGAGGCCCGGCGCGCATCGGGCCGACCCGCGTCTGCATGTCCGCGATCACCTTCCGCTCCATCCAGACGAGGATCATCACGGTGAGCAACAGGGCGAAGAACACGACGACGACCCGGGCGATCAGGAGCACCCAGTCCACCCGGTCCATCAGGCCGCCCCCTCGGTCCGGGACCCCGCGACGGCCGCCTCGCCCGGTTCGGCCCCCGCCGTGGAAGCCGAGATCGTCGCGGCGATCGAGAACGAGCCGCCCAGCAGG
>Ga0209382_10003631_pt1 | contig 21263 bp, 21 predicted proteins | sample SoiMetdeltSBSDD5_FD_187599 | JGI IMG/M metagenome (GOLD analysis project Ga0209382, IMG submission 187599) | Bulk soil microbial communities from a Populus tree surrounding site in Tennessee, USA - Soil MetaG P. deltoides SBSDD5 (SPAdes) (version 2) | ecosystem: Environmental > Terrestrial >... | reverse complement strand
TGTAAGTGATCGCGCCTGAGGCCAGCATCTATGAAGCGGCCGAGAAGATGAGCCATCGCGATATCGGCCCACTCCCCGTCTGTGAGGGTGAACGCTTGGTTGGCATGCTGACGGACCGTGATATCACGGTGCGGGCCGTGGCAGCAGGCCGCGATCCTCGGAGGACCCACGTCCGGGACATCATGACCCCCGACGTGGTGTATGGGTTCGAGGACCAAGACATCGAGGACGCCGCCCGCCTGATGGAGCAGTACCAAATTCGGCGCCTCCCCGTTCTCAACCGCAGTCAACAGCTGGTCGGCATGGTTGCCCTGGGTGATCTGGCCGTGCATGCCGGGACGCGGCCGGTGGCGGCGGAAGTGCTCGAACAGGTCTCAGAGCCGGGGACATCAAGGCGGAAATAGCGGTCCACACCAGGCCGTCACGCAGGGGAGGGCACCATCCAGGCCTGTGCGGAAGGACGCGTGCAGGCTAGCGGCACCCCTATAGGAGGCACCATGAGTCCACAAACCTATACCGCTGAAGCGGTCCAACAGGCCATTGCCCAGGGAGCGATTACCGACGCCTATCAGGCAGATCCCCAGCAGGTCATTCAGGAGTTAAACCGGCTGCGGGCGACCGAAGTGACCAGTTATCTCCAATACAAGCAGCATGCCTATATGGCGGTCTCCTTATTCGCGCCAGGCCTCAAGGACGACTTTGAAGCGCACGCGACGCTGGAACTCCAGCATGCGGATCTGCTCGCGCAGCGCATTCAGCAATTGGGGGGTGTCCCCATCTATAGCCCGGTCGACATCGCGGCGCAGGCGGCGAGCGTAGGCGTGCGCCCTGAGCAAGGCCCCACGCTGCGCGAGATGATCATTGAAAATCTCATGCTCGAACGGCAGCAGGTGGCAGCGTACACGACCCTCATGCGTGAGATCGGCGACCGCGATCCCACGACGCGGGGGCTCTTGGTGGGGATCCTGGCGGAGACGGAGCGGCATGCCAGCGAGCTCGCGGATTATCTCAAAAACACCTCTGACGTGCGGCCGTGAGGGCGTCGGAGCCCAGTGACAGGAAGCACTATGGGGATGCCCTGCACAGAGGTGTCGCAGAAGTACCATTCTGCAACTTATAGGAAGATACGATTTTTAACCGACATTCCGCACCCGTGCCCATAATTTTCAGATTATCTCGGGTATAGAACCATGGGCGACTCAGAAATTATCCTCCTTTAGGGCAATAAGGTGTAATTTAGGACATGCCTATGCCACAAATGTGGTTATTTCGACAAAAGCGTGCCTTATAAGCAGTGACCGCTGCACATTGACTGAAATTGTAGGGGCGCATAACCTATTGGTAATATGCAGCTTTGAAAAATAGTCAATTTTCGAGTTTGAGGTGCGGAATGTCGGTTTAAGATAACCCAAAACCTGTCTGCCATCCACATGCCTAACTTACAGGAGCAACGTCGACGGAAATGATGATATTCGTGAGTTTTTGATGTTAAGTTGACAATGCCCGTGGGAGCGCATGCCCTGTGGAGCACCCCTACTGCTGGTCCTGGGCTTTGGCCCAGGCTTCGGCCTCGTCGCGCGTGACAAAGGGCTCGCTATAGAGCACGATACCCTCGTAATCGGCTGGCTCCGCATACCAGGCCTCGGCTTGGGCCGGCTTCCGGGTGTGGGCGTCCACGCGCTGCGTGTCCCGGCCTTGGTAGAAGCGCCATGCCCTGCGTAGCTCTTGCTGGGGCGCGTGACTGGTATCCTTCGTGTGCCAGTAGGCACGCGCTTTCTCGCGCAGCCAGGCACGCCGCTGGGGGCCACCCTGGGGTTCGAGCAGTGCGACGAGGCTCGCTCCCAGCCCGACACCGCCCACCAGGACGACCCCTGTGGTCATCCCGCGCGGTGCGGCCTGCGTGCGCAGCCGTTCCCCCAGCCCCGGCTGGCGTCTGAACGGTCTGGGGGTCGTGGCGAGCACCGCCTGCGCCTGCCGGCCCAGTGTCCGCCTGGTATCCTCCAGGAGGGCGCCGGTCTGGCGCCCAGAGTCCACTACGTACCCGCGTATCCTCTCTCGACGCTCTTCACCCTTGTCCGAGTCCAGCAGATACATCAGCCCTGCACCGAGACCAAGACCTCCGAGCAGCCATAGCGTTTTCATCGCCTTCTCCTTCCTCCACGGCTCCTCTCTCACCTTACGCGCACCCTATGTTAGAGATACCATCGTCTTGCCGGCGAGGGCTGCTCCACCCAGGGTATCCTGCGCAGGTCTCTGCATACACCACAGAGCAAGAGCCATGCCAGCCTTCTCGAACGCACAGCAGCGCCCGCCCGCTCCGGTATCGGCGCCCCGCGAGGAGCGCGGGACTGCCTGCACCATGCCCCGTCGCCTGCAGGCCACGTGCGTGGCGTGCCAGAGCCACAGTCCCAGCCACAGCCCTCTCTCAGATTGAGAGAGAGAGTCATGTTAAATTCTCGTGAGAGGCATGGCTGTGCAGACGAGGCCGACAAGGTGGGCATCACCTCATATGCATGAACAAAGCACCTTGTGGGCGAACTATGACTCTTATTCATGCAGCGGCTAACTTTGCTGCTTTTTTTGCCTTCCGCGGACTCTCAATTAACCTGCACATAGGTGTCGCAGAAGTACCATTCTGCAACCGCCAAAGGGACACACCTCCTGAACCACTATCCGACCTTGTTAAACAAAACCCATTAAAACAGATATTTTCACCACAATCAGGTTAGAAAAAACAGGGGTTTCCCCAGCCAATACTTGTATAGAGAAAACGTCCGTTTATTCTAAACAAATTCTTTAGTGCAGGCTTTTCAATGGTTTATGTTATAATGCCCCCAGTATGCCAAGAGAGGTGCAACGGCATCATCCTACAGAAGGAGAAAGGGAAGGGCAGGGTTTCCAAGGGGGGACTACAACTGTTTATCGTTCTGAACAGATGCCGCCCGACACGCAAGAGGGAGTGGTAAGTCCTGCTGGCGAATTTAGAAGAAGCGATGAAGAATACCAGCGTTTCCACAAGTCATATCTCCAAAGACTCGATAGGAAGCACGCTGAAATACGCGAGCTCTCCACGACTGGACACCCAATAGAAGAGGCTGGACCAACACCGGCAGAGGTAGCCCAAGAAGCAAGACAGGAAATTATCGCGATGATGCGGGAAGCACGACCACGCTCCTGGCAAGCGCGGGCTATTTCTCAGGTGGTGCGATGGTATGGAACCGCTTTGCGCCATGAGAATGAATTGCCCGGAGATTACTATACAAGGCGGTATCGTGAAAAGGGGAGAATTGAACTCATAATGGAGAGGAACATTGGCCGCTCACCCGAGTATGAGACAGAAAGGGACTTTGCTATGTTGCTGATTGAGGGGTATACAACCGCACGCGTGGCGGAACTCAAACAACACGGTACTACACCCGCCCCTGATATCTTACAAGGGCTCGTCGCTCAGGAGCTAAAAGACATGAAAAAACTCGCCAAAGTGGGGAATAGTACCGTCATTTTTACCCCGCAGGAAAAACCGGTATAGCCTGTATATACATACCCTCAAAATCCGTTCTGATAACAACACCTCCACAGTCTTATATGGCCCCTATCTCTTCCCCTTTCCAGGGTAAAAACCTAATTGGTGGTTCCTATATGACGGATTATCGGCACCGCTGAAGAATACTGTGTCGATAATGGGTGGTTATCGACAGGTTGGAGCGCTGAGAACCCCCTCATGAATCACGTTTTGAAATGATATGGCTCTCTCACTCTGAGAGATGCCCTGCCCTACGGGCTTCTGCCCCAGAGGAGGACTCATACGGATGCCACCAGATTCGGTGCTGGCCACGTCGTTTCCATATCCTGGCCAGGGATCGCCAGCTCTGGCCAGTACATAGCGTGCCTGTCGGGCGTTTGGCATGTCTTTTGCTCCTTGCCTAAATCAAGCCACACACCATTGATTAGTATGAGATTCATCCGCAGTATGAAGAGTCAGAACTACAAGCAATTAGCGACTTTGCAGTATAGCCCAAGTGTAAGGGATCGTCGGAGTATATGGCATGAAAATTGCCTTTAACCGCTGTGTCTTCGGTAGGGCCATAAAGATTGAAAGTGAGGGCAAGACGGATATGATGGCGAATGCTTAGGAGTCTTCTATGGATAAACGTGCACTTATTACAGGAGGAGCTGGCTTTCTTGGCTCTCACTTGGCTGATGCATTGCTCGCGTATGGCTACCAGGTACGTGTTCTGGATGTACTCTCCCCGCAAGTACACGGCATGAAAGAAGAGCGCCCTACGTACCTGCATCCGGAGGTCGAATTTGTCTGCGAGGACATTTGTCATGCCGATGCAGTACGTCAGGCACTGCGCGGCGTATCGGCAGTCTTTCACCTTGCTGCTGCAGTGGGCGTTGGCCAAAGCATGTATGAGCTGGAAAAATATCTCGGGATTAACACGCTGGGCACCGCTGTCCTCCTGGAAGCTCTCATGGAGCATCCTGTTGAGAGGCTGATTGTCGCCTCCAGCATGAGTATTTATGGTGAAGGGCTCTACCGTGCTGCTGATAGTAGCCTGTATACCCAGGCTGAACGGTCTCTGACACAGTTGCGCGCCGGCCTCTGGGAGGTCTGCGACCCTCAAGGCAACATTCTAGAGCCGCTGCCAACGCCCGAAAGTAAACCCCCTGCCTTGGCCTCGATTTATGCCCTGTCCAAATATAACCAGGAGCGTATGTGCCTCATGATTGGGCGTGCCTACAACATCCCTACCGTGGCACTACGGTTTTTCAACATCTTTGGCCCTCGGCAAGCTCTCTCGAATCCCTATACAGGGGTTCTGGCGATTTTTGCCTCTCGCTATCTCAATAATCAGCCTCCCATCATTTTTGAAGATGGCCTCCAGCAACGTGATTTCGTCAGCGTCTATGATGTGGTGCAGGCCTGTCAGTTGGCCCTCGAAGTACCACAGGCAGCGGGGCACGTCTTCAATGTAGGGAGTGGCTGCGCGTCGACGATCTCCGAGGTGGCAGCTCTGATGGCGCAAGTGCTGGGTACAACCCATCTCGCACCCTGCATTACCCATACCTACAGGATGGGAGATATCCGCCATTGCTTTGCCGATATCACGCGGGCACAAGCCGTGTTGGGCTATACCCCACGTGTGACGCTGGCCGAGGGTCTCGAAGAGATGGTGGAATGGCTGGCCGGACAGATTGCCAACGACTACAGCGCGAAGGCCAGCGCAGAACTGAGTAAGCGGGGCTTGGTGGTCTCAACGACCTCTGTCTGAGGTCAGGAGTGTAGAACGAGAAAAGACCTATAGGGAGCTATGTCTATTATAGAAGAGTGGAGGCCTCGATCCATGACGCAACGAGACGTCATACTTCAGGAAGACACACCGAATACTTCACCACCGATGCGGACCGCAGCCTCCAGGCAGCGTCCCGTGCTGATCACGGGCGGGGCCGGCTTCATTGGCACCAATGTAGCCCACCGACTGCTTGCCGCTGGGCAAGAGGTGCTGATTTTTGACAATCTCTCACGGCCCGGTGTGGAGCAGAACTTGCAGCGGCTTTGCATGCATCACGGGAATCGTGTGCGGGTGTGTGTGGCGGACATACGTAAGGCCTCCGCTATACGTAAGGCCGTGCAACAAGCCTCGCAGGTGTTTCACTTTGCCGCCCAGGTGGCTGTGACCACGAGTGTGCTCGACCCTCAGGAGGACTTCGAGATCAATGCCTTGGGTACGCTGCACCTGCTCGAAGCCTTGCGGCAGCTCACGCAACCACCACCGCTGGTGTTTACGTCAACGAACAAAGTCTATGGCAACCTCCAAGACGGGACGGTGTGCAAGCATGGCACACGCTATGTGCCAACCGATCATGCTCTACAGGTGATGGGTATCAACGAAGAGTGCCCGCTGGCCTTCTACAGCCCCTATGGGTGTTCCAAAGGGGCCGCAGACCAGTACGTTCTGGATTACGCTCGTATCTATGGACTACCGGCCGTGGTCTTCCGCATGAGCTGCATCTATGGACCCCATCAATGTGGCACCGAAGATCAGGGCTGGGTGGCGCATTTCCTCATGCGCGCCCTGACCCACACACCAATCACGCTCTACGGCAATGGCCTCCAGGTGCGCGATATTCTCTTTGTCGACGATCTCGTGAATGCGCTGCTCCTGGCCCAGACCCACATGCCCGCGCTGGCGGGCCAGGTGTTCAATATTGGTGGGGGAACTGCTAACACGACGAGCCTGCTCGAACTGCTCGCCCTTATTGCTGAGATCCACGGCCAAAAGCCCGTGATCCGCTTTGCCGCCTGGCGTCCTGGCGATCAAAAGTACTATGCCTCCGATATTCAGCGCTTCAGCACGGCGACGGGATGGGTACCACAGGTGCGGGTGCGGCAAGGCGTGGCAGCCCTGTATGCCTGGTTGCTCCAGAACCATGGCTGTGACACTAGTCAGGGGCTGGCGATGGCCGAAGTGGAGCGCGCCTCATGACCACGAGAGCGATGCAGGCAGCGGTTTTCACTGGTGCCCAACGTCTGCAGGTGGTCTCGCTAGCGTTACCTGAACCTGGCCCACACGAGATACGCATACGTCTCCAGGGGTGCGGTGTGTGTGCCTCGAACCTGCCTGTATGGGAGGGCCGGCCGTGGTTTGCCTATCCACTGGCGCCCGGGGCGCCTGGACATGAAGGTTGGGGCGGGATTGACGCGCTCGGGCGCGACGTCCATGGTCTCACTCTCGGCCAGCGTGTGGCTGTGCTGTCCTTGCACGCCTATGCCACCTATGACATGGCCCCGGCGGATGCGGTGGTGCCACTGCCGGCTGGCTTAGAGGGGGTACCATTTCCCGGCGAGGCCCTTGGCTGCGCTATGAATGTCTTGCGCCGCAGCGCGATTGCTCCTGGCCAGACTGTCGCCATTATTGGCATTGGGTTTCTTGGGGCGCTCCTCACTGCGCTTGCGACACAGGCTGGGGCTCGTGTCATCGCCATTTCTCGCCGTACCTTTGCCCTGGAGATGGCTCGCCACTATGGTGCGGCGACCACTATACAGCTCGATAAACCCGAACATGTGGTGGCACAAGTCCACGCTTTAACTGGCGGGACGGGATGCGAGCGGGTCATCGAAGCCGTAGGCCAGCAGGAGCCGCTTGATCTGGCGGGTGAACTGACCTGCGTAGGGGGGCGACTCATTATTGCTGGCTATCATCAGGATGGCCTCCGCCAGGTGAATATGCAGCTCTGGAACTGGCGTGGACTCAAGGTCATGAACGCGCACGAGCGCGACGCCGCTGTCAGAGTAGAGGGTATGCGTATGGCAGCGGACGCGGTGATGCGCGGCACACTGAATCCCATGCCGCTGTATACGCATAAAGTGACTCTAGAACAGCTGCCCATGGTCTTTGCGGCCATGCAGCAACGCCCGGACGGTTTTCTCAAGGCCTGGATTAGCTATGAATGACGCACACGAGCTCCAGAGGACAAGAGCTCCTGTCCTTGCACCAGCCTCTCGCCCACGCCTCGGCTTCGTGGGCGTTGGGTGGATTGGCCAGCATCGTCTCCAGGCCCTGGTCCGTAGTGGTCTTGTGGAGGTTGTCGCCATTGTCGATCCTGTCCAAACGCTAGCAGAACAGGCCGCCGGCACTGCCCCAGGCACGGCTGTGCTGTCAGACATGGCAGCACTACTAGCCCAAGAATTAGACGGTCTCGTCATTGCCACACCGAGTGCGCTGCATGCCGAGCAGACGATCCAGGCCCTGACCGCCGGGCTGGCGGTGTTCTGCCAGAAACCGCTTGGGCGCACGGCTGCCGAAACACGCAGTGTCGTGGAGGCCGCTCGTACGGCCAATCGCCTCCTCGGCGTGGACCTGTCGTACCGTTTTGTGCGTGGCATACAGACCATGCGGACGCTCATCCAGGCGGGTGAGATTGGCGAGATCTATGCCGTGGAACTGGTCTTCCACAACGCCTATGGTCCCGATAAGGCCTGGTTTTATGACCCTGTGCAGTCTGGCGGCGGCTGCGTCATCGATCTGGGTCTACATCTCGTCGACTTAGCGTTATGGATGCTCGGTTTTCCAAAGGTGCTGCACACAACCAGTCGACTCTTGACACATGGCAAGCCTCTAGAGAGATATCACACGGACGTCGAGGACTATGCTGTTGCCCGGCTCGATCTGGACACAGGCGCGACGGTCGCGCTGACGTGCTCATGGCGCCTGCCAGCCGGCTGCGATGCGGTGATCAGCGCGGCATTCTACGGTCCACAGGGCGGACTGGCCCTGCGCAATGTCGCCGGTTCCTTCTACGACTTTACGACGGAACGCTTCTGGGGCACGACACGGCAGACCCTGCACGCGCCTCCCGACGACTGGGGCGGCCGGGCTGCGGTGGCCTGGGCCCGGCAACTCGCCGTGCGACCACAGTTTGATCCTGACGTCGCGTACGTCGTCACGGTGGCAGAAGTGCTCGATGCCATTTACGGTCGCCAAGAGGCTTGAGGAGGAGTCCTATGCCGAGCCTCCCTGACGCTGCCATCCGACGCATCTTGATGACCGCCGATACAGTCGGTGGGGTGTGGACGTATGCTCTCGAACTGGCACGGGCGCTCCAGAGCTATGCTATCGACGTCGTGCTGGCCACCATGGGGACGCCACTCAATGAGCAGCAGCGTACAGCGGTGCAACAGATCACGAACATTACGCTGTGCGAGAGTGCCTGGAAGCTCGAATGGATGGAGAAACCCTGGGACGATGTGGCAGCGGCTGGTGCCTGGTTGCTCGAGCTCGAAGCGCTGACGCAGCCGGATATCGTGCATCTCAACGGGTATACGCATGGCGTCTTGCCCTGGAAATCACCCACGCTTCTCGTGGGCCATTCCTGTGTGTTGTCGTGGTTTGCCGCGGTCAAAGGGACAGTGCCGCCCGCAGGCTGGGAGCGATATCAGCAGGAGGTCAGGCGCGGGCTGCACGCTGCCGACCTGGTGACCGCACCAACGGAAGCCATGCTCACAGCGCTGCGCACGCACTATGGAGACTTTCGGGCGGCGCCAGTAGTTTACAATGGTCGCCAGATGAGCCATTGCCCACCGCTGGCCAAACAGCCGTATATCCTGACGGCGGGGCGTATGTGGGACGAAGCCAAGAATATCGCCGTGCTGGCGCACGTGGCACCCCAACTGTCCTGGCCAGTCTTGGTGGCAGGGGAGGAGCGCCATCCAGAGGGGGGCACAGTATGCTTCGAGACGGTGCAACAGCTGGGGAAGCTCGCGCCAGCCGACCTAGCACTGCGGCTGGGCCATGCGGCGATTTTTGCGCTGCCAGCGCGCTACGAGCCGTTCGGGTTGACGGTGTTGGAAGCTGGCTTATCCGGATGCGCTTTGGTCCTGGGAGATATTCCGAGTCTGCGCGAAGTGTGGGATGGCGCGGCGCTCTTTGTGTCGCCGGATCAGCCCGACACCCTGGCGGAGGCGTTAGAGCACCTCATCCAGGATGGCTGGTGGCGTGAACTCATGGCCCAGCGCGCGCGGGCGCGTGCCTTACGGTATACCCCAGCGCTCATGGCCTATGCGTACGTGAGACTCTATGCAAGGCTCAAGTGTGTCGGCATGCCAGAGCAACTGGCCAAGACCTCGATGATGCACGGATCGCCCAAGACAAACATGGTGGCTCAATGAAGATCGCCCTGTTTTACCACTCGCTACGTTCTGATTGGAATCACGGCAACGCGCATTTCCTCCGAGGTATTGCCTCTGAACTGCAGGCCCGGGGACACGAGGTCCGCGTTTTTGAGCCCAGAGCAGGCTGGAGCTTAGTCAATCTCGTGGCCGAGCATGGGACTGCACCGCTACGTGCCTTCCGCAAGGCGTACCCACACTTGCGCAGCACGTTCTACACCGGGGAAAGTTTGGCGCTTGATCGTCTTCTCGATGGCGTTGATCTCGTGCTGGTGCACGAATGGAACGAGCCAGAACTCGTCCGCCGTATTGGAGCGCATCATCAGCGCAACCGTGATTATGTGCTCCTCTTTCATGATACCCATCACCGCTCCGTGACCAATCCAGACAGCTTTGCGGACTCTGATCTCAAGCATTATGACGGCGTGTTAGCCTACGGCAGCGCTATTCGTGACATCTACCTGGCCCGCGGCTGGACGCAGCGCGCCTGGACCTGGCATGAAGCAGCGGACACCCGCGTCTTTACCCCGTTGCCGGGGGTGAAGAAACGGGGTGATTTGGTGTGGATTGGCAACTGGGGGGACGGCGAGCGCACGACAGAGTTGCAAGAATTTCTGCTGGGACCTGTAGCAGCTTTAGGACTGCGAACCCGCGTGCACGGCGTTCGGTATCCCAAGGAGGCATGTGAGGCACTGGCAGCAGCAGGTATCGCATATGCCGGGTGGGTGCCGAACCACAAAGTACCCCAGGTCTTTGCCCGCTCCAGAGTCACGGTCCATATCCCACGCCGGCCCTATGTCCAAGCACTCCCGGGCATTCCAACCATTCGGCCATTTGAGGCGTTGGCCTGCGGGATTCCACTGATCTGTTCTCCGTGGCAGGATGTGGAAGGTCTTTTTACACCTGGCACCGATTTTCTGATAGCCCGCCATGGCCGGCAGATGACACGTCACCTCCGGGCCCTGTTACATGACCAAGAGATGGCTCAGGAGATGGCCGCGCATGGGCGTCAGACCGTCTTGCAGCGCCACACCTGTGCACATCGCGTCGACGAGTTGCTGGATATCTGGACAGACCTTAACAGGAAGCAGACAACGGCGCTCAGCCGTCAAACGGTGAGCTAAGTGCTGCGCCCGGCTACTGCGTAGAGCTTATTACCCCCGCCAGTTTGGCGGGGGCCGTGTATAGCTAATGAGCCGGGCGCAGCACCCCCGCCAGTATGGCGGGGCACCTCCCTGCACTATGGAGCACGCTATGGCCCTACGGATCGCTTTCTTTGGTTCAAGTCTCCTCTCGGCATACTGGAATGGCGCCGCGACCTATTATCGGGGATTGCTGCGGGCGCTGCATGCGCGTGGACACGTCATCACATTCTATGAACCGGATGCTTTCGAGCGGCAACAGCACCGTGATATCCCTGCACCCGTGTATGCTCGCAGTGTGGTCTATGCAGCCCACGATAACGCCGATGTGCGGGCGGCGCTGGCCGAGGCCCGTGACGCCGATGTCGTAGTGAAAGCCAGTGGTGTCGGCGTGTTCGATACGCTGCTCGAGCGCGAGGTATTAGCGTTACAGGACCCGAACACGCGTGTCGTGTTTTGGGATGTAGATGCACCGGCCACGCTTGACCGCGTGCAGCAGCATCCCGATGATCCCTTTCACCAGTGCATCCCTGAGTATGATCTTATCCTCACCTATGGGGGCGGCTCGCCTGTGGTCAAGGCGTATGAGGCGCTCGGAGCCCGCGCCTGTGTGCCCATCTACAACGCTCTGGACCCCACAACGCATTACCCTGTCGAACCTGATGCACGCTTTGCAGGGACGCTCGGGTTTCTTGGCAATCGCCTGCCAGACCGCGAAGCGCGGGTGTACACGTTCTTTTTTGAGCCAGCCCAGGCGTTGCCAGAACACCATTTTCTACTTGGCGGTAGTGGCTGGGAACAGCATGTGCCCCAGTTGCCGAATGTGACGTATCTTGGCCACGTCTATACCCGCGACCACAATGCCTTTAATTGCACACCTTTGAGCATCCTGAATATCAATCGTGAGAGCATGGCGCGCTATGGTTTTTCGCCACCGACGCGTGTCTTTGAGGCAGCGGGGGCCGCTGCCTGCCTGATCACGGATGCCTGGGAAGGCCTGGAGCTGTTTCTCGATCCTGGGCATGAGTGTCTCACTGTACGCAATGGCGACGAGGTGGTCAAGCATCTCCGTGCTCTCACGCCCGAGCAGGCCCGTCTGATTGGGCAGGCGGCACGGCAGCGCGTTCTAGCAGAGCATACGTATGCTCACCGCGCTGCCCAGGTGGAGGCACTGCTGTATGCCATGTGTCACACACTCCAGGAGATGCCATCATGAGCCTGCCACGTCTTGACATTGCTATTTTGGGGCTGTCCATTACCTCCTCCTGGGGCAATGGTCACGCTACGACTTACCGTGGACTAGTGCAAGCTCTGGTGGCGCGTGACCATGACGTACTCTTTCTTGAGCGCGATGTGCCATGGTATGCCGAGGCGCGGGATTTGCCCACACCGCCATATGGCCGCACCGAGCTCTACACCAGTCTGGATGACCTCCAGGACCGCTTCAGTAGTTCGATTCAACGGGCTGATGTTGTCATGGTAGGATCGTATGTTCCCGATGGAGTCGCTATTGGGACGTGGGTGACCCAGACTGCCAGAGGTGTGACAGCCTTCTATGATATTGATACGCCGGTGACTCTCGCGAAGCTGCACAGCGGCGAGCATGACTATCTCTCCCCCGTTTTGATTCCGCGCTATCATCTCTACCTGTCGTTCACCGGGGGCCCCATCCTGACGCAGTTAGAAGGTGTCTATGGCGCCGCCATGGCGCGGCCTTTGTATTGCGCCGTTGATCCATCGCTGTATGCGCCTGAGGCGCGTGACTGGAGCTACGACCTGGGCTACATGGGCACTTACAGCGCCGATAGGCAGGCGGCGCTGCAGGGCCTGCTCGTTGAACCGGCGCAGCACTGGCCACAAGGGCGTTTTGTGGTGGCCGGACCGCAATATCCGGCCTCTATTTACTGGCCTGCCAATGTCACACGTATTGACCACCTGCCGCCGTCAGCGCATCGTAGTTTTTACAATGCCCAGCGTTTTACGTTGAACATTACCCGCACCGCGATGCGCCAGGTTGGCTATGCGCCGAGCGTGCGTCTGTTCGAAGCTGCGGCGTGTGCTACGCCCATCATTAGCGATGCCTGGCCTGGGCTCGAGACCTTTTTCGAGCCTGGGGCAGAGATTCTCATCAGTCGGTCATCAGAAGAGACGCTGCGTTACCTGCACGATGTCCCGGCAGAGGCACGCTATGCGCTGGGCACCCGAGCCCGAGCGCGCGTCCTGGCCGAGCATACAGCCGAGCATCGGGCCGCCACCTTTGAAACGTATGTGCTAGAGGCCCGTGCGGCAAACAAGGAAAGGATATGCCGCTAGTCTTAACCGCAGAGCAAATGCAACAGCACATTCGTGAGCTCGGCCCATGGTTTCATAATCTGAATCTGGGTGGATTCCAAACGGCGCCGCAACATTTTTTAGGCGATTATCCGCGCGTGAAATGGCAACGCTTTGCCGATGCCTTCCCAGCCGATCTGCACGGTCAGACTGTCCTCGATATTGGATGCAATGGCGGGTTCTACGCTCTTGAGATGAAACGGCGTGGCGCTGCGCGCGTGGTGGGAATTGATTGCGAACCCCTGTATCTGGCGCAGGCGCGCTTTGCGGCCGAGGTCAGCGGCATTGAGCTCGAACTGCACCAACTCTCGGTGTATGATGTGGCCAAGCTTGGTGAAACCTTCGATATCGTGCTGTTCATGGGCGTCCTCTATCATCTGCGCCATCCTTTGCTGGCGCTCGACCTGATTCACGAGCACGTGGCTCGGGATCTGCTGGTGTTCCAAGCCATGCAACGCGGCAGCGACCAGGTGGCGCCTGTGGCACCCGATTATCCGTTTTGGGAAACTGATATCTTCGATCAGCCCGGGTTTCCCCGCTTGCACTTTCTCGAACAGGCGTACGCCGGCGATCCCACCAACTGGTGGGTGCCGAATCGGGCCTGCTCCGAGGCCCTCTTGCGCAGTGCTGGTTTTGCGATCATCCATCATCCAGAGGAAGAAGTGTTTATTTGCCGCCGTCGGGAGCTGTCGGACAGGTCTTATGCCGTCTATCCGGCCCGGCGGCCGGCCAGCCTCCGGGAGGAGCACCATGATTGAAGCGATTATGTTCTGGAACGAACCTAATAACAAATCGCACTGGGCCTTTGAGGTAGATCCTGACTGGCAAATTTTTGCGCATATGATCAAAATCGCAGCACACGCTGTGGCCGCCGAAAACCCGCATGTGCTGCGCGTGCTCGGTGGCATTTCCCCCATTGACCCAATGTTTATTGCCAATATGCGTGCCCAAGGTGTGCTCGAGTATCTCGATGTCGTCGCCGTGCATGGCTTCCCACTCGATTGGAATCACTGGAGCATTCACGAATGGCCAGACAAACTCAAGGACATCCAAGCCGTCACGCCTCTCCCCGTGTGGGTCTCTGAGGCCGGGGCGTCCTCGTTTGGGGCCGAGGAGGTGCAGGTCTTCGGGCTGCACCGGACCGCGGAACTCCTGCGCGGGCGCGCCGAACGTATTCACTGGTATAGCCTGTATGATTTGCCCCGCGATTGGCCAGCGACGACCCGGCATCGTGAGGCCGAAGGGGCCTCCTATTACCGGCATTTTTGTATGGGGCTCTTGCGCGAGGATGGCACACCCAAACTGGCACTAGAATCGTTTGCGCAGTACACGCCTGAGTTAGGCATCTGCCAGTGGTTTCATTTTGAGGACCACCGGCTCGACGATGCCGTGCAATGGTTGCGTCGCCTCGGCGTTACCTCTCTGCGTACCGGTCTGAGCTGGGCCGATAGCCTGCGCCCGCAGGCGCTGGCGTGGTTCGACCGACAAATGCAGGCGCTCGAGGAGTTCAATGTGACCTTGACCTTCTGCTTTACCCCGGAATCGCGTGGTGTGATGCCGCACTATACCAGTCCGCCACAGCGCATCGAAGAGTTTGCGGATTTCTGCGTCGAGATGGTACGACGCTACGCTCCTGGGACTTCGATGCCGCCCCAACTACAGCGTGTGGACATGCTTCAGCCGCACTGCCATGAGCCGGCCGTGGTCGCGAGCCGCTGGCCCCTGCCTTCGGATCGGCCTGATGTCGGTGCGTCATAGGTCTCTGTAGCCATGAGCTATGCGCTGGACCATCAACTCCGCGGCCCTCGTGCAGACTGCTGGATGTCCTGTATGCGGCGCGGTGCATTTGAGGCGGCTTGGACTATCAGCGATGCTATGCTGCGTGCCCGGGCTGGTGTGCCGTGCTGGCACTGGCCACGGCACCTGCAATACATCTGGGATGGCACACCCCTGGCGGGCAAGCGGGTTCTGGTGCGCTGTTACCACGGTCTTGGCGATACTATTCAGTTTATCCGTTATGCGCCGCTCATCAAAGAGATTGCCGAGGAAGTGATTGTCTGGGCCCAGCCAGCACTGCTGCCGCTCCTACGCACCATGCGCGGCATTGATCGACTCCTGCCGCTACATGATCGGTCTCCTGACGTGGAGTACGATGTCGATGTGGAAAGTATGGAATTGCCACACATCTTTCGTACGACGGTAGCGACGATCCCTGCCGAAATCCCGTATCTGCACATAACGCCGGCAGCGCTCCCGCGGCATAGGGGCGTTGCCATAGGTCTCGTCTGGGCTGCCGGGGCTTGGAACCATGCGCGCCGCTCGCTGCCATTCTCACTGTTAGCACCGCTGGCCATGGTGCCAGGTGTGGAGCTCCATATACTCCAGCGTGGCCCCGCCCTGGAGCAGTATCAGCACAGCGTTGGTATCCTGTCTGGCTCCAATGGCGTAGTCGAGGCGGCACGCATCATCCGCGCGCTCGATCTAGTGATCTCTGTTGATACGATGCCGGCCCACCTGGCAGGTGCGCTCGGTGTGCCGGTGTGGACGTTACTGGAGGCTACAGCCGATTGGCGCTGGATGGAGGCGCGTGAGGATAGCCCTTGGTACCCAACGATGCGGCTCTTTCGGCAGGACACTCCTGGCGCCTGGGAACCGGTCATTGCATGTGTGGTAGCTGAACTCACACGCTTCATACCAAAAAGCGTTTCATAAACTGATTTGCATATAGGGAAAGTTGGTCATTGAACGCAGTCCTTCCGGATCAGAAGCAAGACGCTTAAGGCCATGACATAAAATGGTTTCAAGGTGTTCCAGCAAGTCAAAGAGACAGTTTGCTGTTTCATTTTCTCGCAAATCGTCCCACAGATGCTCTGCTGGGTTCAGTTCAGGGCTGCCAGGCGGTTGGGGCAGCAGCCGAAGGTTGTCCGGGATGGTGATGTGATGACTCAGATGCCAACCAGCACGGTCCACCAGCATCACAATAAAATAGTCGGCCAGTTCGGCAGCCATTTGCGCCAGAAAGAGCGTCATCATTTGGCTATTGGCATACGGTAAAATTAAGGCAGTTAAATGCCCCAACTGTGGACACACTGCGGCAAAGACATACAACGATTCCCGGATGATTTGCTGGGCAACAGCAGGACGCACCGGTTTTGGCGCCCAGCACCTTTTGAGCTGACTAATAAGGCCAAAATGTCCTTCATCTTCTGCCATGATAATCACAGGCCGAGTATCATCCGCGTCACGGGTGGCGAGGACTTGCTTGACTTCCTCAGCAAAGTTTTTTTAAAAGCTTCTTGCTCTTCTTTATTACTCCGCGGATTTTTCGGGCGTGGCACGACTTTGCGCCATTGATGCCGGTGCAACAAGCGATAGATGGTACTTGTGGCCACACGATGCCCTAGATGTTCTTCAAAAGCTTTTTTGAGCACCCGAGCGACAGCAATATGACCGGATTGACTTTCAGTAAGGAAGGGAGCCAAGAAAGCCTGTTCTGCATGGCGAGAAAGATAAGCGTGCTGTCGTTGTCCTTTGCCTACTGTCTCAAGAGCTGTAGGCCCATGTCGATTATAGGCTTCAACTAAATCACGTACGGTAAAGACGGATAAGCCGAGGCGTAAAGCGATTTCCTGCGCAGGAGCAGGATCGACTAATGCATGACGAATGACTAGCCACCGTCTGATGCGCCAAAAATCATGGAGGTACTTGAGCCGGGCATCAATTTCTTCAACCGTGAGATGCGATTTAACGCGGATGACTTTACCCATAGTGTCCTCACAGGTGACGCTGGGCAACCTACCAACCTTCTGAGGTGGAATTGTAAAATATCAGTATTCAAAACGCGAATTGGTATCAGTACTGCTGTGGGGCAGGAGAGCGCTCAAGCTCATGCAGCAAGCGCAGGAACAAGCCTAGTAGGGAAATATAGATGCTGAACGCCCTGGCCTTGCTCGTCCCCTGCAGGCCCCAATCCAGTCTGGAGCAGGCCCGGCAAGCGGTAGCTCCCTTCCTATCGTCCGAGGGGCTTTTGCCGTACAAGGCGCTAGTGCCCCTCACTTCTCCCCTCTGGTCTTCCTCGCTCTGGGCTGTCAGGTGAGGTGTGCCCTTGGTCCAGGCGGGTGGTGTCGGTGGCTTGGTCCTGCATCGCTTCCATGGCGTCGAGCACCTGCTCGGGCGCGACGTCTTGTGCGAGTTCCGCGAGTTCCGAATCGTGGCTGGTGTCAAGCCCCAGATGCGTGGCGATGGCTATAGTCAAAGTGATCAGCCGTGTGATCTCGTGCTCGGCAAGCAGGCTGATTTGTAAGTCCAGGTCAGCGCGCTTTTCCGCCTGAGCAGTCATCCGGTTCTGCGTGATCAGAATGAAGGTGGACAGAAAGATGGCTTCGACGGAGGCCACCATCGCCAGCACTACAAAGGTAGGATCGAAGTGGGGCAGCGGCACGCCAGGCAGGTTGGCGATGATCCACCCCCCGAAAAGGAGGAGGTGGAGATAGACAAAGGGCATGCTGCCAGTGAAGCGGGTGATGGAGTCGGCCAGCCGTTTCTGCCAGCCTTCTTGCTGCACCTCACGGTGGTAGCGCCTGAGAAGGGTGCGAATATTTCGTTCGACTACGTGGGCCACGCCGGATGGTGGATCGGGTGGCGCAGCGTCTGGGATCATAGATACCTTCTTTCGGTGCCAGTGTTCCTCTGGGTGCCTCGTCATCAAGGGATAGTGCCCGCACGAGTGCCGCGCCTAACGTAGGGGGCGGACGGCCCGGATTTCGCCCATGTGTTCCTGAGCGGATGCAGGCCCGGTTTCCCAGGCCTGGAGCGCTGCGTTCCACCACAGGTGGCTGCCATCGGCAAACACCGCTTCCGCGTTAGTGTGGCTGGGGTCCGCCTGGGCAGTCGCTTCCTCATCATAGCCCTCCGCCCTCTGAATCACGGTCTCCCAGAGGTCGCGTGCGTAGGTGTGATCATCCTTGGTAGGTGCCGGTGCACCATAGGCCTGGATAGCGGCGAGTGCGCGTTGTGCCTGCGTCATACAGTGTCCTCCTCTTGCGTCAGTGCTTAGGGTAGCAAACACCGGGGGTGTGCTTCTCAGGGGGAGCCACGACCGTGTGGGTCGCTGTATCGCAGAGGGGTGCAAGGACTGTACCAGGCCTGCGGGATGCCACGGACTGCCGGCAGGCGCAGGACTCATTACGGTATGCTAGAGGCGGCGAAGCATGCGGGGCGTCCTCTACAACGGTATGCGATACACGGTCCTCCGGGCAGACAGCCTCTCTCAACGTGAGGGAGTGTATTTCACGGTGAGGGCACAGGTCTCGCCACTGTGCTAGGCAGCCACGGCAGTGGCGGCACACGACTCTACCGCACCCCACCTGTGTCTGCATGTAGCCCAGTCTGCGCAGGATCCGGCACTGCACGTGGGGGCTCATGATAGGCTCGGGCAAATCTTGGGGGCTGAGTATCTCCAAGTCTCCTTGAGGCCGAGGGCGCCCTGTGTGGTCAGGCCGTTACCGCTCATAAGATTCGCGGCGGGCGGCCTCTGACAACGGAATCAGAGCGCGGAGCGGGTCGCGCACGATGCGCTCACGCACCTCCGCGAGCGTATGGCCACCCGCATAACTCACCGCAGACCGAAGATGGCCGCGGAGGCGGTGCAGCACGTCCACGACGCTCCCCCGATAGGCCACCTGCATCTGCTGGCCTTCGGGGGGCGTCTGCAGTGCCTCTACCAGCTCTGTCTGCTCCTCCCCGTCATAGAGAGCCTCGAAGACTGCCTGTGGGGACGTCATACCGCGATAGAGCTTCGTCTTGTGCGCACATTCCGCACCCCTTTGGAACCTCTTGATTCTATTTTAGTTATTTTTTAGATCTATATGTTCTATGGAGAAAATAATCAATAAATTCAACAGCTTATGCGAGTGGGTGCGGGATGTGCGCTTGTGGCCCGTCGCGGGATCGGTAATCACGGTCCCCGGCGCCTCGGCCGTGCCCGCGAGCAGACTACCTAACATCACGGCCGAGGCGCCACAGATCAGTGCCAGGAAGATGTCCTTGTCATGCTGAATCCCCCCATCGGCAATGAGCGGCACGGCCTCGCCTACCGCGCACCAGGCCTCGCGAATGGCCTGCAACTGGGGGACGCCTGCCGCCGTTTCGAGCCGGGTGCGGCAGCCGCGACCAGGGCCAATGCCGACCTTGATACCATCGACGCCCAGCGCCTGCAGGAAGCACGCTCCTTCTGCAGTCCCAACATTGCCACAGATCAGGGCTGTCGCCTCGAACCGCTTTCGGAAGCTTTCGACCGCCTGCTGCATGACCTTCGAGTGGCCATGGGCCACATCCATCAGGATGACGTCAGCACCGGCGCGCACAAGCTCTGCTGCCCGCTCCAGGTAGTCACCCCGGACGCCGATCGCCGCGCCTACCAGCAACCGCCCTTTCGCATCGGTACTGGCATGGGGCCGTTGGCGATAGAGAATCAAGTCCTTCTTGGTAATGAGCCCGTGGATCCGGCGATTGGTGTCGATCAGGGGGAGTTTTTCGAGGCGATGCGCGAACAGGACACGCGCGGCCTCGTCCCCGCTGATGCCCGGTGCCCCGGTGTGCAACACCTCGACCGGGGTCATGAAGGCTTCGACTGGCTGATCCTCGGCCTCCTCCTCCCAGGGTATGTCGCGGTTGGACAGTACGCCCGCCAGGATATTACTGCCCGCCGTCTCCTCAATGAGGAGCCCGGTGATGGCATGCTGGCGCAGAAAGGCCCGAGCGTCACGCATCGTCGTGCCCTTGGGAAGACACAACGGCTGCTCGACCACGAACCCATGGCTGCGCTTGACCTGCGTGACCTCGCGCGCCTGCCCTGCGATACTCATGCCCCGATGCATAAAACCGATGCCTCCTTCGAGCGCCAGGGTTTTGGCCATGGCGGCCTCGGTGACACTGTCCATGTTCGCCGACACCACGGGCAGTGCTAGGGTCAGCTGCCGTGTGAGGCGTGCCGTGAGGCCGATGTCACGGCGGGAACGTACTACCCCCTCCTGCGGACGGACGAGGAAGTCATCATAGGTCTTACCAAGAAAGATGGGTTCGAGTTCCATAATGTGCGTCCTTTGCACTCTGGCTGTCCATCCTGCTCAGCCAACGCCGTATGCGCCACCCAGGCCATAACCCACTGCATCAGCAAACTCTATGCCATGATTGGTTGCGGGTTTTGCAAATTGACCCAAACTAGTGTGGTGTTTAGAATCATAGAATTCCCAAGCGCATGTTGCCACAAACCGTGCCATGACTTTGTTTACGCCAGTGTGCACGTATGTCGACCGTGCTCGGTCAGCGGAAGTCCTTCAATATCAATGAATGGTCTATCGTGCATCGAAGCATCATTCTGCCGCTTCCCCGCATGATTGCTTCTCGAAGTGCTGGATAGCCCGTAAGGTCGGCAAACGTTGACACTGGCGCAAAGGATCCTCTGGCACGGTTTGTGTTGCCACAGGGTAAATTTTGTCCTTAGCCCGCGTAGCCACCATTAAGCGGACCCCGCAGGAGCTGGGCGTCGCGATCGAGACCTGGGCGCACGAGTGGCAGCCGCTGGCGGCCGCGCAAGGGGTCACTCTACAGCTCGAGGGCCTCACGGCTCTGGGGCAGGCGATGTTTCATGCGAACACCCTCCGCCGTGTGGTACTCAACCTCGTCCATAATGCCCTCGATGCGATGCCCCAGGGGGCACGCTTACCCTGGCCGGCCAGGGCATGGCGACCCAGGTGCAGCTGTATGTGCGGGACACCGAAAACGGCATCCCTGCCGCGCAGCTGCCCCATATTTTCAAGCGTTTAACATAGACAACTCTGCTAATCATAAGAAACTGGCTCTGATAACAGCGCTTTTCTGTCCTTCTATGAAACCACTCTCCCGCGTATCGAGAGGCAAAACCGAGGAGGCTGATTCCGGGAAGACGGATTGGACTAACCGCTTGCAGCGGGGATAGTTGGCGTGATATTGTACAAAACATCCCGATGATGCTCTGATCCTAGGCGTGCGGAGGCACCGATGGCGCTCGTCACGCTGCAAACGATCTTCCAAGACGCCTTTCCCGCATATGAGCAGACGCATCCCTTGCCCGCCCA
>Ga0209382_10003629_pt1 | contig 21265 bp, 24 predicted proteins | sample SoiMetdeltSBSDD5_FD_187599 | JGI IMG/M metagenome (GOLD analysis project Ga0209382, IMG submission 187599) | Bulk soil microbial communities from a Populus tree surrounding site in Tennessee, USA - Soil MetaG P. deltoides SBSDD5 (SPAdes) (version 2) | ecosystem: Environmental > Terrestrial >... | reverse complement strand
CATGTTGGAGCTGGCGCGGGCCGGCGGCGTGGCAACGCCGGTCATCGACGGTCTCATCACGCTGACCTCGACGATGCTCCGGCGCGACTTCCGTTCGGAGGGACGGAATCTCGCGCAGCTGGGCCTGGCCGGCAAGACCGTGGGCGAGATCCGCTCGACCGTCGAGACGGGACCGACTGGCTGATCGGGCCGCCAGGCCCCGGTGTCCACCATGGCCGGCGGCCCGATCGACGAATCAGCGCTATTTCGGTCCGAACACGTCGATAGCGATACGGCCCGCGTTCACCGCGCAGGGCCAGCCGGCATAGAACGCCACGTGGGTGATCAGCCCCTTCAGCTCCGTCTGCGTCACGCCATTGTCGAGCGCCCTCTGCATGTGGCCCCGCATCTCGTCGGTCCGGTAGAGCGCAGCCAGCATTGCCACCGTGATCAGGCTCCGGTCACGCTTGCTCAGGTCCGGATGCTCCCACACGTCGCCGAACAGCACGTCGTCGCGGAGCTGCCCCAGCTTGGGAATGAACTCGTACACCGTCGGCTTCTTCTGAGCCATGTGTCGATCTCCTCGTGTAGTCGGACAAGCGAAAGGGGTTAGCGGGGCTCGTGCGATCGCAGGAAGGCGCGCACCTGGTCGATCGTCTTCTCGAGCAAGTCCTTGGGCTCTCGCCAGGGGAAGACCGTCGACTGGACCCTCGGCGCGAGCGCGGCAATGTCCACGGACGTCTGATAGGGGTGCGCCGGCGTGTCGTCCGGCATCACCAGGAGCGGCGTCTGGCAAGAGCGGACGAACTCGCGCGACACGCTGTACACGAAGTCCGGGCGCACGCGATAGAGGTTGTGCAGATAGGCCTCGATGCTCTCCATGGTGATTTCGGGCCGCCGGGTCCGTAGCTCGGGGGCCCAGACATCGCGACCCGACTTGTACATGACGTCGGGATTCTCCGGTCGATGCCCGACCGGCTGGCACAGCACGGCGGCGACGACGCGCTGGGGGGCCCGCTCGATCAGCTTGAGCCCGAACGGTCCGCCGATGCAGTAGCCCATGTAGAAGAACTTCTGCGCACCGAGGTGGTCCATCAGCCCCAGCTGGTCGTCCGCGAAGGCGCCCCAGGGGTCGCTGGTGGGAATCGGCCCCGTGGATTCGCCGCCGTTCGCATTGCGCTGATCCATCGTGATGCAGCGGAAGTCGTTCTTGAACGCTTCCATCGCGTTGAAGACCGCGGTGGGCCAGTTGCTCACGCGCGAGTTCAAGCCACCGCCGGGAGTGACGAGCAGTGGGAAGCCCGAGCCGACCTCCTCGTAGCGAATGCGGACGGCGCCCTTTTCGTAGAACGGCACGGCAGTCTCCTTCGGCACCTCAGTTGGTGCCCGTTGTGTGGTCAGCGGGGCGGTGATCCCCGCCCCGCGCTCGTCGTATACGACGACGGGGGTCGCCCGGTCAACCTCACGACATCCTGGTGTGGTGCGCAGGTCGCGGAGTGGACCCGTCGTTCATGGGTGGGCTTCTCGTGCGGTTGAGAGCAGTTGCCGCAGGGCCAGCGCTTACGCGCCGACTTTACAGTAGCCTGGTGCCGTGGCCCAGTGCCCGCCATTCCGCTCGCATTCTCTGCGCTGAGCGTCGGTCGGAATCTTGCCCTGACTACTCGGAGCTTGGGCAATCGTCGTACAGCCGGTCATCACCGCCGTGATGAACGCTGCAACGAGCACCAGTCGCACCGTGACAGCACGGCTGTTGGAGGCCTCGTTGATCTGTTTCATGAGCGCGGGCGTTGGACCAGTCGTCATCGTGATCTCCCCTTGGTGCGGCGCTAGCTGACCGGTTGTCCCTGAACCGGCACGATCACCTGCGTGCGCGAGCGGACATGCGGCGCGAACTGGTACCAGCCACGCATGGCGCGGAACTCCGGGGTCGCGATGGCATTGGGGCTGTCGAGCTCGTAGACCGTCGTGTAGATGCGCCTCACCGTCCGTTCCGTTTTACCGGCCGCGGTCTCCGACACCTCACCTGAGGATACATAGCGCCGGCCGCGCCGCACTCCCGGGCATTTCAGTGCGTCCGGCAGGTGAACCGTGTCGTACCACCGATTCCATTCGCCCTCGATCGCGGCGTCGACCTCGACAGTCACTATCAGCAGGCACTCGGGAAATTCGGACATTGGGCTCTCCTAGCGGAATCCCCTTCGGCATCTGACTCGGGGCCCGTTGTGTGGTCTGCGGGGCGGTGATGCCCGCCCCGCCCGCGGCGTCTACGAATCGAAGCTCCTATGAGCGCAGTGACTTGAAGCCTGCGCGAATCTCTTCGGAGAGATATTTCGGCTGCTCCCAGTCGGCGAAGTGCCCGCCCTTGGGGAGCTTGTTGTAGTGGACGAGCCTGGGATAGGGGGCGGACACTACAGCTGACGGACGACGGTCTCCCTGCGTGACGGCCTCACGCGACGGCAATCGTGCGCCGCCCGCGTGGAGAATGTCAAGGACGGCACCGGTGATTTGCCACCGCGTGCGTGGGTATACTCCGCATGGCCTCGCAGCTTCTGACTGGCTACAACTTGTGCCTGGCTACAGGAGGCTTTCATGGGAATTCTCGACGATCTTCTCGGCGGACTGGCCGGACAAGGGATGGGCGGCCGCGCCAACCCGCAAGCGACGCGGGCCGGGGGCGGCGCGGGCATGAGCCAGGTGCTGATGGCGCTGATGCCGATCGTGCTCGGCATGCTGGCGAACCGCGGGTCTCGCGGTGGCTCGCCGGCTCAATCGAACTTTGCACCGGGGAGTGGCGGCATCGGTGATCTACTCGGGCAGGTGCTCGGCGGCGCCGGTGGTACGGGGGGCGGCCTCGGTGGTCTTCTCGAACAACTGCAGCGTACAGGCTTCCGCGAGCAAGCCGACTCCTGGGTGAGTCCGGGCGCCAACAGACCGATTTCACCGGACGCGGTGTCGCAGATCTTCGGGAAGGACGGCCTCGAGGCAATCGCGCAGCAGGCGGGCCTCAGCCCGGACGAAGCGTCCCACGGCCTCTCCGAGTTGCTTCCCGAGGTCGTCGACCGGATGACTCCCGACGGCCAGGTTCCCGATCCCGACGCGCTGGCCAACAGCGTCGACGACTTCGCGCGACGCCTCGGTCTTTCGTAAGCGCTCGCGCGCCGGTACGTGGAGTAAACGCCGGGCAGATGGTCAGTCAGCGAACGCGGGCATGACCTCGCGGGCGAAGCGCCGCAGGCTCTCTCGCCCGCGCGCGCCACCGCCCGATCCACCGCCGTTGATCAGCACGTAGCCGACGCCAACGTCGCGGAGCTCCTCGAGCCTCTTCGCGATCTCGTCGGGCGTGCCGTACATGGCACTGTTCTCGTTGATGGTCCGGGGATCTCCGGTGGCGCGGTCCGGGCCGCCGAGCACCGTGCCGTCGGGCCAGGTGGCGAGCTTCAGCTGGCGGACCCGATTCTGCAGCCGGCGGTCCAGGGCCGCCTGTCGCTCCTCGGCGGCATCGGTCACGAAGAAGGCACGGGTCACCCCAACCTGCATCGGTTCGAAGCGGCGGCCACGAGCCTCCACCTCGGCTTTGTAGGTGGCGATGTGCGAGGCCACGCTCGTGAGCGATGCATATTGCCCGAGGAGCAGGTTGAACCCCTGGGCGGCGACCCGGCGGATCGAGCTCTCGCTGCCCGCGCCCATCCAGATCTGCGGGTGCGGCTTCTGCGCCGGAGGCGGTTCGACCACGATCTTGTCGAACTCCCAGTACTTGCCCCGATAGCTGAAGGGCTCGTCGGCGGTCCAGGCCTTCAATAGGACCTCGAGGCACTCATCGAACCTCGCGTCGGCGTCCTCCATCGACATCCGAAAGCCCGCGAACTCGTTGTATCGGTAGCCCTTGCCGATCCCGAAATCGAGCCGGCCCCCTGACAGCAGATCGAGCGTCGCGGCCTGTTCGGCCAGCAGCACCGGGTTGTGCCATGGCAACACCATCACCGCGGTGCCGAGACGGAGGCGGCTCGTGCGCGCTCCGAGCCAGGTGAGGAGATTCAGCGTGGCCGAAACCTGACCGTACCCGGTGAAGTGATGCTCCACGACGAACGTGCTGTGAAAGCCGAGGGCCTCCGCCTCCACGTTGTATTCGATGAAATCGCGAAACCCCTCGCTGCTGTCGAATTCGGCGCCACCGCGCCTCGCTGACGCACTGCCGAACAGACCGAATCGCATATCGTCCCAGCCTCCCTTTAGGGGCGTACCTCGCGGCCAAGATATTCCACGGCGGCCTGGAGGCCGCCGCGTCCGTGCGGAATGCCCAGGGCACCGAGCGCCATCTCGACCGCGCCGAGCACGCCGAACACCATCGGTGCGTTGACGTGGCCCATGTGCGCGATCCGGAACGCGCGGCCCTGCAGATCTCCGATCCCGCGCCCGAGGACGACGCCGCACTTCTCGCGACAATAGTCGCTGATCACGCCGGGCTCGCGGCCCTGCACGAGCACCGTGGTCACCGAGTTCGCGCGCTCCTCCGGGCGGACGACGTTGAACGCGAGCGCGTTCGCTTCCGCCCACCGGCTCACGGCGTGGCGTGTGGCCTCGGCGAGCAGCGCGTGGCGACGGATCGCGGCGTCGAGGCCCTCCTCGAAGAGCATGTCGAGCGCCTTGCGCAAGCCGAAGAGCAGGTGCTGCGGCGGCGTGCCTCCGTACTTCTGGTAATGCGCTTCGCCGTTGCGGAACGTCCAATCCCAGTAGCGCGTGCGCAGGTCCGCTTTTTGATGCGCGGCGTGCGCGCGCTCGTTGGCAGAGACGAACGCGAGGCCGGGCGGCGTCATCAACCCCTTCTGCGAGCCCGCCATCGCGACGTCGATGCCCCACGCATCCATCTCGAACGGCATGCAGCCGAGCGACGCCACGCAATCCACCATGAGCAGCGCGGGGTGCCCGACGGACGCGATCGCACGGTGGATCGCCGCGAGGTCGTTGACCACGCCCGACGCGGTATCGATCTGGACGACCAGAATGGCCTTGATCTCGCGCGCGGTATCGGCGGCGAGGCGCTGCGCGACCGCCGCTGGATCGACGGCGCGCCGCGGGTCGCCCTTCAAGACCTCGACCTTGACGCCCATCATCCGCGCCATGTCGCCCCACCCGAGCGCGAACAGGCCGCTCTCGAGCACCAGCACGGTCTCGCCCCGCGACAACACGTTGGTGAGCGCAGCCTCCCACCCGCCGTGGCCGTTCGCGGCGTAGATGTAGCTGCGCCCGGTCGTCCGGAAGATCTTCGGGAGATCCTCGAGAAGGCTGTGTGTGACCGCAACCATGTCACCGGCGTAGATGTCGATGGCCGGTTGATGCATCGCGGCGAGCACGGCGTCGGGAATGTTCGTGGGACCCGGAATGCTGAGGAACTGGCGACCGTTGGAGACTGTCATGGCGTCGATTTTAAGCCTCCGATGTCATTGCTGGCCGGACGGCGGCATCGGCCATCCCCTCGCGCAGCGCCGCCCATTTTAGCAAGGCGTCGAGTGCTGGACAGAGAGCCTGGCCCCAGTCGGTCAGTGCGTATTCGACCTTCGGTGGCACCTGATGGTGGACGATCCGACGCACCATGCCGTCGCTTTCCATGTGGCGAAGCTGTTGGATCAGCATCTTCTGGGAAATTGCGGGAATCGCCCGCCCCAGCTCGGAGAAACGCAGGATCTTCCCGCCGAAGAGATGGAACAGGATCAGGAGCTTCCACCGGCCCTCGATGACCTTGAACGCCTGCTCCACGTCCCGCGCGGCAGTGACGGGCGTGTACTTGACGTTACTTTTTGGTAAGTACCTTACTTTTTTGTGCGTTCTTGCCATCCGGTAACTGTACTGACATCATGAATCACAGGCAACGCGAATGAGCGGGTACCTCGACCTGGAAGGAAAGCGAGCGCTCGTAACCGGCGGCACCAAGGGCGTAGGGCAGGCCGTGGTCGCCGCGCTCCGCGATGCCGGTGCGACCGTTCTGACCACGGCCCGGTCGCGCCCAGAAAGCGTGGAGAGCGCCGGGCAATTCGTTGCCGCCGATGTTTCCACGGCCGAAGGATGCGCGGCCGTCACTGAGGCCGTCCGCGATCGTCTCGGCGGCGTGGATATCGTCGTGCACGTCGTCGGCGGCTCGTCTGCACCGGCGGGAGGCTTTGCAGCGCTCGACGATCAGCAATGGCACAAGGCGCTCGATCAGAACCTTTTCGCCGCTGTGCGTTTGGATCGCGCGCTCGTGCCTTCAATGGTCGAACAGGGCTCCGGCGTCGTCATCCATGTGACCTCGATACAGGATCGGATGCCGCTGCCCGAGGCGACGATCGCCTACGCGGCCGCGAAAGCGGCCCTGTCGAATTACAGCAAGGCGCTGTCCAAGGAAGTCAGTCCCAAGGGGGTGCGCGTGGTACGCGTCTCTCCCGGCTGGGTCGAGACTGACGCCGCCGTGGGTCTCGTCATGGAGATCGCGCGGCAGAACGCCACCGATTACGAGGGCGGTCGAAAGATCGTCATGGATTCGCTTGGCGGCATTCCGCTCGGCCGACCGGCCAAGCCCCAAGAGGTAGCCGATCTGGTCGCATTTCTGGCGTCGGAGCGTGCGGCCTCCATTACGGGGACCGAATACGTTATCGACGGCGGGACGGTGCCGACAGCCTGAAACCCGCCCTCGGCCCTTCGGTCCGATTGACGACCGCCTGCGTTCGGCCGCATTCTGTCGCCACCGTGCTGATGACATGATGACCCGGAGAACGTTCCTCGGGGGGGTCGGTGGCGGGTTGGCCACGGCGCTCGCGACGACGGCGCGCGCGACCGGTGCCGCGCAGCCAGAATCGCGGCGGTATCGCATCGGCATCATGGAGGCACGGGCGGCGAGCGCGAATGCCGCGCAGCTCGCCGCGCTCCGGCGAGGCCTCGAAGAGCTCGGGTATGTCGAGCAACGGCAGTTCGTGCTCGAGTATCGATCGGCGGAGGGACAGCCGGATCGATTTCCCGCGATCGCGACGGAGCTCGTTCGCGTCCCCGTCGATGTCATCCTTGCCGCCGGCACGCCGGCCGTCCTGGCCGCCAAGCGTGCGACGCAGACGATACCGATCATCATGACGTCCAGCGGTGACCCGATCGACACCGGGGCTGTCGGCAGCCTTCCCTACCCTGGCGGGAACGTCACCGGCGTGAGCGCGCTCTTCGCGGAGACGAGCGGCAAGCGCATCGAGCTCCTCAAGGAAGCGATTCCGACAGCTCAGCGCATCGCGGTGCTGCTCGACATGGGGAACCCGGCCGTCGTACGGCAATGGAGAATCACGAACTCGGCTGCCACGTCGATGAAGCTGGCGCCCCAGCTGCTCGATGTGCGCCGGGCGGACGATATCGGCCGTGCCTTCGAGCGCGCAGCGCGCGACCGCGCTGACGCCATGCTGGTCGGCCGCGGCGCGGTCGCGCTGCACAACGCGCGACAGATCGCCGATCTCGCGCTCCGCTACCGCTTGCCCACCATGTTCTCGTCCCGGGACTTCGTCGAGCTCGGCGGCCTGATGTCCTACGGGGTCAACTACGCCGACCTCTATTACCGAGCGGCGACGTTCGTGGACAAGATCTTCAAGGGCGCCAAGCCGGGCGACCTGCCGGTCGAGGAGCCGACGGATTTCGAGCTGGTGATCAATGTCGCCACGGCGACGAAGCTACGTATCACCCTCGCCCGGGCGCTGGTACAGCGAGCCGACCACCTCATCGAATGACCGCCACGGCGCGCCGGGCGCCGTAGAGCCGAGCTCCGAAGAAGGCGTAGCGTCCGACAGCTTGCGCCTCGCGCCTTCATACGGTCCAATCGGCCGATGAGTGGTCCAGCCTCGCCGTCCGGCGGCCGTCAGGACCTTCCTGCCATCACCGCCAACCCTGCAGTATTGTTGCGTGTACCCAGGGCCACCTATCGGCTCCAGCTCGGTCCCGATCTGACCTTCGATGACGCGGCCGCGCTGGTGCCGTACCTCGCGGCGCTCGGCATCAGCGATTGCTACATTTCGCCTTTTTTCGAAACCAGCTCGAATCGCTCGCATGGCTACGACGTGTCCGACCATGGCCGGTTTCGCGCCGAGCTAGGCGGCGAGACAGCCTTCGGCCGCTTCGCACAGGCGCTCCGCCATCACGGCCTGGGCCTCCTGATCGACGTGGTGCCGAATCACATGGGAATCGCGGGCAACCGGAACGCCTGGTGGTTCGATGTCCTCATGCACGGCGCGTCCTCGCGGTACGCGTCGTTCTTCGACATCGACTGGACGCCGGTCAAGGCGGAGCTCGCCAACAAGGTGCTCCTGCCGCTGCTCGGCGACCAGTACGGAGCTGTCCTCGACCGGGGAGAGCTGCGCGTACAGCTCTCCGACGGGCGCTTCACGATTCACTACTACGACACGGTGCTCCCGGTCGCGCCGCGGACGTACGTCCAGATTCTCGGTCGCCGCATGGACCAGCTCGAGGCTGCGCTGGGGGCCGAGAATAGCGCTCTCCTCGAGCTGAAGGCCGTCTATGAGTTGTTCCTCACGATTCCCCGCCGCACGGAGACAAATCCCGAGCGGCTGGCCGCGCGCCATCGCGAAGCGGAGATCGCGGTCCAGAAGTTCACGGAGCTCCTGGAGACATCGGGTGACGTCCGCGACTTCGTCACGGAGAACGTACGGATCCTCAACGGCACCCCGGGCGACCCCCGGAGCTTCGATCTCCTGGATGAGCTTCTCCACGATCAGGTCTATCGCCTCGCCTACTGGCGTGTCGCGGGAGAAGAAATCAACTATCGGCGCTTCTTCGATATCAACGAGCTCGCGGCCATCCGGATGGAAGACCCGCGTGTTTTCGCGGAGACCCACCGTCTCATTTTGGGTCTCGTCCGCGACGGCATCGTCACCGGGCTCCGGATCGACCACCCCGACGGACTCTATGCTCCTGGCGAGTACTTCCGCCGTCTGCAGCGCGCCTGCTATCTCGAGATCGCGCGTGGCAAGGTCGCCGCCGAAGCGGCCGCCGACTCGACCGCCTGGCGCGATCGCACGGTGCTCGAGCTCTACGATGCCGCAGAACACGATCGCGGGGGAGCCTTGCATCCCTTCTACATCGTGGCCGAAAAGATCCTGGCTCCCGGCGAGCAGCTGCCCGATCACTGGGCAGTGCTCGGCACCACGGGCTATGAGTTTCTCAACTCCCTGAACGGCCTCTTCATCGATCGCCAGCAGGCCGGTGCGATGGACCGGACGTACACGCGCCTCATCCGCCAGCGGTCGTCCTTTGCCGAGATCGTCTATCAGTCGAAGCGGCTCATCATGGAGACGTCTATGGCAGCCGAGCTCAGCATGCTCGGACATCGGCTCGACCGCCTCTCGGAGAAGCATCGCTCCTCGCGCGACTTCACCCTCGCCAGCCTGACCCAGGCACTGCGTGAGATCGTTGCGAATTTTCCTGTCTATCGCACCTATGTCGGCGACCGCGGCGACGGCCCCAGCGAGCGCGACCGCGAGTACATCGGGCGAGCGGTGGCCGCCGCCAAGCGCCGCACGCCCACCATGGACGTCTCCATCTATGACTGGATCCACGACCTCCTCGTCTTGAAGTTACCGGCCTGGGCGGAGGAGGCCGATCGTGCCGAACGTCTCGATCTTGTCTTGCGCTTCCAGCAAACGACCGGGCCGGTCACCGCCAAGGGTTACGAAGATACGGCGCAGTATCGATACCACCGTCTGATATCGATCAACGAGGTCGGCAGCGACCCGAGCCGCTTTGGTACCACCATCCCCGAGTTCCACGCCTTCAACGTGGCGCGCCAGGCTTCTTTCCCCCATGCGCTCTCGACGACCTCCACTCACGACACCAAACGGAGCGAGGACGTGCGGGCGCGTATCAACGTCCTGTCGGAGATCCCGGGCGAGTGGCTCGCGGCGGTGCGGGTCTGGCAGAACCTGAACCGCAAGCACCGCCGGGTCGTGGACGGACAGGCGGTACCCGGTCCCAACGAGGAGTATCTGATCTACCAGACTCTTGTCGGGGCGTGGCCGATCTCGGTCGATCGGTTACAGGCCTATCTGCGCAAAGCAATCCACGAGGCGAAGGTGGAGACGAGCTGGATCAATCCCGCCACTCGCTATGACGAAGCCGTGCTGAGCTTCGCGAGCGCTGTCCTCGACCCGGGACGATCTGCCCCGTTCCTGACCGACTTCACCCGATTCCACGAACGGGTCGCTGCCTTCGGCGCTCTCAACTCGCTGGCCCAGGTCCTCATCAAGGTGACGGCGCCCGGCGTGCCGGATTTCTACCAGGGGACGGAGCTGTGGGACCTGAGCCTGGTCGACCCGGACAATCGTCGGCCTGTCGAGTGGCCGCTTCGCGTGCGACTGCTGAGCGATCTCGTGAAGGAGATCGAGAGCAGCACGGATCGGGTGGGGCTCGCGCGGAGCCTTCTCGAGACGCGCGAGGACGGGCGGATCAAGCTTTATCTGACCCAACAGACATTGGCTTTCCGGCGCGCGCGGGCTCGCCTCTTCGAACGCGGAGACTACCGGCCGCTGGACGCGCAGGGCTCGCTCGCCGAACACGTCTGCGCATTCGCACGCGTCGGCGACGGCGGGGTCGCGCTGACCGTTGTGCCGCGTCACCTCGCCAAGCGGCGGGTAGACGGGCCGCCCGTCGGTCCGGACTACTGGGGCAGCACCTGGCTCACGATGCCGGACGATCTCGGAGCCCGCTTCCGCAACGTGCTGACCGGCGAGATCCTGGAAGTGGCGTCGACGGCGGAAGGCCGTGGTCTACCACTCGGAAGTGTGCTGGCCAACTTTCCGGTCGCGCTGCTCGAGAATGCGCCGTGATGTGCCGGGCATGACGCTGGATCAGCATACAATCCGCGCGGTCGTCGAAGGTGAGCACGGTGACCCCTTTGGCGTGCTCGGTCCGCACCGGGTGCAGACGCCGGACGGCGCGGCCGTCGCCGTGCGCGCGATCGTTCCGGGCGCCGCGGCCGTGCGCGTTCTGCCCGCTGACGCGCCCCCAGCTCCGATGGAGCGGCTCGACCCCGCCGGCTTCTTTGAGACGGTTCTGCCCGACCGCCGCGATGGGTTCGCTTACCGGCTCGAGGTGACGCGTGACGGCCAGGTCACCGAGATCGACGACCCGTACCGCTTCCCGTCGCTGCTGAGCGACTTCGACCGCCACCTTCTCGCCGAAGGCACGCACTATCGCGCCTACGAGAAGCTCGGCGCGCATCCCGCGGTCATCGACGGAGTCGCCGGCATCTCGTTCGCGGTGTGGGCGCCCAGTGCCCGGCGCGTGAGCGTCGTGGGCGACTTCAACGACTGGGACGGCCGGAGCCATCCGATGCGGCTTCATCCCGCCAACGGCATCTGGGAGATTTTCATCCCGGGGCTGGCCGAAGGCACCCGCTACAAGTTCGAGATCCGAGGGCCCTCGGTGCAACCGCTCGCGCTGAAGGCGGACCCGTATGCGCGCGCCTTCGAGGCGGAGACGCCGCGTACCGCGTCAGTCGTAGCGAGCCGCGACGGCTTCCGATGGAGCGACCAGGCGTGGCTCGATGCGCGCGCCCGCCGCGACCCGCTCAACGAGCCGCTCTCGATCTACGAAGTGCATCTCGGATCCTGGCGCCGCGTGCCGGAAGAGGGCGATCGATTCCTCGACTACCGCGAGCTGGCGGACCAGCTCGCGGACTACGTCGACGAGATGGGCTTCACGCACGTCGAGCTCCTACCCGTGATGGAGCATCCGTTCTACGGCTCGTGGGGGTATCAGACGATCGGCTACTTTGCTCCCACGCGCCGCTATGGAGACCCACGGGACTTCATGGCCTTCGTGGACCATCTCCACCGGCGCGGTGTCGGCGTGATCCTCGACTGGGTGCCGGCGCATTTCCCGCGCGATCCGCACGGGCTCGTCTACTTCGACGGCACCCATCTCTACGAGCACGCCGACCCCCGGCAGCGGGAGCATCCCGACTGGGGCACGCTCATCTTCAACTACGGACGCAACGAGGTCGCGAACTTCCTGCTCGACAGCGCGCTCTTCTGGCTCGACCGCTATCACGCCGACGGGCTTCGGGTCGACGCCGTCGCATCAGCACTGTACCTCGACTACTCGCGCAAGCCGGGCGAGTGGGTGCCGAACCAGTTCGGCGGGCGCGAGAATCTGGGCGCCGTCGCCTTTTTCCGCCGCATGAACGAGATCGTCCACGGCAACTTTCCAGGCGTGATCGTCGCCGCGGAGGAGTCGACCTCGTGGCCCATGGTCTCGCGTCCAACGTACCTCGGCGGGCTCGGCTTCGGGTTCAAGTGGAACATGGGGTGGATGCACGACGTCCTCGACTACATGAGCCTCGATCCGGTGCACCGGAAATATCACCACAACCGATTGACGTTCGGCCTCCTCTACGCCTGGACCGAGAATTTCGTGCTGCCCCTCTCGCACGACGAGGTCGTGCACGGAAAGGGTTCGCTGCTCGCCAGGATGCCCGGCGACGAGGGGCAACAGTTTGCGAACCTTCGCGCGCTCTTCGCGTACATGTGGACGCATCCGGGCAAGAAGCTTCTCTTCATGGGCGCCGAGATCGGGCAACGACGCGAGTGGCATCACGACCGCAGCATCGACTGGCATCTGCTCGACGAAGGCCCCTACCATCGCGGGCTCCAGCGCCTTGTGCGCGACCTCAACCATGTCTACCGGCGCGAGCGTGCGCTCCACGAGCTCGACGCGGACCCGGCAGGGTTCGCGTGGATCGATTGCACCGACTCGGAGCAGAGCGTCGTGTCGTTCGTGCGTCGCGGCCGAGCGGCCGGCGACTTCGTGCTGGTCGCATGCAACTTCACGCCGGTGCCGCGCCATGCTTATCGGGTCGGAGTCCCGCGGCTCGGCTATTACCGAGAGCTCCTCAATAGCGACGCGGAGGAGTATGGCGGTAGCAATCTCGGCAACGCGGGCGGTACGTGGGCCGAGGCGACGCCCTGGCAAGGACAGCCCTGCTCGCTCGAGCTCACGCTGCCCCCTCTTGCGGTGTTGCTCCTGAAGCCGTCCTGATCACAAGGCGGCTTCTTCGCGATCCCAGGATCACGCGCCAAGTTAGCAGCGCATGCGATGGCCTCCCGTGCTAGTCTGGCAGCCGCCTGCACCTTGGCCTCATGGCTTGATGCTCCGAGGCGTCAGGACCCTGGTGAATCTGGCACCGTTCCCGCCGCCCAAACACCGGAGGCCAGGATGGATCACGAAGTGCTCCGACTACTCATCCAACGGAAAGTCCGCGACGGACGCTTGCCTCACGACAGCATTTCGAGGGTCTGGAGTAGCGCCAGCGACAAGGAGACGTGCGTCGCCTGCGACACAATCCTTGCGAAAGAACAGCTGGTCATGGAGGGCACGACTGTGAGGTCAGGCAGGAGAGCCCTTCAGTTCCACGTGCGATGCTTCCAGGTCTGGGACTCCGAGAGGCGCAGCGCCTAGACCGCGACGTGTCGATCTAACGAGGCGATTAAAGGCGAAATCTCAGGTATTCACTCAATCGCCACAGAGTGTCCACGATGCCATGATGTGATGATGGATCAGTTTGAATCCCCTGCGGTCCTCGGCGATGTGCTCTATGCCAACAAGACGCAGGTGCTTGTATCGGAACACACCTGGGTCGGGCTCGTTCAGTCTATTGCCGAACGCGATCAACTCGCGCTGCATGCGCTGTACACGCGCATGCACGGCATCGTGTTCACGTGGCTCGTACAATTCGTCCGCGACCGGAAAACCGCCGAAGAGCTGACGCTCGACGTCTTCCACGATGTGTGGCGAAGCGCGTCGACACACGATGCGGCGCGTGATTCGGTCGTCGGCTGGATCCTGAATCGGGCACGGTCCAGAGCCATTGATCGGCTGCGGTCTGAACACCGGACTCCGTTGCCCCCGACCATCGAAACCGTCCTGTCGCCGCCCGCCGATGTGTTGCGCCCGTCCGTTTCGCTCTGGCTACCCCTGTCGCACCGCATCGCAGCGGAAATGGGGGGCGAGCCATTGATGCCGTTGACCGCAGGGCGGACTGAACGCGAATGGGCCGAAGTAGCGCCTGGCATTTCGTGCGAGCTACTTGCGACGGATAGGACGCAACACCGAGTGGCCATGCTGGTACGGCTCGCCCCCGGAACCGCCTATCCTCCTCACACCCATGCCGGCATCGAAGAGCTGTATTTGCTCCATGGTGAGCTGATGATCGAAGACCGCACGCTCTATCCGGGAGACTACAACCGCGCGGAGCCCGGCAGCGGCGATCAATTTGTCTGGAGTGGGACCGGGTGCATGTGCGTTCTCCTCACGTCCACGCAAGACGTGCTTCGTGGGACGCCGCCGACGAATTCCGCAGAATCGCCGAAGCATTTCCGAGCGTTCGTCGAAAGCCTCCGGGGCGAAGCCTATTGCCTGGATTGCCTCAGCAAGATGTACGATGAGCGGCCCGCAACGGTGTGGACGTATCTGCGCGAGAATCGAATGCACGGCCGCTATGTCGAATGCGCCAATTGTGGCCGGGTCCGGGAGACCTTCCACTCTGGTCCAGCTTCGTAGCGGCAACAAGCGTACCGTTCCGCACCGTGGTACGCTCGGCGGCGCCTGATTCCCTTCGTGCACTCGTTCGCGAGAAGCTCCAGAACGGTCGTCTGCGGCGCGGCGCCCTAAAGTCGTCGCGCGATCATTCCCGCCGCCGCCGATACGGGGTCGACCGTCGCCAGTTCACGGGCTCGGACCGATCGACCACGTTCATCGCGGCGAGCCTCTTTTCTCCGTGTGCCACCGCGGCGCTGATGGACGGGAATCGCTCGCGAGATTCGGCGATCGTCTCGCCCGCATAGTTGACGATTCGCCATCGCCATTCGGCATCGTTCGCGGTACTGAACGCCGCGACACGCATCGTGCCCCGCTCCTCTCATTAGAGGTGACCATGCCCCGCTCGCCACTGCCGCGCGCCCTATGTCAGGGCGTCAGCGCCCGCGTCACTACCAACGTTTGACCGCAGACAGAGCAGCGCCCACGTCCGCGGTCCATCGATCCAGCATCGACATCAAGCGCATGCTGCACGTCGACACGGCCGACGCGCAGCTCGACGGCAAGGCAGCCGTCACAGAAGGGCTGTCCGTTCGCCTGTCGCAAAAATTCGTCGAGGGTATCGCACAAGTCGCTGCCTGACATCTATTCAACCGTCTGGATTCGGTAGAGAACCCAGCCGTCGGTGTCCGGGCTCGCGAGGCGCTGATCCTGCTCGAACAGGCTTCGGAATCGCCGCGTGGGGATGGGTGGGTACTCGTCAAGTACGCTCCGTCGGCCAAGCACCAGCGCCGTCGCCGGTGTGGGCGCGTCGACCCGACAGTGAGCAAGAATCTGTCGCCGCTCGCTGTAGAACTCGAGCCACCACCTCACGCAGGCCTCCCACCCTCACAGTGCATGTGCTCAGACAGCGGATGTCCTTCGGGCCGACGACGGCGGGATGAACGCCGATGCTCGAGCATATCAGAATTTCGCCGGCGGCTATCTAATAATTATATGTAGACTATATGATATATATTGTTATCAATGCCGAGTGGAGGAGGCTGATGCGAATGTTCGAGAACGAGACGAGGGTCCTCATCATCCTGCCCACTGAGCTGGTGGATCGCGCGCGAGGACTCGCCGCCCGTACGACGATATCCATGAAGCTGCCGGTGAGCCTGCAGATCGTGATCAGGGCGCTGATCGAGGAGGGCTTGAGGCGGCCGACGCACCCCGACCTCCTGGCCAATGTGAGCCGCCAGGCCCAGACAGTCCGCCGCATTCGCACCGAGGCGCGCCGCCGGCCGATGACGTCGCAACGGCCTCACCGCGTGGCGAGCCGGCCGCGATCGAGAACCGGCTCATGAGTATGGCGTGGGCCGTGCCGTGCGTCGTCGCCCTCGTACTGACCCAGACCGCCGTCATCGCGACGTCCATCTACCTGCATCGGGCGCTGGCGCATCGGTCCCTGCACCTGCACCCGATCGCCGACATGGCGTTCCGCATCGCACTGTGGTTGACGACGGGCCAGTGCCGGCAGCAGTGGGTGGCGGTCCATCGCAAGCACCATACCTTCACCGATCGCCCGGGAGACCCGCACAGCCCGCGCCTGCTCGGCTTCTGGCGCGTCCAGCTCTTCAACGTTGCGTATTACATGCGGGAAGCCAGAAACCCCACGACTCTCGAGACGTTCGCCCCGGATCTTCAACCGGACCGGCTCGATCGTCTGTTTTTCTCACGCGGGTTCCTGGGTATCGGGGTCGGCCTGAGCCTGCTCTGTGTGCTCATCGGGCTGTGGCCCGGCCTCATCGCTGGGCTCATACACGCGGTCCTCTATGTTTTCGTGATGGCGCCGCTCATCAATGCGCTCGGCCACTGGCGCGGCACCAAGAACTTCGAGAACACCGCCTACAACTGGCGTCTGCTGGCCTGGATTACGGGGGGCGAGAGTCTCCACAACAACCACCACGCCCACCCGCGAACCGCGAAGTTCAGCTTGCGCCGGTCGGAGTTCGATCCGTCATGGCCGATCATCCGCTCCCTCGCGGCCGCGGGCCTGCTCGTCATCTCGGGGCCGCCGGTCGCGTGGTCTCCCGCCGCCACGGGCCGGCGCACGCCGTGAACGTTCTCGCGTTTTCCACAACGCGCAGGTCCGACTGGCGATGGCGCATCGTCAATCTGAGGGGCGAGACCGTGGACGAGTCCTCGGCGCGTTTCCCGACGATCGCGGAAGCCATCGCCGCGGGGTCAGAGCAACTTCAACTCCGCATCGACGGCGATCGTCCGTCTCCGCCGTGACTGCCATGGCGTCGCTGCGATGATTGAACAGACTGCGATGGCGACCAGCGGTCCGGATTTTGGCTGGCCCGACTTCGACCGCTGGCAAGCGGCCTTTGCCGCAGCCCGCATCTTCCCTGCTCGGTGGGAGGGCCTCCACCGAGCCCCTGCGGCGCACACGCCGGAAGCGGAGGCGTATCGGCTCCGCAAACTGAGTCTGCTTGTCGAATGGCTCGATATGGTGGCCCGTCGGTCGGCTACGCACGCGCATTTCACCCGTCAGGGGATGCGAGCCCAGGTCGTGCGCCAGGACACGCGCCTGCCATGCCCCGTGTGCGAGCCCTTCAACACGCGCGAAGCCGGACCCGAGCTCGATACGATGCCGCCCTTTCATCCGGGCTGCCGCTGCGTGCTCGTGGCGATACCCAAGGAGCCCGCCAGCCGACGTCGCAAATCGTACAACCGACCCCGGCCGCGAATCGAGTAACCGGCCCCGGCCTGCTCGCGCCGCGCTAGAAATTCTGTGCTTGGAAAACACCCGAATTGTATCGCGGGGTCGCGCCCGCTAGGAGAAGCCTGTGTTGCGCTTCAATGTCGGAGAGGCAGTCGAACGGACAGAACTATCGAACACCACACGCGGCACAGTCATCCACGTGAGTACCGACGGCTGGGCGGTGACCGTGCAATGGGACGGTTGGCTCGGCCTAGTGGGCGCTGAGAGTATGCACCATTCTGATGAACTCGTACGGGTGGCCGATTGAGCGGTTCTTCGCAACCTGCACGATTCGCCGCGAGTACCGAGGACCGCAGCCGCTACGGCGAACCTACCGGCCCTACGCGCCCCTGATACATCACGAGCAGGAGGGCGAGGCCGAGGGCGACGTCCCTCTCATGGTCCTTGTCGAGGACGCTCCGCTGGACTGCAGGCCGCGAGCCTGCAACAACGGGCTTGGCGTCCCCAGCGGGCGCCGGATTGACGCTCGCCGGGCCGATGGCTCGCACAGGAGCCACGCCAGTGGATACGAGCAGTACACCCACGACGGCCGGGATCACAGCGGCGCCGAGGAACCTCACTCAGATCCCCGCACGATCTTCCCGACCGTAGTCGGACGAGACACCGGGAGTCATGACTGCAGGATCGTCCGATGCAAGTCCGAATACTGGTCAGAATTGCTCAGGTTTGGCGATTGCTGCCGGGCTTCGGTTTTGTCCGACCCCTGCGGGAGACCACCCGCACGGGTCGGCGACACGGACGAAAGGCCCGAGCACACGTAGCATCGTCCGTCCGGCGAGGAATCGTCGCGCCGGGAAGAGGCGTCCGGGCGAGGAACGGGACATCGGGGCATTTCAAAGTTGTGCACGATGGAGAGACGCGTGCGCGGACTCGCCCGAGGTCCTCGTCCAGCCGGGGGCCGGGGGCCGGTGGAACCCGTTGCGACCATAACGCCCGCCTTTCTGAAGCGACCGGGCCGGTATATCGTGACTTCTTATATCTATAATATATATTATATTAGTACTCAGGGTCATCAGAGAGCCAATCGCAACCTCCAACGAGAGAGAGGGCCGTCTCATGCCGAATCACGTACTCGTCCGCATGGCTATGACCGGGATCTACTTGCTGCACGGGATCCCGCGGGAAGTGCAGCAGGCTGCGCGCATCCGTGCCATCCGCGAAGAAACCACGCTTCGCCTGGTGCTGCTGCAAGCGCTGAACGAGTACGCGGCGGGCGCTTGGCCGTCACGAAAGAACGAGCCACGCCCGAAGTTCGATGTGAAGACCCACCGCAGCAATCGGGGATGAGCGCTTGACCTTCGAAATGTTTCTCACGGCAGTCGTCATAGGGCTCCTTGGTGGTTGGCTAGCCGGGATTGTGATGAAGAGCAGCGGTCACGGGCGACTGCAGGACATCGCGGTCGCTCTCGCGGGGAGCACGCTAGCGACCTGGACCCTCCAGGCAGTGTTGAGCTCTTCGGACATGGGCATCCTTGTTACGAGTCTGGTCGCGTTCATCGGGGCCGCCACTCTCATCGGTGCACAGCGCGCGCTCTGGCGCGCGCACGCCTGAAGAACCAGCCGCTATAGACTCGCCTCGGGAGCCAGCGAGGCCGAGAATGCTCTGCCCCGAGGGCCGCCGCAGGTACTGGTCGATCCTATCCTCGATCTCGCGAGGGAAGGACGGCGCAGACCCCACGAGCTTCTGCTGGTAGGTCAGGAGCATGATCTCGCGGAAAATCGGCAACGCGGTACGGCCGCCGGTCTCCTTGTCGCCCAGCGTACGGTTGTCGTCGAAACCGATCCGGACCGCCACGGTGATCCCGTGTGGTCCGTAGGTGGATCCCACGAAGAGCGCATCACGAAAGTCGCTCGTCGTGCCGGTCTTGCCCATCACCGGGATCGGAAAGTCGCGGCCGTCGAGGGCATGGGCGGTGCCTCCCGGGATGCGGACCACTCCGCGCAATCCCTCCTGGATCAGATTCAGGTGGCTCGACTTGAGCTCGAGGACGATTGGGATCGCCTCGTAGAGCACGTCCCCGGCGACGCCGGTTACGCGATCGATGATGTATGGCTCCACCAGGATCCCCGAGGCCATCGCGCGATAGGCTCCCGCCAGCTCTAGCAGCCGCACTTCTGACGCTCCGAGGGCGGTTGTGATGTATGGCTGCTGCGGTGTGAGGATCCCCAGCGCTCGAGATGTCCCGATCACTCGGTCCAGGCCGATCTGACGGGTGATCCACACGGCCACGGTGTTGCGGGACTCGGCCAGCGCCTGGCGCATCGGGATCGGCCCCTTGAATTCGTTGTCGTAATTGGCGATCCATTTGACCGGACGGTCGGCCCCCATGGGGACCGCTATGGGTTCGTCGGGCACCGTGGTGTCGAGCGTGAGCCCCGCGCCGAACGCGGCCAGGTACACCATCGGCTTCCACGCCGAGCCCGCCTGCCGCAGCGAGCCCGTCGCGCGGTTGAAGTCGGAATAGCGTACACGGCGATTCTGGTAGATGTGCCGCCCGCCCGCCTCGGCCAAGATCGCCGCGTCCCCATTGCGGAGCACGACCACCGAGCCCTGGATCAGCCCTTTCGCCTGAGGGTGCCGTTTCTCGTAGAGGGCGAGACCAGTCTCCAGCGCTTCGTTCACGATGGTCTGGATCCGATGATCCACCGTGGCGTGGACCGCGATCCGACCCTGGAGGAGATCCTCGATCCCGAAGCGGCCCGCACCGCGCTGTCTCAGCTCGTGGAAGACGGAGTCGATTGCGGCGGGGGCCTGCGTCTTGATCGTGCTCGGCGCCTTCGCGACGAGCACCGGCTCGGTCTGCAAGCGCTTCGCGAGGTTCTCGGGGATGTAGCCGTTGCGCGCCATCAGGGCGAGGATCTCGTTGCGGCGGCGCAGGGGTCGCGCGTCGCCGGGCACCGGAAGATAATCCCGCGGCGCCTTGGTGATCCCCGCCAGCAACGCGGCCTTCGCGGCATCCTCCATCGTGTAGCTCGACAACGGCTTGCCGAAGTAGTACTCGGAGCCGGTGACGAAACCGTACCGGCCGTTGCCCAGATAGTTGAAGCTCGCTGAACGGGCGAAGATCTCGCGTTTCGCCCGCTCTCGCGATCCGAAGCGGCGGCTCATCTCCTCCTCGAGCCAGAGCGCCAGCCGCACCTCCTCCAGCTTCCGGAAGAGTTTGTTCGTGCTCGGGACCCCCACGACCACCGAGAGCAGCCGCCAGGTCGGGTGGTCGCGGAAGAGGGTCGAACCGTTCTCGCGGCTCCACCGATCCCGCAGGAAGTAGCCGCGGACGAGCTGCTGGGTGAGCGTCGAGCCGCCCTGGGGGAGACGCAGCCGGAATCCCCTACCGTTCCACCACGCACCCACGGAGCTGGTCGCCGTCTTGTAGAACACGCGCGGCAGCGCGCGATAGTCCACGCCGGAGTGGGTGAAGAAATTTTTGTCCTCGGCCGACAGGATCGCGTGGCGGAGGATCGGCGGCACCTCCTCGTAGGAAACGACTCGGCGATACTCCCGTGCCAGCTCGACTAGCACCGTGCCCCGTGCGTCGTAGACCTTGCCGATCGTCGGGAGCTCGAAGCGGATGAAGGGCTCGAGGTCAGGAACGCCGCTCCGATCGAGGTAGATGTGATGGGCGAGTCCACCCGTCGCGAGCACGAGCGGTAGCAGCACGATGCACGACACGGCGAGACACACGGCGCGGCGCGAGCATGCGGGCCACAAGCGTCGAGCACTACGGGCGACGGTGGAAGTCGCTCGATTGCTTCAGATCGAGCATCTCCGGGAGATGCGGAGCCTCCTCCGTCAGCTCGATCCGGGTCACGCGCTGCATCTGTGCGACGATCGCCTGAATCCGCGACAGCGCCTCCAGGATCTCCTCGATCTGCCCTTGCCCGTGCGCGTCCACCTGGTCCGCCAGGAGTCGCGCATAGCCCATGATCACCGCCAGCGGATTGTTGATCTCATGTGCCGCGGCG
>Ga0209382_10003627_pt1 | contig 21274 bp, 26 predicted proteins | sample SoiMetdeltSBSDD5_FD_187599 | JGI IMG/M metagenome (GOLD analysis project Ga0209382, IMG submission 187599) | Bulk soil microbial communities from a Populus tree surrounding site in Tennessee, USA - Soil MetaG P. deltoides SBSDD5 (SPAdes) (version 2) | ecosystem: Environmental > Terrestrial >... | reverse complement strand
CGCGCACGATCGCGGCCGCGGTGATCATTTCCGTGTACAGCAGCGCGCTCGGGCTCAGCAGCCGCAGGAAATAGCGGCAGTGCCGGTCCGTGTAATCCATCATTGGAGCGACACTCACCCGCCGATCCAGCAAAACGGCTGATTCCCCGGCTGAAGTGCCTATTTTTCCGGTGTTTTCCATGCTGTGGGTTTCTGCGAGATTTCTGCGGATTTCGGGGTATTTTGGACTTGCGGCTGGTACAAAATTGGTACAAGAATAGCTTGTACCAGCTGGAGACGACAGTGGCCACAATTCGGACGCGGAAGCGAGCGGATGGCTCGTGCGGCTACACAGCCCAGATCAGGATCCACGACGGTAGAGCTGTCGTCCATCAGGAAGCGAAGACGTTTTCACGTCGTGCCGCCGCTGAGAAGTGGGCCAGGGCACGCGAGGTCGAGCTCGAGGATCCCGGAGTGCTGCTGCGTGCACGGGAGGGTGAGCTCTCGCTTGCGGCGCTCATCGGGTGGTACAGGGAGAATTTCCAGCACATCTCGAAGTGGCAGAGGACGAAGCAGGCGCAGCTGCAGTTTCTGGAGAAGCATCCGATCGGGAAGCTCAACGTGCTTGCAATTGAGTCTTCTGTGCTCGTGGACCATGTGCGGTCCCGGCGAGCCAAGGGCGCCGGACCTGCCACGGTTGGGAATGATCTGATCTGGATCGGTGTCGTCCTGCGCGCTGCGAAAAGTGTCAGGGGTCTGCCCGTAACGCCTGAGATCGTCGATGAGGCGCGGACAGCCTGCCGCGAACTGCGCTTGCTCGCAAAGAGTCGACGCCGGGATCGACGCCCTACTTCGCACGAACTCACCAAGCTCGACGCCTACTTCGGAAGTCGGGACGGTAGAGCTCGCGTTCCGATGCAAGACATCATGTGGTTTGCTATCCACTCCGCTCGCCGTGAAGCAGAAATCTGTCGTCTGGAATGGGCTGACAACGACACGGATGCGCGGACGGGACTCGTGCGTGATGCAAAGCACCCGACCGCAAAGGAAGGCAACCACAAACGGTTCAAGTACACGCCGGAAGCGTGGACCGTTGCCGAACGTCGACCGCGAACAAGTGAGTACATCTTCCCGTACGAGCCAAGAAGCATCGGTGCGGCATTCACGCGCGCGTGTCGCGTGCTCGGCATTGAGGATTTGCGCTTTCATGACCTGCGACATGAAGCGACCAGCCGGTTGTTCGAGCGCGGTTACCAGATCCACGAAGTTGCGCAGTTCACCTTGCATGACTCATGGAATGAGCTGAAGCGCTACGCGAACCTCCGGCCAGAGAAGGTACGCGAGATTCCCCAAGCCAGCGCTCCCAACCCAGACCGGCAAGCAAGGGATGCTGATCGAGTTACCAAGGCTTCTGTCGTTGTCGATCGATAAGCTCGGCGAGATCAGAAGCGCTGACGAGCCACGGGGACTTCTGCCCACCTAGTCTGAATGTCCTGCACGGTAACAACCTGGACGGCGCACGCCGCCGTGCCTCCTTGAAACTAAGCCCAAAATACTTCGGCGCTACTTTGTCGAGTGGAATGTTTGCCTCACCGAACTCGGCAAGCAAGCCAAAGAATGTACTGCTCATGTCGCCACCCTCGAGAGGTCGTCATGAGGCACGGTGTCCGCACGGTACGCGGCAGACAAGCGCGCGTTATTGGCGCGTTCTTCTCAATTTGAACAGTCGAAAAACAGCCTGCTGGGGCGATTTGTTCAAAGCGGTCGCATTGAGTTGCAAGGCGGCGCACGCGATGTGCGCGCATTGACCGCATAGGCGCGTCCGCCTCAGCGAGTGGGGTGTGACTGTTCACGGCGCTTTTGGTGTAAGCCATCGATCACCTTGGTAGCGATCCATTCGCGATCGGTCTGCGCAGGCGGCATCTGAGCTACAAATTGCCTGACGTGGCGAGCCAGTTCGCGCTCTCCACTTCCTTCTAAGAGGGTACTGACAGCGCGCCAGCCTTGCTCAATCGCGCGGCGCGTGCTGCCTAACGTCTCGGCTCCCGGATCTTCGCGGAGCAGTCCGCGTCGCAGCTCGCTAGCAACGTTGATCGTTCGCTCTTCGAGATGTGTCGAATCACCCCGCCGCATCGCCCTATAAATGCCATCGCTCTTGCTAGACCGGCTAACACCCCTCACAGCTCGCTCGGTCGCATTCGCCGCCACGCCTTGCTTCCGGAGCGCCTCGGCGAAATCCCGGCGCCACTCCCGCAGCGTCGCCTTTCGAATGTTGAGCCGTACACCTCGCTCGCTCACAGCCTTGAGAACCAAGTGCACATGAGGATGATCGTGGTCCGTATGGAGGACCATCGCGTACCGGTGCTCGAACGCGAATTTCTCTTGGGCGAAGTGCCTCACTGCTGCAAGTAGCTTTTCCGGCGGCGTGTGGCGAGGCATCGAGAACACAATGTTATGAACGAGCTTCACCGACCTTCGGCCGGGCACACCCGAATACGCGGATCTTGCGTCCTGCTCCTCAAGCGCGAGACCCCAGTCCTCGAGCAGCTCGCGTTCCAGGCCCCGCCCCTGCTGGCGCTCTCCCGCATCTGTTTCGATCTCGAGCCCGCCTCGCCGATCGATGTACCGAAAGTGCGCAGCAACTGCCCCAACGCTCGTGCCGCCCCCGGACACTTTGATCATCACCTCCGGCACACCACGTACGGTTCGGCTGATGTGCTCACGTTCAGCGGAAGTGAACGAGGCGCGGTTGCCTGGCCCGCGCCGTCCGTAGCTGACGATGTCGAGCAGCGGTCTCTGATCGCGCAAGTCAACGAGGCGCTTCGTCATTGCCGACGCTCCAGCTTCTTAGATTGGCATCCAACAACTGTCGCACGTGGTCGCGCAGCGCTTCGCAAGCCCTCAACAGTGCCCGGAGCTCGTCGCGGCTAGGGCCCGCGGTTCGGCCCGCCTGGTTGGCCAGGCGGGCGAGCTGGTTGAGGTTTCTTCCAATCGCGCCGAGCTCACCTACGGCGCGCTTGAGTGCTTGCATCTCCTCCCTCGGGATAGGAACAGCCGACCGAAGATGGGAGCGGATGAGTGCCGATGCGTAGGTCGCGGTCGCCATGCCTCGGGCGGCGGCACGCGCCCGCAACAACAACCGATCTGAGGCTGTAAGGCGAATCATCAGGCGACCGGCGCGAGGAGGTTCATCAGGGCTCTCCGGCACGAGCTCGGCAGTCGCGCCGGTACTCTGCAATGTGGTCATGACGAGGCGCCGCAACCAAGCAGACTCCGTAAGCTGCTGCCGACGCGCGACTGACTCCACGATCTGCTTTGCCTCGTGCGTCACGCGTGTCTTCAACATCTGTGTGGCAGCAGCCATGGCACAGAATGTGTCCCACTAGCAGCCGAAAGGCTATCCTGCCTTTCTCTTGTCTTTGCGCTAAAACGTCCCTCGCGTTGTCACGCTCGCTCTCGCTCTGGTTGCGTGGTGCGCCAGAAAGAAAGCCCAGACGCGGCAATCCGCGTCCAGGCTGATCATTCCACCCACCTTTGCGTTCAGTCGATCGCTCCCATGATGGCAATCGCCTCGGCATGCTCCAAGGCGAAGTCCCGCAGGTGGTAGAAATGGTTCACAAGTGCGTCGCTCTGGATCTGAAACGAGAGATGCGAGAACGCAAACAGGCAAGCCGTAATGCCTGCTGCATCCGCACTCAGGACACCCTCGAATCCATTTCCCTCGATGTGAACATCGAATGTGGTCTCCCCCACCGGGGCCATGTAGAAGCCTCCATTCGACAACTCGACGAACTTCCAGAACCCACCGCAGTAGGTTCTCGCGTGTGCTGCCATGAAGTCGTAGATGGCGTTCTCGACCACCAGCATGTGCTGACCGAACCGCTTCGGCAGGACATAGAGCCTTTCGCCATCCGGCACTTCACGTGCTTCGATTTTCCCCAAGCTGGAATTTGAAGTGTTCATGAGCGTGATCTCGTAGTGACTAGGGCGGATTGCCCGGCGCCCGCGCCTCACGCCGCAGCGCAGGTGTCAACTGCCGTACATGGACGTACGGCGGTTGACACCGAGAACGGCGTGATACGCTGATGGGCGCTGGCAATCCGCCCCCCGCTCGAACTCGTCGCTGCGCTTCTCCCCGCTGACCACCAAAGGGAGCTTCCATGCTCCCTTCGGCGTCGATCGCAGTTATGAGCGGATCAGTGCGATCGCTTGCTGCCAGAGCGCGACATTGAGACGGATGTCTTCGTCAATGGAATTGATGCGACGGCTGGTCGTCCGCCGACCGAGCGCACTCCGCCCACTGATGCCGCCACAGATGACGTTCTCCTGAACCTTGTTGTAGACGGTCCAGATGTCCCTCCCCTGGTCCGATTCGCGTCGCGCTTCTAGGAGGCGTCCCGCGTCGAAGGGAAAGTGCTTGCTGCCCCGATACCGGAGCTCGAGCGCGCGTTGTGCGAATGCCAGCTGCGCCTGCTGATCCAGCTCCGTGCGCGCCATGCGCTCGATCACCTGCCCGATTCCCTCCATGTGCCGACTGATCTGCTGCGCTCCTTCGACCACGCTGGCCAGCACGTTGCCTCGGTGCGACACACGAATCATGCCGAACTCGGCGAGGCTGAGGATCAGACCATTGCAACAGACGAACCGGTATAAGCCGCCGCGGAGTTGGTAGGCACTGGTCGCGTCATGCGAATTGATCAGGATGATCTCCGGCATGCAATCGACGATTCGCAGTGACTCGTTGGCTTGCCGGAAGCGAATCATGTGCCGGGCATAGCCGCGTCGCTCACCTCGGGAGCGTCGTTGGCGCGCATCTGTAGGATGAAAACCTGCATCCATCAACGCTTCCACCAACTGCTGCGTCGAGATGAACACGTAGTTATCGCCCGTGTTGTCGAAACGATGTGATGCGAAGGCTGCAGGCGCGCTGCGTCGGAGATAGTCCAGCGACAGAGCCGAACGGCTATTCGAGCCGACAACCTCGATTGACGTAGACATATGCGTATCCTCTGGAAGGATCTGGGGCGGGATTGCCCGCGTGCCCCGCTGCACAGCGCGCGCAGCTGTCAAGAGCGAAGCCGCCGTCCCGGCGGGCGCGCTTCAGCGCGACTCTTGACTGCGAGCACGGTGTGCTACGGTCGCGGATCCAGGCAGTCCCGCCCCTCCGCTCCGTTGACGGTCATCACCTCAGGTCAGATGCGTCTTGCCGCCGTCCACGTTTGGCGCATCATGTCTTCGACAAAGGAGGTCACATGAACGCGAAACACGGCGTTTGGTATGTCGGCCCGCTCGTCGCCTGCATCGCCGCGCTCTGCGCGTGCACTCCCGAGCCGCCTAAGGCGCGCTACACAGTCGACGAATACTTGGCGAATCCGCAGGCGTTGGACGAAGCGCTCCAAAGGTGCACCAAGAATCCGGGTGAGCTGCAAAGTGATCCGGATTGCATCAACGTGCAGGCCGCGGCGGAGCGAAGGGACGTAGGCAGCTTGCGAGATCGACGCCCTCTGGGCCTCGTCCCCGAGGAGAAGAACGACACCGATCAGCCAAGTGAAAAGAATCCGCAGCCCGATTGAGTGTGGACCGCTGTATCGCGGCCCGCACTCGTGACTCCACGAGCTCAATTGGGCGCGCATTGAGCGACGGGTGGAGAGCGTCTCCGCCTCTTGAGCCTCAACGGTCGATTAGACTGTCGAGCCGAAGCAGCAGCGCGATACCGCGCGGCGAGGCGACCGCTCATGAGCAATGTGGACGTATTCCAGCTCGGCTTGAGCGGGAGCTTTATCTGTTGTCAAATTCGACAACATTGAGTGGCGCATATTCGAGAACACAGGTGTCTCCTCCAACCAGCGCGATGCCAGCCATATCCGCTAGATCCCATAGCCCATCAGTCGCCAACTGACTTCCCTTCAGTTGCCAATCCAGCTCATTCCTGTCAAATAGCTCGCTGCGGCGGCCACCACTCAACTGAATGGACGGGATCCGTCGCCCGTCGACTACTCCAGCCCGATGAAGGAACTCGAACATTGCTCCGGGTGAGGTTCCGACGTGAAACACGAAGCCGCGACCTTCTATCGGTATTGTTTTCCCGGCAGCCAAGTCACCTAGCAATTTCAGTGCGTCTGATAGACCACCAGCGAGATCGAATTGTCCAGCGAATGCAACGTCCGCATCGAGGACACGCGCCGGCGTGCTCGCAGGCATGAATCGAGAGTAGATGTGTCCTTCGATGATGCGATAGATGTCACCATCTCGTACGGCGACAATCGATAGCCGCGAATGCGTGTAACCATCTCGCCATTGGTTCGTACACGCCATCAACTTCTCTTTTGCTTGTTCGAAGCTCGGAAAGGTCAACGCTTTCTCCCGCAACGAGTCTCGCCACTAGAAGGCACGCGGTTCGCTGAAGTGAGTGCCCAAGGCGAACCCTGGGCACTCTTACGGCTAGTCCTCCTTCTTTCCGATGTCGCTGTGGATGAGATCGTTAAGCGACTTCATCCCAGTCTGTTCCAAGAGTGTTCCGAGTTGCATGTCACTTCTGACTTTGAAATCTCGGTCGTATTGCTCCTCGATCGTCCCGACGTGTGTGTCGTCGCGTTTGTCTCGAAGCAAGCCATTTTCATTGCGCGATCGCTGGCCGCGCATGCCAGGTGCATCTTTTGCCACAGTCATGAACTCCAAATGTCAGTGAAGGGCGTGTGGCGGAAGGATCCGCCACACGCTGTTTGGCGCTTAGGCTCTTACGAGGAAACACCAAGCCTCATAGCCGTAATCCCACGCATCGAGATAGCGATTGCTATTCTTGACGCGACGGTAGCGGCAAAAGACCCAGCGGAATCCCGGCGGAGCCGGACGCTTGCGATTAGTCGACACTCATAGAGCACCTCCTCACCCGAAGTGAGATGTGCTCCTTGTCAGCCCGTCGCTCACCGCCGTAGACTGCGGCTTCGTACGAGTTCCAGACTGATAAGGACGGTGCACCTTCGGGGTGCGCACCTGTTGCAGAAAGGCGGACTAGCGCCACTAGTCCGCCTTTCCTATTTCTGGCATCCCTCCAGCTGCATGGAGGTCCCGGCACGCAGCCGTCATCAGAACACCAGAAAATTCAGTAAGTTATGTCAATTCCACAGGGTGTGGTCATCGGCCTACCCGCACGTGCGGGTGCCCTTACGTCGAATGTTACACGATCTTTTGTTGAAAATACCACTTGGGAGCCACATTTTAGGTAGAGTAAGGCCAGATCTTACGATTTCCTGTGGGTTTCCCCGATGCTTCACTCCTACGCCTTCAGCAATTTCCGGAGCTTCCGCTCACGGGTGGAAGTGCCGTTCGGCCTGAGTGAGAAGGATGCGGTCAAAGGCTGGGACGCCGTTTCCGCCTCGGGGCACCGGCTCACTACAGCGCTTGCTGTCTTCGGCGCGAATGCATCAGGTAAGACATCGCTGATTCAGCCGCTGGCCTTCCTTGCTTGGTTTGTGCCGAACTCGTTCAACGCGAAGCCGGACGCACCAATCCCTGTTCGGCCGCACTTTGCAGCTAAGGATCAGCCCACTGAGTTCGAAGTAATCGTGGATGCGATCGAGCCTGGAACTCTGTGGCGCTACAGATTGATCCTCAATCGCGAACGCGTCCTGTCAGAGACCTTGGAGAGAAGACCAGGAAGTGCTCGTTGGCATCGCGTATTCGATCGCCAATCGCTAGAGGATGGCGGCTACGACGTAAAGCAAAACGATTTCGGACTCGACCCCGCGAAAGCGGCCGCGGTTCGGCCGAATGTGTCCCTCATGTCCTGGGCGATCCAATTCGATGTGTCATTGGCCAAGCAGCTCTGCGACATAACGATCATCACGAATATCAATGCGGGCGGCCGCATGGCTCCGAGGGTCGATACACTCAATCGCTTGGCCGAGCTTTACAGCCAGGACACGGAACTCCAAGTGGAGATGAAGAAGTACCTGCGGACTTGGGATCTAGGTCTTGAGGATATCGTTGCTCGTGAGCGCGAGGTGCAGTTCACGGATGCGTCCGGTGAACTCGTGACAAGGAAGAGCTGGTTGCTCTATGGCGTGCATCAGAATGAGGGTGATCGATTCGAACTTCCGTTCGGTGAAGAATCGAGCGGCACCCGGGCAGCGTTTGTCTTGCTCGCAGCGCTCCTACCGGCGCTCGAGCATGGCGGTTTCGTTGTATCTGATGAGCTAGATAGTGACCTTCACCCGCTCCTGATTCCAGAAATCCTCCGCCTCTTTGGTGACCCATCGATTAATAGAAAGGGGTCGCAGCTGGTATTTACGTGTCACTCGCCGGAGGTGCTCAAGTCCCTTCAAAAAGCTCAGATCATGCTCGTAGAGAAAGATGTACTGGAAAGCACAGCTTGGCGCCTTGATTCGAAGAAGGGTGTTCGTAGTGATGACAACAGAATGGTTAAATATCTAGCCGGCGAGTACGGCGGCATTCCCCGTATCAGAGTGAATTAGCGAACACTTCAGTCCATTGACTACGTCTTCGGCCACGCGAAATCGAGAGGTTCGAACAGCCCTATCCAGTTGGCTTCTTTCCGACGTATGCAGGCGCCCTGTTCGCCCGCCGGAACGAACACAGCCGCCCATACACGATCTCGTCCAGCTCACGGAATTGAACGACAAGGGAGGTCACAGTGTGTCCTCGCGCCGCAGTCAGCCAGAAGCTGAACCGCTGATCCTCGAAGTGCGACAGGCTGAATCTCGACAAGCCGTCCTTGTCGCAACAGTCGGCAGCATAAGACAGGCCGCCGATACGGAAGACACGATAGCGGCCACACGCAGCATTCCAGCAACTCTCAGCGGAAGCGGCTATCACCCGCTCCGAGTTCGGAACGATGAAGTAGTCGGCAGGCTGGTAGCGCCGGAACAAGCGCTGACGAATTCTCTCCAGTCCTCTTTCGTGCCGCGCGCGCTCCTCTGGCGTGAGAGGCTCGCGAACCATGTCCTGCTAGTCATCGCAATTTAGGCAGACGCGGGGATGGTCCGTCGCACTCACAACATTAGTGCTGCGAACTGCCTCCAGCTTCGGTATCAACACTCGTATGGTCTGAAGGGCCTCTTTGCAAATGCGACGCTCCGTTGTGAGCTGATGCGAAGTGATAACACGCTCGTCCACTTCATCGAGCAAGAACTCACTGAGCGTCTGCAGGTGATCGAGGGTCTTATTGATGACGGAAAGGGGACTGGTGAGCACGGCGGACTCCGATGGTGCTTTGCTGTATCTTTATACAGCCACCGGGCTCGCGTCAATTGCCCGAATCCGCCGACTTGGAGAATGAATGACTTAGAAATAACTGCCCGTGCTCGCGCGGCGAGCCGTGTTGAGTAGTAAGCTCGTCTTGCAGTTTCAAATATCGAGCCATGCATGCCAGCAAAGAAGAAGAAGAAGAAGAAGAAGAAGAAGCAAGCTGCGCAGGACGTGCACACTCCCCCCAAGCGGCGGAATCCTTCCTTCGTTACACCGATGGCTGCCGTGTCAGTGGACACTCTTCCGGAAGGCCCTGAGTGGTCGTATGAGCTCAAACTCGATGGCTATCGCGCGCTCATCATTAAGGATGGCGCCTCAATCAGAATTCGATCCAGGAACGACAAGGATCTGATGCAGATGTATCCCTCTGTCGCCGCAGCGGGTCGTCGCCTGCAGGTCGAACAGGCGGTGATCGATGGTGAAATCGTCGCGGTAGACAAGCAGGGTCGACCATCGTTTCAGGCACTTCAGCACCGCGGGACGCATTCAGAACATACCATCGTGTTCTATGCATTCGATGTGTTGCACATCGACGGACAGGACACGAGAGGCATGCCATTGGAGGCGCGTCGGGCGCATCTTGCTCAAGTGATCGAGAAATCAGGTTTGCTTCTGTCCGTGGTATTGCCGGGCAGTGTGGCGGACATCGTCGCTACAGTCCGGGCAATGCAATTGGAAGGGATCATCGCCAAACGGTCCAACTCTCAATATGAAGCGGGGGAGCGATCTGGCAATTGGCAAAAGCTGAAGCTCCAGCGGCAACAGGAGTTCGTAGTTGGCGGCTATCGACCATCAGGCGAAGGCAGTGTGGACGCACTGCTGGTTGGATATTTCGAGAACGGAGAACTCCGATTCGCTGCAAAGGTTCGCGCGGGATTGGTGCCTCACGTCAGACGGCAACTCGCTCGAACACTTGCGGGCCTGCGTCAGAAAAAATGCCCGTTCGTCGACTTGCCGAGTGAAGGCTCGTCCCGCTGGGGCGGCGGCGTGAGCGAGGAGGACATGAAGGAAATGATGTGGACGAAGCCCGAGCTGGTAGTGCAAATTCAGTTCGTGGAGTGGACTGCCGAGCATCGACTACGGCATTCGAAGTTCTTGGGCCTGCGCTCGGACAAGGCTGCGGAGGACGTCCGACGCGAAAAATAGAATGGCGAACGAAGTGCAGGGCTCAGGCCGTGCTGGACGGTAGCCGCGAACTCAAGGTGCACAGATCTCGGGAAATGATTCCACCTTATTTGACCAGGACTACTGGAACTCGCGCGAGGGCTATCACTTTCCGCGCGACGGAGCCCAATAGCAAACCAGCGACCGCGCCCAGACCGCTGTTGCCCATGACGATTTCGCCACATTTTCGCTGCCGAGCAACGCCTACGATGACTTCAGCGGGATTGCCTATTTGCGTCTGAGGGGTTGTATTCAGCCTCAGTCTCTTGATGACCGCGAGCGCAGGTTTGAGTGCGGCTTCTGCATTTCTGGATTGATGCTCGGCAATCAGCCCACGAGAGAGTGTTCTGCTCGGGCGTATCGAAGGCTGGACATTGAGCACCAGGATCTCGAGGCCGTCGGACGCTCGCTGCCTTCGAGCCGCATACTCAAGTGCATGGATCGAACACGCCGATCCGTCTACTGGCACGAGAATTCGTTTTGTTGCCACTGTTTGCACCTCTCGGGGAAACGGCACCCAAGTTTATCCTTTGACGAATGTCAGATCGGCGCTATCCCGACTCACGCCGAATTACACGCTTCGAGCACTCGCGAGAGTACCCGAGACCTGCTGATGACCCTCATCCGACAACCGACGCCGGCTGGCGATCCAGGCTTTCCGATGAGCACGCCGGGCAGCAACCGGAGAAATGACCAGCACGTCGTGCTCGATCCCGCGCAGGACTTCATTCGAAACGCTGCCGATGAACACGCGCTTGAACAGAGGGAATCGGCTGGTTCCGACCACTACCAGATCGGACCCGATGCGGCTTGCGACTTGCTCGACCGCTCTGAACGGTGAGTTCTCCTGCGAATGAACCGAGACGCGCGCCGAATTGAGTCCAGCACTCTTGAGCAGCGTATCGATCTCATCGGAAGCCAACTCTCGCAACGATTGCTCGTACTTGCCCATCTCAGACTCCCTAACGCCAGCGAGGTACGGCGTCGCGCCGCGCGTGTGCTGGAGCGCGTGAACGACGGAGGCCCGTGCACCTTCCAGCAGACCGAGCTCCTTGGTGACGTTCGCAATGCCGATCGACATGCGGGAGAGATCAGCCGCCAAGAGCACATGCTCGTACGGGTCTGCTGAGTCGCGATTGACCACGAGCACCGGTCGATCCGCTATGCGAATGACGCGCTCGGCGGTGGTTCCTCGGAAACTGTCGCCGAAGCGCCGACGATAGGGACCGAGCACGATAAGGTCGGCATCCCACTTGATTGCGACGTCCGCGATTGTCTGATGCGGACGACCTGCACGAACCGAGACTTGGGCACCATTGCCGGAGCGCGCGAGTTTGCGCGCCTGCGCATTGAGGCCAGAGCGTGCTCGCGCGCCGCGACGCTGGGTGTCGAGCGCCGACCCCGCCGCATCGACGACATGCAACAGAAGCAGTTGCGCACCCAGTTCCCGAGCGATGGCATCAGCACGCGACACTGCACGATCAGAGCGCTGCAGCAGATCGGTCGCACATAGCACTCGCGGGTTACGATCACGCTTGGAAATGTGCCTGTCGCCCTGCGCGCGGACTGCATCGGAACGGTCGCCTGGTTTTCTCACAGCCATGTCCCTCCTCTCCTCCAATTGAATTCCCGATTGCCTCAAGCCGCGAGGTCCACGCAATGGGCTTGCGACGCGTGCTTGTCGCTGCAAGCGGCAATCCGTTGCGGCTGTCTCACGTTCTCGATCTGGAGCGACTGAATTCCTCCTGACATCGGCGACTCGACTTCGTCACCTTGGCGATGGCCGAGCAGTACCGCCCCCAGGGAACCCAGCACCGATATCTGACCTCCATTCATGTCCGCCTGACTTGCGCACACGAGGGTGTAGTCGCGAGCAATTCCCGTTCTGCTGTTGCGGACGCGAACGTCCGAATCCAGCGTGACGACATCAGCTGGAACTTCCTCCGGAGCGACAACCCGCGCCTGCTCGAGCGCTTTGCGCAAGTCGAGGTGGTGTATGCGGCGGTGCGGCCAATTGCTGTGCGAGTCAAGAAGCGCGAGCACGCGAACGAGGTCCGACCCGGTAACTACGATTCGATTCTTCCTCGGCATTCCTGCACTCCTCTCAACATTTGACTCGTCCGGCGGCCGGGCCTCCCAGTCTGGCAGTTGTCTCGAGGCCCGGCCGCAACCGCAGTGTCTTTATACCGAGGGCGGCGACTTCGGTCCATTAGAAGTATTCGTGAATACTCTTCGATGTTAACGAAGTATTTAGGACATCGCGCATGTTCCTCTCTGGACGACCAGATCCGCGTCTGCTGAAGTGGTGGCCGGCCATCTTGACGCAAGTCAAGGTGGGCGCCCCGACGCTATGCATCTGCTTGAGGTGCACCCTAAGAACAAGATTCAACATCTGTAGCTCTTACGGCGCGGCGGCAGCAGGAGTGCTGAACCCGCTTAGGCGGACTGAGGAAATGCGCGCCTCTGTGCATGAGGCTTCTAGCTGCTAGCGCGTGCCCCGCATGTGATTGGCAACTGACCCGACTGATCGTACCCGGTCGAAGCACGCACTCGGAGCTAGCGCACTCGTTCGATCCTCATCCAGAACCGATCATAGTCTTCCCCAGCCCTCCAGACAGGCAGATCCGGCCTATGCTGATCCAATACCGAGAGCAAATCGCTCCGGTCCTGATCGGGCATGCTGCGCGCGTCGGCGCGAATCTTCAGACGCAAATCGTCGCGGGCCTCGTCCGCGAGCCGATGCACGTCGACCCCATGAAGAGCGCGAAATTTCTCAATCTGCTCATCAGACATCCCCCGGCGCTTCATGGCTAGGCGTTCGTAGTATTCAAGCTCGGCAATGTAGGCGGGATTGGCCGGATCGCCGCCGTGCCTAATCACCGGGCAAACTTCATAGGGATCATTAAAAAGGTCTGGCGTCGGACAAAAGAATCTGGAGTTCTTGATCACATCGACAACGCGATCGCGCAGCTCACCCGCAGCAAAGCTCATGAACTTGTAGAGAGTCCCGAATCCGAGCGCCCACGCGAAGCCAAGCTTCTTGGGCAACTCGCCCTTAGCCTCAGTGAGAGTCTGCTGTACCGCTTCGCGAATGCTGGCCATGCCTGAGGCCGCTGAGCTATGTTGCTACGACTACGATGATGAGCACTAGAATCGCGGCCAGACAGAGCCACAGCGTTAAACTGCTTCCCCCAGTTCGTGACGTCGCAGGCCGTTCCCGAGACAGTTCGTTTCCTTCGAGGTCGACAACGACTGTGCGAAAGCTGCGTGACAGCTCCTCAACGTCAATGCTTGAGTCGGGGCGGTAAAGCTTCGTCTGCACGACTGGAATCGGCACGCGGCCACTGCCCAGGATTTTCGTCATCCACGCTGCGTATTTCGCGCCTTGGTCGAGGATCGGTGACAGATGCTGCGCGTCTTCCTCTGGCACGAACCCAATCTGCTTGCCATTCTCGAGGTGCACGGCGATGGCGAAACGGCTGTAACGATTGTGGCGATCACGGACCAGGCGCACAGGGTCGCCGGCACATGCGTATCGCGCGATCACTTCGCCACGGCCCTCATGTCGAACGCCAGCGACCATGAAGTTTGCAGCGGCGATCTGCACGTCCCGCTGACGCTCCTCACGTTCCTGCAGCCGAGCGGCCTTCACATTCTCACGCTCGGTTGCTTCAAGTTCCCGCCGCGCGGCCGTGGCATGTCGGCGGACTTCTGGAGGCAGCACGGCCTCAACCGCGCGATAAACCTCGCGGCATTCTTCTTGTGTGATCTGCCCGTCGGCAAGCACGCGCTCGATGACTTCGCGCAGGAAACTGGCCGCTGGCAGATCCGCCGCACTAGCTTCAGTCAGCCATTCGTGCAGCCCTTGCGCCTCCTCGGGCGCAAGCTTGCCGTCGGCTGTTATGGATTCGCAGAGCGAGAGCAGTTCCGCGCCGAGCTCGGTTCGCAGCTGCGATTTCGTAAGCGATATCCGGCGCGTGCGATGAGGCGGCAGCTGCCCTTCGTTCATGGCTCCTTACCCTGCAATCACGCGATGACGAGAAAACGAGCCCAGCAGAAGTACGCTAGTGAAGGACGATCGACGAATTCGCTTGCATGGTCAGTGCGATCTCTTCGCCACATCGCCTTCACTTCAGACGCAGAACGTCGTCTTAGCTACCTTCCACTTCCGCCCAGCCTGGTCCTCGCCTTCCAGTGCTATCAGTCCGACTGTTGGAAAGCCCATTTCGATGATCGACACTTCATCGTCATCCCAAAAGATCACGACGTAGGTGGAAAGCGCGCTGTATTCAAACGTTCTCGTCGCAGTGTTCAGCTCGGAGCCGGAGAGGATCGTCGCTTCTACTTTGTACGCACCGGACCAGCTACCGTCTTCGCGCTCGTAGTGGGCACAAACAGTCGCTCTCTCTTTGGCGTAAATCGGTCCGGAGACGATCGCCGAGATTGCAGCAACAGCAAGTTGGCCCAGCTTGGCGCGATTCATGGCCCGCATAGGTGCTCCGATGCGCGGCTACTGAAAAAGTCGGATGGTCTTGTTCACAGTTCCACCGTTCCGAAGAATGCTTACTGTGACTTCTTGCCCCCGATTCCTCGTGATCAGGTCCATCAGCCCCGCCGCGCCGTTTACGGAGCTGCCACCAAACGAAATGATGACGTCCCCCACTAATACGTCGACATCGTATGCAGGGGAGTTATCTACGACGATCGTAATGTAGGCGCCCTTGTTCGTCTGCAGCTCACGGCGTTCGGTGTCGTTTAGGTCGCGGAAGTAGGCTCCAAATATGGGGCGCGTCTTCACGAAATAGATCGCACCGTAGTCGAAGCGGTTCACTGTCATCGGCACATACGTCGTCTTGGTGCCGTACGTGGTGGTTGTTGAGTTGCCGTAGCCGGTGGCCGAGCCACCACTCCCGTAGACGGTTGCTGTGCTAGACGTCTGCGACGTTGTCGTGGTTGGAGTCGTAACCGGGATGCTCGCTGTTCTCGTCTCGGTATGCCTTGGGTCGATGATTACGACGAGATCAGCTCCGACCTTCGCTGCCTGTGCAATCGCGTTCGCATCCGACTCGGCCATTCCGCTATTGAACGAGGAGTAACCAATCGGCGCGAAGCCTCGACGCATGTAAGTCGACATCAGCGCTTCTACATCGCCGCCAGCTCGCTCCGCTGCGGGCTGCGCGGGCGGCGGTCCAATCCGCCGCTCTGCAACCTGCTCTGTGTTTGGATAGGGTGTATAGAACTGGCTGTATCCGGTTGCACATCCAGTTACGACGAAAGCTGCGGCGATCACCAGGAGAACGCGCATGTAGGGGCCATCCGTGTGTCTGATTGTGTGTCCATCTTGCCATGCAGACACCGCGCGTGATTTGCCCTATGTCACACCGCACGAGTGGTTGCTGAGTCGCAAGACCGCCCCAGCTGAGACTCAGCTCCCAGTCCTGTAATCCGGCCGGACTGCTCGGGCCCCTCAACCAGTCTTAGCTGAGCGCATCGGCACTTGAGGATGCGCGCCGATAATGAACCATCCTCAGCAGCACCGCTGCTGCAGCAGCTAGTGTTAGGACGAGAGTGCCGCTAACGATTGTCAATGACCTCATTTCAACATGGATCCCGGAATTGCTAATGCTCAAACACCTGGAGCTCTTCTGCGTTTTGGATCGAAGCATTGCCCATCAATGCGCGTCGTCGCTCCCGCCGGGCCGCGGCCGGCGAGACGAGAAGTACGTCGTGTTTCATCCCACGCAGGACCTCGTTGGAAACGCTGCCAATGAATACGCGCTTGAGTAGGGGGAAGCGACTGCTTCCGACGACTACCAGATCAGACCCTACGCGCTGCGCAACTTGTTCGATGGCGTGGAACGGCGAAGTCTGCGGCGAAAAGACCGAGACTCGTGCCCCGTTCAGACCGGCACGCTCGAGCTGCGCTTCGATCTGCTCCGAAGCGAATCGGCTGCGAGACCGCTGGTTGTTGCTGACTGCGGACTCGCTCCCGCGAGCTAGGTAGAGCGTCAGGCCCAGCGAATGCTGGGGCACATGAACCACAGACGCTCGCGAGCCTTCGAGCAGACCGAACTGCTTGCTTACACGCGCGATGCCAGCTGTCATACGCGAGAGATCAGACGCCAGCAGCACATGTTCATAGGGACCTGTCGCGTCGCGGTTCACTACCAGCACAGGCCGACCTGCCTTGCGAATGACTCGCTCGGCGGTGGTTCCCCTGAAGCTGTCGCCCAATCGCCGCCGGTAGGGTCCGAGAACGATCAGATCGGCGTCCCACTCGATCGCGACGTCCGCGATTGCTCGATACGGCCGTCGACTTGCACGAACGGAGCCCTGCACGACACTTCCCGGCCACGCGATCTTGCGAGACAGAGCGTCGATGGTGAGCTGCATGCGCGCACGCCGACGTCCAGTTGCGCGCGCAGTACTCGCCAAATCAACAACGTGCAACAAATGCACCTGCGCACCGAGGGCTCGAGCAATTTGCCGGGCTCGCGACAACGCTGCGTCGGATCCCACCCCAAGGTCGGTCGCACACAGCACTCGTGGCGTTCGATCTGGGCTGAACTTCACAGGGACGATGTCTGGCGGGACTGCCCACGAACGATTGGTAGACTGGCTCAGAGCCATTTCTTCCCTCCTTGATTCACAGTTACGAAAAACTCGATGCGGCCTCAAGCCGGGGCATGCGTTGACTGAACACCTGTAACGTGTTCGCTGCGATCGGCCGACATCGGTTGCGGCTGCCTGACTCTCTCGATCCAGAGCCGCCGAACGCCGCCAAGCATTTGCCATTCGACTTCGTCACCTTCGCGATATCCGAGCAGCGCCGTACCGAGCGGTGCAAGCACCGACACGTGACCTGAGCCCACGTCCGCCTGAGCAGGCGTTACGAGGGTGTAGTTGCTGGCCATGCCCGTTTTACGGTCACGTACGCGAACCTGCGACCGCAGGGTGACGACATCCGAGGGCATCTCGTCCTCGCCGACCACTTGCGCCCGCTCGAGCACATCGCTCAGATCCAGGAGATGCTCACTGTCGCGGGCGGATTTGCTGGGCGAGCCGAGGATGGCGCGCAGATGCTCCAGGTCCGACTTGGTGACTACGATTCGATCGTTCCTCCACATGACTGTAATCCTCTGCATTCGCTGACCGAAGAACCCTCTGGCTGGCGGGCCGGCTAACGTTTGGCAATTTCGAGGCCCGCCCGCGGCCCCAGAGTCTTTGTACTTGAGTTAGCTCCTTCGGTCCATTAGAACTATTCTTGAAGATACTTTGAAGATTACGAACCGTTGCAGCAATGTCGTCCGTGGCCATTGCGCACAGGAAGCCTCATCCGAGCGTGCGAGGGAGCTGCACTTGTCAGCATTGCGATCACCATGCGGATCGATACCGCTACGTTCGACTCGATCGACGGCGTGTTGCAGCAGCACCTGCTGCTTCCCTAGCGGCGCCCGGCCGGGCGGGCAATTGTTTGCCGGTTAGTAAAATTCACATGGCAAGCCAGAATTGATCGAATTGAGTACCGCTTCTTTGCGGCGTATATGGAGTACTACTTGGCGATCGAGCCGAGCCAGCGTAGCCGACCGATCACATCTAGAGGCAGCACGCCATGACGCGAGACGCTCTGAGCACCGAGGCAACGCTCACTACTACTTCACAAACTGCCTCCTACGTGAGCCTGCGCAAGCTCGCGGCTCAGACCGGAATGGATATCGGGCGGCTGCCGCACACCATCAAGATTCTGCTAGAGAACATTGCGCGCAGAGCTGGGAGTCGAGACGTCTCCGATGCGGACGTCGTCAGCCTTGCACAGTGGCCGCGAGGCCCGGAAGCATCGATTGCATTCATGCCGGCACGAGTACTGATGCAGGATTTCACCGGCGTTCCTGCGGTCGTGGACCTCGCCGCGTTGAGAAGCGCGGTGGCGCGTGCCGGCGGCGATCCGAAGCGAGTCAATCCATTCATCCCTGTCGATCTGATCATCGATCACTCGGTGCAGGTCGATCGCTTTGGCGGACCCGATGCCTATGCGGCAAACCTGGACTGGGAATACCGCCGCAACCGGGAACGGTATGCGCTGCTCAATTGGGCGCAACAGGCGTTCGACGGCTTTCGCGTCGTACCGCCGGGTATGGGCATCTGCCACCAGGTCAACCTCGAGCATCTCGGCCAGGTAGTTATCGCGCGAGACGGCTGGGTTTTCCCGGACACGTTGGTCGGTACGGACTCGCACACGCCAATGATCAATGGCCTCGGCGTGCTCGGTTGGGGAGTCGGTGGCATCGAGGCCGAAGCAGCCATGCTGGGACAGCCGATGTTTCTGCCGAAGCCTATCGTCGTGGGCGTCCGAACCCGCGGAACGCTGAGAGTAGGCACGACCGCCACCGATCTAGTGCTGACCCTGACCCAGATGCTCAGAGCGCACGGCGTCGTCGGCAAGTTCGTCGAATTCTTCGGCGCCGGCCTCAGTGCGCTGAGCATCGCCGACCGAGCGACGCTAGCAAACATGTCACCGGAGTCTGGTGCGACCGCGACGCTCTTCCCTGTCGATGCAAATACGTTGAAGTACCTGTCTCTCACCGGCCGCAGTGCCATCGTGCATCTGGTTGAGCAATACACCAAGGAACAGGGCCTCTTCAGAACCGACGCTGATGCGGAGCCCGTGTTCAGCGAAGTGGTCGATCTGGATCTGAGCAAGGTAGAGCCCAGCGTTGCCGGACCCAAGCGGCCGCAGGATCGTGCGGCCTTGTCTGCAGTTCGCCAGTCTTTTCGGGCAGCTTTCGAGGGAGCCGAGGCGCCAGTAGACGCCAAGTGGATCTCGCGGCTGGTTGCTGAAGGCGGCCCTCCGGCGGGCGAAGTTCTCGAAGCGCCACCAGAACATCTGCACCAGCCGGGTGCAGTGAGCTCGGTCACACACGGTTCCGTCGTCATCGCCGCAATCACGAGTTGCACGAATACGTCGAATCCTTCAGTCATGCTTGCAGCTGGCCTGCTGGCTCGCAATGCCGTGCGGGCCGGACTGCAGTGTCAGCCGTGGGTCAAGACATCCCTGGCCCCAGGCTCGCGGGTCGTCACTCAGTATCTGGACAAGGCAGGGCTCACGCCGTACCTGGATCAGTTGGGTTTCAACCTCGTCGGCTACGGCTGCACAACGTGCATTGGAAATTCCGGACCGCTGCCGGCCGAGATTGCCGATGTCGTAACGAAGAAGGATCTCGCTGTGGTTGCCGTACTCTCAGGGAATAGAAACTTCGAAGGGCGCATCCACGGCCAGGTCAAGGCCAGCTATCTGGCATCGCCGCCGTTGTGTGTCGCGTACGCGCTGAAGGGCACGGTGCTGTGCGACCTGACGGTGGATCCGTTGGGAACGGATCGGGATGGCAAGCCCGTCTACCTGAAGGACCTCTGGCCTACGGCCGAGGAGGTCGCTTTATTGGTCGACTCGTGTGTGTCGTCGGAGCAATTCGACGTCGAATACGGACGCATCTTCGCAGGAGACGAAAGGTGGCGCAGCATGCCGGCGCCGACTGGCACGCTCTTTGAGTGGGACAGCGCATCAACATACGTTCGCGAGCCGCCCTATTTCTTCGATATCGCACCCGCGCCGTCAGCGCCTGGGGATATCACTGGCGCGCGCGCGCTTGCACTGCTGGCAGATTCGATTACGACCGATCACATTTCGCCCGCAGGAACGATCACTACGAATTCACCTGCGGGGAAGTTTCTCATCGATCATGGCGTGCAGCCGTCGGAGTTCAACAGTTTCGGGTCCAGGCGAGGCAATCACGAGGTGATGATGCGTGGCACCTTCGGCAACATCCGCCTGCGCAATCTGATGACGCCGAACGTTGAAGGCCCTTGGACGGTACACGTTCCGAGCGGTGAACAGCTGAGCATTTACGATGCATCCCGCCGCTACGAGGAAGAAGGGACGCCGCTCGTGGTCATTGCCGGCAAAGAATATGGCTCTGGAAGCTCGAGGGACTGGGCTGCGAAAGGTTCTGCACTCCTGGGCATCAAAGCAGTCATCGCAGAGAGCTATGAGCGGATTCATCGCAGCAACCTTGTCTGTATGGGTGTTCTGCCGTTGCAGTTCGAGCCGGGAGTCTCGGCGCGATCGTTGGGTCTGACCGGGTTCGAGATTTTTTCAGTCACTGGCATCAGCTCGAGCATCACCCCTCGGCAAGCGGCGACTGTGACGGTGACACGGCAAGACGGATCCCGAGTGGAATTCGCAACGACGGTGCGAATCGATGCACCCGCCGAAGTCGAGTACTTCACTCACGGCGGCATTCTACAGATGGTCTTGCGCGAGCTTCTCGCAGCCTGATCGATTGAAACTCGATGCGCTCGCTGCAGTGCTCACTTCAGCGAGTGTCTCGACGCCGCTCATTCCAGATCCACTCGTATCGGTGTTTCCGATATCACACGTGAATATTCTTCGCTTGCCCGATGTAGCAGCGCCACCTACGCTCCTTCTCGACCACTGCGACGCTTTTGCGCAGTCAACGAGAGGAGCAAATCATGTTGCGCTATACACCGTTCAACCTGCTGGCGGTTCCACTGCTGTTCCTGGCGAGCTTCTCTCTTGCCGCACCAGCAGGCGCCGCAACACCCGCGGCTGCTGCAGATCCGGTCGCAGTCCTCGAGACGAAGATGGCACTGCGCGACCTCTGGGTCGAGCACGTCTTCTGGATTCGCAGCTACGTGCTGGCCACGGACGCTGGCGATGAAGCGCAGCGCAAGGTCGCCGAAGATGAGGTCGTCAACAACGCGAAGGCGCTCGCTGCAACGATTACCCCCTTCTACGGTCAAGCAGCCGCCGATGGCTTGCTGAAACTCTTGGCCGGCCACTGGACCG
>Ga0209382_10003626_pt1 | contig 21276 bp, 20 predicted proteins | sample SoiMetdeltSBSDD5_FD_187599 | JGI IMG/M metagenome (GOLD analysis project Ga0209382, IMG submission 187599) | Bulk soil microbial communities from a Populus tree surrounding site in Tennessee, USA - Soil MetaG P. deltoides SBSDD5 (SPAdes) (version 2) | ecosystem: Environmental > Terrestrial >... | reverse complement strand
CGAAATAAGATCTCTACTCACAACAGTAATGCAAATGACCATTTCGGCATGCTTGCGCCGGAAGGGCAAACTATTCTTCCATTCACTAAAACCACTTGGGAGGGAACCGGAGTTGAGGCGGATTTAGCCGTACCTGCGGGCGACGCCCTGCGCGCCGCTCATCTAAAGGCGATACGAAGTTCGATGGAGCAAACGCCGGATCAATCCAGCAAAACGGCGCTTCAAGACGTCTTGAAAAAGCTGGAGCCATCCCATTCAGCAAAGTCAACTACTCCATCTAAGCGCGAGGACGCGTTATAGATGGAGCTTGCGGTTTCAGGTTTCGTACTTGACGCTTCTTCTCAGAAGAACGAACCGCTCCGGGCCGGTTGACTTCCTTCCGCGGATATTCGCAGAAGTAACGGCCCTTCGCCACAAGGTCATGCCTCGCGGCGACAGATTTCGCTCCATTCAGATCAGCGTTGATCTGATAGCCGCAATCGCGGCATTGGAAATTCGATTGACTCGGACGGACACCTAAATGCAAACATCTCGAACATGTCTGAGAAGTGTAACGCGGCGAAACAGTCACAACCTCCACTCCCGCCCTGGCCGCCTTGTAGCGGATCATCCATTGAAGTTCGGCAAAACTCCATTCGTGAACGCATCTCGCCTTGCCGGTCTCACGAATTCCGTTGAGATCTTCGAGGACGATCCGTTGATTGTTCGCTTTCGCGTCAGCAACGATTTGTTTGCTGACGCAGTGATTGGTGTCCGCCACAAAACGCCTCTCACGACCAGAGACACGCTTGAGCGCTCGTTTGGCGCTCTTACTGCCGTTGGCCTGGAGAGATCGCCTTGTTCTTTTGTAGCAGGATTTTTTGTGGCGGATATTCTTCGCCGTGTGGAATTTATTGTCAGATGTCACAGCCACGCGGTTGAAGCCGAGATCGACGCCTAGATTGCCCTGTGGCTGCTTAACTTCCGGCGCCGGGATCGTGATCGAGATATGCAAGTAGAAGTTCCCCTTGCGATAGACCAATTCGGCGGAGCCTAGTTTGCCCTGGCAAAGTTGTTTGCGCATCCTGGCGGACATCTGCAACCGGCCGGTGACACGGCCTTTCGGACAGACAGTCAGCGAGGCGGTCTGAGAGTCCGGACTAAGAGTCATCGACTTAGCGTCGTATCGCACGGAAGAATGCGGCTTGAATTGATGCCACTTATTCTGGTCGCGCGTGTAAACGGCGCTGACCTTGGCAATCGCGTTGATCACGTGCTGTGCGGGAAGATTGGTTTCTTGACGGATCAGACGATAGCCTTCGTGGTGGATGTCGTATTTACGATGCAAATCGCGCTGAAAGGCGAGTTCGGAAAGAGTGTTGCAGGCGCGATTGAACTCTTCCATAGTGGATTTGAGTTCCTGCGCAGCGCTAGAGGCCATAACCAACTTGGCCTTTATCGACAAGTGAACACCCATCCGCATAATATGCCACAAGTGTTTTACATGAAACAAGCGTTTTACATGCGAAAGGGACGGCGCATTCCTCTCCACCCAAAACGAAGCGTTTATGGGTGGAGTATCCTGCGCAAAGAAAGATGAAGTAACCGTTCAGCAATTCTCCCACCCAAGCTGTTAATGAAAACCGGTGTGGGAACGTTTTATCCATGCCGTTGCGGGGCCATTGCGGGGGGCATTGCGGGGGCCATTGCGGGGCCCATTGCGGAGCCTTACTGCCGGCCTATTGCGGGGCATTAATTGTGCCCGGCTTGTGCGGCGGCGCGCTAAATCCTTACAATGGCGCTTCGAATTTTGTCGCATCTTATTGAAACAGAGATGAACAAGACTGCGTATAACGGTGTCGGTTGAAGAGTTTCCATCAGGATAAGCGACTCAACATATCAAATACGAAAAAGTGGGCTTTTTTCATCCTTCGGGGGAGGCATCTAGCAGAGAAATGGCTTTATCCAGAAACAAGAAGATAATTATCGGGGCGGGCGCCATCGTGGTGATCGGCGTCGTCATAGGCGTCAGCGTCTCGCGACGCAATGAACTGCCGGAGGTTCAAGCGGGGAAGGTCGAGCGCCGCGCCGCGCTCGAAGCCAAAGTGACGGCCAACGGCGAGGTCCGTCCCATCCAGTTCATTAGCCTGCAATCGGAAGTTACGGGTCGCGTCACGGACGTCTTTGTCAAGGAAGGCGACGTGGTCAAGAAGAGCACGCCGCTGCTCCGCGTCGATCCCACGCAGCAACAAAGTTTGACTTCGATTCAGGAAGCGGCGCTCCGGGCCCAGCAAGCCGAAGTTCAAAATCAGGTCTCGGCGCTTACCACGGCCGAGAACGCCATCAACACGGCTCGCGCATCGCTCACTACATTCCAGGCCGATTTGGATCGCGCGAACGTCGAGCGCAACAACGCCGAGATCGAACTCAAACGCGCCGCAACCCTGCTCGAAGAGAACATCGGCACGCGCCAGAACTTCGACGCCGCCAAGATGCGCTTCGACTCCTCCACGGCTTCCGTCAATGCGGCAAAGGCCCGCGTCGAACAGGCCCAGGTTCAGGTCAAAGACGCGGAGATTCGCGTCGGTCAGGCTAAAACGGCGATCGATGCGGCGAAGGCTCGCGAGGCTCAACAGAAGGCCAACCTGGCGCAACAATCCGACCTGCTCCGCAAGACCACGCAATACGCCACGATTGACGGCGTCGTCGGGGGCCCGATCGTTCAGGTCGGCACTTTCGCGCTGGCCAATTTCTCATCGACGCAGTTGATGCTCATCGCCGACATGGCTACGATCAACGTCGAGGTCAACGTGGACGAAACCGACATCACCAACGTAAAGCCGAATCAGAAGGCGAAGGTGAAAGTCGATGCGCTAGGCGAGATGGAGATCGAGGGCCAGGTCGTCGAGATCGCCCAAACCGCCAAGACTAGATCTGGCCAGACTATCGCCCAGACGTCCACGACCGGATCGCAGGAGGCTAAGGATTTCAAAGTCACCATTCGCCTCGTAAATATGAAAGAGGAGGTTCGTAACAGATTGCGCCCGGGCATGTCGGCGACGGCGACGATCAGCACCGACCGCCGCGAAAACGTCATCGCGGTTCCGCTTCAGGCCCTGGTCGAACGCGATCCCGACCAGATCAAAACGGGATCAGGCGCGGCGCCGAAGCCGACGCCGACGCCGCAGAATCAGAACCCGAAGGACAAGAAGCCGGTCAAAGGCGTCTTCGTCATCCAGAACAACAAAACAGTCTTCACCGCGGTCGAGACCGGAATCACCGGCGACAACGACATCGAGATCAAGAGCGGTTTGAACGAAGGCCAGGAGATCGTCACCGGGCCATACCGCCAGCTCCGCACGCTCAAGAACGACCAGGCGATCAAACGCGAAGACAAGAACAAGAAGGCGGCGAGCGGCGCCGGCAATGAGAACAAGTGATTAGCCTACGGGCGCGAGAAGGATGTACAAATGATAGCGACAACAATGGAAAGAGAAGGGGCCGCGCGGGACGGATTGCAGCAGGAGAAGTCGCGTGAGGCGATGATCAAAACCGACGATTTGTGGAAGACATACGTGATGGGTGACGAAGAGATTCACGCGCTGCGCGGCGTCTCGTTCGAGATTCAGCGCAACGAGTACGTGGCGATCATCGGCCCGTCAGGCTCCGGCAAATCGACGTTGATGAACCTGATCGGCTGCCTCGACACGCCGTCGAAGGGCGAGTACTGGCTCAACAGTAAGCTGGTCTCCCAGATGGACGACGACGAACTGGCCCACATCCGCAACAAAGAGATAGGGTTCGTCTTCCAGACTTTCAACCTGCTGCCACGCGCGACGGCGCTGCACAACGTAGAGTTGCCGCTGATCTACAACGGCACGCCGTCGTCGAAGCGGATCGATATGGCTAAGAAGGCCCTCGAATCCGTAGACCTCGGCCACCGGATGTCGCACAAGCCGAACGAATTGTCCGGCGGCCAACGCCAGCGCGTGGCAATCGCCCGCGCCCTGGTCAACAACCCCTCGATCATTCTCGCCGACGAGCCGACCGGCAACCTCGATTCGAAGACCTCGGAAGAGATCATGCAGTTGCTCGACGTGCTCCATAAACGCGGCAATACGATCATCGTCGTCACGCACGAACATGACATCGCGAAGCACGCTCACCGCGTGATCTCGATCCTCGACGGACAGATCTCGAAGGACGAATTGACCGGCAGACGCCCAACTGCCTAACGTTATTGGACAGGATTTACAGGATTTTTCAGGATTCGGCTCGACCCACAAAATCCTTAGAGATCCCGTAAACTACTCTGAAAAAGCGCCACGTAGTAACGACTAAAGTCGTTACTACGTGGCGCTTTTTCATCATTCCTTACGAATCCGAAGCCGGATCAACGCGCCGCGCGCTTGCCGATGCAATAGAGATAAGACGCCGTGCGGATGAAAAGCTGCCCGTCGGAGATCGCCACCGAGCTGAGGCAGTAATCGTTGAGCGCGTTCTCGGCCAGGATTTCAAACTGCGGCCCCGCCTTGTAGACGGTCGTCAACCCCTCTTCGCTCGTGATGTAAATCTTGCCGTCGGCAAGGACTGGCGAGGAGCTGTAAGTTCCGGGCTTCAATCGCTGCCGGCCGTAAATTTCGGCGCCGGTCTTGGCGTCCAGGCACCAGGCGACGCCGCCGTCGCTGACGCTGTAGAAGTATTTTCCGTCGGTCACCGGAGTCGGCACGTCAGGGCCGTTTTGAAACGCCCAGAGATGATGCGTGCCGGTGATGTCGCCGCGCCCGCCCGCGCGAAAAGCCGTCAGCGGTTTGACGCGCGTCGGCGCGTAAATCACGCCGTCGAAAGCGACCGGCGAGGCGATGACGCGGTAGTTCGGATTGTTGTCAGGATTGAGACCATTGCCGCGCCACAATTCTTTGCCCGTCGCCGGGTCGTGTCCTGTCACGCAATCGCCGCCGAGGACGACGATCTCGACGTTATTGCCGTAGCGCAGCAGCGCCGGCGTCGCGTAAGAATCGGGCGATTCCATGATCGCCGCCGTGGGCCGTTCGACGCGCCAGACCGTCTTGCCCGTCTTCTTGTCGATGCGCATCAGGTACGAAGGGTCGTCGGTCCTCATCCCGTGGAGCACCTGCACGAATAACGAATCTTCGTAAAGCAACGGCGACGAGGCGTAGCCCCAGTTCAAACCGAACTTGCCGTAATCTTTCTGAATGTCGCGCGCCCACAGCTCATTCCCTTTGAAATCGAAGGCCTTCAAGACGCCCGTGCCCGTCATAACCCAGACGCCGCTGCCGTCGGTGACTGGCGAAGGCGACGACATGTTCTGTTTACGCATCTTCGTATCACCGGAGCCGAGCAATTTCTTCCAGAGCGCGGTCCCCTTCGTCCGGTCTAGACACAAGAGGTAAATGTCGCCCTTGACCGTCTTGTTGGATTCTCCCTCGGACGCGTTGAGGAAGATGCGATCGCCCCAGATGATCGGCGTCGAACCGCTCCAGGCGGGCATTTCGAGCTTCCACGTGACGTTCTCTTCCGTCGTCCATTTGACCGGCAAGTTCTTTTCATCGCTGACGCCGTTGAGCGCGGGGCCGCGCCATTGCGGCCAGTTGTCCGCTGAAACGATATTCAGTGAAGCGACGGTTGACAGGGCGGTGATGACCAACACGAGCGTAAATCGGCGACGCATGTCTTTCCTCCGAAAATCCCTGGGTGCGCGCTGGAAGCGACGCGTACCCAGGGGCGATTTTCCTAGTTTCAAGGCGTCGCTCATTGCGACATGAACGACTCCTCCAGTTGGGTAGTGTTTGCGAATTCAGACGAAAACTGTCCCAAATGTTATTGAGACGCCGAATGGTAGATCAACACCCGGCGATACCTTTCAAGACGGAGTTTAATACATCTCCGTTGCGGAAAGAATTATAAGGTGTGTGGCTGCTTACGTTTTCCATTTTCCGATAGCCTCCAACTCGCGGTTTTACTGTGCGAGTAGAGCGCGAACGCTGCAAAAACATCATTTTTTCCCCCTTCCGAACAGCCGTTCGAGACGTTCCGACACCTCGCGCTGTTGCTGTTCTTCGACGACGCTGTATATATCCCCGGTGACGGCAATGGACGAATGGCCCAGGCGTTCAGAAATCATTTTGAGCGGCACGCCATCGTTGAGCAACGCCGACGCGCAGGAGTGGCGCGATACCTTCAATTGGAATGTTGGAGGCAGTTCGGCGTCTGCGCAGATTTGCCTGCGCCTATACCTGACGTTGTACATCTTGAGAGGTTCGCCCGCCTCATCGGTGAAGATGAAGCCGGTGTCCTTTCAGTTCGCGCCCGCCTTTAGTCTCGCTTCAAGCTGCCGCCGCCTGTGTTCGTCCAGCGCTTTCACGAAAGCGTCAGTCAACACGATGGAGCGAACGCTTTTCTCTGTCTTCGGCGGCGTCGTGTACCATTGGTTGCCTCTGCGGAGTTTAAGCGAACGCTGAAGCGTGACGCGCTTCGCCTGCCAGTCTATGTCGCCCCATTGCAGCGCCAGGTATTCGCACGGACGCGCGCCCAGGAAGTAGGCCAGCCGGAACATGAAGCCTTCCTGCCTTGTGCTGGCTGCGTCTAGGAACTTCTGCGACTGCTCAGGATTCATTGCTACAGGCTTCGGCTTAGGCTTCGCTGGCGGTTCCACGTTGTTCATGGGGTTTACCAGTATCAGCCCGCGCCTTAACGCCAGCTTGAATATATTGCCCAGCAGGACATGTGCGAAACTGATTGTGGCCGGGGCGTATTCTTCCTTGCGCCAGGACTTGTAGAGCCTGCTTATCGCCACGTCGGTTATGTCCGTCAGCGCGAACTTGCCGAACGCAGGCAACAGGTAAATCTGCACGGTGTAGCGGTATTGTGTGATTGTGCATTCCCTGCGGCGCAAGCTGGCGCGAGAGTTCAGACCGGCGCCGGGTCAAAGTCCCTCGGCGCGAATCTCTCGACCTCGCCCGTCGAACTCGCCAAGCCCCCGGACCCGCCGAAAGACTTATCGGCTGACTACCTGACCCGGTGGGACTCGACTATCCGCCTGGCGAACTTCGGCGAGCTGGCGCTTGCGGTCTTCACGCCAATCTTTATCCGCGTCCGGTCGTCACTCACGAATGCGCCGCGTGAGGTCTACGCCGATGAATTTCCCGACGAACTGGAGGTCAAAAACCGGCTGCCGATTAAGCGTCAAAATTTCACAGCAAAAAAAGACTCCGCAAAGACTCATGAGTCTTCCAATTCTGAGGGTCTGAAGCGACTTCGGGAGGCGCTAAAAGACATCTCATTTCGACTTCACAAGCGCAGCTTCAAAGCCTACGTGAAAGACGACGCCGTGTGGATTCGAATGATGAAAGCGCGCCACGGGACGCAGGAGACGATAGCCAGCGCGAAGTCCAAGCTCGACATCCTGCAAGACGCCGTTAGGATGGAGCGCACAGCATTCCGCGAACGGCTAGAGTGGTTCCTGGCAGAGAACGGGTTTGAGATATGATTGCAACTATGACTGAACCAACCGAACCCGCCAAACCGCCCACGCCGATGGATGTGTTTATCGCTGATTGGCGCAGCCGGATTTGCCCCACCTGCTCAGCGCCGCTGGACTTGCAGTAACGCGAGCCGCTGCTATGGTTCTGCGCGATGTGTAAGAAGTGGTTTGACGAGAAGTTGGAGAGGCTGTGAATAGAAAAGCCGGAGCAGCGAATACCCAACAGGCGCCCACCCTCCGATGTGCATAGCCAGCACGGCTCATCTTTAAATTCAGCAACTTAGCAAGCCGGGTCATCCCGGCTTTTTGTTTTAGTCCCACATTCAGTCCCATAAGCCTCATACCTCTTGCTTTCGGCCCATGCCGCAAATCCCGACTTTTTAGCCTCGCATGGCCTCCGACTTCCCTACCTTGTCGTTCGGTTCGTCGGTCATTGTGTGGGCTTCACAACCTTGGCGTTGGAAAGAATCCTGTGCAGTTCGTCAACAGCCGCCTTGAGGCGATTGAGCGGCTCCACGTTTTTTCGCGCGTCCGCCCCAGAGAACAGGTTGCCAGCCAGTAGGTTGATTTCACCCGTGATTTTGTCGTTAAGCGCGCTAAGTGTCTGGATGAACTCCACGTCAGACGCGTCTGCGTCTATCGTCATCACTCGGCCGTTAGGAAGTCTCATCTTTGTCATTTCGTCCCTTTCTTCGTCACCTGCTTCGCTGCGACCGTCTTCGCTATTAGTTGTTATCCTGGCTGCCTGGCCGTCGCATCCGGCGCTCGCAGAGCCCCAAGAAGCCGTCTCGCGTGGGGTAGAAATCACCTGCGCGACCACCTGCCTAAGTTCGCCGGGAACGGATGGCTTGGTGAGATACACCTGCGCGCCTGCTTGCAAAGCCTCATTTTTGTCACGCTCGTAGGCTGCAGCTGAGTAGAACAATATCGGCGTGTCCGGGTCGAACTCGCGTATGGCGCGGCACAACTCGACCCCGGACTTGCCAGGCAGCCAGTTATCCAAGATGTAAAGGTCGAACCCTCCCCGCCGAGCTAAGCGCAGTCCTTCGTTGAAGTCGCGGGCGGTGACGAGAGCATATTCTGCGAGGGTGAGCGCCGCTAAATCCCTTGCGTCTTCGTAGTCGTCGACCAAAAGGATGCGCTTACGGTTGGGGAGAACCATATTTGCCGCTCCGGGTTGTGGCGTGTTGGTAAGGGGGCACTGATGAACATTTTTTGCTATCTCTATCTCGATGTCAAAGAAATCGGCGCGAATCACTTTCAAATCGATGTAAGGTTCGCAATGTTTGCGCTGGCGGCTTCGATTGGCGAGGAGTCGTAGAGATTGCTGGTTATCGCATTGCGCGAGAGAATCTTGCAGGAGGAACTATGCAATACTACCTGCACATCGGCGGCGACAAAGACGGCCTGAGTTATCCGGCGGCTGACGACGCGGAGACTGTGGAATGGCCGGTCGCCATCACAGAAAAAGAAGTCTACGCACGTTCGACGCTCAGCGTCGGCGACGTGTCCACCTACATTTTCATTCACGAGTCATTGACGCCGGAGCAGGCTTTCAACCGCATCATCGAACATTACAAAGCGTGGTGTGTGAATCAACCCGGCGGACGCCGTTGACCACAAACAGCAAGGCCGGGCGTGTTCCTTGCTAGAGCAACGCCCGGCTAAGCCCATCCTGTGACTCGTCGCGCGGGCTGCGAGCGTGCCACACGCAGCGCCGCCAGTTCCGCGCATTATGCGTTCGACGCATCGAACCGTCGAGGTTCTCGAAGCGTGGGCGTTTAGTGCCGCACACACGAAGCCGGGTTCAAGCCCGGCTTTTCTCTTCACATCTCGAATTGCCGGGCGTAGAATCCGCGGCGCACGCCAGCCTCTTCCGAGGCTGTAGACAATCGCCTGTGAACAGATGAAAGGAGCTGACATGCCAAACTACTTACACATCGGCGGCGCCAAAGACGGCCAGTTTTTTCTGGTTGCGGACGGTTCGGGTGGTTTCCCAGGCTTTGACCTTTACATCCTCGACTCATTGAGTGTCGGCGACGAGTCCATCTCGTTCTACCGTCACGAAAGCCTGACGCCGCGCGAGGCTCTTGAAAAGATTGTCGAGCATTACATGGCGTGGGCTGTGAACCGGCATAGCGGTCGCCGTTGACCACAAACAGCAAGCCGGACGCCTTACTGCTAGTAACGTCCGGCTTGCCTCACGTAGCTTTGTTTCCTAAGCCCGTCGACGGCCCCATTCAGCTCACTCTAGAATCTCAGACCGCCAGTTGTCTCCATCATGCGCGCTTTGGCCCGCCGCGTCGCTGCTTTCGAGGGATTATCGAGGAATGGCTCACATTATAATTTCTACTCCAACTTCTCAGCCCTAAGACCTGTGAAAGCCAGTGTCACGCCCATGCGGGCGTCGGTGAGACGCTTGCGTGTGGCGTTTCGGGCCCGGCCCGCAACAAAGCCCTGTGGGGTGTTTCGGGGCAATGCCCACGCCCGAACCGTCGAAACGCCCTCCAGTCAACACCGTCATTCCGGCTCGATAATTGCACTTGCGCATTGCATTCCTGTTGCTGTGATTACACGCCGAGTGGGGCAAAGGCTGAAACATGGTCGTGCCCCACTCGGCTTGCTCCATTTTCGCCCGGCTTTTCTCTTCACATCTCCAAATGTCGCGCGTAGAATCGCGGCGCACGCCAGCCTATCCGAAGCTGTAGACAATCACCTGCGAACAGAGGAAAAGAACTGACATGCAAAGCTATCTCTTCATCGGCGGTACTCATGACGGCCAAGGCTGTCCCGTGGAGGACGACGCGGATTTTGTGCAATGGCCGGTCGGCGTCACGGACAAAGAGCTATACAACCGCTCGACGCTCGCCGTCGGCGATGCGGTTGTCACAATCTACATTCACGAGAGCCTGACGCAGCAGCAGGCTCTCAACGTGGTGGTCGGGTATTACAAGGCGTGGGCCATACATCATCCTGGCGGTCGCCGCTGAAACAGCAAAGCCGGGCGCTCTCATTGCCAGTGACGCCCGGCTTTGCCTGTCTAGGGTGAGCCTCGTTTCCTCAGCCCGTCGGCGGCTCGGTGGTTGTAAATGAACAATACCGCCAGTTGCGCGCATTATGTGTTCAACAATTCGACGCGTCGACGTTCTCGGAGCGTGGGCGTTTAGTGCCGCATATAGGAAAGCCGGGTGTGAACCCGGCTTTTTCGCGTTCAACTATTCTAGGTGGGGTCGCCACTACCGTCACTAGGTTGCGGTCCCGCTTTGACGCCGGTCTTGATTTTCATAACTGTATTTCCTTTCCTTGAAAATTTGATGTTGGTTGCTCAGCCCCAGGTCGGGGTATTAGCAACGCCTTCAGGTCCGTCGCCCTTTAGTCGCGGACAGTCGGCGTATCGGGAGGTCCCGCCTTGATGCCGGTCTTGACCTTTAGACCGCGCGCCATAGTCCGGTTGTGTTGTGGTGTAGCCATACGAGCTTTCACGCGGCTCTTGACCTTAAGGCCGCGAGCTACTGTCTGGTTGTGTTGGTTTTCCATGATGCCAGCCTTCACATTCGTTTTGACCTTCAGGCCATGGGCCACCGTCTGGCTGTGTTGCTGTGTAGCTTCACCAGCTTTCATGTTCGTTTTGACCTTTAAAGCGCGAGCCGCCGTCTGGTTGTGTTGCATTTGCATTCCACCGGCCTTGACGCCGGTCTTGACTTTCAAGGCGCGAGCGGCTGTCTGGTTGTGGTTATGAGGCATGCCGCTTATCACACCGGCTTTCACCTTCGTTTTGATTTTCACAGATGTCTATCCTTTCTTTGAAAATAGGTGTTGATTGCCAGGCTATTGCCCGCCTGAATCGGGGTCGCTGTGCCGACCAGCTTTCACATTCGTTTTGATTTTCATAGCTGTCTTTCCTTCCTTTGAAAATAGGTGTTGATTGCTTAGCCTCAGTTCAGGTTTGTAGTGAGGCTCAGGTTTATTGACTCTTTTAGGGCTTAGACGTTAGGACCTGGAGCGGGAGTTGGGCCACCGCTAACTGCCCCCGCTCCCGCCTTGACGCCAGTCTTGATTTTCATGGTTGTTTTTTCTTTCTTTGGTTTATTGACTCTTTTAGGGCTTAGCCTGCAGGACCTATGATAGGTCCGGAAACCACAGCGGCCCCCTGTCCAGCCTTGACGCCGGTCTTGACCTTTAGCCCACGCGCCACCGTCTGGTTGTGGTTCGGAGGCAAGGTACCAGCTTTCACGTTCGTTTTGAGTTTCATACTTGTGTATTCCTTTCTCGAAATTTTGAGTTTAATTGCGGCGATGGCCGTCGCTCTCTTAGTGAAGTTGCTGAACCGCGCTGGATATTACTGGCGAATATTTTTCAGCACATGGTGTTCCGATTGGCGAGGAGTCGGACAGTTTGCAGGTCGCCACAACACGAAAGCCGGGTTCACGCCCGGCTTTTCGATTCTCCGTCGGCATTGGTACCATAATCGAAACGGTTTATATTATCAGCCGTTTTATCGGCCCGGCCTGGAATAGGATTTAGGTCGGAGATGAAGCAGCGGCGGCTACGCTTTGCTCCCACTCTACCTTCTATGCATTCTGAAAGTTGGAGAGATTGAAATGTCAAAGATAATCTTAGCTGCTGGTTTCATTAGCACTTTCATCTTCGGAGCAAATGAGGCTATAAGCCAGTGTATGTGCGCTTTTGTGCCCGGCAGCTATAGGCTACCAGCTCATGAAGCGCTCAAGTCCTCAGACGTCGTGTTCACAGGTGAAATTGTCGAAGTAAAAAAAGGCGTTTCCTCAAAACAATATGACGTGAAGTTTAAGATTCAGATAGCTTGGAAGAAAGATGTCGGTGAGACAATAGTCTTGAGAACATACAAAGACTCATGTGGTTTCTTTGGAGAGAAAGGCGAGCAATATCTTGTGTACGCTTACATGCGGGACGGAATGCTCACAACGAATGGTTGCACAAGGACTGAAAAATTAGATAAAGCCTCAGCAGATTTGAAAGAGTTTGAAGAAAAGGGAGAGAAGCCCGTAAAACAGTATGAAACGAAGTGATTGAACCGTGATGCGCCGCATAACAAACGGCGCTGAATGCTCTGATTGGCAGGCCGCCACACTCTTCACCACCTACACGAAAGCCGGGTCACAAGCCCGGCTTTTGCTTTTCACGTCTCGAAAGTTGGAATCGGGTTCTGGAGGTTACTTCAACAGCCACTCTTCCGCAGACAGAAAATCTGTAAATGCCTCTACATTTACCCATCGATTCTGAGCCACGAGGATTGAAAACTTTCCTATATCAAGTTGCTCCGGGCTGCCAACAAACGCGACTTTTATCCCGTTGCGCGTGAAAATCTCCGCTCTTTCTCCCGCGAAGTATCCGCTCGTGACAGAGATTTTTACAGCGAATGCGGTAGTGTCGATGAGAAGTTTATTGTTCTTCGTGCGCTTGCAATGTTCGGCGATTGACTCAAATTGCAACAACCCCTCGCCCGGCATGGCTGTGCCAATAAATCTTGCGGCGAGATAACCGGGCATTTGTTCCATCTGAAGTTGAAAGCTCATTCCTCCTACTCATCTTCCGGCGCGACCGTCGAACCATCAATAAGTCTTCATCATTCACACTGGGTGACCGCCATACCAGCGCAAGATGAATCCTGCAATCGTCATACCGTGTCGAATGCTTCGATTGGCGCGGAGTCGGGCTCTGATGGGATGTCGATTCCTTGCGCACAATCGACCTACAAGGCGCCTTAAAGTCTCAGCGAATACCCTACAGGCGCCTATCCTCCGAAGCGCACGGCCAGCGTGGCAAAGCGCAAAGATGCGCCCTATCACACGCACCTCTATTCCCCACAAACACGGAGCCGGGTCACAAGCCCGGCTTTAACTTTTGTGGCGCTTCGGGGCGCTCGCCCACACCGCGTTTTGTGGTGTTTCGGGACAACGCCCACGCCTTGACCGGCGAAAACGCCCTGCATTCAACACCGTCATATTCGGCGCCGCAATTGCACTCATCACCGCGGGCCGATTTGATGGAGGCCCGAGAAGAAAGCGCGCGGCTTTTGCCACAGCAGAATCCACCACGTTGCGCCTTTGATTGAGCAAGGCGCTTTGTCGTCCCCTTCGCCCCGCGCATCTCTCTCAATTCTGCCTGGTCTGGCTTCAGAGTGCCCCGTTCCTACTCTCTTCTAACCCCATGATGGCACGCCGTACCGTTCCCAATTCAGATTAGTATTACCAACTTTGCCAGCCGGAGCCGATAATTGCAGAATGTGCGGAAAGATAATCTGCGTCAGGATACGCCGGCGTATGGCAGGGGATTGTCGTCCCAGACCACTTGAAATCCTCCTCCGTCATCAACGATGACGAGCGCATTCCTGCCGCCGATCGAGCCGCGCGTAATTCCTTCGGGCTTCATCTTCTTTGCGAATACGACGTTCAACCGCCGCATCGCGCCGCCCGCATTGCCGTTCCACTCGTACAGGGAATATGGCGCTTCGGAGTATCTCGTAGCCTTCCCGATGATGACGAGGAACCCGTCACGGTCCAACTCGTTATAGAGGCAGCGGATGCCCTGCTCATCGCCGACGGGTTCTGGCGATAAATGAATAGGCGTCTGCGCTTCGAGGTTTTTCGTCGTCCACGGCCCGGTGAGGGCTTTCAGCTTTACCGGCAGAACCAGAGGTTTCCCGTCTTGCGTGGGCGTGCGCAAGCCGAAGAGCAGCGCTTGGCGATTCCTGTCCCAGGCCAGGCCTTCGACATTGAGACCTCCGTTGTCAGGCTTAATCCGCGCCGAGGCCGCCAGTTGCGGGTAGGCGCGGATTAGCCAGTCGCGGAAGTCCGGCATGTTCTCGGCGACGAGAGTCTCGTCCGGGTTGATTGTCACCCGCAACATCCCGCCCGGAGGCTTAGCCCTCCTGACGCGCATCGACGAAGTGAGGAACACGTAGCGGCGCCCGCCTTCTTCGACGAGCGCCATGTCTTCCAGGTCGTGCGCGGCCCCGGCGGCGAGTCCTCGCAGCGGGCGCCGAATCAACGGCCCTTTCTTCCGCCCGTCAGGCGTCAGATCGAGTTCAAAAAGGGCGTCGTCAGTATTGTTATCGCAGAAGAGGAATCGGGAGTCGGCGATCGGGATAATGTCCGAAGCGTTATATACTTCTCGCCCGTTCATCTCACCGAAAGCGATGGGGGTGATAGTCAACGCGCCGGGGCGCGTCTGCGCAAAACTCAGCTCGCCCGCGCCCGTCGTATCGTACTTCGAACGACCGGTCGCGCCCCCAACCCAAAGCGCAATGAGCGCAGCAATGGCAATAAGGGCAAGAAGGGCGCCAGCGGTCACGTCAGCCGGCGCGCCGGCCCTCATAGCTGTCCTCGCGCCTAATTGACGCCTTGATAGTTTCAAAAGCGGTCTCACGCCTCTTCCCCTGCAACAATCGTGCGACAAGCGGCGCTCTATCATTTGGGGGCCGGCGAGAAATCGGATAATATGTGGCCTCGCCGCGTCGCCCTTCAATTCGTTGCCGGGCTGTCGTCAGGTCGCATCTTATGAGATCGTCTCATACACAGGACAATCAAAAAATCGCCGTCTTCATTGACTTTGAAAACATCTCTCTGAGCGCCGCCAATCACTTCGGCGAATTCGATTTGGGGCTGCTCCTCAAAGCCATCCAGCGGAGAGGCCGGATTACGCTCAGACGCGCTTACGGGGACTGGTCGCGGCTGATCAAGTACCGCGACGCGCTGCGCGAGAACGCGGTGGAGCTGGTTCAACTTTACTCTTACAACCTCCAGCAGGGCGGGAAGAACCGCGCCGACATCAGGCTCGTGATCGACGTCATGGAATGCCTGTTCATGCTGGATTACATCGACACGATAGTGATCGTCTCCGGCGACAGCGATTTCTCTTCGCTGATGAGCAAGGCGCGCGAGTACGGTAAGTACACGATCGGGGTCGGCGTGCAGGCCTCGACAAGCGACCTGCTGATCAAGGCGTGCGACGAATTCGTCTTCTACGACAAATTGGTGGAGGAGGCTTACGAACAGATCAAGGCGCCGCGTTCTCTGTCCGTCAGCGAACCTGTGATTGAAGCCACGCAGGGCGCCGGGACGGGCGCGGGCGCGACGGTTTCGGAGACCGCCCCCGCGCCCGTCGAGGAAAAAACCGCCGCCCCGCGCCCGGTGGTCATCAGGCGCGCGCCGCCGATCACCGTCGCCGCAAGCGCCTCGACCGCGACGGCCGCGCCGGTGAAGCGTTCGGAACGCGAGACGCTACGTTATTTCTTCGAAGACCTCCGCCTGCCGGTTATTCCCCCCGACGTCCGCGCCGACGTCCTGGCCGAATTGCTGAGCGCCGTGGAACCGGCTCCGGCCCGGTCGACTCTCAATCAGGCGATCAACAAACTCAAAGCCAGATATGATTTCGAGAACGTCTATCGCAAGCGTGAAGACATCCGCGCCGTGGCGAGGCTCGCTTACCGCGCCGGCCTCTTCGACTTCAAACCCGAATCCCCGTCGCTATCGGCCTACATCCGGGGCATCAACGAGAACGACGCGGAGCGGGCCAACCGGCTCGTAGACCAGAGTCTGCTGCGCCTCACGCTGGAATCTCACATCCGGCTGACGCCGCCCTGCGCGACCTCGATCCTCTTCGCCCCCGCGCGCGGCGAAAGTTACTGCGCCGACCTGCTGAATGAATTGACCGAGATGGGATTTGCCGAGCGCAGCGGCAATCAGTATTTCGTCCGGCGGACAGACGCGATCAGCCTGTTGCTGCAGAGGCTGGAGTTGGGCGGGGTCAAACGCGATCTGGAACAATTCTCGCTGCACGCGAACGACCGGATCACTCTCGAAGAGGCCGACCGTCTCTTCGACGCGGCGTCCGACCTGCGCCGCCACGACTTCATCGCCAGCTCCAATTGCGCCCTGCGCGGGCTGAAAATCCTGGCCGAACTCTACCTGCGGCGGGAGCCGGAGGTCAGCGTTGACGAGTTCCTCTGGGGCGCGGCGAGTTATTGCAGTTCACGCGCCGGCGCCTACTTCCGCAACCGCGACTACATCAGCGCGCGACACTACTATCTGGCTTTCTTCTCGGTCACTCAGGAAGGCGACTTCGCCTGGGAATTGCTGCGCCCGCTGCTCCCTTCGCTTCTCAGCTACTTCTGGATGACGCTCAGCCACGAAGTCGAGGCTCGGGTCAGCTCTTTCAGCGGCCACATGGCGCCGGGCGAAACCGCAGTCGCGCTGGTCGGAGAGTTGAACGATTTCGGCCTGAAGAAAATGGAGGAACTGGCCTACGACCTGGCGACGGCCAACGCCGCGCAGCTCAGAGCCTTGATCGCGCAGATCGAGACGGCCGCGCATTCGAACGAACAGCAGCTGGCGCTGGCCGTTTTGAATTCAGCGCACGACCGCTTTACAGCCAGTTGAATTGCGGATTGCGGATTGCGGATTGCGGATTGATGGTCGACACCTTATCTCACGCAAGAGGCGCCGCGCTAAAAGTAGAGTTCTCGGAATCAATAAATCCGCAATCCGCAATCCGCAATCCGCAATCCAGTGTTCCTGCTTATTTGCAATTCCGATGGCCAAGCGTGTAGCATCCTCAGCTTGAGGCCGGAGTTAAAACTGTAAAACCACTTTCCGGTCAGGTCGCCTATGATTGTTCGCTAAAAAATGAGTCGCCCGCGCTCGTCAATATCGTCGTCACTGTCTACCGTGATGAAAGGGTATTGGCGCGCCAACGTGTCGCGGCTCATTCCTTCCAGAAACGCAGATCAATCTACAACTGAAACGGGAATCGCTGAATCTGAGACGCAATTGAACATAGCTCTCTGTTCGGCTCCGCGTTTTGGAAAACCGCGGACAATTTATAGGAAAAGATTGAAATGGATTTGAAGGATCAACAATTGGAGCGCTACGGCTGGAACGATTTCTTCGCCGCGCATTTCCGCGAATTCGCCGCGCAGGGCTACGTGGCCGGACGCATCGCGCTTGAATACAACCAGTTCTGCCGCGTCTACACCGCGCGAGGCGAGCTGTTGGCCGAAATCGCCGGCCGGTTGAGGCGCCGAGCCGAGAGCCGCGCCGACCTTCCCGCCGTCGGCGATTGGGTCGCGCTGCGCCTGGTCGAAAGCGGAAACAAGGCGGTGATCCATGCCTTGCTGCCGCGCCGCACCAAATTCATGCGCAAGACCAAAGGCGTCAAGACCGAGGAACAGGTCGTCGGCGCGAACATCGACACTCTCTTTCTGGTCACGTCGCTCAATCAGGATTTCAACCCGCGACGAATCGAGCGGTATCTGACCGTCGCGTGGGAGAGCGGCGCAAACCCCGTGATCCTGCTGACCAAGACCGACCTCTGCGACGACGTGGAGGCGAAGATCAAGGAGGCGGAAGAGGTCGCGGCCGGAGCGCCGATTCACGCAGTCTGCGCTATCCATAGTAAGGGGGGCGAAGGGCTTGAGGCCCTCGATCAATATTTTTCCCCCGGAAAGACTGTCGCGCTGGTCGGGACGTCGGGCGTGGGCAAATCGACGCTGATCAACCGCCTGCTGGGCTTCGAACGGCAGAAGGTCAAGGAAGTCCGCGAACACGACGACCGTGGCCAACATGCCACGCGCCATCGCGAGTTGATTCCGCTGCCGAACGGCGCGCTGGTTCTGGACACTCCGGGCATGCGCGAATTGCAATTGTGGGACGTCGAAGAAGGCGTCGAGACGGCCTTTGAAGACATAGAAGAACTGGCCGCGCATTGTCACTTCAGCGATTGCCGGCACCAGACCGAGCCTCGCTGCGCCGTGCGCGACGCCCTGGAATCGGGCGCGCTCGACGCCGCGCGATTCGAGAACTACCTCAAGATGAGGCGCGAGCTCGATCATCTGGCCCGCCGCCAGGATCAACTCGCGCAGCGGATCGAAAAAAATCGCTGGAAGAAACTCTCGAAGATGGCCGAAGACAGGTCGAAGTCGAAGCGCAGCGGGAAGTAGCCAGAGCGCTGGCCGAGATCAGCTTGTAAGGAGGACATTCAGAGTGGCGGAGAAGCATGTAACGACTTCGGAGTGGGAATCGTGGCTTGCCGACTGGAACCGCGAACTTCTGGAGCGAATTGATCCCACTCTTGAAAACCGTCTTACTCGAGCCGGCATTTCTCTCGAAACCCACCTTCTTCAGTACAGCGTCACTCCGGAGGCGCGCGCTTCGGGGTGGCTGGGCTATCCGGGGGCTACCGAAGATCAGATCGCGCGCCTCGAAGCCCGTCTCGGCAAAACTCTGCCGCCGTCATATCGCGCGTTTCTCAAAGCTTCAAATGGTTTTCGACAGCCTCAAATGCTGGTTTGGCGCATACTGCCGGCGGAGGAAGTTGATTGGTTCCGTGTTCGGAACCAAGAGACAATTGATATATTGAAATCATATGATTTAGAGGATCTATCAGATACCTTGGAAATCAGCGCTCGCGAAATTGCCGGGTCGGCGGTTTACCTGCTCAATCCGAATGTGGTCACCGCTGACGGCGAATGGGAAGCCCTATACTACGCCCATTGGCAAGACCCTAATTGCATACACTTTTCATCCTTCTGGGATTTGATGCAGCGAGAATACAAATATTCCGTGCTGCACCAGGCGCGCGGCGAAGGACAATTGAGTAAGGAAGATGATCTGCAGATGATCATGGTTAAATTTCCATCTCTTCTCAAAGAATTGGAACGAAAAATACGGAGTCTCGCCAATGACCGATATCTGTCAGGAACGGAGTGGAGCCAGGATATCTTGCCTGTGTTAGAAGCCGCGAAATCCCGAGTCATTGAAATACGAGAAAAAAACGGCTCGGCGGAAATGATCATCCGGCGACTGGAAGCGCTTGCAGTAGAATTCCGAGAGAAAGCGGCGGAACGAGGGCGGATTATGGGTCGCAGTGACGGAATTCAACAAGCCTATTTTCTAGTAATGGGTTCCATTTGGTGGTTTTTGAATGGGCGGCGCCTGTAGCGCTATATGTTCTTTATCAGATCTGTAGCGCGCGCGGTCAAGCGCTCGTCGCTCAAATAAGCCCGGACGCCAAAAATCATCAACAGTCCGACGAGTAGATAGACCAGCGAGTTCGCGCTCAGGCATTGGCTCATTCCGAAAACCGGCGCGGCCACGCCGATCGCATACGTCCCCACGCCGCCGCCCAGCCAGCCGATGGAGTTCATCACGCCGACCGCCGTCGCCCTTCGTTCCGGCCTGACCACGTCGTACAGCGAAGCCCAGATGTTCGAGTCATACATCCCTTTGAAATAACCGAAGCCGATCATCGCCAATACGAGCACGGGGACCGAGAGCGTCCATCCGGTGAGAAAAATGAACGGCGCCCCGGCGAACAATCCTACCGCCTGAGCAATCATGCGCCCGCCCTTATGCTTTTTGGCCCACCGGTCGGCCAGCGCGCCGCCCGTGATCGCCCCCAGCATAGAAGCGACCTGCAGATAGAACGTCGCGTTCACGCCCGCCATCGAAAGGCTCATCCCGAACTGGCGCTTCAGGTAGGTCGGCATCCACGACAGAAAGATCATCGCCACGAAGTTCGCCCCGACGAAGACCAGAATCAACACCCGCGCCATCGGCGTCTTCACTAAAATCAATACTCCGGCGGCGGCCAACGCGACCAGGATCAATATCCGCTCGGCGGTCCCTTTGATGAAGAACAACGTCAACAGGCTCGCCATGACGTAGACGGGGATCATCAAGCGCGCCCGCGACTGTCTGAGCAAGGTTCTGATCTCCGCAATCAAATCGATTCGGTCGAGGCTCGCAACGCGTTCTGTTTGGCCGCGCTTTGGTTCTTTGAGGAAGAGGAGCAACACGAATCCGAGCGCCACGCCGAACCAACCGAATAGATAGAAGCTCGACCGCCAGCCGAAATGATCGGCCATCACTCCGGCGACCGCTCCGCCGGCTATCGTCCCCGCGTATACGCTCGACTGATGAACGCCCATCGCGCGCGACCGGGTGTCAGGCCCGTGATAGTCGCTCAGTAGAGACATCGAGGCCGGGAAGTAGAACGCCTCGCCGAAGCCCTCAAGCGCGCGACAGATCACCAACTGAGTGTAGTTCTTCGAGAAGGCCGTCGCGACCGTGATGAGCGACCAGAAGATCAACCCGCCCAGGATGAGCGTCTTGCGCCTGAAGCGGTCGCCGACCAGCCCGGCCAGCGGCGCGGCCGCGGCGTAAACCCACATGAACGAGGCGCCGATGATGCTGAGCTGCTCGTCGCTCAAGCGCATCTCGTCCTTGATCGGATCGAATACCGAGAAGATCGCCTGGCGGTCAGCGTAATTGAAGAAGCAGACGAACCAGAGCATCGCTACAACGAACCATTTGTAATTGGTTTTCATTACAGCCTGTAGTCCTACTCAGATAACCAGGTCAGCCACCGCAGACACAGAGAGAAGAGGACAGGGAGAGAGTGAGACAAGGAGAAAATAGAAAAACACATTGTCTCCCTGGCGCCCCTTCTCCTTGTTGTCTTCTCTCTGCGGTGTCTGCGGTGGCTGCGGTGGCTGATCGGGGTCAGAATTCCCCGCGCTTTTTGAATTTCTCTTTGACGTTTTCGCCGAACTTGCGCTTCGCCGCTTCGAGCCGCGCCACGACCTCGTCGAGCGGCAGCCCGGCCGATTCGCGCGCGGCGGGGATCAGCGTGTGGCACTCGTTCGTGTCCATAAAGCGCGCGGCTTCGAGCAGCGGCGCTTCATCTTCTTCCGGGACGACCAGGAAGCCGTGTTTGTCGGCGTGGATCAATTGCCCCGGCCTCACGCGCCGCCC
>Ga0209382_10003625_pt1 | contig 21280 bp, 21 predicted proteins | sample SoiMetdeltSBSDD5_FD_187599 | JGI IMG/M metagenome (GOLD analysis project Ga0209382, IMG submission 187599) | Bulk soil microbial communities from a Populus tree surrounding site in Tennessee, USA - Soil MetaG P. deltoides SBSDD5 (SPAdes) (version 2) | ecosystem: Environmental > Terrestrial >... | reverse complement strand
GATCACCACCGGCAGCGTGCCTTCGGCGTTCTCCGGTCGATAGATCCGGATTTCGGTGCGTCCCTTGGGGCCGACATTGAGGACACGGTCATCGCTCCGCGCGGGCGCGAGCGTGACCGGCACCGATTTCTGGGCGCCGGCGAGCACGTTGCGAGCTGCCTCGGGCGAGAGCGTGTAGAGAGGCGGTGCGCCGGCAAGGCTGTCGATGAACGCTTGTGTGGCAGGCTCGAGCTGGCTCATGAGGTTCCTCCGGTGCTATCCGACCGCCTCAGCCCTGGCCCCTACAGTCGGCCTGCAAATGGTTCAGGTGATGCACCCATTGGGCGATCCGATCACTGGCGGTTTGTTCGGTGTGCCGCGCGCGGAACATTGGGGACACTACCGCACCACAGAGCCCGGGTATCATTTCGCGACGTGTCTGAACAATTGGCATGTCCCCTCCGTCCGAAGGGCTGCCTGATCATGGCACGATTAACACGTCGCAAACATGCAGTCTTCACGTTCGGCAATTATCTGTGCTTCGCGGAGCGCGTTCCGGCGGCGCTTTTGCTGACGCACCAGGCCCCTCGAAAGACCACAGAATAATACAGAATCGGGCAATGGGACCCGCAGGTTCGCGCCCTGTTCGCTCAGAAGCTCGAGGCTTCTCACTCCCCGCTGGCGTCCCCCGTGTGACGGAGATATGACCGGTCGCAAGGGAGCAGCCTGTGACGAAGAAGGTCAAGAGTGCCTCACTTGAGCGGCCGCGCGATCGTATTTCTGCGCGTAGGCCTGATCGAATACAGCATGGCTTTGCCTACGAGCGCTCCTTCAAATTCGACCCGGAGAGGCTTCGCAATTTGTTGAGCAACCCCGAAGAACTTCGCCGCGTCTTGGGCGAGCGTGACGCAGACTGATCCTCCGACGCCAACCGTTGAATGTTCGGACCAGGAGCCTTGAAGCCCCGCTCTTGTCCGAACACGCTAGCCGGCAAAGTGCCGCACTCGATCCACGAATCGCCCGGCACCTCAGGTCCAGATTACGCGGTCAATTCCGCCGTAGCAGCAGTCCCGAGCCTTGATCTCCCGGCGTGCCGGCGTCCCCATCTCGTGATCATCGCCGGCTATGCGGTATCTGCCTGTTCATCCGGGACTGCCGGCGGGCGAGGCACGTGACCGACAATGCGCTCGATGCGGTTGCCTAGATCGACTGGTATGGTGAGCGAGCCAATTGCCCGGCGAAACGAATGTGAGCGCCGCTGTGCCGCTCCCAAGATGCCGGACTATTGGAGCTGAAGATCGTCGGTCTTGCTCTCGATCGATGTGCGGCGCGCGCCGAACCAGCGCACAAGCACGTAAAACACCGGAGTGAACAGTAATCCGAACAGCGTGACACCGAGCATGCCGAAGAACACCGCCGTGCCGAGCGCCTGACGCATCTCGGCACCAGCCCCCGTCGCCAGCACAAGCGGTAGCACACCGAGGATGAACGCGAGGGAGGTCATCAGGATCGGCCGAAGGCGCGTTTGCGCGGCCTGAACTACCGCATCCCACCGATCGGCTCCTTGTTCCTCTGCCTGCTTTGCGAACTCGACGATCAGGATCGCGTTCTTGGCGGCCAGGCCGATCAGCACCACAAACCCGATCTGGGTGAGGATGTTGTTGTCCATCCCGCGCAACAGCACCCCGCTGATCGCAGCCAGCAGACACATCGGCACGATCAAGATCACGGCAAGCGGCAACAACAGGCTCTCATATTGAGCGGCCAACAGAAGAAACACGAACACCACCGCAAGACTGAACGCGATCGCCGCGGTATTGCCGGCGGCCTTCTCCTGCAGGGCAATCTCGGTCCATTCGAAGCCGAAACCCGACGGCAGGTTGGCGGCGACGATTTTCTCCATTGCGGCAATCGCCTGGCCGGTGGAGAAGCCCGGCAGTGTTGCGCCCTGCACTTCCGCGGCCGGGAACAGGTTGTAGCGCGGCACACGGTACGGGCCGGTAATTTCGCGGAAGCGTGCAACAGATCCGAGCGGAACCATCTCGTCCGAAACGGAGCGCGTGCGTAGATTCTCGACGTCCCGCACCGAGAGTCGGAATGGGTTGTCGGCCTGCGCGGTGACCCGGTACGTCCTCCCCAGGATGTTGAATTCGTTGACGAAGGTAGAGCCCATGTAGGTCGAGAGGGTGTCGAAGAAGCGCGTGATCGGCACGCCCAGCATCTCGGCCTTGGTGCGGTCGATGTCGCCGTAGACCTGCGGCGTCGCGGTGTTGAACAGCGAGAAGACTTGAACCAGGCCTTTGGTCTGGTTGGCCGGGCCCACGATGCTGCCGACCGTCTGTTCGAGCGCACGCGGACCGCGGCCGGCGCGGTCCTGGACGTACAATTTGAACCCCCCGCCGGTGCCGATGCCGGGCACCGAGGGCGGCGGAATGACGAGGACAAAGGCTTCGCGCAGCGTCTGCATCTGGCCGCGCAGGTCGTTCAGGATGGTCGTGGTCGCGAGGCCGGCCTTCACGCGCTCCTCGAACGGCTTCAAGGGCACGAAGACAACGCCCGAATTGGGGGCGTTCGTAAAAGTCGAGCCGTCGAAGCCGGCGAACGCGACCGCGTGTGCCACTCCGGGCCGCGAAATCAACATTTCCGACGCCTTGCGCACGACGCGGTCGGTCCGCTCCAGGCTGGATCCGGGCGGCAACGTAATCGCGGCAATGAAGTAACCGCGGTCGAGCGGGGGGATGAAGCCCGACGGCGTGCGGGAAAACTCAAAGAAAGCAAGCCCGATGAAACCGGCGTAGATGACCAGCATGAGCGCCGAAACGCGCAACGCCCGTCGCGTCAGTCCGGCGTAGCCCGCCGACAGCTTCTCGAACATCCTGTTGAAGCTGGAGAAGAAAAAGTCGAACGGCAGGCTTACGGTGCGCCAAAACCCCGGCTTCACTTCATGGTCGTGCGGCCGCAGAAGCAATGCCGCCAGCGCAGGCGACAACGTCAGCGATACGATTGCGGAAATGATGGTCGCGGCGGTAATCGTGACTGCGAATTGCCGGTAGAACGCGCCGGAAATACCGGCGATGAACGCCGTCGGAATGAAGACCGCGCACAGCACGAGAGCGATCGCGACCAGCGCGCCGCTGACCTCGTCCATGGTCTTATGGGCGGCGTCGCGCGGGCTCATACCCTGGCGCAGATAGCGCTCGGCGTTCTCCACCACCACGATCGCGTCGTCGACGACGATGCCGATGGCAAGGACCAGGCCGAAAAGCGTGAGATTGTTCAGCGAAAAACCGAACGCCGCCATGACGAAGAAGGTGCCGATCAGCGACACCGGGATGGCGAGGATCGGGATGATGGCGGCACGCCAGGACTGCAGGAACAGAATAACGACGATCACGACCAGGACGGCGGCTTCCAGCAGCGTCTTGATCACCTCGTCGACCGACTGCTGAATGAACTCGGTCGTGTTGTAGGCGACCCGGTAGATCATCCCTTGCGGAAAATCCTTTGAGAGCGCGTCCATCGTGGCGATAACCGCAGCCGCGGTCGCGAGCGCGTTCGAGCCCGGACGCTGGAAGATCCCGATTGCGGTCGCGACCTGATTGTTGAGGTAGGCGTTTCGCGTGTAGTCCTGCGAGCCGAGCTCGACCCGGGCGACGTCGCGCACGCGCGTCACCCGACCCTCCGGATCGGTGGCGACGATGATGTCGCTGAATTGTTCCGGGCTCGACAGGCGGCCGAGCGTCTGCACCGCTACTTCGAACCCGCTCGGCGACGTAGCTGGAGGCTGGTTGATCGCGCCGGCGGCGACCTGCACGTTGGCGGCGCGCAAGCCGGCGACCACGTCGCTGGCGGTGAGGCCGCGCGACTGTACCTTGGCGGGGTCGAGCCAGATCCGCATCGCATAGTCGCGGGCGCCGAACACGATGGTGTCGCCGACCCCGTCGATCCGGGCGATCACGTCCCGGATATTGATGGTCGCGTAGTTGGAAATGTACTGCTGGTCCAGGCTCCCGTCGGGGGAGATCAGATGGATCACCAGCATCAGGTCGGGAGAGCTCTTGCGCACGGTCACGCCGAGACGCCGGACTTCTTCCGGCAACCGCGGCAGCGCGACCGCGACGCGATTCTGCACCAGCACCTGCGCTTGGTCGACGTTCGTCCCCGGCTTGAAGACGACGTTGATCGCGACCGCCCCGTCGCCGCTCGACTGCGATACGACGTACAGCATGTTGTCGACGCCGTTGATCTCCTGCTCGATCGGCGCCGCCACCGTCTGCGCTATGACCTCCGCGGACGCACCCGCATAGATCGCGTTCACGACCACCGTCGGCGGCGCGATCTCCGGATACTCGGTGATGGGCAGGGCGCGGAACGAGATCGCGCCCAGGAGCGTGATGATGATCGAAACGACGGCTGCAAAGATCGGCCTGTCGATGAAGAAATGCGAAAACCGCATGGCGACCAGTCCCTCAAATCGCGCGCACGAGGTGCAAGGGCCCTATTGGGGCGGGGCCTCGATGTTTCCGTCCTCGGCTTTGACCTTCTGCCCCGGGCGGGCGCGCTGCAGGCCATCGATGACGATGCGGTCCGTCGGCGCAAGGCCGGAGCGGATGACCCGCAGGCCGTCAACGATCGGGCCGAGCTCGACCCGTTTGGCGGCGACCGTTCCGTCGTCGGCGACCGCGAACACGATCTTGCTCGCCTGATCCGACGCGATCGCGCTGTCCGGCACGAGCAGACCATCGTGCTGGCCGCCGAACAGCCGAAGCCGGCCGAAATATCCCGGCGTCAGCAGGCCATCCTTGTTGTCGAAGATGGCGCGCCCGCGAATGGTGCCGGTCTTCGGATTGAGCGTGTTGTCGACGAAATTCATCCGGCCGTGGTGCCGGTAGTCGTCCTCATCCGCGAGCCGGACCGAAACCGGGTTCGGGACGTAGCGCGACGAGTGCCGCGTGCCGGCCGCATCGAGCCGCTCGTAGCGCAGGTAGTCGGCCTCGCTGGCATCGAAAACGAAATGAATGGGATCGATCGAGACGATGACGGTCAGCAGGGTCGCGCCCGTCTGTCCGCCGGACACGAGATTGCCGGCATCGATCCGCCGGTCGGAAATCCGCCCGGAAATGGGCGCGCGCACCTCCGTCCATGCGAGATTGAGCTCGGCCTGTTTCAGCACCGCTTCGAGCGAGGCCACCACCGCCGCGGCATTGCGCTGGGCCGACCGGCGCGTTTCGAACTCGCGCGCGGTCACGGTCTGGCTCTGCAGCAACGGCCTTGCCCGTTCCACGTCCAGGTTGGCGATCTCGAGCTTGGCCTGCGCGCTTTCCACATCCGCCTTGGCCTGCTCGACGGCGGCCGCGTACGGCCGCCTGTCGATGACGAACAGCAGATCGCCCTGCGTGACGATCTGTCCGTCCTGGAAATGGATGGAGTCGATGAAGCCCGAAACGCGCGGCCGGATTTCGACGGATGCCACCGCCGTGAAGCGGCCGGTGTACTCGTCCCATTCGGTGATTGCTTTCTGCAACGGACGCGCGACCGTGACGGGCGGCGGTGGAGGTGATGCGGAACCTGCCACCGGCTCGCTGCCGCAGCCGATCAAGAGGTTCGCGCTGACGAAAAGAAAGGGCAGGAAGATCGCGCGGTTCATCGCATTCGCCTCCACCCGAAATTCACTTTGGCTCGAGGGCCGTGATCGCAGGCCGACGGATAACACTACGGCTGTTCATTGTGTTGCCTCGCGGTTTTTCACCATGCGGCATCTTCGTCTATGCGCGCACGTTCGTCGACCCTGCATCGCTTCGGCGCGCGTTGGGAGGATTTCTAGCACGACCCTGCTGCGCGGGCTGCGTGAAGTGCCTATTTCGCGCAACAAGACGTCAGGTCATACCACGTGGCTGGATGTCGAACGCCCACAACTACCTGCCGGATTGCTTCGATCACCAGCTCTGGCTGATCTTGGTGGATATCATGGCCGCTGTCTTTGGCCACGTAGAAGCGTGCGTTGGGGACGAGCGTCGCCAGATTTTCGTTCGCCGCACGCAGGACCGATTCCAATGCGTCCGACGAAAACCCCTCCGCCTCCTTCGGCAGGTCGAACGGACGCGCATGGGCGAGAACTGCCAGTGGCATCGGGCCAAGTGGCGTGGTCGCGGCCGCCTGGCGCATCACGGCGTTATCTTTTCCGTACCCGATCGTCTCGAGATCGCCATAGCTCGGGATGGGCTTTACCGTGTCGCTGCCGGAGCGCACGTTGAGTCGCACCAGGGCCGCCCACCGCTCCGGCGTCAACAGCGTTTCGAGCATCTCAGAATAGGCGTCGACGAGGACGAGCCCGAGCACGTCACGGGGATAGGTGCTGGCGTAGAGCCTGACGAAAAGACCGCCCAGCGAGTGGCCTGCGAACACATATGGAGCGGAAACGCCTGCGGCGCGCAGCAGTGCGTGGAGGTCAGCAACGACGTTCAGGGCGGTCCGCGGCATGGGGACCGGGTCGCTGCGGCTCTGGCGAACATTGTCGTTGATGGCGGCCACGGTCCCTGGTCGATCATAGGCGCAAACACGGGTGAAAACGGCCACGCCTGAGAGGACCATCGTCCGCGGCGCCCCCGACTGGTGGAGGTCCTCGCTCCAGATCCTGGCGGAGCTGCGGTAGCCGGCTTCAAGCACGACCACCGGACTGCCCGTGCCCCGGCACTCCAGGTACAGGCGGCGGCCAGCCCCAATGTCGACGAAGCCCGCGAAGTCACCCTGCGCGGCCGACGCCGCTGGCGAGGCGGCGCGAGGGGTGCCGAGGGTGAAGGCGAACAGCAGGACGGCGGCGGCCAGGGCAGGAGGCGCACGACGAAGCTCCAGAGGACGCATGATTGACACCCTTCCAGCTACGCCGAATTGCAGGATATCGAAACGGCGTCGAGGAGTCAGCGGGTGTTGGAGCGACTGTGCGGCCTGTCAGTCGTCGGCATAACGCTCCGAGGTTCGGTTCGGGTCAGGAGCGCCGAATCGGTCGCGATTACAACATTTCTCCTTTACCCCCATTTTCCGGACCTCGAAGCGCGCAGACGCGATGGTGCGCTTCGCGAAGGTCAGCGTCCGAGATAGCCATTTTGAGGCCCGAGCAGTTGCAGCAACCTTGCTGTCGGAAAAGCCTTTCAGGCAGGAGACTAGCGCCTTGCGGTAAAGAACCCGGCAGAGCACCATGTCGCAAGGCTGCCGAGAGAATGCATATGAGGGCTTCCAAAGTATTCAAGCCGACGGATTTGCCGGAGAGCAATTCATCCGGGTATCCGGCGCCATTTCGTGACGGCCAGCGCAAGCGGTGGAACCGTCGTCTAGGCGATTACGGCGGGCTTAAAAACTACGGCGTGAACTTCGTACGTGTCGAGCCCGGCGGCCAATCTTCGGCCCGGCACGCCCACACACGACAGGATGAATTCGTCTACATCATCGAAGGCGAATTCGTCCTGGTCACCGATGCGGGGCGCGAAACTGTCCGGCCGGGCACTTGCATCGCCTTCCCCGCGGGTACTGGAGACGGTCACCACTTCCTGAATGTGACCGACAAAGATGCCGCGTTTCTAGTCGTGGGAGACCGCACGCCAGGCGACGAAGTCACCTATCCAGACATCGATTTGGAATTGAAGGCAGGCCCCGACGGAGTAAAGACGTTTAGGCATAAGGACGGCACGCCGTATCCGAAACGTGAGCGCGATTGAGCACTCAGCCCGCCACCGACCGCTCCGCGCACGGCGCAGCACTTCCGGATCCCAATCGCATGTCGCTCCCAGGTGGACGCTGCATCGCAAGCAACCAGGTCCGAGATGGGTCGGTCAAAAGCGACAAGTCGCAGACTGAGCATATTTCTATTCCGGTTTACCGCCACGAGCTGACGGAGGAGCGGACATTTGGGCGCATTGGCCAGAAACGGACACGGAGGCTGATGTCCCGCAATCGCAAATGCGGGCGATTGCGGCGACGCCGAACTCAACCGCGGGCAGACTAGAGCCCGAGCGTCGCCTCGGCCCAGCGCAGCACCGTTTGACTGTTGAGGAAGGCGATCACGCCGGGCTCGATCGCCGCCGTCCGGTCGTCGCCGAGCAGGGCGGTTGCCACCACCATGTCGCAGCGGTCGTTGAAGGCAATCGATATCACGGTGTTGCCCAACGCATTGCGGGCGGTGAGCGCATAGGCGCGGCTGCGACCTTTCATCCAGGCGACGGTGATCGGCCGACCGGCACCGAGCGGCGAAACCGCGCCGACGAGATCAAGATCTCCCATGCGATCGAGATCCTCGTCGTCGGCTACGCCGGTCGTGCAGTTGCAGAAACCCAGCTTGGCGCGGAAGTAAAGCCTTACCTCCGCGCCGCAGTCCGCCGCCTTGCAGCGGAACGCCTTGCCTTTTCCCCACGCATCCGGGGGGAAGGGCCAGGCCACCTCGGTCCAGGCCGGTTGCGGGGCGGTCGCAACCGCGCGCATCGGCAGGCCGAACCACGCCAACGCCGCCGCCAGTCCGCCCACCAGGAAGGCGGCGATGACGGCGATGGCCGTGACCCGTTTCATGGCCCGGTCGGCTCCGTTCCCGGGAGAGCTAGTTGCTGGCGAGATACTTCTTCGCCGCAGCGACCTCCGGCCGCTCGGTTTCGGCGTTGGCGTTCAGTGCCATAAGCTTCTGGTAGTTGTCTCGCGCCGCGGCTTTGTCGCCGAGCTTGTCGGCCGCCATCGCGGCGCCCGCATAGCCGCGGAAGCGGTTCGGCTCCTTGGCTTTGGTTGCCTCGAACGCCGCCAGCGCCTCCTTCGCCATGCCGCGGTCGAGCAGCATCTGGCCGTAGAGCTCGCGCGCCGGCGCGAGCGGGCCGGGGGTGACCGCGTGCTTCTCGGTCTTGTCCTCGGCGTCCGCGGCCGCGCTCATGGTTTTGAGGGCGTCGTCGAACTTGCCCTCGGCGTGCAGCACCCAGGCGACCGCGACCTGTCGCTGGATATCGACGATCTCGGACCAGTAGCGATCCTTGGCGTCGCGCAGCTTGTCGCGCAGCTCTTCGAGCTTGGCGATGTCGGCCTTGGCGGCGTCCGGCTTGCCGGAACGCGCTGCGCCGAGTGCGCGGGCAAAGTGCGACATCGCCATGACGTAATTGAAGGTGCTCGGCCGGACCGTCAGCTGCGAGGCGCCGTCCCAGTCGCCGCGTTCGACCGCATAACGTGCCGGCGCAGCTGCCAGCGCATAATCGGCACCCGAGACGGTCGCCTTGAATTCGAACTCCTTCATCATCTCGTCCATGACGGCGTGCGCCTGCTTGTCCTGGCCGAGCTGAAGGTGGGCGTAGACCATGTAATCCTGCGCGTGCAGGTAATTACCGACCGATTTCTCCGACTTCGCGGCCTTCACCGAGGCGGTGTTGGAATCGATCGACTCCTTCCAGTACCCGACGCGGGTATAGATATGCGACGGCATGTGCTGGGCGTGCGGCGCGGCCGGCGCGACCTGCGCGTAGCGGTTTGCAGCGTCGAGCCCCTTCGCCGCGGTCGCCGGATAGTCGTAGAGGTGGATCAGGTAGTGGGTGACGCCGGGATGACGTGGCAGGCGCTTGGAGAGCGGCTCCAGGATCGCGGCGCCCTTGCTCTGCTGGGCGTAAGTCTTGTCGTTCAGGTCGGCTGAGGTGTTGAGCGTAATCGCGTACGCGATCTGCGCCTCGTCATCGTCCGGGTACTTCGCCGCCATCGTTTCCTGCGCGTCGCGGAAGGCGCGGATGCGCTGGGTGTGGCTGAGCTTGTCGTGGTCGGCGTACATCAGCATGAGCGCGTCGATGTAGTCCCGCTCGCGCTCCGTCGGGGCGTTCATGGCCTTGGCCTTCTGGATGGCTGCAAGGCCGGGCGCGAGGCTGCCGCGCGGGATTGCGTTGTGCGGGTTGTCGAGCAGGGTCATCGCAATGCCCCAGTACGCCATGGCGCAGTCCGGATCGGCCTTCAGCGCCTCCTCGAACACCTCCTTCGCGTTGAGATACCAGTACGAGTGCTGGTAGCGCATCGCCCGATCGAAGCGGCGCTGCGCGATCTCGTTGCACGAGGTCTTGAAGTGCACGGTGCCCAGCTGCTGGTCGACATCGCCTTGCGCGACGAGCGGCTGTGACGATGACAACGCGAGGGCCGCGACGCTGACGGTGGCGGCGAGCAAAGATTTCCGCATGGCCTCCTCCCGGTGCATTGAATGGGCGTGTTGCGCGATCATACCGCTTTCGCGCTTTCGTCGGAAGCACGAGCCTCCATAGATTCTCGCAATGGCGGAATACAAGCCTGTCGTGCTCGAATCTCGTCCTCCTGGGCTAGCCACCATTCACTTGGGCACCCCACGAGGTCGCAGTCGGCAGCTCGCCAATGGCCGCTTGGGGGTCAAAATCGACAAGTCTCAGGCTGCGCGAAGCGATAGAGCCGCACCATGCAGTTCCAGCCCGGCATGATCGGCAGACAGTTCGGAATCTTGCCGTCGCAACCGCCGAACTGGACGACGACCGAGCCGTCGCCGCCCGGCGGTAGGCATTCGCCCGCGATTAGCTCTCGTCTGTGTTGTTGGGACCGCTCTTCACCGCGGACAGGCCAAGTTCCACCAGTTTCTTTTGAATCTCTTGACGGCTCCGCGCCATGATGATGGTGAGATCATCAATCGTCAGGGCCTTAGCGAAACCCCGCAGATCTTCGATATCCATGATCGACCAGTCCTGACCCCTTTTGTAGCTGGAGTCGCGACTCATTGTCGTAGCCGGACTGCAAGGAACAGCAGCGTCCAGAAATCCTGCCACTGTTTGCTCATGGGAACGCGCCTCAGGGGCCGTCTGGGGTCGCTAGCTGCCGGCCCTTGGCGTCGGAAGCACGTTGCAGCCAATGCCGTGCTAAGCTGAGCAAGGCCTTTCGATCACCTTCCGAAGGCGCTGTTTCGGCGTTCTCGACGCACATTTGCGCGTACCGACGATACTCTCCGACTTCTGACATACGCGCTCACCTGGCCCGGTTCGGCGCCCCTCAGCTTAGCGCCGCCGAACCCGGAAAGCTAAACCCGGGAGCCTGGGAGGGGTCTGTTCAAAATTGCTCAGTCGATGGTTATTTGTGGTCAAAATTGCTCGGTTCGGAGCCTTTATTTCTAGAGTTTGTCAGAGGGGAACTGCTCGAAGGGATTTCGAGTCTGCAAAGCTTACCAGTTGGCGAGACGTGCGGCGTTGATCTGGATCAGATCGGGCCCATGACTCCCCGAAGCCTTCACGTACAGGTCGGGCGACGCTCGAACTGTCAGCGGTGCGCTCGATGTCGACCCCGCCGTTGCCCACAAACAGCCTCGGCGTCAGCGTGAGACCGCCACTGCCATTAAAAGAACCGCCGCCGCAAGGATCGAGCCACGCGGAGGCGGCGAGTTGGCGCATGGTCCCGAGATTGAGTTGCCGTCGCCGCCCTACATGGCGTTGATCGGGAACCGCTCACGATACCAAGCCAGGAATTGCGCGTTATCGAACACCACCCTTACGGAACCGGCCTCGGCGAGGCGACTCGACGCCGTTCCGACGTGCGAGGCGACCGTCTGGCCGACCTGGCGAAGCGTCTGGCTGGCCTCGCTGCCGGCCTGGGAGGCGAACCGCGCCAGCGTCTCTTTCGGGCTCGCGACATCGTCGCGCAGCCTGCTCATGTCTTCGGCGAGGCTGTCGCGCGCCACCGAAGCTGATTCGGCGCCCGCGCGGCCGCGGTCGAGCGCCTCGCCGACCTCGCTTCTCGTCTGCTCGGCCTGCTGGCGCAGGCCCGACGGGGACGGCGCGCTTGTCGATTGTCCGAAGCCGGAGCCCGCGGGATTGGGGAAGTTCAGGGCCATTGGCCCAACGTCGCGGTTCAGAGCAAGGGCAACAGCGGTCGACATGATAGCGTTACGCGCCGTGCTCGGATGCTTGGTGAAGTTCGTAGCCGCCTTCCAGTTCCGAGGGCTGCACAAGGATCATTTGGCTGGAGCCGCTTTTCGTGGCGATCGATGGAAGATGGATCCAAGTCGCGGTGCGGTGATAGGCGAGAAAGGACAGCCCATCGATCAATTCCTCATCGGTGTCCACCTTGTAGGTTCCGGCCGGCACTACAGCATCGATGGCCCGCAAAAGAAACGGCTGCGCGAATGTAACGAGCTTCCGGCAGGTGCGCGTGGTCATCAATTCTCCGCTCAGCCTGAGATGCTCGGCGCTCGAGGGGCGCAAGGCATTTTCGCCTAGAAGCCCATGCCGCCGCCGGGCGGCATCCCGGATACGGCCGCCGCCTGCTTGCTCGGCAGTTCGGCAACCATCGCCTCGGTGGTGATGAGCAGACCGGCGACCGATGCCGCGCCTTGCAGCGCCGCACGCACCACCTTGGTCGGGTCGATGATACCCTTCTGCATCAGGTTGCCGTACCCGCCGGACTGTGCATCGAAGCCGAACGCGTAGGCCTCCTTCTCCAGGATCTTGCCGACCACGATCGAGCCGTCCTCGCCGGCGTTGGCGGCGATCTGGCGCGTCGGCCAGGACAGCGCCTTGCGCACGATCTCGACGCCGGTCTTCTGGTCGTCGTTCTGCGTGCGAACCCGCTTGAGCAGCTCGCCGGCACGCAGCAGGGCGACGCCGCCGCCCGGCAGGATGCCTTCCTCGACCGCCGCGCGGGTCGCGTGCATCGCGTCCTCGACGCGATCCTTGCGCTCCTTCACCTCGACCTCGGTCGCGCCGCCGACGCGAATGATCGCAACGCCGCCGGCGAGCTTGGCCAACCGCTCCTGCAGCTTCTCGCGGTCGTAGTCGGAGGTGGTATCTTCGATCTGCGCCTTGATCTGGTTGATCCGCGCTTCGATCGCGGACTTCTTGCCGGCGCCGCCGACGATCGTCGTATGCTCCTTCTCGACCGTCACCTTCTTGGCGCGTCCGAGCATGGCGAGCGTCACGTTCTCGAGCTTGATGCCGAGGTCCTCGGAGATGACCTGGCCGCCGGCCAGGATCGCGATGTCCTCCAGCATGGCCTTGCGGCGGTCGCCGAAGCCGGGCGCCTTAACGGCCGCCACCTTCAGGCCGCCGCGCAGCTTGTTGACGACCAGCGTGGCGAGCGCCTCGCCCTCGATCTCCTCGGCAATAATGACCAGCGGGCGCGAGCTTTGCACCACGGCCTCCAGCAGGGGAAGCAGCTCCTGCAGCCCGGACAGCTTCTTCTCGTGGATCAGGATGTAGGGATCCTCCATCTCGACCCGCATCTTCTCCACATTGGTGACGAAGTACGGGGAAATGTAGCCGCGGTCGAACTGCATGCCTTCGACCACTTCCAACTCGGTCTCCATCGACTTCGCCTCTTCGACCGTGATCACGCCCTCGTTGCCGACCTTCTTCATCGCCTCGGCGAGGAAGCGGCCGATCTCGGCGTCGCCGTTGGCCGAAATGGTGCCGACCTGGGCGATCTCCTCGTTCGAGGTGACCTCCTTCGAGTTCTTCTGCAGGTCCCTGACCACCGCCTCGACCGCGAGGTCGACGCCGCGCTTGAGGTCCATCGGGTTCATGCCGGCGGCGACCGCCTTGGCGCCCTCCTTGACGATCGCGTGCGCGAGCACGGTCGCGGTGGTGGTGCCGTCGCCCGCGGTATCGGAGGTCTTGGACGCGACCTCGCGCACCATCTGCGCGCCCATGTTCTCGAACTTGTCCTCGAGCTCGATCTCCTTCGCCACGGTCACGCCGTCCTTGGTGATGCGCGGCGCGCCATAGGCCTTGTCGAGCACGACATTGCGGCCCTTCGGACCGAGCGTCACGCGCACCGCATGGGCGAGCGTGTCGATACCTCGCAGCATCCGGTCGCGCGCGTCGACCGAGAACTTCACTTCCTTGGCAGACATGTCGATAACTCCTCAAAGTAATGTTTGGTTTGTTCAATCACGCGGCGGCCTCGGTCGGCGGAAAACCCTCCTCACGCAGCCTTTTTGCGGACTTCGGCCTCGATCAGCACGCCCATGATGTCGCTTTCCTTCATGATCAGGTACTCGACGCCGTCGATCTCGACCTCGGCGCCTGACCATTTGCCGAACAGCACCCTGTCCCCGGCCTTGACGTCGATCGGGAGGCGCTTGCCGTTCTCGTCGCGCCCGCCCGGGCCGACGGCGACGACCTCGCCTTGCTGCGGCTTTTCCTTGGCGGTATCGGGAATGATGATGCCTGCGGCGGTTCTTGCCTCGGCTTCGATACGCTCGACGACGACGCGGTCGTGCAGCGGACGGAATTTCATCGGTATCTCCAGTGTGACTGTCAGTTCAAGTATTCGCGCTCGCGAGGAGCACGATGTCGAGCAATGCCATCTTTCGATCGGAAGCGCCGGTCGATCTGAAGCGCGGGTCAAAACGCAGCCGCGCTCGCTGACTGTCTAGAGATGAAGACCCGTCATCAAAAGCATCGCGACGAAGACGAATGCCGCCGCCGCAAGGCAAACATAGGCTGCTTTCGTTATGACGTCAGACAGAACATAGCCTGTGGCCATGATTCACCTCCCACGAAGGTCGACTGTTATTTTCTGATTTGTATCTTGCCATATGGGGTTGCGGGATCGAGTTTGCGATGGCCTGAGCGAAACATTCTTTTCCGAACGATTTGCGCGCTCCTTGCTCGGGGGCGGCGCGCACCGTGTGCTCAACGGGCAAGTTCTCCGAGATCGAGCACCTCCCCGCTTTCCTTGATGTCGGCCAGCAGAACATCCACGAATGGGTGCTGCCGGTTAAATGCGGGGCCGCGCCGATACTTGGCCGTGACGATTCGCTCGATCGCCGCAAGGTTGCGCTTGCCCAGCGCATTGTATTGTGCCCGAAAGAGGCTCTTCCGTACTCCATAGGGCTGAATGGGATCGACCCAATCGTCCATCACACGCCTGCTGATGAATCCCTCCACCTGCTGAGGCCCGTCCCAGCCACGGAGCACCAATCCATCGCTGTTGTGCGGCCCCTCATCGACAGCGAATTGAGTGAATTTCATGGTCTTCTTCCTTGATATGGCTTATGGCGAACGACACGCTGTGGCGCGCATTGCTTCGCTTCCCGTTCTGGCTTCAATGCTGGTTCGTCGCGCCTTGATGATAGGCATCGATATCCGTGCGCTCCTGCGCGATATGCGCCTCGCAGGCGGCGTAACTTGAAAATGGGCCGCTGCAAACCGCATCGGCGGCGCTTATTGCGTACCAGCCGTCGGCGATGCCGCGCCTATCGGACTCGGCTCCTTGCACGTGACGTGCCGTAAGGTCCTTCATGGATGCTCCTTACCTGTGCGAACGGCAGCGCGCAAAGCGCCGACCCCTGGCAGCGGCCCCGTATAGCTCTCCGACTGCCCGCACTCGGGACACTCGAAGACGCGCCGTTCATAACTTCGCCACGCCGACGCCGGCTCGATACGGACCAGCTTCATCGCGCTGCCGCATCGCGAGCATTTGGCTGGACCATGGTGCATCGATGATTCCCTAACGCGACCGGTCCGGCGGCGTCTGAGCTAAATTGCTCACTAACTGCGCTTCATGCTGCAGCTTTGACTTTGTGGCGCAATGGCGTGCGCGGAGCGACGCCATGCCTCTTGGCGAAATGCCGTCGTCCAGGAGCGTCGATTGGTACCCGCCTTGCCCGGCGAGGGTTTGGCGGCCCCACCCTCGTCTTCCCACCGTGCAAGAGCCGCGGCCTGGTCGTCCGCACGGATTCGATCGTTTTGTGTTGGGGTCATCCTCAGAATGTGGGATGTGAGGCCACCGCTTTCCAGCATGTCGTCCGGGACCGGTGCGGTGAGCAATTTTATACAGACGCCGCTCGGTCAACGGACTTAAGCTTGAAACGCTCGGTGCCTACGCACTCGCCCTCGTATGCGTGAGCCCGGGTCCCGGACGCCGGCCCGACTCAATATGGTCGGCGTCCCCCTTTTTCCTGCCTGTGGGGCACCATGAGCGACAACGCGCAAACCGCCCTGGTCCTGACCTTGCTGGCCCTCATTGCTTTCGGTGGAGTCCTGTCTTTGGGCTTCTGAACCCATCGCCAAGGGGCGGCGAGGCGGCGTCTCTGGCGACCGCCCAGCGCGGTCGACGAGCGCGCACGACACCTCGATGGAAGATTTCCGACAGTGCAGAAGGCGAAGGTGCTCCAGGCGCTAACGCGATGGCCGAGCATTCCGCGGGCGGATCGTCCGATCAACGGTCACTGTTGATACCGGACTTTTCCGGATTGAGCTGTTCATTTAGGCTCCTGCCCGCCGCCTCCGCAACGCCCACAACTTTGTCCGCCAGCCCACGGACCGCATCGCCGGCAGTGCGCGTGAGCCCCTGGTCTTCCGCTTCCTGCAAAGCTCGCTCGGCAGCGGATTTCACCTGCTGGGCCTTGTCCGTTGCGAAATCGTGAGCCCTTTCTTTCAAAGTCTCGCTTGCATCGCCCATCAAGTGGGTTTCCATCTCGCTGGTCGGCAAAGACGCCGCGATTCCGGCGCCGATCGCCAGCCCGACCACGCCCAGCACCAATGGCTGGCGCTGGAACAGCTCCTCCAGGCTCTGCTGCGCCGAGCGGCCCCAGTCGGCTCCTGCATGCTGCGCGGCTTGTGATGCTTTGGTCGCCCAGCCGGGAACCGCTTCCACGGCATCAGCAACCACAGATCCGGCATTGACGTTCGCAGAGGAGACCGTGTCCGCCTGGAGCGAACTCGTTGCAGCGACAGCGCCGCCGACAGATGCAGCCGCCGACCGAGTCATGTCAGCCGCGCGTGTTCCCAGGTCGGACAGCGCCTCGGCAGCGTGACCGGCGGCGCGTGTGACCGAGGAACCGCCACGATACGCCGCCTCGTATGCGGCCTCGCCGGCTCGGCCGATCGCGCGCGAAACCGGCCCCGGTCCTTCGCGGTGCGCCCCAAAAAGCGACACTCTGTTGCCGCCCATGAACATCCAAAGGCAACCCATTCCGATCAACGCCGCCGGAACCGGGTTTTCCCGCACGGCATCCTCGAGCTGGCGCACGAAGGCGCGCGCTCCGGCCCGAGCAGATTGGTGGCCGGGGTCGTCCGGCTGCCGCGCCATTCCTGCCCGATGCTCCATGTTGGTCATTTTGTCTGCTCCCGAACAACAGCGGCATCGCGCTGCAATTGCTTTATGGTTCGTTCCGGCGTGAGGTTGCGGGGTTTGAGGCGATTCATTCCGGTCCACCCGAGCACCGCGCTCATGAGCGCGCCCGCCACGCCCGCGATCAGGTAGGCGATCGGGTCGGGAATCCCGAGCGTTATCAGCCAGACCGCCAGAGCCAGCAGCAGGAGCACCGACGCCGCGATCATCGCCAGCGCACCCCCTACAAGGAACGCAATTCCCATCGCGGCCTCGTTTGCCTTATTGGCGACCTCAGCGCGCGCCAGTGCAAACTCGGTTCGCATGAGCTTGGTAAGTTGATGCAGCGCGTCGGAGAACAGCTCCGCGATCGACCGACTTTCCGAGATCATGGCCATAGTGGCGCTCCTCCACTGGTCAGAAGCGCGTGGACTTCGCTGGTGCGGGGTCGGGTGCTAGCGGCGGCGCGCTGCTCGATGAGCCGAACCGACCAGCCTCTTGGGCCGCGCCCGGTCCCGCACTACCGGAAGCGCCGGCGTAACCCGCGGCTGCCGCGGACGGGCCGAAATCTGACAAGCGAGTGGCGCCGGTGCTGCCGTAGGCTCCCGTCCCGGGAGGGCTGCGCAGGTCCGCCTTCGCGCTGGTGCCCACGACCACCGGCCGCGGTCCGGTGGAACTCTTGAGGAAGCGCACGGCTGCGAAACCAGCCAGCACGGTCGCACCCAGGAAAGCTGTCGGCTGCCTGCGAGCAAAATCCTGAACGCCTCCTACCAATTCGGTGAGGTCACGCCGCCGCAAGGCCTCCGATACGCTTTCGACCTGCTGTGCGGCTTGCCGAATGTAGTGAGCCGCCTGCGGGATCTCGTGATCGAACTCGTTGGCCGCGCGCCGGATGGCGCCCGCGACGCCGCCGACGAAATCGGCGCCAGCCGTCTTTTGCTCTTCCAGAGCACCGCGGACCTTGTCGCCGGCCTCCGACGCAAGGTCTTTGGCCGCATCGACTGCGCCCGAAACCTGGTCCTTGATCTGACCTGTCGCCTGATCAAGCGCGGTCGAGGTCTGCTCCTTGAGATCGCGCACCAACGAGCTGGCCTGCTGCCCAACGGAACCTTTGTTCGGAGTCTGGCCCTGCGCTCCACCGAAACCGCTTCGGTGATCGGACATGTCGCTCATTTCGTCCTCCAGAGTCCCTTGCGGGATGTTTGTTAGCTCTTGCTCGCATCCGGGCCCGTCGCACCGGTCCACGCGGGCTGTTCGTACCGCGACGTTTCGCTGCCCCCGCCGGGGTTGGTCGCGCGCTCGTACACGGTGCCGACCTTTTCGCGGACGTGGTGTAGGGTGTCCCGCACGCCTTCGGTGCTCAGCCCTTGCTCATCGGCAGCCTGCTTTGCCGCCTGGTAGACATTTCCAGCGGCGGCCTTGGCCGTTTCGTAACCTTCGGCGGCAAGGTCACGCGCACGGCCCTTGATTTCGTCACTGGTCTCACCCATCAGCCGGTCCTCGGCCCGGCTGCCCGGGATGGCGGCTGCGATCAGCGCACCAATGAAAAGACCGATCCCGCCGACGACCAGCGGGTTCCGGTCGATCGCGTCCAGGAGACTGCTCTGCGCGCCCTGGGCGACCTGCGCGGCTTGACCGCGGGCCGCCGATAGCGCTGCGAAGGTTTCGTCGCCGGCGTTGCGCATTGCGCGCTGGGCGCCGTCAGTTGCCTCGGCGATGCCGGAGCGCGCGCTCTCGACCCCGGACGAAACGGCCGCCTGTAGACGTTCTGCTGTCCCTCCGACTTGCTCCGCCGTCGCGCTCGCAGCCTGCTGAACGGCGTCGGACGCTTGGCGAGCCTTGTCCTTCACGACCTCGGTTGCGTCGCTGACCGCGTCGCGGACCTGATCGAGGGCGTCCGGTTCTCGGATCCCTTGTCCATTCCCGTAGCGGCGGCGCTCGCTCGGCCGGGCGAGCGCTAGTCCGGCTCCGATCAGCAGAATTGGCGCCGGAATGCTGCGAACGATGCGCCACACCGGATAGGCAAGCCCTGCCGCTATGGCGACGGCCTGCAACGGGTTTTCGCGCGCCCTGCGCTCCATTTTGTGGAGGAACTCGTCGCCGGTGTGGCGCACGTAATCCTTGGCCTCTTGCTTGAGCGCCGCCGGCGAAACGCGTGTGCGTAGCTCTTCCACAGTTTGGGCCAATCGCGCCCGGGTTTGTTCCGATTCCCGCTCGAGCCGCGACAGCGACGGCTCTCGCCGATTGAGATCCAGCATCGACGGCTCCCGATCCAGCTTTTCTGTGGTTGCGTTTCGCGTTCGAACGCACTCGATAACGTGCGCTGGTGTCACTCGGTTCCGCAAATACTCGCGTCATCGCAAGCGCGCGACTGACGCGAAGCCGAAACCGCGCGGCATTGATCTCATGACGGGTGTTCGCTCGACGGCCGCCGCGTAAATTGCGTCGGGCCGGGAAGAATCGCGCAACTTCTCGCTACAGCGGAACCGAGCGCGCGGCCCCGGGGTTCACTCGGCACACAGTTCGTTCTCAGGAGTATCCGCATGGCTAAGCAGCCGAAGACCCTGCAAGACCTTTTCCACGACACTTTGAAGGACATCTACTTCGCCGAGAAGAAGATCCTCAGCGCCCTGCCGAAGATGGCCAAGGCCGCGCAGTCGCCCGAGCTCAGCGCCGCGTTCGAGAAGCACGAAGGCGAGACCGAGGAACAGGTCGAGCGGCTCGAACAGGTCTTCGACCTGCTGGGCGAACCGGCACGCGGCAAGACCTGTCCGGCGATCATTGGGATCATCGAGGAGGGGCAGGAGATCATCAAGGAGTACAAGGGCACTCCTGCGCTCGATGCCGGCCTGCTTTCGGCCGCTCAAGCGGTCGAGCACTACGAGATCTCCCGCTACGGCACGCTGAAGACCTGGGCCGGCGAATTGGGGCTCGAGGAGGCGGTTCAGCTTCTGGAAGAGACCCTGGCTGAGGAGAAGGCGACCGACGAAGCGCTGACGGAATTGGCCGAGACGGCGGTCAATCAGCGCGCGGAAGCCGCTTGATATCCCGGTCGACGGGCATTTGCCCGCCGCGCGCCGACCGCGTGTTGTCGGGGACGGTCATTGGCCCGATCGGGTTCGGTCGGGGACGGCCTTGACGGCAGCCTGGGCGCGTTCCGGCGCGTGTTCGACGCCTGCGCGCAGCACTTGCCGCGCCGCCTCATCCTTGGCCTTGGGATCCGCCGGAATGGGCTTCGTTTCCTCATTCGCGCGTTCCGGATGATCCTTCGGGCGGTTGCCGTCGTTGCGCGCCGTGGCGGCAAAGGTGGCGAGCGCTTCCGGATTCTGGTCGGCGTGCGTTGGCTTGGAGCTCTGCTTCGACATCTATCTCTCCATGATTGCTCGGGAAGAGAACGCCCGGCCGAAAGAAACGTTCGCGCGCCGGCGCTCGAGGGCTGCGGGTTGCGATCGATCCGCCGACCGCTGGGGCGCGCGATTCGCGCACCACTTCCTCAGATAGGACCTGGCGTTCCGGTCGGGCCGTGGGGGCGAGGCTGTAAAAGAGCCCTCCGGTAATCCTATGGGCAAACACCCTCCTTGTCCCGGCGCGCGCTCGCAACTCGCAGAACAAGATAGCGGGCGGGAGCCTGAACAAGATAGCGGGTGGGAGCGTTGAACTCGGGGGATGTAGCCCCTGTTTTTCGAAAGGCTCTGCAAATGGATAAAGATCGAATCAAGGGCGCTGCCCAACAGGCCAAGGGCACCGCCAAGGAATTAGCCGGAAAAGTTGCCGGCGACGCTAAGCTGGAAGCCGAAGGTAAGTCCGACAAAGCTGCCGGCAAGATTCAGAACGCCATTGGCGGGCTGAAGGATACGCTTCGCGGCAAATAGAGTGAGCTCACGAGTGAAGACCCCGACGATGTCGGGGTCTTCCTGCCGCAGCGGCGGCCGATCGCCGCTCCGCGTTCGACGGAATCTGCGGCTTCTTCGCTTCAGCCAAGTGAGGTTTCATGCCCTCAGTGCCGGCCAGACCCTGGACCGGGATACCCAGCACAGGACCGGGGTCGGCTCTCAGCACGGTGCTGATCACGGTCGCGGTGGTGGCGACGCTTTATTTCGGCCGCGAGGTATTGGTGCCAATGGCGCTCGCGGTGCTGCTGAGCTTCGTGCTCGCGCCGCCGGTCCGATTGATGGAGAGCTGGCGCATCCCTCGAAGTTTGGCCGTTGTCGTTGTCGTGCTGATTGCTTTCGCCGCC
>Ga0209382_10003621_pt1 | contig 21292 bp, 14 predicted proteins | sample SoiMetdeltSBSDD5_FD_187599 | JGI IMG/M metagenome (GOLD analysis project Ga0209382, IMG submission 187599) | Bulk soil microbial communities from a Populus tree surrounding site in Tennessee, USA - Soil MetaG P. deltoides SBSDD5 (SPAdes) (version 2) | ecosystem: Environmental > Terrestrial >... | reverse complement strand
TATCATCTGCCCCTCCAGTTCTAGACTCAGGCGGTGAACCGTTATTTGATGAAACCACTTATGAATAAGGATTATGCTACTAGACATATATGATTTATTATTTTACCTTTAAAAGAAGAAAATTGTAATTAAGCATTAAGTATAAGATAATAAAAATATTTTCTTATTCAAAGCCATTTAGCTAATTTACTGGGTATAGACGGTGCCGCTTATTACTACGGTAAGATCTTCACATTTGATGAAGCAAATGAATACTTTCACTCACTACTACAAAGTATCCCCTGGAAGAACGATGAAGTAATAGTATTTGGTAAACATATAGTTACCAAAAGGAAAACTGCCTGGTATGGTGATTGTGATTATGTCTATATTTATTCAAATACGGAAAAGAAAGCATTACCATGGACTAGAGAACTTAGAAAACTTAAACAAGTTACAGAGAATCTAATGAATACAAAATTTAATTCCTGTTTATTGAACTTGTACCATGATGGCAATGAAGGTGTGAGATGACTAGTGATGAGAATGGTGTCAAAGAATTGGGAAGTGAGTACTTTATTGTGCCCTGAGTCTTTGCAATATGTGTTGCAGCATTTTGTTGCGGTACCTGTGACACCATATAGAAATTGAGAGAATCAACTTTATCAAGAAGATACAATATGCTATAACTGACCCCACTTCCCAGTAACGTTCAAATCCCACTCCCTAAATAAGATATAAAATCAGTAATCGAATATATTTGAATCCACTTTCAGTATCGATATCAAAACGAATATCTTGCGGGCCAGTTGAATGATGCCAAATTCTAAACGGGTTCCAACTGAATAATCAGTCATATCCCGACGGACTCATAAAATTTAGATACTCGAATTAGTAAATTAATTCAACATATTATTGGCAAAATATATCGAAATTCTATCCTTGCTCATAGACAGAGTCATGTAGATTATTTGTTTTACAGTGAAACGAGGGCTAAAATACTAGCTGGTCACAAACTTCGATTGATACAATCATATTTGTTTATTTACTCGTATCGATTAAGACAATTGTGCGATCAGTCAATACGAATGGTCCTCTCTCAGTTCAAGCCGTAGCCGGACCATATGTTGTGTTACTTGGAATCAATATGAAGGAAACGGAGAAAAATGGAGTACTTGGATTTGGGATTCAGAGAAGAGATCTTGATAGTAACGAAGGCCCAGCTTGGTTATTAGGCTTTAAATCTTTTAGACAGGCTTCTGTCCCGCCTGGTAAACGCGTACCAACTAATCAACACCCGATACAAGGATTCCTTTGGGGAGATTATGCTGCTCTTAAAGATCATCGATATTCCTATCGAATAGTAGCCATGAGAGGTCAACCGGGTAACCTTCACGAATCCGATGAAGTCTCAATCTCGGTACAAATGGAAAGGGAAAAAAAAGAAGGACATGAAGTATATTTTAATCGTGGTGTTGCAGGTTCACAAGCTTATGTTCGAAGGTTTGGTGATAAAAAACCTGATGAGATTGGCAGCAAAGCCTTTGATTGGCTCTCACGAGGACTCGTAGAGGCCTTGATATCTTTTATTAGACAAGCAGATGGACCAGATTGGAGTATTCATGCCGCAGTTTATGAATTTCAATATCCTTCTGTTCTCAATGAGTTCAAATCTGCTATCGACAGAGGCGTTGACGTAAAGATTGTGTTTGACTGTAAAAATGAAAATAAATTCAACAATGAAGGACAACCAAGAGGTCCGTGGAAAGGAAATCTAGAAGCATTACGAGATTCTCAAATACCAGACTCGTGTCTAAAACCTCGTAGAACTAATCCATCTTATTTATCTCATAATAAGTTTATAGTTTTACTACAAAATGACATACCAAAACAAGTCTGGACAGGTTCAACTAATATAACACTAGGAGGAATTTTTGGACATTCAAACGTTGGACACATTGTGCGCAATGAATCAGTGGCAAATGCATACGAAATGTATTGGAGGCAACTCAATACAGACCCGAAGGCAACAGATCTAAGACCATGGAATAACGAAAACTCCCCCGTGCCTCATGGAGCGCCTTTGGCCAATAGTGTTCAGGTAATATTTAGCCCTAGAATCAGCCTTGAGGCTCTACAATGGTACGTTTCTCGCATGGATGCTGCTAACACTGCTACGTTTCTTACAGCAGCCTTTGGTGTTCACGATCTTTTCGAGAATGTGTTTTCAACGAAAAAAAATAATCTTCGTTATTTAATGCTTGAAACTGAAGATGAAGATATGGAAAAACTCAGGAGTTGGAAGTTCAATCGAATATCAATTGGAAATGTACTTGGAGAAAATATATTCGAGCAGTGGCTTGCTGAAACCCTTACTGGTTTTAATAGACATGTCAAGTACATTCATACAAAATATATGTTGATTGATCCTCTCAGTGAAGATCCAATAGTTATAACAGGTTCTGCTAACTTTAGTGATGCCTCGACTAAGCTAAACGATGAAAATATGTTAGTCATCCGTGGTGATACCAGTGTAGCAGACATTTATTTAACTGAATTTATGAGATTGTTCACTCATTTTTATTTTAGAACGATCGTCAAAGGCATTGGACCTGCAGCATTGGATCCAGAAGCTGGACACCTGAAGGACGACGATAGTTGGCTTTTACCCTATTATCAGGTTGATAATCCAAAGTGCAAGGAACGGCTATATTTTGCAGGGGAACAGCCATTTTAATTTTAACTATAATTTTAGTTCAGTCCACCGAGCATGCAATTCTAGTTATATCAATTTCACCGAACTGGACCAACTACTTTTCTTCAACGATGGATCGTAGTTCATATTACTCGAAATATTAAGTAAGTCCCCGAAGATAAAAAGTAAATTTTTTTCTAGGATGCGTTTAAATTTTTATAATTGTATCAATAAACACAATTGTGAGTGGACCCGGTAAAGAAGATAAGCCAGGAAAAGACTATTGGAGGACTGGCGATCCAAACCTACGTGCTAAGGTCATAAGTTCCGTAGGAGTTGCCATAATCGTACTCACTTTTGCAGTAGGTACCGCAAGTTTCCAGTATTATAACATTCCAGAACAAGATTTTGGAACAGATGACAGATCACTACAGTCGCGATCACCTGAACCAACGCCAGAACCAGATTTCGGAACAGATGGTAGATCAGAACCGCCGCCATCAGGATCTGAACCAATGGCGCCAGATAATGCACCATCAATATCCGATAATATTATCATATCTGAACTAGCGTTACTAGCAATACCAATTCTATTCATTGTCGGTATCATTCTTGTTATTATTGGAATAGTTTTATATTTACGTAAACGGAAAAGAGCAATTCCTTAATTTTACCAATTTATGTAACTATCAAGTTTCCATTTAATCTCAACTATAATTAAATATAATAATGGAAATAAATGTTATAATCAATCCCAAAATTAATAATACCCAACTGTATTCGAGATATCTTGCTTTAGTGTTGTTCTGTTTTTCCGAATCCCTTACTGACTTTGCCATTTCGCCGGCGTTTCTTTTCAACACTTCTTCGTAGGATAATTCTGTATACCGCTCAATTAGTGTTGTAACATTTGGAACTGCAATCCACCTCCTTACTCTAAGTGCAAAGAGAGACAAACCAATAGATACTAGTAACAATGCGACTCCAAAAAAGTAAAGACTAGATGTAATATCAGTTAAATTAAAACGCAAATCGTTTATTTCACCACCAAGCAGAAGACTACCGCGACCTAATAACAATCCTGCTAGAATTGAAACGAACCCAACGATACTACCAGCCTTACTGTCCAAATTATTCGTACGTTTTAGTTCGGTCTCAATCCGTCCTTTTATTAGGTCGAAGATAAGTTCATCTCTATCTCCATCATTACCGTTTTTACTCGCATCCACCACTGACTTGCACCCTCCAAAAACAGGAATAATGAAGTTGCTAAAAAAGCCTTCATAGAGAAGGTATAAAATATCTACAATCTTACCAAGTTCTACATCATCCATGAACACGTTTCATATGAATTCTCAAACATTCGCAGTTGGAATGATCCAAACTTATCACAATCTTCCAAAAGAGACTTTATCAAGAAAATAATGGGGTAAATGTGTCAGGTTTCAAGGAATGCCTACAAAGATAGCAGGATATGATATGGATATAATATGGATGGAATACCAAAATACATCTAGGACATCCTTTTTAATGCATACAACAAACCTACTCTCGTTTCATGCTGTTCGTTCTCCTCGACATGTAAGAAACTTGAGCCGAATTCCTTGGGTAATCGAATTCCACGAAAACGCAGACGATCTAAAAGGGATACATTAGTTTCAAAGATGTCACTATTTGAAATTTTAATTGGAAAATATCGCCGCAAGTCATCTATAAAGGGTTGTAAAGTATCCTTAGAGGACCACTCGCTCATCCATACACCTACAGCGAACTCAGGAGTTACCATTCTAATTTCATCATGAAAGGGAGTCGGATCATCCAACCGCAAAACACTCCCTTCAGTAAGAACGTCTGATCTACCTGTTAACATATTTGCGAATGAATATCTCATATCAATTTCTCCATCTTCATAATTAAAATAAAATATCTGAGATCTTGGTGAAAGGGATGAATCAGAAACTAGCATCCCTTCCCAAGTTCCAACAAGTTCCTTTTCGCTTGGTTTATGGCTCAACTGATCACTATGAAACAATGTAAGTAAGTCTTCCTCAGTAAGGAAATTTACATCATAGACTCTTGACATGCTAAAACTAAATAGCTCCCTTCCCTTAGCAAAAGGGCCCAAAAATGCTTTTCCAATAATAGTATTCTCGTCGACAATCTTCAACAAATCATACGCAGTCGAATACGGAAATTCTGTATATTCTAAATGTATTACTTTACCATATCCAGGAACATATTTTTGAGTTGCAATGTTTTTTGCATTTACGACTTGAGTCTCAAATGGATGGGTTGTCCCTTCCATTCTGCCATTGTCGACCTGTCTAAATCTTTTATAAAATCCACCAAAATACCGTAGGGCATTTGTCATTAGATCATTGTCTCTCCCGTAGAATCCCTTCCAATACAAATTATTATAAATTTTGAGACCGTTTGGATCAAATTTCCAATTCTTATCAATTATTATTTTTTTGTCATCCGAATTTGCTAGTGACCTGAAAAGATTTTCTTTGTGTTCTACTACTGCGAATTTTTCAGATAGCTGTTCTGTTTTACAATATCTTGGTTGTGTTAGATGGCATGTAGTTCCATAGTTTTCTAGGATATGCCTATCCTTCCAATTTTTGATAATTTTGTCTGCCGTTATTGCTGCCAGCGCCATGACAGTTAATTGAGGATTAACTCCGAGCGCCGTAGGAAAAACACTAGCATCACAGACATACAAATTGTCGAATCCAAATACCTTACAATCGGAATCCACCACACATTCTTTTTCATTATTGCCCATTCTATTTCCTCCCTGTGGGTGTGCAGAACCAAGCATAAGATTATCTGGATTCTCTCGTACTGCATCTTTTAACTTTGGAATATCAGCTTTAGTCCCTATTTCAGGTACATCTCTATGTGATGTAATCACTGATTTTGCTCCGATACTAAACCACATTTTTGCCAAGATCCCCATACCCCTCGCCATATCTTCTATTGTCTGATCTGATAGATTGTAAACTACTTTTGGGTTACCACTATAAGAGATCAAAACTTTACCTACAGACTCATCTCTGGACAAAATTCCAGCCATAGTATACCGATTATAGTTTTGCATCATTCTATTATGATCGGATCCCAGAGTAGGTATAGCGAGGGCCATTTGAAAAACAGGTAGAAATATGCTTTCAATCAAAAATCCTCCTTTTTCTACTTCATTAGTTACACCAAATTCATGACACGTATATGACATTGGTATCCCTCTGTTACCAAAAATTTCTTCCTCAAACAGACCCATTACAAATGGTGCCGGGTGAAGTGCGAGTCCCTTGCCCGTCTTTTCTCCGCCTATGCTAGATTTTTGTAATAGGTTCGAGGATGCAATGGCACCAGCTGATACTATGACTGCCTTAGCATTTACCCTAATTCTGTATGCTTCGGAGCCTTTAGAATCGATGAATGTTCCATTGACACCTGTGGCTATTCCGTTATCATGTGTTATCGAATCAACGCGGCAATTGCAATACGCGTTATAATCAGCTTTATCGTCATTTAACGCGTCATGAATATAGGTTACGAGCATACTTTGTTTGGTATCATAATGACAACCCAGGTGGCAAAAACCACACTTTACACAGGATTTAAGTGAGTTATCTGATAGAGACGGTCCACAGTTTCTGTGATTGTTAGTATGAACAATTGGTTTACCATCATTAAGATATTTTTTGCATGCCTCTCTCAGTTTTTTAGCATTAACATTCAACTCTTCTTCTGTGACTTCCTGTACATTGATACGATTTGAAACCTCATCATTGGCCTTGTCCCATTCAGCCTTTGAAATTGTAACACCCATTTTCTCCCATTGTTCAACAACAAGGTGCGGGATTCTAAAACAAACTGCATCATTTATTACCGTTGAGCCGCCTAAACACGAGCCCTGCGCTATGGCTATCCGCAGGTTAGAAGTAAAGTTTGCACCAGCGTTCTTCCATAGTAGTGGAATCATGTCTGCTTCTCTTTGATTCATAGATTCACCATCGTAATATGGACCTCTTTCCAAGACGACTACGGACATCCCAGACTGTGCAAGTTTTGCACCTAGTATTGCACCGGCTGCACCAGAACCAATGACACATACGTCTACGTTGCAGGTTACATCGGTATTGATTATCTTGTAACATTCTCTACGCTTTTCAAAAATTTCGGTCCCGTAAATACAATTTGTCATTGTCATTGATCCCAGGAAAGTCTATGAGTATGATGTGATTGGAGTGGATTCCTTGGAACTTGTGGACCATCATAGCCAATTTGTTTCCAGATAATTTCATTAGTATAGATCAACCACCCATTAATAGAACTAATCAACAGACCAAAATTCCTCTGAAAATCACTATTGTTAAATGTGATAGTGTCGCCTACAGACGAAAATGCAGATAAAATCCTATCATTATTCCAATAGAGATCCGTACTTGTTTGAACAGACATCTTTTCTATCGAATCTAGAGTAATATTTATTGGAATACTAGTAGTTCCGTTCGTATTATCATAAGACTCGATTTTAACTCTCTCTGTTCTACGAACTATCTGTCCATTTTCGTTCCTCAGTATCAAGTATATTTCTGGTTTCTGTTCTGACCAGCTATCCGTGAAGGTAGAATCGTCAAATGTAATTTCAAATGAACCATCTGTACCGGTCTTTGATGATCCTAAAAGATCATCATTATGATCTTCGAACCATTCTTGGTCACTATCCATAGCTTGGATATTTAAATTATTTATAGCATTGTTGCTAGCGTCAGTAATTTTTCCTTTAATTAGATATTTAATCATATGTTATGGAAGCAAATCTACTATAAATTATTTTTCTATCATTTGAAAGCACCGAATGCCCTAATTAAATGGAAGAATTCTAATATTTTGAACATAAATTCATGTTACTACATATCGTTCGTCATTCAAATTAAAAATTCCTCAAAATGATAAAGTTCTTCAAACGCACATCGTGATAAAGTGTCAACGTCTTTTTCCAATCCTTAAGACTAACCTTGGTAATGAAAAATCCTTCCCATCTTTTTCTTGTTTTGCCTGCCACCATATTAATAGACCTGCAATAAGCGATCTTGCAACCAAGCTCCAAAATATCATCGCTGCACTAGGAAAACCGCTAGAAATGTCCCAAACTCCGTAAGAACCACCTGGATTATAATAGAATTGAATCCACTTATCAACGTCACAAGTATTAACAAAATTTTCCTCAGTTTCAACAATATGCCACAAAGGCAAGTTATGCCCCTCTTCCCTTATGACTCCCCAAAGTGGCGAGTCCATTACTACTGAAGAAATTAAAGCTCCAGCCACAAACAGTTCTACTTTCTTGGGCGTCCACCAAACTAAGAACAATCCTGGAATTAAATGTCCAATAACATTCCATGGTTGATAGAACTGATCTCCCCCAAATATTGCTCCGATTGAAAGAACACTACACTTTTCATCGCAACTCTCTTGCAATTTTTCTTGGTTTAGACAGTAACCAGCAGAATCAACAATGTTGAACCATGTTCCATACAAAAGGGCTACTGCAATTACAATTAGAATTCGCCTTTTTGTCCAAGTGGGTATTAATATGCTATTTGTTAGATTCAATTATTGGTAACAAATACAGTTTTAATAAAGTACTATAAAAGATTTGTATTATTGCCTTGATTCAGAGGACTGTATCAAAATCCTCTCAGAAAAATTCCATTCTTTTTGGATCAACTAAATTTTTAGTTCAATCACGACCGGACAATGATCAGAAGCTCTTGGCGTAACATCTCCTATTCCTTCAAATCGTGGCCCTTTGTATAGTGTAGCGGTTCTTTGGATACCTTTACGCATGATTGTTGGCATAGCTGATTGATTTTTTTCAGCTAAACTCTTTGAAAGAAGGATAAAATCCAGCTGCTTGTATGCAGCTGCCTGTCCACATTGCTCGTTTCCTTCGAAGTAAATTGTCCAACGCTCTTCCATTGGTAACCGTTCAAGAACGTTGACAACTTTATCCCATTTGACAAGATCTTTTATGGCAGAGATTCCTTGACTGTCTGTCTCCAAGTAGTCATTAAAGTCTCCGAGAATTGCGTACATGTCGTCTCCTCCTGGAAACCTTTCTAATACTATTTCTTTTACTCGTTGTGCTTGATGCGATCTTTCTTTCATTGACTTGCTCCTCCCGTTACAGGGATCATCTCTATCGTACATCGACTTAAAATGATTTACGAAAATTCTTATCTTGTTACCACTGTTAATAACTATATCACACTCAAGACAATCTCGTTTAAATAACGGATGTTGTAATTCCTCGTCCCATTCATCAACATGCGTTTCTATGGATCCTATAGGATACTTACTTAATACGGCTACATTGATCAGCCTTGGATCATTACCAGATATGAGAATTCCGTGTGGGAAATTCTGACGTCCATCGAGATACCTATCCCTAAAAAACCTTAATGTGTTCATGCTCTCTACCTCCTGTAGGGCGATTATGTCGGCATTGGTTTCCATAATGGCTGCAGCTGTTAAGGACTTCTCAGCTTCATTGAAGAGTTGTGCATCCAACGAATTTGCTAGCCAGCCCTCATCAATAATTTGAGTTGGATCGACACTGCTTCCGAATTTGAACCTCTGAAAAAGATTGTTACAATTGAATGTGGCTAGTCTAATATTTGTCAATTACTATTAGTGTCTTTTTGTTCATAAATGTTCTGTAGGCGTAAAATGCTCATTCTATCCTCAGAATTCAGCTGTTTTATAACTCATACTGCTTGGTATGTGTATAGACTTTGCTCCTCTTCCAAGCCGCTCCTGAACTTTCTTACTAATTATGGGATTGAGCAATAACTCGTTAGCTGTTAGCACACTTTCAGAAATACCGATCTCTTTTAAGATGTCTAGCAATCCCGCTCTCTTGTTAAAGTATCCTGTAAATCTAACCTGTCCATGTTTGTCAAGTTTTGGCACAATACTTCCCGTGGGCCCTTCACTTCCTTCTATAGGTTGCACAGGACCTTCAGCAGGGATACGAAGAATGGTAACGCAGCGTGCTAGTCCGTCGATATGGCCGATCATCATTGCGAGTTCTGCAATCTGGGAATTGACAAGTCTAGTCATGGCATCGGCTTCAGAAATATCTCCAGACTTATCAAGACGGCGCGTGCCAGAAGCAATCTCGCGATGATTTTGTTCATCCAGTTCCTTCCGAAGGTTCTCTTCGGCCTTGTAAGAGTAATGTGGGCTCTTCAATATTAAATCAGTCCATCGCAGGGCAGCTAGTTCAAGGGTCGTAAAGGTACCTGGAGGCGCGTTATCATAGTCATCTAGCCAAACACATAATTTATCAACCTTCTCGAGTACTTTCTTTCGAGTCATTTTAGATTCACGCTTTCTCAACCCTCTCAGGGATCGATCTATACCGTACTCATCTAGAAACACATAGTACATATTCACAAGATGGTGCTCGATGCCATAGCGGCTACGTAGAACTCGAAATATTCTCTGGATTAATATCTCTTTGAGACGGCGGGGTGTGAAACCAGAAGTATTGACCCCGTTTCGCCATTCGTCTTCATTAAACAATAAAGGTAGCGAATATGGAGGCTCGAAACGGGCTAGCTCTGGGTGGTGAAGTAAGCAATATACCAAGTTGGTTGGGAAATGAACTCCTTCAGACCAACCATAAACTCCCGTTTGTACACCACCAAAAGTGATGCCCTTGTCAATGTCAGGACTTTTCTCGTATGGTACCAGGGGGATTCGACTATCCTTAGGAACAGATGGCTCGACAATTATCTTGCCATTTAGGATCTCGTTAATTGGAAGTCTCACTGGTGGAGGGACAAGGTCTTCCATCCCGTCAGGGCCCAGGGAGTTAAGTTCATTGAGACGCTTGATCACAGTGGATGGAACGACACCGACCATTATGTCTGCAAAAGTATCCTCATCAGGAACGTTCAAACTTGTAAAAACATCTGTCAGCGCCACAAACTGAAGACACAGGTATGCGAGCTCTATGATTTGTCCGTTAACTTTCCGTTCGTTAATTCCAAGTGGCAAATTTGTCTGAACCGCTTCCGCTGCCTGATGTGCAATCTTTTCAATATTCTCAGGAGCCTCACCGTCTAACATAGATTTTGCATATGCTAAACGAGCAGCCTTCAACTGTTCAAGCCATAGACCTTCTGATGGATAGCGACGACTATTGTCTTCGGCAAGTGCTGCTCTTAGCTCTTTGTACTGGCTATCTGTGTACTTTTTAGGGTTTGTACAAAACGCCTCTGCGAAAGTGAGGACTGCGAGTTCGACTCTGCTGTACACGTCTCGATGTTTGTTGAAATCTGTCAGATTGGCCCACTTCTGAATAAATTCTTCATCTGACAGGCGATGCTTGTTAGCTGTGAGCTTAGCAAGAGCTGCATGGTGATTCATTGAATACCAACAATGCCTCTTTTGAGCAATCAGGCTAATTACCAGCTCTCGGGTAATGCGATCTAGCATGCCAGAAATTTGAATTCCATTCTTAAATGAAGGTTCATCAAAGATGAGAGTAGTGGAATAATTCAACTGTTGTTCGTAGGTTCCCGGTATCCAAAGAAGGAAACGTGCAAGATGATTCGGAGCCGGAGCAGGATTGAGATTGCCACTCCAGATCCAATCGCTCATAGATTGAAGTCCCTTGGTCCAGTTTGCATTCCCAATTTTGAGGTTAGCATCGTGAAGAGGCAGCGAACACGGAATCCTAGACTCTTGGCTTAGTGGATTGACTTTGTCCGTAGGATTATTGTTACTCATATCTTTGTACACCATAGATACTTGGTCATCTTTCGCGCTCACCTAGTCAAACCTTTTCTGAGCGTCGCGCCTCCCGAGGTCGTTGGTTCTAGATCCCAGATAAGCCAATCATCGTTACGCACAAACTGTTTTCTCCTATTATCCCATTTCTGAGGTAGCTTCGTATCAAGCTTTTCAAGATATGGAAGTAGTGGATTCTTAGGAACATAAGCATCTTCAACATCGTCCGTTGAGTTCCGTTGCCAGTGAAATTCGTCCATATAATTCTTGAACCCAAATCCATCAAAGAAATGCTCACCTCCGACAAGGGGCATGTACCATAGGCTCGGTACCCCACTAGGGTTTTCCTTGATAGCAGATTCTATCAGGAATTCCTCCAAAAGCCTGGTACCGCGGGAATCACCCTTAATGTGCTCTTTTAACAGTTGTAATGATGGGAATGATATCGGAGGACTGACAAACAATACAGGCTTCCTCTGTAGCCGGCACATCACGATCTCATGAACCGTACCCACACTATATACATTTGTCGGACAGTACGCAATTGTAAAGTCGCTAGTATCGACCATACGAAGATCAATATGCATAGTCTCCCAAAACTTTCCAGAGATCCTAGCTCTAATTTCGGCACCGGCCCGTCCCTGCTCATAAGTCCATTTGTCACGGATATTAGTAGTATCAATTCCCTCGCGACCATATTCATGTATTCCTCTCACTTCCGGTTTAAACCAAGGATCCAGCACAGTAACTCCAAGCTTTCTAAGGAAATCTCCCACTCGATTTCTCCAACCGGATTCTTTCTCAGTTTGTCTTGAAGCTACAAAGTCCATGGGCCCCGAAAGATAAACCCGAGAGGCTTTTAACAGGTTTTCATGAGGCATAACACAATAAACTCATTCTTTTTTATTTAGGGGTTTCCATCAAGTTCCACTCAGATGAAACAAGATCACGAACTTTTCTGAAATTATTCTTAATAAGGAAGTGATATTTCACATATTCCTGTCTATAGTTTTCCCATGTTTTTTGATACTTACTTAAATCGGAAGGACGCGCCGACCTTTTCCAAACAACCTGACTTTCCAATAGTGAATCGAGCAAACCAGAAAGATTCTTACGTTTATTATCCAATTCATTTTTCAATTTTGCATGATACCTATTAGGCTTTTTCAATTCTGCTAGAAAACGCAGCCAACCATCTAATTTAGCGTGTGACTCGTTTCCACGGTTTATAATTGCTAAAAACGGTGAAACAGCAGCGCTTCTTTCTTGATGAAGGTCACTTGCAATAATTGCTCCTGTTCGCAACACCCGTTCAGTTTCAGCCGTCCATATGGCCGTGGCTGGATTCTTACCTTCTTTAGCAGCGTCGTACGTAGTCTCACTGATTATTTTGAATACTTGTTCTCCTTCGATAGAACCTGCTTGGCCAAGGAGTATTCCGTCTTTCCTTGCTAATCGCTCACACTCCATAAATTCTTCCCACGTCAAGAGCGGTATTACACTATCGTTAGTTCTCCCTAGAATCGTACCATTCCGCTGGTCTCTAATGAATCGTTCCCGCGCATGAGCTTCATCACTTGGACTCTTCATACCCAAGAGAACCCACTTCTCCTTATGGCGGGTGTCCGTCAGCAGGGAGGGTATCTTTAAGAGTTTTGCTTCCTCAATCATAAATTGTATTTTTTTAAATGGATCCAATATTGGCCTAGATGTTTTATCTGGATTTCTATTATCTACAAATGCGTTCCAAGGTTCTACTATTCCTATCGGCATTAACAGCATCTTTCTTGGAACGTGAGGATTGTTGAGAATATTTGTCCACACCCTCCTAGCGTTCATAGCGTCCAGGCATAGCCACATTCCCATTTTTAGAATATCAACGGATAGAGTACTATATACTGACTGAATGCGCTGTGCTGCCGTAGATGCGGTATAAACAGGATCGATTGGTCGACCGTCAATGACAATCACCCCCCTGGCGTCAGAGTGATCCGCAATGTCATTTAATTCGTTAGGAGTCAAATATTCAAGAAGGTCAGGAAGCATTGGATCTTCAACTTCGTCAGTTACGGCTACGTATTTTAGTCCAAAGTCTGCCGCAATATCAACAACTGAATTGATTGTCCCGACTCTGTCTGAAGGAGCTTGCTCAATATTAAGATATAAGGCTATGAGCCTTTTGTTCTGATTTAACTCTACATCATTAAGAATCCCTTTTATCCAATAGCCGACTTCACCTCTGCCCAATCCTGTAACGTCAAAGACAGCTCCAACTTTTGGTAAACCATTCTGATATTCTCCATTCTCTCTAGAGACACTCTGCGTGCTTTGGTAGCGATTTAGCTGTATTTTCAAATCTGTTACCGCCTCGTCAAGATTTGTAGGTCTACAGATTTGATAGTGTATTCCCCCTCTTCGAGGCTCAAAGTCCAGAACGTGACTTGGATGAGGAAAGTCTCTCATCGGAATAGAATGAACTTCTTCTGAAATATTTGAGCTTGTAGGTATTGAAGCAGCGAAAAGACGAGTAGCCATAGCCAGAAATGGTGGAATTGGAGAAACGGCCTGTCCTGGTACTATTAACTCACCATCAAGGCCAAAACTTCCATCCATTGTTTCAAGGGCTTGTGCCTCTGGCGATAAGGCAATTCCGATGGTATAAAAGTATCCATCATCCACATCGCTTGCACTTACAAAATGCATTGCACCAGACGGATTACTCTGGCGCTCTTCAAAACGTTTGTATCCAAGTGGAGGTAGTGGGAACAAACCACGTTCGACCAGAGCTAGCCAAGCAATTGCAAGACAAAACCGGGCTCTATTGCTGTATGAGAAGTGTATTTCTTCTAGAGGTTCTACTTTAAGTAACGGCCTTAGAGACCTGTCAATTATTCTCATTGCCATCAGCGCAAGTTCATCCAACTGATGTTCTCTTTCAAGTTGATCAGTCCAGCTAAGTTTCTTAGGACGATGTTTGGTTGTCCCCTTAAGAATATCGACAAATTCTACTGCATCGCCCAGATCCTTCTTAGCTGTTGTCACCATATTTGAGGAAGGTAGTCCATTCGCAATACATTTCTTTATTGTTCCGACCTCTTCGTCAGTAACATCTATTTTTTGATCCCTTTTTGGGAGAATCAAACCTAGCTTTCCATTAGGACCCATATCTCCTGGAGGAGCTGGACGGAATACCAATTGGCCAGAAAGTATGTTATGGACCATACTGCTGAGATAAGATCTATTATTTTTTCTAGGTTGAGTCATTACTATTTTTCCTCCTCCATATTCACACTATTTGCCTTATGAAAACTCGTAAAGAATAGCCTGCATTTCATATTATTGAGAGATAGAGAAACTTACTTAAATTCTTAGTTATGTTATAAGGATTGTACACCTTGGAAGATAACTACCAAGAATAACTATCAAGATTTGGATATGCGCAGATATTTATACGATTGCTAAATCTAACTTCATCCTTCAATATTCACGAATATTAACGCAAACTAGAATGATCAATATAAAATGCCATTTTATGGAATACAAATTAGGTAGGTTGCTTGTTACTCCATTGAGTAATATGTATTGTCACTCAATGAACCTTCATTAATATAATGCTACTCATTCAAAGATATATATGGACCTCAATTATAGCCTTATACAAGAACATACTAAGGATAACATTATGTTACTAAATAAAAATTGATAAATAGCAAGAATTCGTGCTTCAACTAGACCCAAAAATAATACTGTCTGAAGCTTTCTGGATCTTTATAGCACAAATTAATCAGAAGAGCCAATCGTGAAGCCAGTTGTAAAGAATACACTAGATATCAATAGGCCACTGCTAATTAGTTAGTATTCTCTTGAGTTTCTTACGATTATTCGCTTCCTCGAGAACACATCAGATATTTTAGAACTAAATAATTTTTACAAAATTGGGTTCTTTCTGCTTATTCACAGGGCCGCCAGAAACTCTGGGTCTTGCAGCCTGAAGGATTCTAAAAATTGCTTGTCTTCGTAGAGATTCTTTAAATCTTCTCTATCGATATGACCAAGTTTACTTTTCGAGACCTTGTTACCGTTACCCTCGTTCCAAGCGCTCTGCCATATCGATGCTAGTTGAAGACATCCGTCAGCTATGCACGAAATGGTGTTATCGCCCACAGTATCAAAAAAATCTTTCATGCGATGACCATTTTTGTCCGAATCATTATAAGCTGTAATTATATCAAGTGGAGGCAACTTCTTTGCGGTAGTTCTCATAAGATTAATAACAGAGATTGCTACTTGCAGGCCACCCCTCAGTTTAAAAGCTGGTTTAGATGATCTCTTCAGCTTCGCATTAACGCCTACCATCACTTCTGTGGCGAACCGGTCTAACATTTGAGTTTCATAGTATGAATGAACTCTCGCCTCTTCTTTATTTCGACCGTGGTGCAGATAGGACGCATGGAATGGTTGGCAGGCATCACCAACATAATGTGCAAGTATTCCGGCCGCACACAAAAAGCTAGTTATATCACTTCGCCTAAGAAATTCGACCATGTCGTTATATATCTGAGCGACTCTGAAAGGAAGTGCGCCTCTCCTATAATTTGTATTGATACTATCGTGGAATCGGTTCCAAACAGGAATGCTTACGTTTTTTGGATTCTTTGTGAGCTGGAACAGAGTTTTTCCCTGAAAATCTCCTTTCCCCTCCTGATCCATATTAGCATAATGGTTTGCCTCATCCTTCTTTCTTGAAGTTCTCCATACTAAATCCGGCACATCTGCAAGAGGTACAAACTGATCTGAGTCAATTCGTCTAAGTTCTCCGTTAGTTAAACTCTTATCATCGAAAGATATTGACTCAAGATTGTTCTTCATGAGTAGTTTAAGTTTGAGATTTGAAATGAATTCTGACGCTTTCGCAGCAATTTTGTAATGACCTAACTTACCCCAATATTGGCTTAAACCTATGTTCCAACTAGGGAGTATGTCAATGTCTAGTTGATGGCAAACTGTACTCAAGAAAGTTGCTAATGCGTAGCTTGACTCACCTTCTGCTCCTGAGCTATCGATGAATTTGTGTCCGCCCCATTGCAGGGCAAGAGGACGCAAAACGTTTACTTCCTCTTTTACGTTATAGCGATTTCCTGATTCACGAGTTTGACTATAGAACCAAATTGTTCCAGAATCCCCTGGTTGGGTCTTAAGGGGCGGTGGATCTTCCCGTGGACCGATAAGAAGGTCACTGACGTAATCAAATCCACCTACGGATTTGTACCGATAGAATAATGCCTGAATTTCACCGACCATTTCACCTGACGCACAACCAAACGCCCTAACAGGTACACCTATAAGATCTAATGAAATGTTACCAGTATGAAGATCAACAATGTCACCAATTTCACCAATACCATAGACTTGGGCCGTCCAGTAATTAATGTCTTCGATATGAATCAGACCTGCATCAAGTGTGGAATAGGAACGACTCCCTGACCAAATTTTGTATATGTCTGTAAAGGCCTTCTTTCCTAATTGTTTATAGTGTCCACGACCAATTTTCTGACGTTTACCGTTGATGAAAGTAAAAACATCTCGCGCAACACCATTAATCACTTCCCCGGTAACATGTTTATTCGTCAGTGCATAAATAGAGTCACCGTCGGTTACCATGCAACCTATGGAAGAGATATGTTGTTGTCCTTGAACGTCAGTTACGATAGGAAAGCCTCCCCCAATAAGCTCGTTGGGAAAATTCAGTCTGGTTAATGGAGGCGGTGCCTCTTGCTTCTTTGTTACAAGTAGTACGCATGTTGGAATCATCCGTCCGTCGGCCAAGTACAGAAAACGTGGCACAGCGTCATCGGGTCGATCCTTCAGTTGATCAATAGTCATCCACCGATTTACAAAAATAAGAATACATGGCCAAGACCATTTTACTACCGAAGTATTCTGCAACGTCTTTGGCTCACTTTCTTGGACATATTTAGTATCGCTCGCTATCCTAGGTTTATCTTTTTCCGGAGTATTTCGTACCCTATAGCGTCCAATGGCAGTCGCTACAACATTCTCCTTGTTGGTAAGATGGACATGATATTGTTCACGAGCCTCAAGTAGATCTAAAACGGAAAGGGAGTTAAAGTCTCTTTTCAGAGGAAAGACTTCTGGCATATCTAATCATTTACCAATTGGTATCGGTCAAGGGATAGTTCAAAACATCTTACAAACCTACTATATCTAATCTCATTTCTATTAACCATTCTAAACAATTCAAATGCAAGTAGCTCGTACATATTCATTTCGGTAGTTTTAGCCAATCCATAACAATACCGAGGTCTATTTCATCCTTAGACAGGTCGTTTTTAGAGTTCCTTCTTTTGGTATCAAATAATGGACAGTGTTTTCTTTTATATTAATATTATAGAAAGAAGTATTGAGACGAAGATACTTAAGGAATTCACTAATCTTAATTCATTATTGACGCTGTACGGAAGATCAGATTTCTCAGGTATTGTTGATTCAAGGCCAACTATCGATATGAAAGTAATGATTAGTTAAATTAAACTCCGAGAATTTAGGATCTAGAGATGTAGAGATACCTATTTTGAATTATTTTAATAGCAAGGTTGTTCATTTATCATAAAAGAGCTATATTTCTAAACATTGTTCGTAATTATTATATTTATATCACTTTTTGGATATAAAATTATGCTCAAGAAAATGAGGAAGATCATCAAGAAGATGAGGAAGAGTAGGAACATGAAGAAGGAGGAGGAGAGGTGGGAGAAGGACGAGAAGGAAGAGATAGCAGAGATGATGATGTACGATATGATGATGACGATATAAAGGACAACAGAAAAGCCAAGACTGTCATAATTGACCTCTACTCAGGCTTAGTCAAGTATTAAAGGAGATAATAGCCAGTAAGAATAGAAATTTAAGATGAAGTTGTCATCACGTGATTATTGTGTTTTGAGCTTTTCCCGGTCCCTAACTTTTTGGTCTTGTATTAGGACCTTCACAGTTTGCCTCTTCAAACATCGGATTAAAGCTTTTTTGAACATCTTATTTCATCTTTCTGCCGGGGCTTTCCGAATTAACAATTACTTTGCCGTACATAACTGTTATATGACGCAACTGATTACGAAAAGTTTCGTAACCAAAGTGTCCATAATAATTAAATTGTCTACAATCGCCATTATTTTCACACTATTTTTGGTACTTTTTATCTCTTCTAACAACAACATTGAGTTCGATTCAAATTTGATGCCTCTTAACCAGGCTGAAGGTAGTCAAGCAAAGGATCCTCAATCAATCATAGAAAAGAAAGTGTTACCAGATGACAAGCTTATACAGTATACCTTGCAAAAGATAAATCAAGATAGATCCGAGCTGGGGTTAACTTCCCTTAAACTAAGCAAAAATAAGGCTGCCCAGATACATGCAGAGGAATTATTTCAGACAAAATATGCACAGCCTACACACCTTTCAAGGAATGGAATGAAGCCATATATGTTATACTCCGTTTATGGCGGTACAAATTATATGGAACAAAATGTTGCAATTAGTGGATACGATAGTGACGAACTTAAGAAATGCAATGAACTACGCTGTCATAAAATAGAGCCATACGAACAGATATCAAAAGCCGAGTGGAGTATGCTTCATAATGATACTATATGTTGTAATGATAATCACAGGAGAAATATACTAGATAAACACCATACTCATGTAAGTATTGGAATTGTCTACAGTGATTACTATTTTGTCTTGGTAGAAAATTTTGAAAACAACTATCTTGTGCTAGATCAGCAAGTAACCCGAGACAACAAGAACGTTCAAATGGTGGGCAGAATAGAAGATTCTAACAGCACTTACACTATCGATAGGATCGGAATTTATTATGACCCATTGCCAACTAGACTATTTTGGGAAGAAAATAAGTCCGTGAATTCATATAATCTAGGAGACCTTGTTGCAATTGTGGCCAAACCCGCGCTATTATTTCATCTTTATGATAAACCTGCTAACTATAAGATAATAGAAGCGAAGAGGTGGTACAATGATAACAAAGTGATGGACATAAGATTTGACCTTTCGTCTGTAATGTCAAAACAAGGAGTATACACAGTTGTTACATTCCTGAAGGATAATAAACAAAATAGTTTTCCTGCCGGTTCCTATTCTATCTTCATATAGCTAATACTCGAAAATCGTCTAGCCCAAATTCTTTACTGACAATTTAGATCGTGGAATGATTGATTTCTATGAGGTAGATGATCATACAAAAAATATGAAATGAAATTTTCAGATGGGTCCCCTGTTAACCTTAGTATCAAGAGATAAATTCCTTATTTCAATTAATTGGTTACGACAAAGTTTTATGCATGAAGGTATACTAACACTAGGTATACCCACTAAATCTACTTGCACATTTGCAATTGATATAGTTACTAGTGCAATGAACTTATCCACATTTAGTCGATAAGGACTTTCCTTCCGGTTAAATTTAGCATTTTCCAACTTCCCACCTACTTTAATATCAAATGTGATTTTGACTTTTCCACATTCAAGTAAATCTGCCTTCTTTATATATTCTACATAAAACTTCCAAGAATAAGCAAATTCGAAATCTTCAAGTACTTTTTCACCATTATGGATTCGAATCTTTGTTGATATGCCGTCAGGAAGACAGCCTTCAAGGTGTGAAACCATTAGACCCAATAACTTTTCTTGTGCGCCATTTATTATCATCGTCGGTATGGCCTTTCGATTATTCTTTGCTTTTTCATACCAGTGTGAAACCAATCTTACCTGTTCAATATTATTTATTGAACCAGCATTATTTTGGAGTACTGTGTTGAGAAGATTTCCAAATCCATCTCTCAGGCCCTCGTCATCATTAAAATTTTCAGCAATCATTAGTATGTCTCACCTCCTCTTATTTCAACAGTAACGACAGGAGGCTTGATCTCAGGGTGATGACCCTTTATCTTGTAGAACACTGTGGCTCCAGCGCCAATCATGATTATTATAATTATTGTTAAGAACTCGGTCGAAAGTGGTGGAGCAGTTGGTAAAACTGCGACCGGCGGAGGTAGAATCTTAGTGAAAGGAGAGGAGGGCGATGTTCCGTTAGAAGAGGCAATTTTGCCGCTCTCAGAGGGTGGGATTGAAGTTGGTGGCTCAGCTGCAAGAACAAATGATGTAAAAGCATCTAAGTCTGCACTATAATAAGCGGTAACAGTATATTTTCCTTCTGGTTCCTGTATATCTATAATATCGTGTCCAAAGTTACCATCAGTATCAACAGATAGGCTTCCATCATAGATTTTGTTACCATGGGAGCCTTTAACAGTGATTTCAACTGGCCCACTATATTCTTCAAAGCCACCGACTGTTCCAGTAATTTTAACTCTATCTCCCTGATCATAATTCGTTTTATCTGTTTCTACGCTGAGAGAAGGTGGTGGCAGCTTCACGGGTGCAAGATTAAATGATGTTTGAGCCTCTAACTTTATCTCCCCAGGAACGTCATCACTGTTCAGAACATAATCGCTGTAATTAGCAGTTACTCTATATTCACCTGCTGTTCCTTGTATAGGTAGATCTTTTTGGTAGGTGTGTTGGGAGCCTTCAACAGTGATTTCAACTGGCCCACTATATTCTTCAAAGCCGTCGGGATCTTCAACAGTGATTTCAACTGGCCCACTATATTCTTCAAAGCCACCGACTGTTCCAGTAATTTTAACTCTATCTCCCTGATCATAATTCGTTTTATCTGTTTCTACGCTGAGAGAAGGTGGTGGCAGCTTC
>Ga0209382_10003620_pt1 | contig 21295 bp, 20 predicted proteins | sample SoiMetdeltSBSDD5_FD_187599 | JGI IMG/M metagenome (GOLD analysis project Ga0209382, IMG submission 187599) | Bulk soil microbial communities from a Populus tree surrounding site in Tennessee, USA - Soil MetaG P. deltoides SBSDD5 (SPAdes) (version 2) | ecosystem: Environmental > Terrestrial >... | reverse complement strand
CACGGCATCGACCAGAGCCGAATCCGACAGCATCAAGACCGAGGCGGAGGCGCAGTCACCGACGGCGGTCGCCGCCCGTGCCAACGCCTCACGCATACCTACGATACTAGTACATGTGTTCGAGGAAGTCGACGACCGACCGTCAGCCGAGCACGTTCGCGAACGGCAAATCGCTGCCCGGGAGATAGAAGACCTGCGGGGTCTGCCCTTCGATCCGCGAGCCGGCCTCCGCCGTCAGGTCCCGGTAGCTGCCCTGGTAAGGGCGGGTGTCGAGCAGCTCGAGAAGTGCGCCGGTAAAGCGGCCATTGTCGTCGCCTTCGAATGCGAGCTGCTCGTCCAGGCAGGCCGCGAGCAGGACGGCGTCGGCGGAAAGGTCCTTCAGCCGGGTGCGGTTCATGTTCTGCCGGACGCGGTCGTACTCCGCGAGGTTGCCCTCGATCGTCAACTCGGCGGCTTCACGGCTCAAACCACGGGCCCGACCCGTACGGTACCGAGGATCCTCGATAATGCTGAACGATGTCTGGCTGTGGCAGCTGTCGGCGACGAGTACGATTCGCACGCCCGCGGGAAACGCCCGACACATATCGAAGATTTCGTCGTCGAAGAAAAGCCGATCGTAGAGTGCCCAGCTTTCGTCGTATCCGTCTGTCTCGTCAGGGTCGGGACTCTTCGACCACTGGACGCCGTGGCCGGAGAAGCTGAATAGAAAGGTGTCGCCCGCGGTCGACTCGGCCGCGACGGCGGCGACGTGCGCGGTCAGGCGCGCGGCAGTGACCTGTTGTCCCAGCAGAACGTGCGCATCAAAGTCCCATGTGGACTCCATCAGTTGATGCAAGGAGACCGCGTCGTGCTCGGCCGCGTGCAACGTACGAAGGACTCCATCCACGTCATCCGGGATGCGGTAGTGGTCCCGATCGAGACTGTTCAAACCGAGATGCAACGATCGCCGGCTCATGACGTCGGTAAGGCGGTAGGGGTGACCACCGTGGTCGCCGAAGGAGCCGGGGCGGGATTCGGGTTCGGCAGGTTCCGCCAGCCCAGGAAGGTGGCGCAGATGAAAGCGACGGCCGCGATGACCAGCGCCGCCGACGGCGCGCTCAACCCGGCAAACGCCTTCAGCGCCTCGGGCACCGCCTTCGCCGCCTCCTCGCCGAGCCCCTTGCCGGCGATCTCTGTGGCTGCCTGCGCACGTCCACGCAGCTCGAGCAGGGCCAGATAGGCTCCGATGCAGACGAGGAACACACCGATGACGAGCAACTCCAGCGCGACGATCGCCGAGAAGCTCGGCGTGTTGCCGTCGCCGTAGAGCCGGCGGATCAGCCTAGTGGCCGGATAAGCCAGGGCGATGAACACAACGACGAGCGCGGCGGCACTGATGGCGGCGAACCGGTTGCTCCAGAAAGGACTCTGCTTCTCCTCCTTCGTCTTCTCGGTTACCGTACAGGTGGAATCATCATTGGACTCAGCGTCGGCGACGGTAACGACGTACTCGCCGAAATCGCTGGCGGTCGCCTGCGGAATCGCCAGCCGTGGCTTATTGTCGAAGTCCGCCAATGGCTTTCCGCCAAGCGTCCACCGAGTCGTATGCGGGTCTGCGGCGGTAAATTCGATCTCGAGCACGATCTCCTTACCGAGCTCGACCGACTTCGATTTCGGCAGTTTCTTGGTGAACTTGATCGCCATCGCGGTCTCTTTCCGTCATTCGAAATCTGGCTGGCTCGAAATCCTACCGTCGCGCGAACTCGAGCGGACCTCGTACTCTGGCACGCGTGGCGATGCGCCTCGGCGAGCTTCTCGACGAGGAGCGGCACCGCAGCTTCGTCGGGCGACGCCGGGAGCTGGACGGCTTCGACGATGCCGTAGCGGGCCGCTCCTCGCACCGCGTGCTCCTGGTACATGGTCCGGGCGGCATCGGCAAGACCACGCTGCTGTTCGAGCTGCGCGCCCGGGCCCGCGCCGCCGGGCGCAACGTGGTACTGCTGGACGGGCGGGAGGTCGACGCGTCGCCGGAGGGGTTCCGGAGCGCCGTCGGGCCGCCGTCCGGCGGGGGTACGGTCCTGCTGGTCGACGGCTACGAACAGCTGGCGCCGATCGACTCCTGGCTACGCGAGGAGTTCCTGCCGTCGTTGGCCGTCGACGATGTGGTCGTGCTGGCCGGCCGCGACGATCCGGCCGCGGCCTGGCGCGTCGACCTCGGCTGGCGGCACATCGTCGCGGTACACCGGTTGGATCCCTTCGATACGGCCGAGAGCGGTCGGCTGCTCGCGCTGGCGGGCGTCGCCGAGCCGGACCGGACGCAGTTGATGGCGCTGGGGCGCGGACATCCGCTGGCGATGGCGTTGCTGGCCGACGTGGCGCGAACCGGGGTCGTACCGACCAGCCTCGCCGACGTTCCGGCGCTCGTGTCGACCCTGCTCGACTCTCTCTTGCGGGACGCCCCGACCGAGGCCCACGTCACCGGTCTCGCCGTGTGCGCCAAAGCCTGGCTGACCACCGAGGACCTCCTGCGGGACGTGGTCGGTAGCGAGGCGCCACCGGTGTGGGCGTGGCTGGAGCGGCGGCCGTTCATCGTCCGCGGGCCGCGCGGGCTCGCGCCGCACGACCTCGCCCGGGACGTGCTGGACGCCGAGTTCGACCGGCGGTCACCCGACTGGTACCGGTCGCTGCACCGGGTCGTCCACGACCACACGGTCGCCGGCATCCGGGCCGCCACCGGTACCGACCGGCAACTCCGGGCGCAGCACCTGATGTACCTGCACCGCAGGGCCCCGTTCACCGCGGCGATCCAGGAGCTGCGCGCCCAGGGTTCGACCGCGGTCGTGCCGGCCCGCCCCGAGGAACATGACGACGTGCTGGCGCAGATCGAACGGTTCGAGGGGAAGGCCGGTGCGGCACTCGCCGCGGCATGGCTCGCCGATCAGCCGGAGGGGCTCAGCGTGGTGCGTACCGAAGAAGGCGTAGCCGGTTTCGCGTACCAGATATTTCCCCCTACCGGATCGGCCCTCGAGGTCCGGGATCCGGTCGTCCGCGCGGTGCTCGACCACGTCGCCGCGCACGGGCCGACGAGGCCCGGCGAGCGGATCAACATCGGCCGCTTCTTCGGCGGCCGGCGCGAGCACCAGCGCGACCTGTACGCGGTCCTCGCGGGTCCGGTGTCGTCCCTCGTCGAATGGGTGACCCGCCCGCTCGCGTGGTCGTTCGTCGTCGTCATCGACACCGGATACTGGGGACCCATCTTCGACTATCTCGGCTTCGGCCGGCTGGTCGAGACCGAGATGGGCGGCCAGGCGCACGTCGGTTACGGCGTCGACTGGCGGCGCCTGCCCGTGTCGGCTTGGCTGGACCTGATGAACGAGCGTGAGCACTCGGGTGGCGCCGGCCCGCCGCCGGCGTCCCTGCTCCGGCCGCCGCCGCTGGACCGGACGAGGTTCGGTGCGGCGGTTCGGGCCGCGCTGGCGGACCTGCAGCGCCCGGACCGGCTCGCCACCAACCTGCTCGTCTCGTCGTCGCTGGCTGACGGCCCTGGCTCGTTGCGCGGCAGGATCGAAGCGGCCATCGGTTGCCTGCGTGACGAGCCCAAGGGCGCCGCGCTGAGCGCCGTCCTGAACCGGACGTTCGTCCGGGCCGCCCCGACACAAGAGGCCGCCGCCGAGGTGCTCGGGCTGCCATTCAGCACGTACCGGCGCCATCTGGCCAAGGCGATCGAGCAGCTGACAGATCTGCTGTGGGCCGTAGAGATCGGAGAGGTACGCCTACCGGTGAGCAGGGATTGAGCAGAAGCTGACCTGGCAACTGAGCAGTCGACCGACCCAACCTTTCGCGCGATGGTTTCGACGAGCGGAGGTGCGCGGTGGCGCGGATAGTCATTCTCGGAGCGGGTATCGGCGGATTGTCGACCGCGATGGTGCTGGCCCGGGACGGTCACGAGGTGACCGTTCTGGAACGCGATCCGGCCGATCCGCCCCCGGCGGCGGAGGCCTGGGAGGTGTGGGAGCGGCGCGGCGTCAACCAGTTCCGGCTGCCGCACTTCATGTTGCCGCGCTGGCGGGCGCAGATGGCGGTGGAGCTGCCGGATGTCCTGGACGAGCTGAGGGCGGTCGGCGCCCTGGCTACCAACACGCTCGAGCTGCTGCCGGAGTCCCAACGCGGACTCATGCGCCCCGACGACGAGCGGTTCGACACGGTGACCGCACGCCGCCCGGTCCTCGAAGCGGTGGTCGCGGCCGTGGCTGAGCGCACGCCCGGGGTCACGATCCTGCGCGGTGTCGCCGTGACCGGGTTCTGTATCGATCCGGCGTCCGGCAAGTCACCGCGGATCACCGGTGTGCTCAACGAAGGCGGTCGCACGATCCACGCGGATCTGGTCGTCGACTGCTGCGGGCGGCGTTCCGCGCTCGGTTCCTGGCTGGAGGCGGTCGGCGCCCGGCGCCCGGTCGAGGAGCGGGAGGACTCCGGCTTTGTCTACTATGGACGGCATTTCCGCGGCCGTACCGGACAGCAGCCGGAAGCGCTGGCCAACCTCATCCAGCACTACGACTCGATGACGGTGCTCACGCTGCTCGCGGACAACTCGACCTGGAGCGTGGTCCTCACGACCAGCAGCCGGGACCAGGCGCTGCGCGGGTTGCGCGATCCGTCCACATTCGACAGTGTGCTGTCCCGGTACCCACTCGCGGCCCACTGGCGGGACGGCGTACCGATCTCCGGCGTGGACGTGATGGCCGGTATCGAGGACCGGTACCGGCGTCTCGTCGTCCACGGTGAGCCGGTCGCGACTGGTGTGGTGGCGGTCGGCGACGCGTGGGCGTGCACCAATCCGTCACTGGGCCGCGGTACGTCGATCGGACTGCTGCACGCGCGTTGCCTGCGCGATCTGCTGCGCGAGGTCGCTCCGGACGACCACGAGAAGATGGCGCTGCGCTTCGACGAGGTGACCGCGGCGGTGGTGGAGCCGCTGTACCGGTTGACCCTCTGGTACGACCGGCACCGGTTGGCGGAGATCGACGCCGACGTCGCAGGCGTCCCGTATCGCACCGACGACCAGCGGTGGGCGGTGAGCAAGGCGACGTTCGCGGCGAGCCTCGGCGATCCCGACATCGCGCGCGGGTACCAGTCGCTCGTGTCGTTCCTCACCACTCCCGCCGAGCTGTTCGCCGAGCCGGGACTGCTCGACCGCATCGTCGGTCTCGGCATGGGCGCACCGCCGTACCCGCTTCCCGGACCCGATCGCCGCGAGCTGCTCGCCGCGGTCAGCGGCTGAGGAGGACCCATGTTCGTCGAACTCGACGACGTCAAGCTGCGGGTTCGCGACAGCGGTACCGGCGAGCCCGTCGTGCTGCTGCACGGCTGGCCCGATACCGCGGAGCTGTGGCGGTACCAGATGCCGGCTCTGGAGGCCGGCGGGTACCGGGTGATCGCGCCGGATCTGCGCGGCTTCGGCGAGTCCAGCCGGCCCGTCGACGTGGCGGCGTACACCGCGCCCCGCATGGTCGGCGACGTGCTCGGGGTACTGGACCGGCTGGCGGTCGAGCGCGCACACCTCGTCGGACACGACTGGGGAGCCGCCATCGCGTGGATGACCGCCGCGCTGGCGCCGGAACGGGTCGCCACGCTCACCGCGCTGTCGGTCGGCCATCCGGCGGCCTTCCGCGGCGCCGGCTGGGGTCAGCGGGCGAAGTCGTGGTACATGCTGCTGTTCCAGTTCCGGGGCATCGCCGAGCGGTGGCTGAGCGACGCCGACTTCCGCAACCTGCGGGAGTGGTCGAGGCATCCGGACATCGAGGAGGTCGTCGCCCGCCTGGCCGATCCCGGCGCGCTGACCGCGAGTCTGAACCTGTACCGGGCGATCCTGTCGCCGGAGTCCCTCGTCGCGGAGCCGACGAAATTGCCGCCGGTACCGGTACCGACGATGGGTGTCTGGAGCGCCGGCGACCTGGCATTGACCGAGGAGCAGATGACCGGCTCCACGGCGTACGTCACCGGGCCGTGGCGGTACGAGCGGCTCGAGGGGATCGGCCACTGGATGCCGTTGGAGGCGCCCGAAGCTGTGAACGCGTTGCTGCTCGACTTCCTCGGTCGCTACTGCTGTTGAACGATCCTGCCGAGGATGTCGACGACCGGCTCCAACGAACCAGGGATGCTGCCGTCACCCGCGCGGATCTCGTAGCCGCCGTACCGGATCGTGTGCACGAACCCGTCGGCTACCCGAAGTGGACTGTCGGTCGGCAGGGTCGCGAAGCCGGCCGACTCGAGCGCGCGGCGCAGGTCGGCCAGCTCGCTCGAGGGGAGCGTTCCGGCGTCGGCCCCGTTCAAGGAGTACGAACCGTCCGATCGCACGACCAGCTGGTCATGGAAGCCCGCGATCCCACCCTGCCGCTCGTACGACACGAGCTCCACAACCCGACCATCGGATGGAGAGGACGGCGGAGATTGCGGAGACTCCGGCGCCGCACAGCCGGCGAGGAGGAGAAGAACGAGCAGAACCATTCGCATGTCGGTCCGACGTTTTCGAGCCGGCCCCGGTTCCTCGAGAACCTCGGACCAACCGTCGTGACATTGCCTAAACTCGTGATCACGCACGAGACCAACGGGGGTTCAACCATGAGCGGCATCGAACGCAAGAACTTCGACAAGCCCGACGAGACGCGGCCATTCGAGGGTAAGGGTCGCGCGGACGTCGTGATGGTCGCGGGGAAGCCGATCGGCCGGGCGGTCTTCGAGCCGGGTTGGCGGTGGTCGGTCAACGTGAAGCCGATCGCGAAGACGAACAGCTGCCAGACCTCGCACCTCGGCTACATCATCTCCGGGAAGATGCGGGTCACGATGGACGACGGCTCCCAGGAGACGTACGGCCCCGGCGATGTCATGGCGGTGCCGCCCGGGCACGACGCGGAGGTCGTCGGCAACGAGGACTGCGTAGCGGTGGACTTCGGCGAGTTCGGGGACTACGCCAAGAAGAAGTGATCAGCTGGGCGGCGGGTCGTTGGGCTTGGCGCGCTCGGCGAGGAAACGCTCGAGTTCAGCGCCAAGCTCCTCGGCGGTCGGCAGCTCACCGGTGTCGGTCGCGAGCAGGCTCGGCCCCTGGCGGCCGCGGATGAACGCGTCGTACTGCTCTTCGAGCGCCTGTACCAACGCGCTCGCCTCCTCGGCCTGGGCCACCTGCTTGTCGATGTCGGCACGGGTCGCGTCGCCGGCCGCGCGCAGTTCGTCGGTGGGCAGGGCCAGGCCGGTGGACCGGGACACGCTGTCGAGGAGCACCTCGGCCGCCGCGGGGAAGTCGGTCTGGGCGAGATAGTGCGGGACGTGGACCGCGAAACCCATCGCGTCGTAACCCCGCTGCCCCAGCCGGTACTCCAGCAGGTTGCCCGCACCGCCGGGGACCTGGACCCGTTGCAACCACGGCTCGTATCCGGCGATCAGCTCCGGCCTCGTCGCGTGCGCGGTGACCCCGATCGGCCTCGTGTGCGGTACCGCCATCGGGATGGCGTTGAGCCCGACGCTGACGCGGACGCCGAGCTGTTCGAAGAGCTGGACGAGTGCCGCGATGAAGCGCTCCCACTGCAGGTCCGGCTCTGGCCCGGCGAGGAGGAGGAACGGGCTGGCGGCGGCATCCCGCAACAGATGCATCTCCAGCCGCGGTTCCTCGTACCGCTCCCAGTGGTCTTCGACGAAGAGCATGACCGGCCGGCGGGACCGGTAGTCCAGGAGCTGGTCGATGTCGAACGTGACCAGCACCCGAGAATCCAGCCGGTCGAGCAGGTGTTCCCGGGCGATCCGCGAGGCCGCTCCGGCGTCGACGAATCCGGTCATCGCCTGGATCAGCACCGGCCGACCCAGGTCGGGTACGTCATCGGCGAGCACATAGAGCCCCTGCGGATCGAGCACCGGGCACACCTGCCTTTCGTGCGGCGTGCTGTCAACGCTAGCTGTCGGCGGGCGCGTACGTCAGGTTCAGCACGCCCGTCGTGAACGTCTCGCTGTTCACGAGCTTCAACGGGTGCGTCGGCGTGTCCTCGAACAGCCGCTGGCCGCTGCCGACCGCGATCGGGTGCACCAGCAGCCCCAGCTCGTCGAGGAGACCGTTGGCCAGCAACCACCGTACCGTGGTGGCGCTGCCGGACATGTTGATGTCGCCCTCGGTGCGCGCCTTGATCTCACGAAGCTGCTCGGCGACGTTGTCCCCGGACAGGACGGTGGTGTTGTTCCAGGTCGCTTCCTTCAACGTGTTCGACAGCACGTACTTGGGGATGTTGTTGATGAACGACGCGAACGGTACGTCGTCGCCCTGGTTCGGCCAGTACTCCGCCCACTCCTGGTAGAGCACGCGGCCCATCAGCATGGCGGAGGCGTTCTCCATGGTCGACCCGACCGCGGCACCCATCTCGTCGTTGAAGTACGGGAAATGCCACTTGTCGGGAGACTCCACGACGCCGTCCAGCGAGATGAAGAAATACGACGCGATCTTGCCCATGATGCCCTCCTGGTGGTTGTCAGCGTGCGCTGTACGTCAGTAGGACCGGCGTCCTGCCACAAACTCATCGGTGCCGACCGAGGTGGTCGCGACGATCGCGTCGAGCCGGCCGGAATGCGCCCCGCGCCAGTACGGTCGGCCACACGCGACGCAGCGCGAGAAGGTGCTGTACGAGCGGCGCGTGCCGGGCTCGAGCAGGTGCAGCACCTCGTGTTTGGCGATGGCCTCGAGCCGGCCGTTGCACGCCGGGCACCGCGACCACGGCGCCAGCGGCGGGTCGAACCGGTCGAGGACGTCGGCGAGCTGCTCGTCGGGGCGGCTGCCGCGGACGAACGCACCGGCCACCAACGCGCGGCGCCGGAGCAGACCGCGGTCCTGGGTCAGCACGATGCGCTGCTCGGCCGCGCCCTGCGCCACCAGTTCGGCGTCCTCCGCATCGTTGCGGTAGGCCACATCGAGACCCAGCAACCGCATCCGGCGGGCGAGCGTACCGAGGTGCACGTCGAGCACGAACCGGGGCGGCCACGTCCGCTGTGGACGGACGACCGGCAGCACATCGACGACGTCACCGTCGGCCAACCGCCCATCCGGTGCCGCCCCACGGAACTCACCGATCTCCGTCCGGGGGACGCCCAGCGACTCGACCACATGCACCGCGGTAGCCGCGTCGTCGATTGTTACGTCGACCTCGCTGCGACGCCGGTGCCGCGGCGACAGCAGGAACCGCAGCGGCGCGGCCACCCGTATCCGCGCTGTGCCGGTCATTCGGCCATCCTATGTCGGCCGGCCAGCGCCTCCAGCCACTCGCGGGTGGCGGTACTGATCCGGGACGGCACGCCCAGCTCGTTCAGCAGGTCTACCGTCGCGGCCACCTCGGCGACCCGGCGGCCGGCGTGCTTGTACGTCCCGGTCTCGAGCCGTTCGACGGTACGGGCGTCGGCCGCGGTCAGCTCCGCGACGACGTTGTCCCGCAACCAGTCCTCGCAGCCGGCGGCGCGGGCGGCGGTCAGTGCCTCGATGAGCGCCGCCGCGATGCCCTTGAGGAACACGCTGCGCAGCAGCTTGCGGGTGGCGGCCAGACCGGGCGGCCCGTCGAGCACCTCCACGTCCGCACCCAGCGGCGTCAGCAGTTCCGCGTACCGGGCCGCACCGGGACCCGATGCCAGCGCCGGGGTAGCCAGTCCCCGGCCCGGCACGGGAGCCATCAGCGCCACGTCGGCCAGCGCGAGGCCGGCGTCGTCGCACAGCGCGGCCAACTGCCGCTTCAACTCCGGCGAGGACGTGTTCAGATCGGCCCACACGGTACCGGCGGCGGCGCCCTTCCGGCCGGCTCGCAGCACGTCGAGCGCTGCACCGGCCGCGTTGATGCTCAGCACCACGTCGGCACCGGTCACCGCGTCGGCCTCATGCGGGCACGCGGTGACTCCCGGTGGTGCGTCGGCCACAGGGTCGTAGCCACGGACCACCGCACCCGCGTCCCGCAGGTCGACCGCGATCGCCGTACCCGCTTCGCCGAGCCCGAGTACGGCTACGCAGGGTGGTGTGGGTTGACCCATCCGAGGCACCTCACTGACATTGGGGTCATGCCGACGATGCTGCGTTCGCTCGAGCCGAGCCAGGCCGCTCGCGACCTCGTACGTGGAGCCTACGACCTGCACGTGCACATCGCGCCCGACGTGATGCGGCGCCGGATCACTGACCTCGAACTCGCCCGCCGGTTCCTCGTGGTGGGCCTGACCGGCTTCGCGCTCAAGTCACACTACGTACCAACGGCCGAACGCGCCTCCGTTGTCAACGCGGCGGTCCCGGGCATCGACGCGATCGGCGCCATCACGCTCAACGCGTCGGTCGGCGGCATGAACCCGCTCGCCGTCGAGATCGCCGCCCGCTCGGGTGCGCGTGTCGTCTGGCTGCCCACAGTGGACGCTGCCAACCACCGGGCCGCCCACGGCACTATGCCACCGGACGCCGCGCCGCCGCTGTGGCTCGCGCTGCAAGACGAGCTGCGCGCAAAGGGCATGCAGCCGGACGAGGTCGCGGTCGTGGACTCCGACGGCCGGCCGCTGCCACAGACGCGGGACGTGCTGCGCCTGATCGCCGAACACGAGATGGTCCTGGCCACCGGTCACCTCGGCCGCGCGGAGATTCTCGCGGTCACGCGGGCGGCGGTCGAGTTGGGGGTACGCCACGTGGTCGTCACCCATCCGGACTTCCCGTACCAGCGACTGTCCGTCGACGAGCAGCTCGCGCTCGCCGACCTGGGCGCCTTGCTGGAACGGACGTTCACCACGCCGTACACAGGCAAGTGCGACTGGTCGGTGATGGTGGAGAACATCCGGCGTACCGGGTTGACCCGGTCTCTGATCACGACGGACCTCGGCCAGCCGGACAACCCGCCAGTCGAGGACGGGCTCGCGCTGATGGCCGATGCGTTGCTGGAAGCCGGGTTTGCCGAGGACGAAGTGCGCCACGCCATCGTGACGAACAGTCAGCGTCTCGCGATCCGCTGACGGAGCGTACGCAGCAACAGTTTCACGGTCGCCAGCTTGCCGGTGCCGTTGAACACGATGAAGTCGTCGTGCACGTGTACCCCCGGCTTGCTCGCCGCCGCGTGCGTCGCGTCCCGGACGGCGCGCAGTTGGTCCATCGTCATCTGCAGCGGCGGCTCGTCGGGTTGGAACTTCGAACCCAACGGGTAGTCCCGCCCGGACTTGCGCGACATCTCGATGTGGCAGCCCATCACGTGCGTGACGGGCCGTGCCTCGGCAAAGGCCACCAGCCGGTCCATGCTCGCGACGAACGTGGGCATGTCGAAACCGTATAGGCGGCCCGGGTACACGGTGTCGCCCGTGAGCAGAAACCCCGTGTGGGGGTCGAACACCGCCACGGAGGTCGCGTGGTGCCCGGGGATCCCGGTGATGTCGAGCACCCGCCCGCCGAGGTCGTACGTGACGACCTGATCCGGCCAGTCGGTGAAACCGAAGAACGACCGCACGGAGTCGAGTTCGGTACCGACGACTGTCGTATGTGGACGGTCGGCGAATTGGTCGTCGCCCGCGACATGGTCGCCGTGGGCGTGGGTGTGGGCGACGACGAGCTCGTACCCGTCGCGTGGCCGGTCGGCCAACCACGCCGAGACGATCCCGTCGACCGTTTCCCGCAACGGGAACGCGGCCGGATCCTTCGTCGCACCGGTGTCGAGCAGCACCGCGCGGTCGTCGCCGAACAACAGGTACATGAACGGCGCCTCGAAGCTGACGGCCTTGCTCTGCCGCAACAGGTAGGTGCGCTCGTCGTACGCGTGCGCCTGAATCGGCGGCTCGCCACCGGCACCGTGGATCCACCGCACATCCAGATTCCCCATGCCGGCCACCCTAGCCCCCTCTTCCGTGCACCCTATGCGGAAGCAGCCAGTACCGCGGTGACGAGGATCTCGTCGTCGGCCGGTGCGACGGTACGCAGATCCAGCAGGCACCTGTCGTTCTCGACCCGGCCGACGACCGGTGGATGGCCGTGCCGCAGGGCCGGGGCGATCGCGGCAGGCAGGCTGACCGCGGCACTGGGCAGCGAGACGCCCGGCGCGGCGCCGCCGCCGACCGCGGCCGAGGAGTCCACGGCCTGCGCATCGACACCGCGAGCGGCGAGTAGTGAAGCGAGTCGTTGCGCCCGGGCCGTCAGCGCGTCCACGGGGATCTCGAGCGCGGCGCGGACGGGCGGCGGCGGGCCGGTGAGCGTGGCCTCGAGCGCGGCCAGGGTCAGCTTGTCGACACGTACCGCGCGGGCCGCCGGAAACCGGCGCAACCGCTCGACGAGCTGCGCCCGGCCCAGCAGCAGGCCGGCCTGCGGACCGCCCAGCAGCTTGTCCCCGCTGGCCGTCACGAGGCTCGCCCCATCTCGCAGTACCGTCGCCGCATCGGGCTCGGAAGGCAGCAGCGGATGCGGCGCGAGCAGCCCGGAACCGATGTCGACGACCACCGGCGGGCCGAGCGCGGCGAGGTCGGCGACGTCGACCGCGGAGGTGAAGCCGGACACCACGAAGTTCGACGGGTGCACCTTGAGGATGAACGCGGTACGCGGGCCGAGCGCGGCGGCGTAGTCGCCGATCGCGGTGCGGTTGGTGGTACCGACCTCGCGCAGCCGGGCGCCGGTGGACGTGAGCAGATCGGGGATGCGGAAGCCGTCGCCGATCTCGACCAGCTCGCCGCGGCTCACCACGATCTCGCGGTCCCGCGCCAGGGCCAGACCGCAGAGCAGCAACGCGGCGGCGTTGTTGTTGACGACGTGGACGGCTTCCGCGTCCGGTACCGCGGCCGCCAGTGCGGCGAGCGCACCCCGGCCGCGGCGCGCCCGCTTCCCGCTCGTCAGCTCGAACTCCACGTCGGTGGCGCCGGCCGCGATCGCGAGCGCCTCGCGAGCCGCGTCCGACAGCGGCGCCCGCCCGAGGTTCGTGTGCACGATCACGCCGGTGGCGTTCACGACGTGGCGCAGGCTGGTCGCGTACCCCGGCAAGGTGGCGATCGCGAGATCCGCGACCTCGGCGGGCGCGATCTCGCCCCGCCGCGCGCGGTCCTGGGCCCTGCTGATCGTGTCCTTGACGATCTGCCGGCCGAGCCGGTCGGCGGCGGCGGCCAGCTCCGGTACCGCGAGCAGCGCGTCGGTCGCCGGAATACGGCGGCGTGCATCCTGGCCGCCGTCCGGTGACAATGCTGGGGTGGCCATCGCAGCCAGCCCTCCCGACCACTCGCTGATCCGGGTACGCCTCACGCAGTATGCCCACGGCGGCGGGTGTGCATGCAAGATCCCGCCCGGTGAGCTGGAGGCGATCCTCGGCGGTCTGAAGCTCGACGCCGAGGTACCGGACGCGTACGGCCGGCTGCTCGTCGGCCTCGACACCGGCGACGATGCGGCCGTGGTGGCGGCGCCCGACAACGGGCCGGCGTACGTCCTCACCACCGACTTCTTCACGCCCGTGGTCGACGACGCGTACGACTGGGGCCGGATCGCGGCCGCGAACGCGCTGTCCGACATCTACGCGATGGGCGGCCGCCCGGTGCTCGCGGTGAACCTGCTCTGCTGGCCGCGGGACGTGCTGCCGATGGAGCTGGCCACCGAGGTCCTTCGCGGCGGGCTGGCCGTCGCCAACGCGGCCGGCTGCCACCTCGTCGGCGGGCACAGCGTGGACGATCCGGAACCCAAGTACGGACTCGCGGTCACCGGCGTCGTCGACCCGGACCGGATGCTGCGCAACGACGCGGGCCGCGCGGGGCAACCGCTGTCGCTGACCAAGAAGCTCGGCATCGGCGTCCTCAACTCGCGGCACAAGGCGACCGGCGAGGTTTTCCCGCACGCGGTAGCCGAAATGACCGCGACGAACCGGGATGCCGCGTACGCCGCTGTCCACAGTGGATGCCAGTGTGCCACCGACGTCACCGGCTTCGGTCTGCTCGGCCACGCGCTCAAGCTGGCGCGGGCCAGCGGTGTCACCGCGGTCATCGACTCCGCCGCCGTGCCGTACCTCGACGGCGCCCGGGAGGCACTCGCGGACGGCTACGTCAGCGGCGGTACCCGGCGAAACCTCGACTGGGTGCGCCCGCACACGTCGTTCGACGGCGTGGACGAGGACGAGGCCCTGTTGCTCGCGGACGCCCAGACGTCCGGCGGCCTGCTCGTCGCGGGCGAGCTTCCCGGGGCCCCGGTGATCGGCGAACTTGTCCCACGGGGTGAGCATTTGTTGGTTGTCCGCTAGGGTCTGCGGCGGAGGTGTTTGTCGGCTGGTGCTGGCCGCGGCCTTCAAAGCCGTAGGACGCGTGACGAACGCGTCGGCGGGTTCGATTCCCGTCCGCCTCCGCCAGACCTCTCTGCGAGGACCCCTCATGCATGTGATCGCGACCGCCGGTCACGTCGACCACGGCAAGTCGGCGTTGCTGAAGGCGTTGACCGGGATGGAACCCGACCGCTGGGAAGAGGAACAGCGGCGCGGGCTGACGATCGACCTCGGGTTCGTGTGGACCGAAGGGACGAAGGGCCCGATCGCTTTCGTGGACGTGCCCGGGCACGAGCGGTTCGTGGGCAACATGCTCGCCGGCGTCGGCCCGGTGCCCGCCGTGCTGTTCGTGGTAGCCGCCGACGAGGGGTGGATGCCGCAGTCGGCCGAGCACCTGACGGCCCTGGACGCGCTCGGGGTACGACACGGCCTGCTGGCGGTGACCAAGACCGACCTGATGGAGCCGGAACTGGCCGCCGAGGAGGCGTACGACCACATCCGGAAGACCAGCCTCCGCGACATTCCCTGGGTGGGAGTCAGCGCGCGTACCGGGGATGGCGTGCCGCAACTGCGTACCGCGCTCGACGAACTCGTCGGCCGGTTGCCGGCCAGCGATCCGTCTGCGCCGGTACGGCTGTGGGTCGACCGCGGGTTCACGATCCGCGGCGCGGGTCTCGTGGTCACCGGAACCCTTGCCGCGGGCACGATCCGGCCGGGCGACACGCTCGAACTGGCGCGTACCTCGGAGGACTACGTGGTGCGTGACGTGCAGTCGATGAACCGGCACGTCGACGAGGCGGTCGGAGTGGCCCGGGTGGCGCTGAACCTGCGGGGTGCGCACCGGGGCGAGATCGGTCGCGGCGACGCGCTGATGACTCCGGGGACGTACCGGTGCACCTCGGCGATCGACATCCGGACGCGGCTCTGCGCGCCCGACGACCTGCCCCGCGAGCTGTTGGTCCACATTGGAGCGGCCACTGTGGACTGTGTGCTTCGGCCGCTGGGCGCGGATACGGCCCGGCTACGGCTCGGTACGCCGCTACCGCTGCGGGTCGGCGATCGCGTCGTGCTGCGACACGATCGCGGGGTGGCCGGTGGTGCGGTCGTCCTCGACGTGGACCCGCCCGCGCTCACCCGCCGCGGGGCCGGGCGGCGGCGGGCGGGCGATCTGCAGGACTACGCCGACGCTCCGGACGGTTCGGGCGAGCTGCGAAGGCGCGGGATCGTGCGGGCCAGCACGCTGAAGGCGATCGGTATCGAACCACCGGTACCGGCACTGACCGCGGACTGGCTCGTCGACCCCGACCTCGACCGCGCGCTGCGGGAACGGCTCGGCGCGCTCGTCGCGGCCCGGGTAGCCGACCCGTCCGCACCCCCGCTGCGCGTCGACGACGCGAAGAAGGCGCTCGACCTGCCGGACACCAAGCTGGTGACCGCGCTTCTCCCGGCGGAGCTGGCGGTACGCAACGGGATGATCGTGCCAGCCGAGGCGCCGGACACGCTCGCGCCGGCCGTACGCGATTCACTGGCCGCGCTCGAGCGGCGTTACTCGAAGAGCGAGTTCACCGTGCCGACCGAGGACGAGCTGGCCGCGCTCGGCCTGGGCAAGGCCGAGATCTCCGCCGCGGGACGCGCCGGCCGGTTGGTGCGGCTACTCCCCGACGTCGTACTGCCGTCCGCGACCGTCGACTACGCGGTGACCGTACTCGCCGGACTAACCCAGCCGTTCACGGTCAGCGAGGCACGCGAGGCGCTGGGCACCACGCGCAAGGTCATCGTGCCGCTGCTGGAGTACCTCGCGACGCAGGGCCGCACCCGCCGCGCGCCGGACGGGCGGCACTCCGTCACTGGACGCTGAAGATCACCGCCGCTCGCAGGGCCAGGACTCCAATGAGGACGATGAAAGCGGCTACCACGAGCATGCCCGAACGAGTGGCGACCGCCGCACCCGTCGAATCCGTGGTGACCCGCGGCCGGGCCATGCCCGCCAGCCCCGGCAGCAGGCCGATGAACGCGACGGCCCACAGCAGGAACCATGGGAAGCCGAACGCCTGGCCCAGCGTGCCGGCCGGGATCAGCGTCGCCACGAAGACCCCGATCAGCGCGAGCTCGAGCAGCGGGAAGAACCGCTCCGAGCGGCCGAGCGCGACCGCGCTGGCCTGACCGTCCCGCCGGCGGTGGACCAGCCATGCCAGCAGCGCGGCTGACCCGGACAACCCGGAAGCGAGGAACAGCCCGCCGAGCGCCCAGGTGTCGCTCCATACCGGCTGGTTCGATACCGACAGCAGGACACCGGTGTAGCCGGCGATGAACAGCGCGAGCAGGCCGCCCACGATCGCCCAGAGCTTGCCGAGGAATCCCTCCATGAGCCGCACACTGCGCCCGCGGCCACGCGCCCACGCCTCGAGGAACGAGACGGTCGCGAAGCCGCCGTACACCACCAGTGCCCAGGCGCCGACCGACATCGGCGACCAGTACTTGAACGACACCCCTACGTCGCCGGGAGTCGTGTTCACGAGCATGTGCCAGAAGCGCAGGGGCTTGCCCAGGTCGAGGGTCAGCAGCACCGGGCACGGCAGCAGCATGAAGAAAGCGACGTAGTACCCGATCCGGACCGCCGGAGCGTCGAGCTTGTTGCCGTTCAACCGCATCAGCGACGCGAGGAAGTACGACCCGCCGGACAGCCCGGCGAAGAAGAAGTAGAACAGGATGTACCACGTCCAGTCGGGATCGCGGACGAAGTGTTCGGCGTCAGCTAGCGTCATCGGTCACCCCCTCCGACGTCGCCGCCACCGGCTCCGCACGGCGTCGGCGCAGGGCGATCAGCCCACCGAGCACCGCGAGCGCGCCGGTGACCAGCGTGGTGAGGTAGCCCTTCGCGTTGTTACGGCTGGGCAGGACGGCGTTCTCCGCGTTGGGCAACTTGTACCTCTCCGGCTCGTCCATCAGCAGGAAGAACGCGTTGAGCCCGCCGTAGACCGAGTCGTCGGCGCCGTACAGCCGCGCCTCGTCGACCCCCTGCGAGTGCAGGGTCTCCAACCGCTTCTGAGCCCGTTCCCGCAACTCGATGACCGGCCCGAACTGGATCGACTGCGTCGGGCAGGCCTTGGCACAGGCCGGTTCCATCCCACCCTGCAGCCGGTCGTAGCAGAGCGTGCACTTCTGCGCGACCTTGGACTTCTCGTCCATCTCGATGACGCCGTACGGGCATGCCGCGATGCAGTCGCGACAGCCGTTACACACGTCGGGCTGGATGAACACGGTGTCGAACTCGGTACGGATGATCGCCCCGGTCGGGCAGACCTCCAGGCAGCTCGCGTTCTTGCAGTGCTTGCAGACGTCCGACATCATCAGCCAGGCCTTGCCCTGGCCGGCGCCGGCCGCGGTGTCCGGCACGTTGTCGTGGAACTGCACGTGCCGCCAGTTCTGGGCATCGAGGCTGCCCGTGTTGTCGTAGCCGTCACCGAAGACGGGCTCGTTTCCCGGCAGCTGGTTCCACTCTTTGCAGGCGACCTCGCAGGCCTTGCAGCCGATACAGACGCTCGTATCGGTGAAGAACCCGTACGCCTTTCCGGGTGTTATGTCCACCATCAGAACCCCATCAGGTTGGGTGTGATCTTGGACAGGCCATGTTCGGCCGCATAGAGATCCAGCGGCAGGGCCGCCAGCTCGTCCACTTCCGGCACGGCTCTGGGGTCGCGCCCGAGGTCGATGTCGACCAGGTACTGCCGGCAGGTCGCGCAGGCGTCGACCCGCAGGTGGGGAAATGTTGCCTCGCCTGCCGGACCAGACACGATCGGCCCGTCGTGGCGTTCGCCGTACACCGTCCGCTTGCTGCCCGTGCTCTCCCCGCAGGAGGGGCATGCGCTGCCCGAGTGTTGCCAGGTCTGCCCGCAGCGCGCGCACAGCAACTGCCGGCCCCCGGCCACCAGGGGATCCCCTCCCGCGCTGCGGACGCTGAGCTGCGGCGGCCCGCCGCAACGGGGACAGCGCCGGCCGCCGCGGGGAGAGGGATCGGCGGCGCAGGCCGCCGCGGCGTCGGCCGCGAGCGCCTCGAGCGGCGCCCGGAGGGTGGCTCGGGCGAGGTACCGCTCGACCGGTGGCAGCTCTCCCCCGGCGAGCCAGGCCGTCAGGCAATCCTCGACCCGCCCGGTGTCGACGATGTCGCGCGCGGCCGCGGCGAGCGGCTCGGGACCGGTCTCCTCGGTGGCCTTCAGCACCCCCGGCAGGACCCGCTCGACCGCCCAGCCGGCCAGGTGGTCCGGCTCGGGCTGGTCGTCGCGGGTCGCCTGCCAGCCGTCGTCCCAGACGTCGAGCAGCCGGAGGTACACGGTGAGCACCTCGGACGCGAACGGGTAGCGCCCGATCAGCACCTCCGCCCGCTGCCGGTGGTTCTCCCACGGGGCAGACATCGCCATCACATCTTTTCGATGTTGACGAGGAATGCCTTGAACTCGGGAGTACGGGCACTGGCGTCGCCGACGAACGGGGTGAGCGCGTTGGCGAGCCAGTGCTGGCCGGAGTTGATGCCGACGAAGCCCCAGTGGATGGGGATGCCGATCTGGTAGACCTTCTTCCCGGCGATCGTCAGCGGCCCGAGGCGTTTCGTCACCACCGCCCGGACCTCCAGCTTGCCGCGTTTCGACGACACCCGTACGTGGTCGCCGTTGGCGATGCCCTTCTCCTGCGCCAGTTCCGCGGGGATCTCGACGAAGGCCTCGGGCTGCAGCTGAACCAGATGCTCCACCTGCTGGGTGATGTAGTGCTCGTGCTCGGTGAGCCGGTACGACGTCGCGACGTACGGGAACTCCGCCGCGGTACCGAACCGGTTGCCCCGCCCGGACCGCTCGTCGTAGACGAACGCCACCGGCGTGGTCGACACCGTGGGGTGCAACGGGTTCTGTACCGGGGACTCGACCGGCTCGTAGTGCTCGGGGAACGGCCCGTCCGCGACCCCGTTGCTGAACAACCGACCGGTCCCCTCGCCGGTCATGATGAACGGCAGCGGCGAGGCGGGGTTGGCCGGATCGGCGGTGGGCGGGTAGTCCGGTACGTCGCCGACCCACTTCTTCTGCGCCGCGTCCCACTTGATGCCGGCTCGCTTCGGATCCCACGGGTTGCCCTGCGGGTCGGCCGACGCGCGGTTGTACAGCACCCGCCGGTTGACCGGCCAGCTCCACGCCCAGTTGGGGTAGAAGCCCATCCCGGTCGGGTCGTTCTTCGCCGGATCCTGGACGCCGTCCCGGCGCTTGGTCAGGTTGCCCGCCTCCGGGTAGTGCCCGCAGTAGATCCAGTCACCCGAGGTCGTGGTGCCGTCGTCCTTCAGCGCGCCGAACGTGGCCAGGCGCTTGCCGGTGACGAGGTCCTTGCCGTTGATCTCCTGCGCGATCTCGTCCAGGTCCGGCTTGCGCGGGTCCTTGTACGCCGTGACGAGCTGCAGTACCGGCTCCGGGAACGTGCCGCCCTGCTGCTGGTACAGCTCGCGCACCCGCTGGAAGACCTCGGCGAGGATCCAGTGGTCGTGCCGGGCCTCACCCTCCGGTGGCAGTACCTGCTCCTTCCACTGCGCCCAGCGGCCGCTGTTGGTGAACGAGCCGTCCTTCTCGATCCAGTGGGTAGCGGGCAGCATGAACACCTCGGTCTGCACCGACTTGGCGTCGATGCCAGGGGCCCGCCAGAACTCCGAGCTCGTCGTGGCGAACGCGTCCATGACGCACAGCCACTTCAGTTTCGACAGCGCCTGCAGGACCTGGTTGGAGTCCGGCCCGATGCTCGTGGCCGTCATCCCGGACAGCATGATGCCTTCCATCTTGCCCCGTAGCGCGGCGTCGAAGATGGACAGCCAGGAGGCGTCCGACGCCGGCTTGGGTACGTGGTTGAAGGCGAACTCGTTGTCCTTCGTCGCCGCGTCGCCGAACCAGGTCTTCAGCAGGCTCACCATGAACTTGCGGTAGTTCGTGCCGAAGAAGTTCAGCGAGTTCGCGTGCAGCTTCTTCGCCGCGCTGCGCGCCACGTAGTCGTCCAGCGTCTTCTGGCCGGGCGCCGGAATCCGGAGGTACCCGGGCAGGATGTCCCAGGAGATCGCGTGGTCGGTGTTGCCCTGGATGTTGGCGTGGCCGCGCTCGGCGTTCATGCCGCCGCCGGGGCGTCCCATGTTGCCGAGCAGCAGCTGGAGCAGCGCGCCCGAACGGATGATCTGCACGCCGGTCGTGTGATGGGTGAGGCCGACCGCGTACACGATCGTCATCACCTTGTCCGGCTTGCCCGTCTCGCCGACGAGCTTGGCCACCTCGAGGAACTGGTCCTGCGGGATACCGGTGATGCTCGAAACCATCTCCGGCGTGTACCGGCTGTAGTGCGCCTTCAGCAGGTTCAGCACCGATCGAGGACTGTTGATGTCCTGGACCGCGAAGCCGTCCGGCCCGAGCTCGTACGCCCACACGGCCGGGTTGTACACCTTCTTCTCCGGGTCGAAACCGTTGAAGAGGCCGTCGTTGAACGCGTACCCCTCCTTGACGACGAACGCCGCGTTCGTGGCGAACTCCACGTACTGCCGGTGGTACAGGTTGTTCTGCAGCACGTAGTTGATCAGGCCACCGAAGTAGGCGACGTCAGTGCCGGTACGGATCCGCAGGTGCCGGTCGGCCACGGCCGAGGTACGCGTGAAGCGCGGGTCGGCGTGGATCATCTTCGCGCCGCGCTCGATCTGCGCGCGCACCATCCACTGGAACCCGACCGGGTGCGCCTCGGCGGGATTGGCTCCGTTGATCAAGATCAAGTCGGCGTGCCGGATGTCACGCCAGTGGTTCGTCATGGCCCCCCGGCCAAACGTGGCGGCCAAACTGACCACCGTGGGACCGTGTCAAACACGTGCCTGTTGTTCTAAATGGACCACCCCGAGGCCACGCATCAGCTTGGTCGCGAGGTATCCCTCTTCCGAGCTGAACGCCGCACCACCGGCGAACGCGATGCCCTCGCACCGGTTCACGACGTTGCCGTCCGCGTCCGTGGTGACGAACGTGCGGTCGCGCGACTCCTTGATGTTGCGCGCCAGCTTGTCC
>Ga0209382_10003619_pt1 | contig 21298 bp, 3 predicted proteins | sample SoiMetdeltSBSDD5_FD_187599 | JGI IMG/M metagenome (GOLD analysis project Ga0209382, IMG submission 187599) | Bulk soil microbial communities from a Populus tree surrounding site in Tennessee, USA - Soil MetaG P. deltoides SBSDD5 (SPAdes) (version 2) | ecosystem: Environmental > Terrestrial >... | reverse complement strand
CTGACGGTGACGAGTTTGTATGGGCCGTTGGTCACCGGGAAGAGCGTGAATTTGCTATCGGAGGAGGAGGGGATAGAAGCGCTGGCGACGGCCTTGAGGCGTGAAAGCGGATACAGCTTGTTGAAGATCACGCCGGCGCATCTGGAGATATTGGCGCAGCAACTGGGGAATACGGAAGTCGAGGGGAGAGCGAGAGTGCTGGTGATAGGAGGGGAGGAGCTGAGGTCCGGGGGATTGAAGTATTGGCAGGAGAGGGCGCGAGGGACGAGGCTGATCAATGAATATGGGCCGACGGAGACGGTGGTCGGGTGTTGTGTGTACGAGGTGAATGGAAGAGAGTCAGGAAGGGAGACGGTGCCGATCGGCAGGCCGATCGCGAACACCCAAATGTACTTGCTTGACCGTGAGTTGGAGCCGTCGCCGGTAGGAGTGAGAGGTGAGATCTACGTCTCAGGGGCGGGGGTGGCGAGGGGGTATGTCAAGAGGCCGGAGTTAACAGGAGAGAGATTCATCCCGGACCGGTTCAGCAAAAATGGGGGCGGGAGATTGTATCGGACAGGAGACCTGGGCAGATATCTCTCGGACGGGAACATTGAATTTCTGGGGCGAGCGGACGAGCAGGTGAAGATCCGCGGATACCGGATCGAGTTGGGCGAGATCGAGGCCGTGCTTGACGAGCACCGAATGGTGAAGCGGAGCGTGGTCGTTGCCAGCAAGGATGAGAGAGGCGGTAAGCGACTGATCGGATATGTGGTAGGGGAAAAAGAGGTGACAGGCATAGAGCTGAGGAGATATCTCAAGGAGAGAGTGCCTGAGTACATGGTTCCGGAAGCGATCCTGGCGCTGGACGAGATGCCTGTTACAGACAATGGGAAGATCGACCGGAAGAGACTGCCATCAATAAAAGATATTGTCAGACGGATAGAGCCAGAGTATGCCGGCGCGCGGACGCCGGTCGAAGAGATGCTGATTGGGATCTTCGAGGAGGTGCTGCAGCTAGATCAGGTAGGACGAGACGACAATTTCTTCGAGATCGGGGGACATTCATTATTGGCCACCCAGGTCGTCTCACGGGTAAGAGACGTCTTCTGCGTGGAGATCGGGGTGAAGAACATCTTCGAGAGGGCGACTGTAGAAGGGTTGGCGGCAGTCTTAGAGGAGGCGATGAGGGCCGGAGAGAAAGCTGAGGGACCACCGCTGGTCAGAGTTTCAAGAGGGGGCCAAAACGATAGCAGGCCGCCGCTGTCATTCGCGCAACAGCGGTTGTGGTTCCTGGACCAGCTCGCGCCGAACAATCCGTTCTACAACTGCCCGCGCGCCGTGAGGCTGGACGGGAAATTGAATCTTGAAGCGCTGGAGCGAGTGATCAATGAGATCGTGAGAAGACACGAGGTCTTGAGGACGAGGATCGAAGCAGAAGGCGGCGAGCCGGCGCAGGTGATCGAGGAATGGAAACCGCGGAGATTGGAGGTAGAGGATCTGACGAGTCTGCCTTTTGAGGAGAGAGAAGAAGAGGCCAGAAGGATGGCGAGTGAGGAGGCGGAGACGGGATTCGATCTGAGCCGAGGACCGCTGCTGAGAGTGAAAGTGCTCGTGCTTGAAGAAGAGCAACACGTAGTGCTCTTCACGATGCACCACGTCGTGAGCGATGCGTGGTCTGTAGGGATTCTAATCAGGGAAGTTGGAACGCTCTACCAGGCATTTAGTACGGGAGAGCCTTCACCGCTGCCGGAACTGGAGATCCAATACGCCGACTATGCTGTGTGGCAGCGGAACTACTTGCAAGGCGAAGTGCTGGAGCGGCAGTTGAGCTACTGGCGTGATCAATTGGCGGGGATCGAGCCGCTGGAGTTGCCGCTCGACTATGCGCGCCCGGCGCTGGCCGGCTACCGAGGGGCAAGCTTGGACTTTGGACTCTCGGATGAATTGACCGAGGGGCTGCAAGCGCTCAGCCGGCGTGAAGGAGTGACGCTGTTTATGACCTTGTTGGCGGCCTTTCAGACGCTCCTCATGCGATATAGCGGACAGGAAGAGGTCGCCGTCGGCTCGCCGATCGCCAATCGCACGAGAGCGGAGACTGAAGCGCTGATTGGATTCTTCACCAATACCCTGGTGTTGCGGACACAGGTCGAGGGGAAGCTGAGTTTTCAAGAGTTGCTGGGGCGAGTGAGGAAGGTCTGCTTAGACGCCTATACCTACCAAGATTTGCCGTTCGAGCAACTGGTCGAGCACTTGCAGCCTGAGCGTGATTTAAGTCGGCAGCCTTTATTCCAGGTGATGCTGACGTTCCAGAATGCAAGGGCAGAGAGGCTGGGCGCGCCGGACATGCGGTTGAGCGGTCTCGAGATTCCCATTGAGACATCGAAATTTGACCTATTGCTCTCTACAGGGGAAGTTGAGAATCACCTGATTTGCAATCTTAACTATAATCTCGACCTGTTCGAGGCGACGACAATTTGTCGAATGATCGAGCACTTCAAAGAGCTGCTGAAGAACATTGTCGCCAACCCTCTGACCAGTCTTTCTGAAATTGGATTATTGCCGTCTGAAGAACGGCGGCAAATACTCCTCGAGTGGAATCAGACGGCAGTCAGTCCCGCTCCGAATTATTGCATCCATCAGTTATTTGAAGCGCAGGTAGAACGGACGCCCGAGGCGGTAGCGGTTTGTTTTCGAGACCGGCATCTGAGTTATCGGGAGCTTAATGCGCGGGCTGACCAGATTGCCAATCGTTTGCGAATGTCGGGAGTCGGACCGGAGAAGGTTGTCGGTATTTGCGCAGAACGCTCGGCGGAGATGCTCGTCGGCGTGCTGGGAATCCTGAAGGCTGGTGGAGCTTATCTTCCCCTGGACCCGACGTATCCGCAGGAACGATTGTCATTCATCCTCAAGGATAGCGGGGTCAGGGCGCTGCTGACCCAAAAAAACTTCGCCGCCCTGTTTTCTCAATACGATGGGGCGGTGATGCGCCTTGACGAAGATTGGGGCCGGCCGGCGAAAGAAAGCAGATTGGATGAGGTGGTCGAGACGGATTGGGAATCCCCCGCATATGTGATTTACACCTCCGGATCCACCGGCGCCCCGAAAGGCGTGGCGATGATCCATCGCGCGTTGACCAATCTCATCCGGTGGCAGCTGAATCACCCGCCGTTTTCCTCACCTCAGCGGACTCTCCAGTTCACATCGCTGAGCTTTGATGTTTCTTTCCAAGAGATCTTTGCCACCTGGTGCGCAGGCGGAAGCCTTGTATTGATCGATGAGGAGACCCATCGAGATCCGGTCAGGTTGTGGGAAGCGCTGAGGGAGGATGCGGTTGAAAGACTGTATCTGCCCTTCGTCGCGTTACAGCAGTTGGCCCAGGCCGCAGATCTAGACGGGCTGTCTGAGGTGAGTCTGGGGCGCATCATCACAGCGGGTGAGGCGTTGAGGTTGTCCCGGCCGATCGAGGAAATGATAGGCCGGATGAGAAATTGCATCCTGGAGAATCAGTACGGGCCGAGCGAGAGTCACGTGGTGACCTCATACAGCTTGCCACAAAGCGCGTCTGAGTGGGTAAAGAAGCTGCCGCCGATCGGACGTCCTGTCGCCAATACAGAGATGTACATCCTGGATGATTGGATGAATCCAGCGCCGATAGGAGTGGTAGGTGATTTGTATGTCGGTGGAGAGGCGCTGGCGAGGAGCTACCTCAATCGCCCGGCGGAGACGTGTGAAAGGTTTATCCCTGCCCCGTTCGGCGAGCGGTCCGGGGGCCGCCTCTACATGACGGGAGACAGGGCGCGCTACTTATCGGACGGGAACATCGAGTTTCTGGGGCGCAGAGACCACCAGGTGAAGGTGCGGGGCTATCGGATCGAATTAGGTGAGGTTGAGACGATAATGGGAGAGGCGCCGGGAGTCCTGGAGTGCGCCGCCGCGGTGCGGACGGATGAGACGGGCGCGGGTTACTTAGTGGGATATGTGGTGCGTCAGGAAGGGGAAGAGTGCGAGGTGAGCGAATTGAGAAGTTATCTGCGGGAACGATTGCCGGACTATATGGCGCCGACAGCGATAGTGATCCTGGAGAGATTGCCGATGACGCCAAGCGGAAAGGTCAATCGGCGCGCGCTTCCCGCGCCGGAGAGGAGAGAGGCGAATGAAGACGCATATGTGGGGCCACGTACGGCGATTGAGGAGATAGTGGCAGGTATCTTCGAGGAGGTGCTGAAGCAGGGACGAGTAAGTGTGTGGGACAACTTTTTCGAGATAGGGGGCCATTCGTTATTAGCGACGCAGGTGGTCTCGCGGGTGAGGAAAGCCTTCGGAGTGGAGATCGGAGTGAGGAGCGTCTTCGAGGAGCCGAGTGTAGAAGGACTGGCGCGAAGGATCGAGGAGGCGATGAGAGCCGGAGAGAAGGATGAGGCGCCGCCGCTGGTCAGAGTCTCGAGAAGTGAGAGGCTGCCGCTGTCGTACGCGCAGCAGAGGTTGTGGTTCCTGGATCAGCTCGCGCCGAACAATCCGTTCTACAACATTCCCGACGCCTTGAGGTTGGAGGGAAGGCTGGATCTTGAGGCGTTGGAACGAAGTGTCAATGAGATCGTCAGACGACACGAGGTTTTGAGAACAAGGATCGAGTTAGAAGAAGGCGAGCCGGCGCAGGTGATCGATCAATGGGAGCCACAAAGACTGGAGCGAGCAGACCTGACAGGCCTGACTCGGGAGGAGAAGGAGGATGAGGTTCGTCGAATAGCGAGAGAGGAGGCGGGGACGGGATTCGATCTGTCCAGAGGGCCGCTGCTGCGAGTCAAAGTGCTTGAGCTTGATGAGGAAGAGCATGTGGCGCTCTTCACCATGCACCACATCGTGAGCGATGGGTGGTCGATGGGAATCTTGATTAGAGAAGTCGGAGCGCTCTACCGGGCCTACAGTGCGGGAGGGGCCTCGACACTCAATGAGTTGCCGATCCAGTATGCCGACTATGCCGTGTGGCAGAGAGAGTATCTGGCCGGAAGAGTGTTGGAAGGCGAAGTCGGATACTGGAAGGAGCAGCTTAAGGACGCGGCAATCATTGATTTGCCAACTGACCATCCGAGACCGGCGGCGTTGAGCTATCGAGGAGGCAGCGAGAGGCTGGCGATAAGCAATACGGCGAGTGAAGGTCTGAAGAGGCTGAGTCAGCGAGAAGGGGCCACGCTGTTTATGGTGCTGATGGCGTCCTTCAAAGTGGTCTTGATGAGGTGGAGCGGGGAGGAGGATCTCAGCCTCGGAACGGTGATCGCGAACCGCACCCGGAAAGAAGTGGAAGGGCTGATCGGATTCTTTGTCAACACGCTGGTCATGCGGACCGACCTCGGAGGGAATCCTAGTTTCAGAGAATTGATCAGGAGAGAGAGGGAAGTGGCTCTGGGAGCTTATGCGCATCAGGAAGTGCCGTTCGAGAAGCTGGTGGAGGAAGTCAATCCGAAGCGAGACCTGAGCCGGAGCCCACTGTTTCAGGTGATGATGATGCTGCAGAACACGGGCCGAGAAGAGTTGAGAGTCACAGGGCTGAAGATGAGCATGGTCGGAGGAGAGACCGGAGTAGCTAAATTCGACCTGACGCTCAATCTGACGGAAGGAAAAGAGGGGATCGCCGGAAGTCTTGGCTACAGTCGCGATTTGTATGAGGCGGAGACGATCAGGAGAATGGCGAGACATTATGAGCTAGTGGTGGAGGAAGTCGTCAAAGACGCGGAGCAGCGAATCAAACAGATCGAACTGATGAGCGCGGAGGAGAAGAAACAGATCATCCAGGAATGGAACGAGACCGGCAGGCCCTATCCTGAAGACCGGCGCATCCACGAGCTATTTGAGGAGCAGGTCGAGAGCGCGCCAGACGTCGTAGCTCTAATCTACAATGACCGGCAACTCACTTATGCCGAGTTGAATCGAAGGTCGAATCAGTTAGCTGGGTATCTGAATGAGCTTGGAGTAGGGCCGGAGACCGTTGTAGGAATCCGTGTGGAACGCAGCATAGAAATGGTAGTGGGGCTGCTGGGCATTCTCAAAGCAGGAGGAGCCTATACGCCACTCGATCCGAGTTACCCAAAGCAGCGGCTCGACTACATGATGGCGGATTCCGGGGCGAGGGTTTTGTTAACCCAAAAACACCTGGCGCCGCAATTCGCACAATCCGGGGTTACTACAGTCTACATAGACGGCGATTGGGATGTCATAGCCTCACAATCACCCGACAATCCGTCCGGCGGAGGGATGGCTGAAAACTTAGCCTATGTCATCTACACGTCGGGCTCGACGGGCAACCCTAAGGGTGTAATGGTTCGCCATCGCAATGTGGTCAATTTCTTCGCCGGCATGGATGATCGTATAAACTGGGATTCCGGAGATACTCTCTTAGCTGTCACTAGTATTTCATTTGATATCTCCGCGCTGGAACTGTTATGGACGCTCGCTCGCGGGATCAGAGTCGCACTCTTATCCGACCAAGCGGCAAGAGATTTCTCGGCGCAACCTCAGTCGATGAAGCGGAATAAAACGATCGCTTTCAGCCTGTTTTACTTCGCAAATTACGAGCCTGATTCGACCGACAGTAAGTACCGTCTACTGATCGAAGGCGCGAAGTTTGCGGATCGGCATGGGTTTGAAGCTGTTTGGACACCCGAGCGCCATTTCCACGCCTTCGGCGGCCTCTATCCCAGCCCTTCTGTTGCAACCGCGGCGCTGGCAATGATAACCGATCGAGTGCGCTTGCGGGCTGGCAGCGTTGTGGCGCCTCTGCATCACCAAGCTCGAATTGCGGAAGAATGGTCCCTGGTCGATAACTTGTCCGGCGGCCGGGTCGGCATTGCTTTTGCGTCGGGTTGGCATGCCAATGATTTTGCCTTCTTCCCTGAGAGCTATCCCAAACGCAACGAGGTGATGATACGCGGCATGGAGACCGTGCAGAGGCTGTGGCGCGGTGAGCCGGTCACCGTTCGTGGCGGGGCCGGTAATGATATTGAGGTGAAGATTTTTCCACGTCCTATCCAGCCTGAATTGCCGATCTGGATGACGACTGCCGGCAACCCCGAGTCATACCTTAAAGCAGGCGAATTAGGTGTAAACGTACTCACGCATTTACTCGGTCAGTCAATCGAGGAGGTAGGAGAGAGGATCGAGCTGTATCGTGAGGCCCGCGCCAGGTACGGTCATGACCCGGATACTGGCAGAGTAACCTTGATGGTGCACGCCTTCATCGGAGATGACAAAGAGGCAGTGCGGAAAAAAGTACGAACGCCATTTATAAATTACTTGAGATCATCGGTCAGTCTGATCGCAGATTTGGCGAAAGCGTTCAATTCTTCCACTGAGATTGACAAGATGGGACAGCAAGACATGGATGCTCTCCTGGAGTTCGGCTTTAACCGCTACTTTGAGACGAGCGCTTTGTTCGGAACTCCGACCTCGTGTATCAACATGGTCGAATCGCTGAAGGACATTGGAGTTGACGAGGTTGCTTGCCTGATCGATTTCGGTGTTGATACTGAATCGGTTTTGATGAGCCTGCGTCATCTAAATGAACTGAGAGAGAGTTCCAATAACTCCTCAGAAATCCTAGAAAAGTCATTGCCACAGGAAGCGGCTGAATCGAGCGCCTCCTTGATGCAATGCACTCCTTCCATGTTGAGCGCGTTGTGCATGAACGAAGGGGCTGTACAGTCGTTGAGGTCGCTAAGGGAATTGATGGTCGGCGGCGAGGCCCTGCCATCGTCGCTAGCGAGCCAGATAAAAGACTCGATTCCAGCGAGACTAATTAACATGTATGGTCCTACAGAGACCAGCATCTGGTCGGCGACACATGCTTTGTGTGGTGAGGAAATCAATATTCCCATTGGACGGCCAATCGCGAACACACAGATCTATATTCTTGATCGGTCGCTGCAAATCGTTCCGGTCGGCGTGCCGGGCGAATTATTTATTGGGGGAAAGGGAGTTGTTCGAGGATACCTGAAACAATCCGATTTGACGGCGGAGCGATTCTTGCCCGACCCGTTCAGCGCGGGGCCTTCAGATCTCCTATACAGAACAGGGGACCTTGCGCGCTTCCTGCCTGATGGGAAGATTGAATTCTTGGGCCGCATTGATCATCAGGTGAAGATCAGAGGCTTTCGAATAGAGCTGGGCGAGATTGAAGTCCAGCTTAACTCTCATCCTGCGGTTCGGGAAAGCGTTGTCATCGCATCACAGGATGAGGTGGCGGAGAAGCGGTTGGTCGCCTATGTTGTCTTTCGGGGTCAGAACGCGCCAGGCGCCGCTGAGTTGCGCAGCTATCTGAAGGAGAGATTGCCGGAGTATATGCTCCCCGCGTGGTTTATCTGGCTCGACCAGATGCCGTTAACGCCGAACGGCAAAATAGATCGTCGAGCGTTACCTGCTCCCGACTGGAATAGGACAAGCGATAGCGAGGTCTACCTTGCCCCGCGCACGCCTATCGAGGAAATTCTGGCTGGTATTTTCGAGAAGGTGCTGAACCTTGATCGAGTCGGAAGATCGGATAATTTCTTTGAGATTGGGGGCCATTCATTATCAGCAACTCAGGTAGTCTCGAGGATAAGGGACATATTCGGAGTGGAAATCGGAGTCGGGAGCATCTTCCAGGAAACGTCGGTAGAAGGGTTGGGCCGAAGGATAGAGGAGGTAATAAGAACCGGGGAGAAAGTTGAGGCGTTACCCCTGGTCAGGGTCTCAAGAGAGGGCCAAAGAGGCGTGAGGCTGCCGCTGTCGTTTGCCCAGCGGCGATTGTGGTTCCTAGATCAACTCGCGCCGAACAGTCCGTTCCACATTATCCAGCGTGCGTTTAGGTTGGAGGGAACGTTAGATCTTGAGGCGCTGGAGCGAGTGATCAACGAGGTTTTCAGAAGACACGAGGTCTTGAGGACGAGGATCGAAGTAGAAGGAGGCGAACCGGTACAGGTGATCGAGGATTGGGAGCGTCGGAAGTTGTGGGTCGAAGACATCACGGGCGTTCCCCAGGAAGTGAGAGAGGAAGAGGCTAGGAGGACGACGAGAAGTGAGGTGGAGGTCGGGTTCGATCTGAGTCGAGGTCCGCTGCTGAGAGTGAAGGTGTTGAAGTTGGAAGAGAAGCGTCACATTTTGCTCTTCACAATGCACCTCATCGTTAGTGACGCGTGGTCGATGGGGGAGCTCCTCCGAGAGGTAGGCGAGCATTATGAGTCAATGAGTAAAGGTCAAGGATCACCGCTGCCGGAGCTAGAGATACAATACGCGGACTATACATATTGGGAGCGACAATACCTGACGGGCGCAGTGTTGGAAAAACATCTGGCCTATTGGAAGGAGCGACTTGACGGGAAGCTGCCGGCGCTCGACTTGCCCGTGGATCATCCCCGCCCCTCGGTCCCCAGCTATCGTGGAGGGACAAAATCATTCTTCTTGTCGGCAGAACTGGCTCAGTCCTTGAAGGGGTTGAGCAGGCGAGAAGGGGTAACCCTATCTATGGTTTTGCTTACCGCATTCAAGACACTGCTCTACAGGTACACGGCGCAGGAGGACATCATTGTAGGTACGGCGGGGGCGAACAGGAATCGGGCGGAGCTAGAGCCTCTCATCGGTCTATTTATGAATATGCAGCCGATGAGGACAAATCTCAGTGGCAATCCCAGATTCAAGGAATTGCTGAGGCGGGTTAAGGATGTAACGCTGGGCGGATATATTTATCAGGGCCTGCCGTATGAGAACTTGGTCGAGGAAGTCCAGCCCGGGAGTGCAGCAGAGGAAATGCCCCTGTTTAACGTGACGTTCGGCATGCAAAACACACGAGAGAAAGACCTGAGGCTGAATGGTATTAAGATTGAGCCAATGGTCGCAGAAGAGGAAATGGCAAGATTCGACCTGGCATTGTGGGTGACGGAAGGCGTTGAAGGGACGCAGGTCTGCTGGACCTACCGTAAGGATCTCTTTGAAGAGGGGACTGTCATCCGTATACAAGACTATTTTGAGACTCTGCTTTTTAATATCGTCGATCGGCCAGATACCAGACTGCTTAGTTTAGACGTCTCGTCCAAGGCCGAAGCCAATTTGAGCGATAAAGAAGAGGATGACCTGGAAGACATCGACATAAGAAAGCTGATGTCAATTAAACGCAAGGGAATCAATCTGCCCACCGAGCCAATTTGATAGTGTACGCGCCTTCCAATCGAATGTGGCCACTCGCTGATCAAGAAAAGTAATAAATCAGGAAAAAGTCAAGATCATGGATGAAGGCATCTTGTCCACAGTGGGGAATACTCCGCTTATCAGTTTGACCAGGGTATTTAAAGATAGTCGATTTCGGCTCTTTGCCAAGATGGAAGGGTTCAATCCAGGCGGTAGCACGAAGGATAGACCTGCGCTGAACATCATCAAAGAAGCGATCGAAGCGGGTAAAATTAAACCCAGTACTGTGGTAATCGAGTCCACTTCCGGTAATCTGGGTATTGGTCTGGCGCAGGCGTGTGGTTATTTTGGATTACGACTTATCTGCGTGGTGGACCCAAAGACGACTCAGCAAAACATTCGCATTCTCAAGGCTTATGGGGCCGAGATCGATCTTGTCTCGGCCTCTGATCCTCGAACCGGAGAATTTCTTCAAGCCAGGATCGAACGTGTACGAGCTCTTTTAGGAGCCATTGAAGATAGTTTTTGGCCCAATCAGTATGCCAATCTTGACAATGCGAGCGCCCACTACAAAGCAACTATGCGCGAGATTGATGAGGCGCTGGACGGAAAGATTGAATATCTATTCTGCGCTACCAGCTCTTGCGGCACGATCAGGGGATGCGCTGATTATGTGCAAGACTATAATCTCAGAACGAGAATATTCGCTGTGGACGCCGTGGGCAGCGTGATTTTTGGAGGCCAACCGGCTAAACGGCTGATTCCAGGGCATGGCGCGATGAAGCGTCCCGAACTTTACCGCCCGGACATGGCTGACGAGTGTATCCATGTTACAGATTTAGACTGCGTCGTTGGTTGCCGGCGATTGGTTCGGACCGAAGCCATTTTAGTGGGTGGTTCGTCAGGCGGGGTGTTGATGGCAATAGACCGAGTCAGGCATAGCATCCCTCGCGGCGCAGTGTGCGTCGCAATTTTTCCCGACCGTGGAGAACGTTACCTCGATACGGTCTATTCGGACGATTGGGTCGAAGAGCATTTCGGCGATGTGTCGGCGCTCTGGCAAGACCAGATGGAGGTGGAATCATGCATAACAATGACATCATAATTTTGAAAGGACCCGAGGTGAAGTCGCTGCTTGCCGGGCGCGAGATCGAGCTTATGCAGGCGGTGCGGATGGCTTATGAAACTCACGCCCGGGGAGAGAGCTCATTACCTCATTCAACATTTCTGCGCTTTCCCAATAATCAGAAAGACAGAATCATCGCCTTACCTGCCTACCTGGGCGATGGGTGGGAAATCGCCGGCATCAAGTGGGTGTCATCTTTTCCCGGCAATCTGGAGATAGGATTGGACAGGGCATCTGCTCTCGTGGTTTTAAATTCGTCACGGACGGGGAGACCAGAAGCCATCCTCGAGGGATCGATCATTAGCGCAAAGAGAACTGCTGCCAGCGCCGCTCTGGCTGCACAGTGTTTGCATAACGGTAACAAGGCCGACCGCGTGGGTCTGATTGGATGCGGGTTGATCAACTTTGAAATCGTGCGGTTTCTTCTAGCGGCGCAGCCTGAGATCAAGCAGTTCGTCGTTTATGATTTAGATTCAGCCCGAGGGGAGCAATTCGGGCGCAAGTGCCGGAAGGCATTCCGCGAAGTCGAAGTAGAGGCGGTCGATGATGTGAGAACGGTTTTGAGAAGCTCCACTCTCATCTCTATCGCGACCACAGCGGTAAGCCCGTATATTGATGATCTTTCGGAGATCTCTCCAGGCAGCGTGATACTCCACGTCTCACTGCGTGATCTTTCGCCTGAGGTCATTCTCTCTAGCGATAACGTTGTTGATGATGCTGACCATGTATGTCGCGCTCAGACTTCAATCCATCTGGCCGAACAACTTGCCGGCAACCGCCATTTCATCAGATGCGCTCTGTCTGACATTCTGAGTGGGCAGGCAGATGCCAGGAGTCATGCCGGGAGCACTGTTATATTCAGCCCGTTTGGATTAGGGATACTCGACCTCGCGGTAAGCAAGCTCGTCCGGGATCTCGGGCTCAAGCAAGGCCTGGGAACGATCATCGACTCATTTTTACCTGAGTCTTGGGCCGACGATGATTAGCGTTCCGCTTGATCATCTTAGTCAGGAAATTGTAAGACACTGCCTCTTCAGTACTCTGTAAACTATATTTTCCGGCCATGGGAGCGCCCGCGGCCAGCGTGCGAGGGGTTCGCAGGCGCCATTTCCATCGCAGTTAATCGTCTTCGCGCCCCCGCAAGCGGGCCGCGCGCTCCCAGGCTCAAAAAACTTAGTTTACGAACTACTCAGTCTGGCTATATTACTTTGAAATACCCTTCTCAAAAGTCTTGAGATACCTCGAAATCGGCTCCGCCGGCTTCACACATCTTATTATCTTCAAACATCTTTTATTTGTGCCAGCTTCAATTATTGAGATTCAGGGAAGTGGGTTTACAAACTTCGAGCTAGGTTTCACCGCAGAGGCGCAGAGAACGCAGAGCCTACGCAGAGAAACTCCGCGCTCCCTCTGCGCTCTCTGCGCCTCTGCGGTGAGGGAAGCGCTCATTGCCTCTTACCTCGATTTGTAAACTTACTTATCTGAATCTCAATAAATAGAATGCGGCTCTTCTTGGACAGAGAAGAATAGGAGTAAAGAAAGATGGAAGCGGCCTTTAGCGAGGATAGAGTATAAGAGCATGAATGGGGGCGCGTAAGATGCAGAACAAAGTAGTGACAGAGGGATATCAGTTAACTCCACAACAGGCGAATATCTGGTTGTTACAGCAAGCTGACGGCAGTCATGCGTATATGGCGCAAAGCGCTGTCCTCATAGAGGGTGAGATAGTTGTTGAGACATTGAAAGCCGCGATATCCGAGGTCGTGAACCGGCATGAGATTCTGCGCACTAACTTCCATCTTCTCCCGGAGATGACTCTTCCCTTACAGGTGATTGGATCCGATCAAGTCGTTGAGTTTCGAGAGATTGACTTGAATGAGGAGGATCCCCAAGAGAAACATGCAAGATTTGAAGAGCTCTTCCGGCAAGAGACTCTTCATCGGTTTGATCTCAAGCGCGAACCCATAGCGCGGTTAAGCCTATTCCGTCTGTCGATCTCTGAAATGGTACTGGTGACGAGTCTGCCTGCTGTTTGTGGGGATAGCCGCAGCTTAAAGAATCTATTTCATGAAATCGCTGGCGCCTATGCCGCACGCTTGCGTGATGAAGAATTCTCTGTTCAACCTGTGCAATATGTAGATTTCGCTGAATGGCAGAAAGAGGCGCTCGAACAGGAAGCAGTTAAGGATGAAAGATGGAACGGGCTGAATCCGCATCTTTCTTCTGCCTCGCCATTAATGCTGGGCCTCGAACGCGAGGGGCATGCAGTAGCCGGGCCGACTGGATTTGGATGGCTGCCTAACTGTGTCTCGGTAAGACTCGATGACGAGACGACTGCAAAGATTGATCGTATTTCTTCCGCTCATAATATATCTACCGGTGTTTTCCTGTTAGCCTGCTGGCAGATCCTGGTCTGGCGTCTTACTGGCCGCAAAGATATCAAAATCGACATTCTATGTGAGAGCAGAAGAATAGGAGGGCTACGGGAAGCTTTGGGAGCCTTTGCGAGCTTCTGCCCGGTCCAATCTCATATTGAACCGGATTACCAATTCATCGAGATGCTTGAGATAGTCGATCAGTCAATCAGGTCAGCCAATAAGCGTCTGAATCATCTTCTACATCAAGACGGCGGGATTAAAGAGAATGGACGTCTCGCGGAGCGAGTCAATGCCATAGGCTTCGAATTCGAGGAATGGCCGATAGCGGTATCTGCCGGGTCGGCGAAGTTCACATATTGGAAACAGTTTGTGTGCCTCGACCGATTCAAGCTGAAGCTTGGCGGGTACCGGAAAGCAGATGGCATTACGACCGAGATCCAGTACGACCCTGCGCTCTTCGCGGAGGAGAGTATCGAGTTGATTAAGGAGCGATATCTAAGATTGATCGAAAGCGCGGTTGAGGATGAACGGGCGCTGATCGGGGATTACGAGGGAAGACGAGATGGGCAGGCGAAGGCGCATAGCTATCAGACAGAGAAGGCAATGAGGGGCGTAGGGAAGGATGGCGCGCCCCCGTTGATCAGAGCGCCGAGGGGGAGGAAGGCGCCTCTATCGTTCGCGCAGCAGAGATTGTGGTTTTTAGATCAACTCGTACCGAACAATCCATTCTACAACATCCCCGGCGCCGTGAGACTCGAGGGGAGATTGGACCTTGAGATCTTGGAGAGAGTGATCAATGAGATTATCAGAAGGCATGAGGTGCTCAGGACGAGGATCGAACTGGATGAGAGCGAGCCGATACAGATAATTGAGGAATGGACGCCTCGGAGATTGGAGATCGAAGACCTGTCAAGCCTGAACCGGGAAGAGGGAGAAGAAGAAGCCAAGAGGATCGCGAGAGATGAGGCGAGGACGGGATTCGACCTCAGGCGAGGGCCGCTGTTGAGAGTGAAGGTACTCAAGCTTGAAGCGGAGCGCTACGTGGCGCTCTTCACCATGCACCACATCATGAGCGATGGATGGTCGATGGGAATCCTGGTAAGGGAAGTAGGAACGCTCTACCAGGCATACACGGAGGGAAAGGATTCCCCGCTGCCGGAGCTGGCGATCCAATATGCCGATTATGCCGTCTGGCAACGGAACTACTTGCAGGGCGAAGTGTTGGAGCGGCAACTGAGCTATTGGCGTAAGCAACTGGCGGGGGCGCCGCCGCTGGAACTGCCTACTGACTATCAGCGCCCTGCAGCGGCCAGCTACCGCGGAGCGGGCCTCAACTTCGAACTCTCGCAAGAGCTGGCCGAGGGACTCCGGGCGCTCAGCCGGCAAGAAGGCGCAACGCTTTTTATGACGTTGCTCGCAGCATTCCAGACGCTGCTGGGACGCTACTCCGGACAAAAGGACGTGGCGGTTGGGACGATGATCGCCAATCGTAACCAATCGGAGACAGAGAGTTTGATCGGGTTTTTCGTTAATCAGCTCGTGTTGCGAACCGATCTGAGTGGGAATCAGGGCTTCCGAGGATTGCTCAGAAGAGTACGTCAGGTGGCGCTGGAGTCCTATGCGCATCAAGACTTGTCCTTTGAGCAGCTGGTAGAGGAACTGGCGCCGGAACGTGACCTCAGTCGTGCGCCTCTGTGCCAGGTCGTGTTTGCTCTGCAGAACATGCCTCAAGCGCGATTGAAGTTGCCCGGACTGAGCTTAAACGCTTTCGAGAGTGAGGCCGGGATCGCAAAGTATGATCTGACAGTGATAGTGCAGGAGACGCCCGAGGGCTTGTCCGGACTCTGGGAGTACTGCCTGGATTTGTTTGAGGAAGGAACGATCCGGCGGATGATGGGCCATTTCCAAATGCTGCTTCGGGGCATAGTCTCCGACCCTGATAGTCAGCTCTTTGAGCTGGCGATGCTGACGAGAACCGAACGAGAGCAGATATTGGTTGAGTGGAATCAGACTCGGACAGACCTTCCTCAAGAGCAGTGCGCACATGAATTGTTCGAGGCGCAAGCGCAGCGCACGCCCGAAGCGGTGGCAGTCGTCTATGAAGAGCAGGAATTGAGCTATGGTGAGCTGAATCGGAGATCCAACCAAGTGGCCAACTACTTGAGAAGGTTAGGAGTAGGGCCGGACATGGTAGTTGGGTTGCACTTAAATAGGTCACTGGAAATGGTGGTCGGCATGTTGGGCGTGCTCAAGGCCGGCGGAGCCTACCTGCCTCTGAACCCTCGATACCCCCTGGATCGGTTGGACTATATGTTAGTCGACAGCCAGGTCCTCGTTTTGCTTAGCCAGGCGAAAATCGCAGAGCATCTTCCAGTTACCGACGCCCAAGTGATCTGTATAGATGGCGATTGGGAGATGATCGCCCAAGAGAACGAAGAGAATCCTGCCGGCGATACGAGTGGCAAAAATTTGGCATACGTGATCTATACCTCCGGCTCCACTGGTCAGCCGAAAGGAGTAATGGTAGGCCACGAAGGCCTATGTAATTTGGTCCGGCAGCAGATTCTTGCTTTCGGAGTGGAGCCACAGGATCGTGTACTGCAGTTTGCTTCCCTGAGCTTCGACGCCTCCGTGTTCGAAACCTTTATGGCGTTTGGCATTGGAGCGACCCTGTGTCTGGCGGATGAGGAGCGACTGCGGCCCGGATCCGAATTGTGTGAAGCGCTGAAGAAGAATGCGATCAGCGCCGCAACACTACCACCGGTCGTGTTGTCGGCGCTGGACGTGGCGGAAGCGCGGGAGGTCGAGAAGATCGTTTCAGCCGGAGAAGAGTGTTCGAGCCAGATCGTTGAGCAGTGGGCTCGAGACCGTCGCTTCTTTAATGCTTACGGCCCGACCGAGGCCACCGTCTGGGCCACGCTGACTGAGTGTAAGCCGGGCTATGAGCGGAAGCCACCGATTGGGAGACCTATCGGGAATACACAAATCTATGTCCTGGATGAGTGGTTAGAGCCGGCGCCCGTTGGCGTGGCCGGTGAATTACACATTGGTGGAATAGGTTTGGCGCGAGGATATCTGAAGCGACCGGAGCTGACTGCTGAAAAGTTTATTCCGAATCTATTCAACGCTGAGGCGGGGGCGAGGCTCTACCGGACCGGAGACCTGGCGCGCTACCTGCCTGACGGGGATCTGGAGTTCCTTGGGAGGATCGATCATCAGGTCAAGTTACGAGGAAACCGGATAGAGTTGGGCGAGATTGATGCAGCGCTCCTCGATCACCCGAGAGTGAAACAATGTGTCGTCATGCTGCGCGATGATGACGCAGGGGAAAAGCGACTGGTGGCTTATGTCGTTTCGAAAGATTGGTACGACCCGCCGGTAGGGGCCTACCGGCTGCCTAACGGGCTGGCAGTAGCGCAACAGAATAAAAATGAGACCGAGTTTCTCTACCAGGAGATTTTTGAGCGGCGGCAGTACCTTCGACATGGGATTGAAGTAAGCGCGGACGGTTGTGTCTTCGATGTGGGAGCCAACATCGGCTTATTTACAGTCTTCATCGGGGAGCATTGTCCTGAGGCAAGGATCTACGCATTCGAGCCGATCGAGGAAATATATGGGTGTCTGGAACAGAACGCTGCGCGCTATGGAGCGAGGGCGAGGGTTTTTAACTATGGTCTTTCCGATCGAGAGAGGGAAGCAAAGTTTACTTACTACCCGCTGTTTTCAGCCATGTCGCGGCTGGAAGAGTACTCTAGTGAAGGTGAGGATAAAGAACTGGTCAAGCGACACCTGAGGAACGAGCAGCGACGAGGTGTGGCTGGAAGTGACGAGCTACTGGCGCACGCAGATGAGGTATTGGAGGGGCGTTTTGAAGGGCAGGCGCGAGCTTGTCGGCTGCGACGGCTGTCGGATGTGATGAAAGAGCAGGGGGTGGGGCGAATCGATTTGCTGAAGATCGATGTGGAGCGTGCGGAAGAAGATGTTCTACGAGGAATCGATGATGAAGATTGGAAGAAGATAGATCAGATCGTACTGGAAGCCCACGATGAGGATGCCGCAGGTAGGCAGGGGCGTGTACGTGAGATTGTGGAGAAGCTGGAGAGACGGGGATATGTGGTCGAGATCGAGGAAGATGAACAGTTGCAAGGGACGGGTCTATATAACTTGTACGCGCGTCAGGCAGAGTTGGTCTCTGTGCAGAAACCTGGTCTGGCAATGTCGAAGCGAGAAGCGGGGATTGCTAGGACGGAGCTAACGACAGCGGAACTGCGCGAATACCTGCAGCGGCGGTTGCCTGAGTATATGGTGCCAAGCATCTTCGTCGCCCTGGAGGAATTGCCACTGACGCTCCATGGAAAGGTCGACCGCAAGAGATTGTCGTCAGCGCCATTGATGAAGGATTCAGGCAGCGGGCTAGAGCAGGAGTATACGGCGCCCAAGACTCCAATTGAGGAAATGCTGGTCGGAATATTTGAAGAAGTGCTGAGGCTGGATCGAGTAGGAAGAGAGAACAACTTTTTTGAGATCGGAGGGCATTCATTATTAGCGACACAAGTAATCTCGCGAGTAAGAGACATTTTCGGAGTAGAAATCGGAGTCAGAAGCATCTTCGAGGATGCGACGGTGGAAGGCTTGGCGCGCAGGATCGAGGAAGTGATCAGGACCGGAAAGAGGGGTGAGTCGCAGCCGCTGGTAAGAGTCTCAAGAGAGGGCCGAAGCGGTGGTGTGAGGCTGCCTTTGTCGTTCGCGCAGCAGAGGATGTGGTTTTTAGACCAGCTCGTGCCGAACAATCCGTTCTACAACATCCCAGGCGGAGTCAGATTGGAAGGGAGATTAGACCTTGATGTATTGGAATCCGTGATCAATGAGATCGTCAGAAGACACGAGGTCTTGAGGACGAGGATCGAAGTAGAAGCAGGTGGACCAGTACAGGTGATCGACGAATGGGAACATTGGAAGTTGGACCGAACTGACCTGAAGAGCTTGACTCGGGATGAGGCAGAGAACGAAGTCCGGAAAATGGCGAGAGAGGAGGCGGGGACAGGATTCGATCTGATGCGAGGGCCGCTGCTGAGAGTCAAAGTGCTCGAACTTGAGGAGGACGAGCACGTGGCGCTCTTTACCATGCACCACATCGTGAGCGATGGGTGGTCGATGGAAATCCTAAGCCGCGAAGTCGGAGCGCTCTACCAGGCATACATCGCAGGAGCGTCCTCGCCTCTGCCGGAACTGCAGATCCAGTATGCCGACTATGCTGTGTGGCAGAGAGAGTATCTGGCCGGGGGAGTATTGGAAGGCGAGATCGGATACTGGAAGGAGCAACTAAAGAACGCAGCGGTATTGGGGCTCCCCACCGACCACCCGAGACCGGCGGCGCCAAGCTACCGAGGAGGTAGCGAGAGGCTGGCAATAGGTAAGGAGTCAAGTGAAGGTCTGAGGAGACTCAGTCAGCGAGAAGGGGCCACACTATTTATGACGCTGATGGCGGCCTTCAAGGTGGTCTTGATGAGGTGGAGCGGAGAGGAGGATCTCAGTGTCGGAACGGTGATCGCGAACCGCACCCGGAGAGAGGTGGAAGGGCTGATCGGATTCTTCGTCAACACGCTGGTCATGAGGACCGACCTCGGAGGGAACCCGAGTTTCGGAGAGTTGATCGGGAAAGAAAGAGTGGCGGCGCTCGGAGCCTATGCGCATCAGGAAGCGCCATTCGAGAAGCTGGTGGAGGAGGTCAATCCGGATCGGGATCTGAGCCGGAGTCCGTTGTTTCAGGCGCTGATGACGCTGCAGAACACAGGGCAGGAAGAGTTGAGGATTAAAGGTCTGAAGATGAGTATGGTCGGAGGAGAGACCGGAGTGGCTAAATTCGACCTGACGCTCAATATGGTGGAAGGGAGAGAGGGGATCGCGGGAAGTCTTGGCTACAGTCGGGATCTGTACGAGGCAGAGACGATCAGGAGAATGGCTAGACATTATGAGAAGGTGGTGGACGAAGTCGTCAGAGATGCGGAGCAGCGGATCCAAGAGATCGAGCTGATGAGCGATGAGGAGAAATGCCAGATCATCGGAGGTTGGAACCGGACGAACATTGAATATGCGCGAGACAGGCGAATTCATCAGCTCTTTGAAGAGCAGGTGGAGAGAAGTCCCGAAGCCCTGGCCCTCGTCTATGAAGATGAGCAGGTCAGTTATCGAGAGCTCAACCGAAGGGCCAATCAATTAGGGCGCTACTTGAACGGGATCGGTGTCGGCCCGGAGGCCTTGGTGGGAGTCTGTCTGGAGAGATCGGTCGAGATGGTGGTGGCGCTGATGGGAGTGTGGAAGGCCGGAGGGGTCTATGTGCCGATGGACCCGAGCTATCCGGAGCAACGGCTGAAATTCATGATGGATGATGCGGGTGTCGGCGTCGTGGTGACCGCAGGGGATGCGAGAGAAAAGCTGCAAGCCGCTCGGATGAGAGTGCTGGATCTGGGAGAGCAGTGGAAAGAGGTGTCGAAATGCCGGGAGGAAAATCCTGGGGGCGTAGTGGACGGGGAGGACCTGGCATACGTGATCTATACCTCAGGTTCGAGTGGGGAACCTAAAGGAGTGATGGTCGCCCACGGGAATCTGACCGGCTTGCTGAAAGTGAGTGAGCGCAGCTTCGGCTTTGAGGCGGAAGAAGAGATGTTGTGCCTGGCCAGTTTCTCATTCGACATCTCGTTGTTCGAGCTGTTGAACCCGCTGGTAGTGGGAGGGAAGGTCAATATCGTAAGCCGTGAGCGGATACTGGGAATGGGCGAGTTGCTTGAGGAATTGAAGAAAGTAAATGTCGTCCACGCCGTGCCGAGCCTGATGAAACAAATAATCGAGGGCATGAAGCGAGAGCCTATCGACAATCAATCCTATGAAAATATAGAGAAGGTCTTTGTCGGAGGAGAGTTAGTGCCATCGGATTTACTGAAAGAGCTGAGGGAGACCTTTAAAGAAGCGCGAATCGAGGTGCTGTACGGGCCGACGGAAGGAACGATCATTTGCACCAGCCATACCGTGGGGTCAAGCCAAGCCGGAACGAAGAGTCTCATCGGAAGTCCGCTCAATAACGCAAGCGTCAGAATCTATGACGAGAATAACGAATTGTCGCCGATCGGAGTCCGAGGCGAGTTGAGGATAGGAGGAGAAGGAGTAACGAGAGGGTACCTGAATCGACCTGAGCTGACGGCGGAAAGGTATACCCCGGACGCCTATAGCCCGGAGGCCGGAGCGAGGATGTACCGGACGGGAGACCTTGGGAGGTACGAGTCGGATGGGGAGATCGAGTTTTTGGGCAGGAGGGACGATCAGGTCAAGGTGCGGGGATACCGGATCGAGCCTGGAGAGATCGAGGCAGTGCTCGACGAGCACCGGTGTGTGAAGCAGAGCGTGGTGGTGGCGAGAGAGGATGAGAGAGGCGCCAAGCGACTGGTCGGGTACGTGGTGGGAGTGGAAGGGGTGACGGCTGCGGAGCTGAAGAAGCATCTGCGAGAGAGGCTGCCGGAGTACATGGCGCCGGAAGTGATTCTGGTGTTGGAAGAGCTGCCACTGACAGCGAATGGGAAGATAGATCGGAAGAGATTGCCGGGAGTGGAAAGCGCCGTCGGCCAATCCGAGCGGGAGTATGCGGAGGCGCGGACGCCGGCAGAGG
>Ga0209382_10003617_pt1 | contig 21298 bp, 15 predicted proteins | sample SoiMetdeltSBSDD5_FD_187599 | JGI IMG/M metagenome (GOLD analysis project Ga0209382, IMG submission 187599) | Bulk soil microbial communities from a Populus tree surrounding site in Tennessee, USA - Soil MetaG P. deltoides SBSDD5 (SPAdes) (version 2) | ecosystem: Environmental > Terrestrial >... | reverse complement strand
ACCCAGTACGCGCTCGGCTACGTCTCGAGCAACCCGATGCGCGACGGCAAGTGGCGGCGCATCGCCATCGAGACCGCCCAGGGCAACCTGATGCTCCGGCACAAGCAGGGCTACTACGCGGGCGCCTTGCGCGCGCTGCGCTCGGCGGTCGGGGCCGCGACCTCCGCCGCCACCGGCTCCGCCAGCACCCTGCCCCGGCGCCAGGCCACGCCCCAGAACTAGGGCCGCGGTCCCCGGCCGCGCACGCGGCGACGCGGCGTACGCGGCGCGAAAGCGATTTCGGATTTCGGCGCCGCGGCTCCTCAGTCCTCCAGACGGACGTATTCGTAGTCGAAGGGCAGGCCCTTGATGCCGCGCGCGGGCTTGGCGATCCAGTTGGCGATCTGCCCCGGATCGCGCACCGACTTCTGGAGGTTCGCGACGTAGGCGCGGTCGGCGTCCGAGGGCAGCCATTCGCCGCGGCGCCGGTCCCATTCCGCCTTGTCCAGGAACTGCCCCTGGGGATCGAAGGGCATGTCGGCGTAGATCCCGATGTGCCGGTAGAAGCGCTTCGAGGGAAGCGCGAGCCGCGCCGACAGGCCCGCCTCCGCCAGCCGCTTGTTCCACCGGTCGACGCCGCGCTGGCAGTCCTCGATGTAGGCGTCGCGCAGGACCTCGTTCATCGCGTTGCGCAGGGGGACATCCTCCTCCGCGACCCGACCGTCCCTGGGAACGGTCATGCGATAGGTCTCGCTCAGGGCGAGATGGTCCTGGTACGTCTCTTCCTTGTAGCGGCCCTTCAGGCCGTCCGCGAAGAAGGACGCGGCGTTGCTCGAGATCTCGCCGCCGAAGAGGTCGAGCGACAGCGCGAACCAGAGGTTGAGGTAGCGCTGGATCATGTCCAGGGGGATGCCGCCCTGCTTCATGACGTCCTCGTTGGGGTCGGCCTTCATGAGCTCCGCCGTGCGCTGGACGATGCGCTCGACCCCCGTCTCGCCCACGAACATGTGGTGGGCCTCCTCGGTGAGCATGAAGCGCGTCGTGCGCGCGAGGGGATCGAAGCCGCTCTCGGCCAGGGCGAGGAGCTGGTACTTGCCGTCCCGGTCCGTGAACATCGTGAACATGAAGAAGTCGAGCCAGTTGTCCACGGGCTGGTTGAAGGCGCCCAGGATGCGCGGCTTGTCCGGGTTGCCGCTGCGCCGCTGCAGCAGCTCCTCCGCCTCCTCGCGCCCGTCGCGGCCGAACTGGCTGTGCAGCAGGTAGACCATCGCCCACAGGTGCCGGCCCTCTTCCACGTTCACCTGGAACAGGTTCCGCATGTCGTACATGCTGGGCGCGCTGTGCCCGAGCATCCGCTGCTGCTCGACGGACGCGGGCTCGGTATCGCCCTGGGTCACGATGAGGCGGCGCAGCGTATTGCGGTGCTCGCCCGGCACCTGCGGCCACACCGGCTTGCCCAGGTTGTCGCCGAAGCCGATGGTGCGGTCCGACTGCGGATCGGCCAGGAAGATGCCCCAGCGGTAGTCCGGCATCTTCACGTAGTCGAAGTGGGCCCAGCCTTCCGCGTCCACGCTGATCGCCGTACGCAGCCAGATGTCGGTGGTCTGGAAGCCGCTCGGGCCCATGTCCATCCACCACTGGATGTAATCGGGCTGCCACTGCTCGAGCGCGCGCAGCAGGCGCTTGTCCTGCGCGAGGTCGACGTTGTTGGGGATCTTGGACGACAGGTCGACGTTAGACATGATTGCCTGCTTATTAAGTCAGGGGGGGCACTCACACATCATTCGCGATGGGTGTTCGCGGACCCCCCCTGAAACCCCCCTCGCAACGCGCCGCCGCTGCGCGGCGCCGCCTTGCTCTACGTGCCCCTTGCCCTACGACACCTGCCCTAGGTTCTCGTCCAACTGAATCGCGCCCTTTCCGGCCGTCCGTACAGGGTCAGCGCGCCTTTCTCCCCCACCGCGTTCGGGCGCTGGAAGATCCAGTTCTGCCAGGCGGAGAGGCGGCCGAAGATCTTGGTCTCCATCGTCTCCGGACCCGCGAAGCGCAGGTTCGCCTCCATGCCGGTGAGCGCGTCCGGAGAGATGCTGGCGCGCTCTTCGAGGGCCAGGCGGACCTCGTCCTCCCAGTCGATCTCGTCCGGAGCGAAGGTGACGAGCCCCGCCGCCAGCGCCTCATCCGCGTCGTACTCGCGACCCACCTCGAGGCCATCCACCCCGCCCCCGAGGAATCGCGTGGCCAGCCGGGTGAGGCCGTTCGACATGGGAAGGGGGCCCATGTTCATCGCGGACAAGGCGACCTTCGGTCCGTCGTTCGCGGCCAGCATGTAGGAGCGATCCGCGGCCAGGCCGAGCTCCATGAGCGAGCCCGCGAAGCACGAGTCCTTGTCGATCACGGCCAGGAAGGTCCGCGCGGTCAGGTCCAGGCGCTTCAGGACGCGCTTCATGTGCTGCCGGACCTCGTTCACGAACCAGTCGTCCTTGCCCTCTTCCAGCGCCGCGTCCACGGCCAGGACGCGAGCGGCCTCGCCCCGCGTCTGGAGCACGACCACGCCGATCTCGGGACGGTTGAAGCGCAGCTCGAGCAGGGCGTCGTCCAGCTCGCGGAAGGCCCGCAAGGCCCACAGGTCGCTCCCCCGCTCGCGCATGGCCGCCGCCGTGGCCGGCTCGTCGCCCTCCGGGCCGCGCATGGTGAGCCGCGCCACCCGCTCGCCGGAGTCGATGGCGAGCGTGACGTAGCGATGCTCGACGCCCGCCTCCGTGTATTTCCCTTCCAGAGGGGCCAGGGCGACACCGGGGCCCTGCTTCTCCGGGGACTGCGCGGCCAGCGCCTTCGCGCGCTCGGCGATACGCGCCGGGAACTTCGACAGCGGCACCGTCTCGTCCACCAGCCGCCATTGCACCGCGCGCTTGCCCTTCACGCCTTCGCCGAGGCTCGAGAACACGTCGGCCAGGTCGCGCCGCACCTTGCGCTTGTCCACCACGCGCGTGAGCCCGCCCGTCCCCGGCAGCACGCCCAGAAGGGGCACCTCGGGCAGGCTGACCGCGGAGGAGGCGTCGTCCACGAGCAGGATCTCGTCGCAGGCCAGGGCCAGCTCGTAGCCTCCGCCCGCGCAGGGGCCGTTGACCGCGGCCAGGGCCTTGAGTCCGGAGTGCTGTGACGCGTCCTCGAGAGACAGGCGCGTCTCGTTCGTGTACTTGCAGAAGTTGACCTTGAAGGCGTGGGTCGAGGACCCGAGCATGTAGATGTTGGCCCCCGAGCAGAACACGCGGTCCCGCGCGCTCGTCACCACCACCGTGCGTACTTCCGGGTGCTCGAAGCGCAGCCTCTGGATGGCGTCGGCGAGCTCGAGGTCGACGCCGAGGTCGTAGCTGTTGAGCTTGAGCGGGTAGTCCCCGCGCAGGGCGCGCTCCTCCTTCACGTCCATCAGGAGCCGCGCGATGGGCGGCTCGATCTCCAGGCGCCAGTGCACGTAGCGCGAGGGATGGGTCTCGAAGCGGATGGGGGGCGCGGTCGCGGAAGCAGGGTGTTCCATGTTCCCCTCGATGCTAGCGGCGGGGCGGGGGTCTGTCAAGCACTATAGTGCGTAATTATTCATGCCGATGTGTACTATAATGCAGCCTTCGGAATGGACGCGGATCGCCTTCTCGCCGGACTCGGCCAGCGCGTGCGCGCCCTGCGCCTGGAGCGGCGGTCCACCCTGCGCGACCTGGCCGGACGCGCCGGCCTCTCCGAGCGGTTCCTCGTCCAGGTGGAGGCGGGCCAGGCGAACATCTCGGTGCGGAAGCTGGCCAGCCTGGCCGGGGCCCTGGGCACGACGCCCGCCGCGCTCCTGAGCGTGGCCGGAGGCGAGCGCGCGCTCCCCGTCATCGCCCTCCTCGGCCTGCGCGGCGCGGGCAAGACCACGATCGGGCGCCGCCTGGCCCGCCGGCTGCACGTGCCTTTCGTCGAGCTCGACCGGCGCGTGGAGGAGGCGGCCGGCCTCACCCTGGACGAGATCTTCGCCCTCCACGGCGAGGAGTACTACCGGAGGCTCGAGCGCGAGACGCTGGACCGCGTGCTGCGCGAAGCGCGGCCGCTGGTGCTGGCCACGGGCGGCGGCATCGTGACCCGCGCGGACACCTTCGCGGCGTTGCGCCAGCGCGCCCTCACCATCTGGCTGCGCGCGGACCCGGAGGACCATTGGAACCGCGTCGTGCAGCAGGGCGACCGGCGGCCGATGGCGGATCACCCGGAAGCGATGGCGGAGCTGCGACGCCTGTTGTCCGCGCGCCGGCCCCTCTATGCCGAGGCCGCCCACACCGTCGACACCTCGGGGGCGGAGGCGGACGAGATCGTGCGTCAGATCGAAGGCCTGGTCGGCCGCTACTCGCCGCCGCGGGCGCGTTTCATGACGAGATAGAGATGATGCGCCTCGTGGAGGAGGAAGAACTCGATCCAGAGGGCCAGCGTCATCTCCCCCAGCGTCGGATGGGCCGCGCGGCGCGCGAGCTGCTCGTCGGTCAGGCCGCGCACGAGCGCGGTCAGCTCCGCGCGCAGGGTCCGCAGGCGGTCGAGGATCTCCGCCGGCGGGAGCGCGGCCCAGGCCGGCCATTCGGGGTCGTCCTCGGCCGCGTAGCGCGGCAGGTGGGGGCGGTCCTCGGCCAGGATCCTGCGCACGCGGTCGAGCACGACCGCGTGATGGCGAGCCAGGTGGGCCAGGTTCTCGAGCACCGACCACTTGCCGGAACGGGTGCGGCGCTCCAGCGCCGCGGGCTCGGCTCCCTCGAGGAGGGCGGGCAGGCATTCGAGCTGCGTGGCCAGCCGGGAAGCGGAGGACGGGCTCAGGGGCACGGCGCGATTATGCCCCGGCCGATCGCGGGCTAGCGATCGGGCATGGACGCGGGACGGTCCCGCCTGGAATGCCGGTCAGACCGCGTCGGGTCGAACATGGGTCCGGGCGCCGCGACCGCGACCGGAGCCAGGGCCAGGGCGGGCATCAGGCGCGCGGGCAGGACCGCGGGCTCGAAGCCGGGACCGGCCTCCGTCGCCCCCCAGGCTTCCGTCTCACCGGCGGCGGCCCAGGCGACATAGTCGCTGATGCGCTGCTCCATCTCTCCGGGGAACGAGGGGGTCGCCCCCGTGAAGCCGTTCGCATAGATGCCCTGCACGACGTCACGGAAGATGGGCAGGGCCGCGCGCCCGCCCGTCTCCTTGTCTCCCAGCTCCCGGTTGTCGTCGTAGCCGATGCGCACCGCCACCGTCACCCCGTCCGGTCCGTAGGTGGACCCCACGAAGAGCGCGTCGCGGAAGTCGCTGCTCGTGCCCGTCTTCCCCATCACCGGGATTCCGAATTCGTGGGCGGCCAGCGCGTGCGCGGTGCCGCTGGGCAGGCGCACGACTCCGCGCAGGCCCTCCTGTATGGCGGCGACGGCCTCCGGGTCGATGGCCAGCGGCCGGGCGGAAACGGCGGGAACGAAGAGCGCCTCCCCCGCGGCGCCGGTGACGCGGGCGATCACGTGCGGCTCCGCGCTCACGCTCGAGGCCAGCGCGCGGTAGGCGTTGGCCAGCTCGAGAAGCTGCACCTCGGAGGCGCCGAGCGCGGTCGTGATGTACGGCTGCAGCGGCGTGCGGATCCCGAGCTCGCGAGCCGTGCGCAGGATCTCCGCCACCCCGACGTCCTGGGCCAGGCGGATGGTGGCGGCGTTGCGCGACTCGGCCAGGGCCTGCCGCACCGGGATGAGGCCCTTGAACTTGTAGTCGTAGTTCTGGATCCACTTCGGCGGCGTGTTCAGCCCCGTGCTCACCGAGATCGGCTCGTCCGCCACCCGATCGTCGAGGGCCTGGCCGTGGGCGAAGGCGGCCAAGTACACGATCGGCTTCATCACCGAGCCGGGCTGCCGCCGCGAATCCGTCACGCGGTTGTAGTCGCTGTACGAAGTGTAGCGGTCCTGGTAGACCTGCCGGCCCCCCGCTTCCGCCAGCACCGCCGCGTCCGCGTTGCGGAGGACCACCACCGAGCCCTGGATGAGACCCCGGCTCTTCGGATGGCGCGTCTCGTAGGCGTGCAGCCCCGACTCCAGGGCGGCGTTGACCAGGCGCTGGATGCGGTTGTCCACGGTGGTCTGTACGCTGATGCGGCCGTCGATCAGCGCTTCCACGCTCACCCCGTCGCGCCGCGCCCATCGGAGTTCCGTGAACACGTTCTCCACGACGGCCGGCGCCTCCGTCTTCATCTTGTTGCGGCCGGCCAGTCGCACGGGCGTGGCCTGGGCGCGACGCGCCATCTCGTCCGGGAGGGTGCCATTGCGGGCCATCAGCCACAGGATGTCGTTGCGGCGGCGCCGCGGCCGCTCCACGTTCCCGGGTGAGGGGGCGTAGTCGCGGGGCGACTTCGTGATGCCGGCCAGGAGGGCGGCCTTGTCCGCGTCTCCGGGGCCGTAGCTGGAGAGAGGCTTGGCGAAGTAGTACTCGGAAGCGGCGGAGAACCCGTAGCGGCCGTTCCCCATGTAGATGAAGCTCGCGTAGCGGGCGAGGATCTCCTGCTTGGCGCGCTGCTTGGACCCGTAGCGGCGCGCCATCTCGTCCTCGAGCCAGAAGGTGAGTCGGATCTCCTCGATCTTGCGTGCGAGCTTGTTGGTGGCGGGGACGCCGAGCACCTTGGACGCGGCCATGGCCAGAAGGCCGTTGCCGATCAGCTGCGCGCCATCCTCCTGCACGGTCATGTGGCGCAGGAAGTAGCCGCGCACGAGCTGCTGGGTGAGCGTCGAGCCTCCCTGCGGCAGGACCACCGAGGGCGCGAGACGGTGCTCCGCCACCGAGTGGCGCCAGGACACCGAGGCGGAGGCGGCCAGGGTCTTCCACACCACGCGCGGGAACGCGCCGTAGTCGATGCCGGAATGGGAGAAGAAGTTCTTGTCCTCCGCGGCCAGGATGGCCTCGCGTACCACGGGCGGGATCTCGTCGTATTCGAGGATGCGGCGATACTCGCGCGCGAGCTCGATGAGCACTTCGCCCCGCGCATCCGAGACTTCGCCGATGGTCGGCGGCTCGAAGCGGATGAAGGGCTCGAGGTCGGGCACCCCGCCGCGGTCGAGGTACAAGTGATGGGCCCCGGCCCCGACGGCGGCGAGCAGGAGGCCCAGCGCGGCCGCGGCCTGGAAGCCGCGATGCACCACGAGCGGCCGCACGCGCGCGAGGAAGGCCCGCCCGCGCCCAGCGGCGCCCGCGAGGAGGAGCGCGGCGTTGACGGCGGCCATCGCCGTGAACAGCGCGAGCGGCCGCGGCATTCCCGCATCACCCCGAAGAGGGCGCTCGGGACCGGCTGGAATGGGGGGGATCACGAGAGTTCCTGGCGTCGCTGCCGGAGCAAGCCGCGTGCCACGGGCGAGCGGCCGCGTCGGGCCGGACCCCGGCGCCGAAATCCCTGATGCCGCTCGGGATTCGAATGAGCGCGGCTCGCCGGCGGGCCGAGCCGAAGGGCGCCACCGTGTAAGGTTTACGGCGCCGGCCGCACGCTGGACCGCCAGGCGTCCAGGTTCTTCTCGATCTGGCGCGCATGACCTTCGAGGTGGTCGGAGTAGATCCGGAGCCAGGCCTCGACCGAGTAGGGGCCGGACTCCGAGTGGCGGCCCGCACGTGCCCAGGCATCGCCAGGGAGGGCGCGCAGGAGCACGGTCGTGTGGGCGCGCACCGCTTCCACCACGGACAGCGCGGGCTCGAGCGGCTGCGCGTGGTAGTCGAAGATGCGGGCCCAGGCGTCCTGGTCGTAGCCCATGACGAGCGGGTCCTTCTCCGCCAGCACGTAGCGGAGGCGCATGGCGCCGTTCATCTCGGAGTCCGCGCAGTGGCAGACCACCTCGTGCGCGCTCCACTTGCCCGGCGCGGGCCGCCACTTGACGGCTTCGTCCGGGAGAAGGTTCAGGGCGTCGTGGAGGCGGCGCGCGCCGCGCTCGTATTGATCGATCCGCTGCTGGCGCTCGGCCGAGGTCATGCCCATGGTGGCGCTCCTCGGAAGGAGCCTACACCCGCGCAGCGTCTCCGGGAGCAGCCACGCCGCCCAGGAGGTCGTATCCCATCTGGCGCAGGAGGCACAGCGACCAGGCCCGTTCGAAGAAGAAGAGGGGCTGCAGCGCCGTCTGCGTCACCACGGGGAGCAGGATGCAGCACAGGGTGAGGCAGGCGGCGAGCACGAGGAGGACGCCCTGGGCCACCTCGAAGACGACCTTCAGGAGCACGTACAGCAGGAACGGCACGGGATGGACGCGCACCAGGGACCAGAGAAGCTGGACGGCGGGCCCACACGAGGTCCGGGTGTGCATCTGCAGGGGGGCCACGAAATCGCGCAGGGCCACCGAGGCGAGGCTGCCCGCGAGGAGGAGAAGGAAGAAGAGGGGTATGAGGGCGATCAGCACGACCGTGCCCAGCCCCGCGCCCGTGACGCCGCCGCGGGCGATGAGGACGGCGGCACCGATGGCCAGGGCCACCAGCAGGAATACGGCGACGAGGAAGCCCGCGGCCAGCCCGAAGCGCCAGGCGAAATACGAGTTCGCGCGCTCGGCGTGCGCGGACCAGGGCCGTGAGAGCTCGGCCCGGCCGGTGGCGACGTCCTCGATGTACACGAAGGTGGCCCGGCTGCCGATCCACAGCATCAGGGCCACGACGGCGATCAAGACCACGAGAGCGCCGGCGGCGACGGCGACGATCACGCCCAGATGGGCGTTGACCCAGGTGCCGATGTCGGAGAGGCTCCCCGTCCCTGTCCCTGTCCCCGCGCCGGGAAGGCTGCCTCCGGGCGGCCCGCCCGGCACCGCCCCCCCGATACCGCCTCGCCCGCATTGCTCGAGGAAGGCGACAAAGCCCAGGGTGAGCCAATGCTCGAAGCGGAACGGGAAGAGCAGGCGGCGCGTGTGCTCGAAGGCCTCGCGCGCGGCCTCGATCGGGGAGGGCTCGGCCAGCGGGATGGCGGGCGCGCTCATCGGTGCCGGAAGAGACTAACCGATCACGGCCCCGGGCGGTCGGCTCGAATCAGGGGCGGCCGGCGCGAACGGCGCGCTCGGCGGGTTCGCCGCCCCCGAGCGCGGAGCCCATCTGGACCTTCTCCTGGAGACGGCGGATGAAGCGCTCGGCGACCGCGGGTTCGTAACGCGCGGCCCGGAACGCGTCGGCCCATTGGCGCGGCGAGAGGCGGCGCAGGCGATCGCAGGTCCAGCGCACGTCCGCCGGCGTGATCTCGCGATAGAGCTTCTCGTGCCGCCAGTGGGTGTCGTCGAGCCGGACGTAGCCATCGTTGCTGACGCCCTTGATGAACCCTTGTCGTTCGAACGAGTCGATGTCGTTGCGCACGCCCGTGGTGGTCGGCGCCTTCGTCTTGCCCAGGGCGGCACCCAGGTCGCGCACGACGTAGAGGGTACGCGCGCCGCGGACGGGCGGGTCCACCGCGTAGATCGCGTTGTTCGCGTCGAGAAGATCCCAGTTGCTGAGGATGTGCATGAGCACGATCAGGCCGCGGTAGGGCTGCGTCCCCACGAAGGGGTTGCGGGCCCAGGCCCAGGTCCCACGCGGCTGCCACCCCGGCAGCTCGGGGCGGAAGCGCGCCGGGGGCGCCGCATCCGGCGCGATGTCGCCGCCGACGAGCCGCCAGTGCTCCACGTGGTACGTCGGCGGCTGATGAAAGCCGATGGCCCAGGTGATCCGCGACGCGACGACCTCCGACTGCGCCTCCGGACCGTACTTGACGCTCCACTTCATGCCCGGCGTGTCGCGGACGTCGTAGCCGGGGCTGAATCCCTTCTCGTCCTTCGCGACGAACGTGAACACGGAACTCGGCAGCGGCTGCAGCTCGGGTCCCCCGGGACCATGGAAGAGGTCGAGCGCGGAAATGTCGTCCGGCTCCGACCAGAGCTGGGCGAGGTCCGGGGGCGGCGCATCCGCCGGCGTCGCCACCTTCGGAGCCGGCGTGCAGCCGAGGGCGAGGAGCACGGCCGAGAGCAGCAATGGAACCGTCCGGCGGGCAAGCCGGCGTGCGACCGTCCGCAAGTGCATGGGGCCTCTGCCCGCCATTTGGCAAGAACCGTGCCCCGACCCGGCCCGGCACGCACCCCGAACCCGGCCCACGGACTTATCGCATTGGCGCAGCCGTGCTTAGCGACAGCGCGCGCGCGGCCGCCCGCCTCCCGTACCGCGCGCCGGGCGCGCGCGAGTCCGCGCCTTTGTAGTTTCTGCCAGCGTGGGCCGGCATTCCACGGCGAGGCGGCTTGCGGCATGATCGGCGGCATGGAACGTCCCGCACGCATCCATCACGTGGCCTTGCGCGTGGCCGATCCCGAGCGCGCGCTGCGCTTCTATTCCGTTGTGCTCGGTCTGGACGAGGCACGGCGATTCGAGGAGGGGGGACGCGTCCGCTCGATCTGGCTCTCGATCGGGGATGCCGTGCTGATGCTCGAACGCGAGATCAAATGCGCGGGCGCCGAGGCGGGCTCGGGACACGTGCTCGTGTTCGCGGTGTCCGACCTTGCGGTGTGGGAATCCCGGCTGGCCGCGGCGGGCGTGGCCATCGCGGATCGGACGGCGGCGACGCTGTACGTCGTCGACCCCGACGGTCACCGCGTCGGGCTCAGCGTGTTTCCGCTCGGGGGCTGAAGCGCTGGGCCCTCAGCGTCCGGGCGCGCCGTCGAGCTGCTCGATGGTGGCCGTCGACGGCGGGCGCGCCGCCCGCAGCCTGCGGGCAACCGCTTCCGCCTGGCGCATCGCGCGCAGGACGTTGCCGCTGGCCAGCTTGCCCAGGTCCTCGTCCGACCAGCCGCGGCGCGCGAGCTCGGCGAACAGCTTCGGATAGCTCGTCACGTCCCCCATCCCCTCCGGCCAGTCGCTGTTGCCGTCGTAGTCGCCGCCCAGCCCGACGTTGTCCGCGCCCGCCACCTTCCGCACATGCTCGACGTGATCCGCCACCTGGGCCAGCGTGACCGGGGGCAGCGGATGCGCCGCCTTGTATTCGCGCGTGATGCGTTCCTTCTCCGCCTTGTCCGAGACGTCCCTGGTGAGGGCGGCGATCTCCTTGTCGCGCGCCGTGTTCGCGTCCGCCGACGCCTTGGAGATGAACTCCGCGACGAACGTGACCATGACCACGCCCCCGTTGGGACCCACGCGCTTCAAGATGTCGTCGGGGACGTTGCGGGGCACCGGATCGAGCGCCTTGGCGGACGAATGCGAGAAGATGACGGGGGCCTCCGTGACGCGCAGGGCATCGTCCATCGTCTCCGGCGAGACGTGCGAGAGGTCCACGAGCATCCCCAGCCGGTTCATCTCGCGCACCACCTCCTCGCCGAACTTCGTGAGGCCGCCGTGCCGGGCCGGGCCGGCCGCGCAATCGGCCCAGTCGAGCGTGACGTTGTGGGTGAGCGTCATGTAGCGGACGCCGAGGTCGTAGTACGCGCGCAGCGCGCCCAGCGAGTTCTGGATCGCGTGGCCGCCCTCGAGCCCGAGGGCGGAGCCGACCCGGCCCGCCCGCAGCGCGTGGTCCATGTCGTCCGCGGTCAGGCCCCAGGCCAGCTCCGGATAGCGGGCGACGATCTGACGCGCGATGTCGATCTGCTCGAGCTGCATCCGCGCGTAGTCCTCGTACTTCGACTCCCCGGGCGTGTAGACGGACCAGAACTGGCCGCCGACGTGGCCGGCCCGGAGACGGGCGAGGTCGGTGTCGCCGGGCGCCCGTCCCCGGATGTCGTAGGCCGCCACGTCCCGCGGCGCCTTCTCGTTCTCGCGAATGGCCCAGGGCAGGTCGTTGTGGCCGTCGATCACGGGATGGGCGGCGAGCACGCGAAGCGCCCGCGCCATCGCGGGATCGTCGGCGGCCCTGGACGCGATCGGGACCAGCACGAGAGCGACGGCAACCAGAGCGCGGGGGATCATCGGGCCTCCTGAAGGCGGCTATCTTATACGGCCCGGGGGCCGGCGGGCCCGGGCTCCGTGCGTGGGACGCGGCCGTCCCACAAGCGGACACAAAGCGCCGAGACGGGCCTGCGTCCTGGGAACCTAAACGCTTCGGGACCGGGGACTTGCCTACCCTTCGTCACCATGGCACGCGCGTTGGATAACAGTAGCTCCCGGAGGAGAAATGGATCGTCCGCGTATCGTCTCGCCGCACCGCAAGAGGATCCGGCAGGCCGCCTATGCCGGCGGTGCGCTGGCCCTGCTGCTGGTCACGCTCGGCCTGTCGCGGCTCAAGCCCGCGGCCCCCAGCGTCGACCGGTCCGGCGTCCTCATCGACGCCGTCAAGCGCGGGCCGATGCTCCGCGAAGTGCGCGGCCTGGGCACGCTGGTGCCGGAGGACGTGCGCTGGATCCCGGCCGCCGCGGAGGGGCGCGTGGAGCGGATCCTCCTCCTGCCCGGCACGGCCGTGAAAGCGGACTCCGTGATCCTCGAGCTCAGCAACCCCGAGCTGGAACTGCAGGCCCTGGACGCGGAGTCGCAGGCGCGGCAGGCGGAAGCTCAGTACACGGAGCTGAAGGTCCGCCTCCAGAGCCAGGCCCTCGACCAGAAGGCGGCCGCCGCCCGCGTCCAGGCCGACTACGAGCAGGCGAAGATGCAGGCCGATACCAATGGCGAGCTGGCGCGCCAGGGCCTCATCGCCGACCTTACGCGCAAGCTCTCCGACGTGGCCGCGCGCGAGCTGGGCAACCGGAACGCAATCGAGCACGAGCGGCTGTCCATCGCCTCCCAGGCCGTCCAGGCCCAGCTCGCCGTGCAGCGCGCGCTCGTCGAGCAGCGCCGCGCGGAAGCGCGGCTGCGCCGCAGCCAGGTGCAGGCTCTGGCCATCCGGCCCGGCATCGCGGGCATGCTGCAGGTGGTCCCGGTCGAGCAGGGGCAGCGCGTGTCCATCGGGACGAACCTCGCGCGCGTCGCCGTCCCGGACAAGCTCAAGGCGGTGATCCGCGTGCCGGAGACCCAGGCCAAGGACGTCCAGATCGGCCAGACCGCCACCGTGGACACGCGCAACGGGATCGTCAACGGCAAGGTCTCGCGCATCGACCCCGCCGCCCAGAACGGCACCGTCACCGTCGACGTGGCCCTGGAGGGAGCGCTCCCGGCGGGCGCGCGTCCGGACCTCACCGTGGACGGGACGATCGAGCTCGAGCGCCTCACCGACATCGTGTACGTGAGCCGGCCCGCGCAGGCCCAGCCCAACGGAACGGTCGGGCTCTTCAAGCTCGACCCCGACGGGGTGGGTGCCACCCGCGTGAAGGTGGGCCTGGGGCGCAGCTCCGTATCCACGATCGAGGTGACGAGCGGGCTGGTGCCCGGGGACCAGGTCGTCCTGTCCGACACCTCGGCCTGGGACGCCTACGACCGGATCCGGTTGAAGTGAACGAACAAAGAATGCAACCAGGCTCTCCGGCCGAGCGTCCTAGAGCATGAACGCGGGGACCACTCTGCCCGCGCAAGGAGATCTATGAACGCGACCGCTCCCCTGATCCGGCTCGAAGGCTTGACCAAGGTCTTCTACACGGACGAGGTCGAGACCCACGCCCTGTCCGGCATCCATCTCGACATCGCCCAGGGCGAATACGTGGCCATCTCGGGCCCTTCCGGCTGCGGCAAATCCACGCTGCTGTCGATCCTCGGCCTGCTCGACACCCCCACCGGAGGCACCTACACCATCGCCGGCGAGCCCGTTCAAGATCTTGATCTCGGCAAGCGCGCCCGCATCCGCAACCGCGACGTCGGGTTCATCTTCCAGAGCTTCAACCTGATCGGCGACCTCACCGTGTTCGAGAACGTCGAGCTGCCCCTCACCTATCGCGGCATGCCCTCCGCGGAGCGCCGCGAGCGCGTCAAGGAGGCGCTCGAGCGCGTCGGCATGGGCCATCGCGCCAAGCACCTGCCCAGCCAGCTCTCGGGCGGTCAGCAGCAGAGGGTCGCCGTCGCGCGGGCCATCGTGGGCAAGCCCAAGGTCATGCTCGCGGACGAGCCCACCGGGAACCTCGACTCGAAGAACGGGGAGGCGGTGATGGACCTCCTGCGCGAGCTGCACCGGGCCGGGTCCACGATCGTGATGGTTACGCACGATCCGCGCTTCGCGCGCCACGCGGAGCGGACCATCAACCTCTTCGACGGCCGCATCGTGGAGGACCTGGCCGCCGCCGAAGCGGCCAGCGTGGCCGGCGTCACGGCCTGATCCCTCTCTCATCACGAAGGCGGTGATCTCGGGGCGCCGCGCGTAGGAGGCTGCATGGACCACTTCTTGGCCGACCTCCGTTACGCCGTCCGCCAGCTCCGCAAGGCGCCGGGCTTCACCGCCGTGGCCGTGGTCACTCTCGCCCTGGGCATCGGCGCGAACACCGCGATGTTCAGCCTCGTGCGCGGCGTGCTCCTGCGCCCCCTGCCCTATCCGCAGGCGGAGCGGCTCGTGACCGCCGGCCTCTCCGTTCCCGACTACGAGGACCTGCGGCGCGCCGCCACCGTCTTCGACGAGACCGCGGTGTGGGCCTCCAACCTCTACGTCCTCGGGGGCGAGGGCGGCGGCGAGCAGGTGCGGGGGGCGATCGTGTCCGAGCGGTTCTTCCCGATGCTGGGCGGAGCCGCCCTCGGTCGCGCGATCACCCAGGCCGACGTGCGCGAGAACGTCGCCGTCCTCGGCCATCGCCTGTGGACGCGCCGGTTCGGCGCCGACCCCGCCGTCGTGGGCCGCCCCATCCGCCTGTCCGGCGAGAGCTACACCGTCATCGGCGTGATGCCGCCCGAGTTCCAGTTCCCGAACGGGCAGTTCGACCTCTGGGTCCCGATGGAAGCCTCCATGGGGAAGACGCCGGAGCAGCTGCAGAACCGCAGCCTTCGCATCTTCCGCGTCCTGGCCCGGCTCTCTCCAGGCGTCACCCTCGCCCAGGCGCAGGGGCAGGTGAGCGCGATCGCCGCCCGCCTGGCCCGGGAGCATCCCAAGACGAACGAAGGCGTGGGGATCGAGTTCGCGCCGATCTACGACCGCCTGGTGGGCGGCGTGCGCACCGCGCTCCTCGTCCTCATGGGCGTGGTCGCGCTGGTGCTGCTCATCGCCTCCGCCAACGTGGCCAACCTCCTCCTGGCCCGGGCCAAGTCGCGCGAGCGCGAGATCGCGATCCGCACCGCCCTGGGCGCGGGGCGCGGCCGCCTCGTCCGCCAGCTCCTGACCGAGAGCCTCCTCCTCTCGGCCGCGGGCAGCGTGATGGGCGTGCTCCTCGCCCGCTGGATCCTCGACGTGCTTCCCGCCATCGGGGGGGCGGACATCCCGCGGCTCGTCTCCGTGCGCATCGACCTCGGCGTGCTCGCCTTCACCGCGGCGGTGGCGGTGGCGACGGGGCTGCTCTTCGGCCTCGCGCCCGCCTGGCAGGCCGCGCGCACGGACGCCGCCCCTGGCCTGCGGGAGGGCGGACGCGGGACCTCGGGCCCGGCGGCGCGGCGCCTGCGCGCGGGGCTCACCGCGGCCGAAGTGGCTCTGGCCCTGATCGTGCTCGTGGGCGCGGGCCTGCTCGTGCAGAGCCTCGTGCGCCTGCTCCACGTGGACGCCGGCTTCACCGCGGACCACCTCCTGACCTTCAACGTGGCCATGGCCGGTCCCGCGCCGCGCACGCCCGCCCAGCGCGCGGCGCTGGCCCACGAGATCGTCACCCGGGTGGCGCAGCTTCCGGGGGTGGAGGCCGCGGGCGGGGGCACCGGACTGCCTCCGGTCACCCCGCAGCGCGCCACCGGCTTCGTCGCGGAAGGCGTGGTGGAGAACGCGGCCGAGGGACGGCGCGGCTATTTCCTCGCCGTGACGCCCGACTACTTCCGCGCGCTGGGCGCGCGCGTGCACGAAGGGCGCGCCTTCACGGACCAGGACGGCGCGGGCGCGCCCGAGGTCGTGATCCTCAATCGCGCCCTGGCCCGCCGCCTCTACGGCGAGCTCAGCGCGGTCGGCCGGCGCCTCAAGCTCGTGAGCCCCGATCAAGGCGACGGCTGGCGCACGGTCGTCGGCGTGGTGGACGACGTCCGCTATTCCGGCCTCGACGATCCGAGCGAGGCCGCGATCTACACGCCGTTCGCCCAGACGCCGTTCCTCTGGACCTACGTCATGGTGCGCACGCAGGGGCCGCCCCTGGCCCTGGCCGGTGCGATTCGTCAGGCCGTCTCGTCCGTGGACGCGACCCTGGAGCCGGCCGCCATCAAGCCCATGACCGACGTCATGGCGGAGACGGTGTCGCAGCCCCGGTTCAACGTGGTGCTCCTCTCCGCCCTGGCCGGCCTCGCCCTCGTGCTCGCCGCGGTGGGGATCTACGGTGTCATCTCCTATTCGGTCGTGCAGCGGACGAAGGAGATCGGGATCCGCATGGCGCTGGGCGCGGGCCGCCGCGAGGTCGTCCGTCTCGTGACCGGCGAGAGCCTGCGCCTGGCCGCGATCGGGGTGGTCGCCGGCCTCCTGGGCGCGGCGGCCAGCACGCGCGTGCTGGCCACCATGCTGTTCGAGGTGCGGCCGACGGACGCGGCGACCTACGCGTCCGCGGCCGCTTTCCTCGTCCTGGTGGCCCTGGCCGCCAGCGCGGTGCCGGCGTGGCGGGCCACGCGCGTGGCGCCGGTGAGCGCGCTGCGCAGCGAATAGGCGCGTCGAGCGGAGGTGGGCATGGAAAGCTGGATCCAGGACATCAGGCACGCGGCGCGGGTGCTCCGGCGCCGTACCGGCTTCTCGTCCGTGGCCGTGGCCACCCTCGCCCTCGCCATCGGCGCCAACGTGGCCATCTTCAGCGTCGTGCACACGGTGCTCCTGCGGCCGCTCCCCTTCGCGGACCCGGACCGCCTGGTCTGGGTCTGGGAGACGAGCCCGCAGCGCAGCATCCCGCGCCGCGCGGTGACGCCGGTGGCCTACGCCGCCTACCGCGACCGCGCCGGCGTCTTCACGGACCTGGGCGCCTCCAGCGACTGGATGATCAGCCTGACCGGCGCCGGGGAGCCGGAATCGATCATCGGCTACCGGTTCTCGGGGAACTTCTTCAAGATCCTCGGGGTGCCCGCGCGCCTGGGCCGGACGCTCGAACCCGAGGACGCGCGGCCCGGCCACGACCACGTCGTGGTGCTCTCCGACTCGCTCTGGCGCCGGCGCTTCGGCGCCGATCCCGGCGTGATCGGGCGCGCGATCACCCTCGACGACGAGAGCTTCACCGTCGTCGGCGTGATGCCGCCCGGGTTCGCCCACCCCGCGCGCACCGAGCTGTGGACGCCCCTCGTGCTCGAAGGCGCGCCGGCCACCAACAACCGGTCGCGGTTCGTGCGCATGATCGGCCGCCTCAAGCCGGGGGTGCCCCTCGGGCAGGCCTCCTCGGCGGTGGCGGGCGTCGCCGCCGCCCTCGCCGGCGCCGATGCGGAGAACCAGGGCGGGTGGAGCGCGGCCGCGAGCCCGATCGCCTCGCGCTACACGGGCGACATCAAGCCCGCGCTCCTGGTCCTTTTGGGGGCGGTGGGCTTCGTGCTCCTGATCGCCGCCGCCAACATCGGCAACCTCCTGCTCGCCCGCGCCGCCGACCGCGCGCGCGAGGTCGCCATCCGCGCGTCGCTCGGCGCCGGCCGCGGCCGGCTGGTCCGGCAATTCCTGGTCGAGAGCGTCCTGCTCGCCACCATCGGCGGCGCGTGCGGCGTGGCTCTGGCCTTCTGGGGCGTGGACCTGCTCAAGGGCCTCTTCCCGAGCACGATCGCGAACATCGCCATCCCGCGCATGGATCAGATCCACGTGGACGCCCCCGTGCTCGGGTTCGCCCTCGTGCTCTCCCTGCTGACCGGGATCGCCTTCGGCCTGGCCCCCGCGCTGCACGCCTCGCGGGCCGCGGTGGGCGAGGCGCTGCGCGAGAGCGGACGCAGCACGACGGAAGGACGCGAGCACCGCCGGTTCCGGAGCGCGCTGGTGGTGAGCGAGGTCGCGCTCGCGCTCGTGCTCACGACCGGCGCTGCCCTGATGATCCGAAGCTTCGCGCACCTCCAAGGGGGTCGCCTGGGGTTCGACCCCGCGGGAGTGACCACGGCCCGCGTGCTCCTTCCCGCCCGGTTCAACCGGGCCGCGGATGCACCGGCCGGCCCGGCGCGCTACGGCTCGCCGGAAAGCAAGCGCGCCTTCCACGAGCACGTGATCGCCCGCCTGCGCGAGACGCCGGGGGTGGAGGCGGTGGGGGCCACGACCTACCTGCCCCTGTCCGGCTGGAGCGGCGGACTGGGCTTCGAGATCGAGGGCCGGCCGCCGGCCTCGCCCACCGAAGCGCCGGGCGCCATGCCGCAGAGCGCCAACGAGGACTATTTCCGCGCGATGCGGATCCCCGTCCTGAAGGGCCGCGGCATCACCGCCCGCGACACGGACACCACCTCCCCCGTGGTCGTCATCAACGAGACCACCGCGCGACGCTACTGGGCCAATGAAGACCCGGTCGGCCGCCGCATCGGTTGGCGGGTGCGGGGTCCGCAAGACCCCATCACGTGGCGCGAGGTCGTCGGCGTCGTCGGCGACGTCCATCACGGCGGCCTGGCCGAGCCGGTCGAGCCCGAGATCTACCTCCCCTACGCACAGGCGCCATCCGCGCTCATCTGCCTCGCCGTCCGCATGTCGGGGCATCAGTCGCTTCCGGCTTCGGCCATCCAGCAGGCGGTGTGGTCGTTCGACAAGGACCAGCCCGTGCTCGCCGTGATGCCTCTCGAGGACCTGGCCGCGGAGTCGATCACGATGCGCCGCGTCAGCACGGTCCTGCTCGGCTTCTTCGCCGCCCTCGCCGTCCTCCTGGCCGGCCTCGGCCTCTACGGCGTGATGGCGCACGCGGTGGCGCGCCGCACGCACGAGATCGGCATCCGCATGGCCATCGGGGCCCGGGCGGCGGACGTCCTGGGCATGATCGTCTGGCGCGGAGTCGCTCTGGCCGCCCTCGGGACGGTCATCGGCCTCCTGGCCTCGCTCGGCCTGACGCGCCTTCTGGCCAGCCTTCTCTACGGAGTGAGCCCGACGGACCCGGCGAGCTTTGCCGCGGTGGCCGTGTTCCTGCTGGCGGTGGCCGCGCTGGCCTCCTACATCCCGGGGCGCCGCGCCGCCCGCGTCGATCCCGCGGAGGCCCTGCGCTACGAGTGAGGTGCCCTTGAAGGACGACACGAAGGACCTGCGCTCGCGCGTCCGTGCCTTCGAGCGCGAGCTCATCCTGGCCGCTCTCGCATCGACGGGCGGCAATCAGCGCCGGGCCGCGGCCCGGCTGGGCCTCCTCCCCACGACGTTCCACGAGAAGCTCAAGCGGTATGGCATCCGTCCCAAGGCGTCCGCGGACGAGGTCGCCGGGGACGGACCAGACACGGACGCGCGGTAGCGCGGATCGACGTTCGACAGGAGGCCGGGCATGGATTCGTTCGTTCAGGACCTGCGCTACGCCGCGCGACGGCTGGGGAGCGCGCCCGCGTTCACCCTGGCCGCGGTGGCCACTCTCGCCCTCGGCATCGGGGCGAACACCGCGATGTTCAGCGTCGTGCGCGCGGTGCTCCTGCGTCCGCTCGGCTATGCGGAGCCGGATCGGCTCCTGCGCATCCGCTACGGCAGCTCCGCCCCCGACCTGCGCGACCTGACCGCCCAGTCCCGCACCTGTGAAGGGTTCGCCGGTTATCGACCCCAGTTCTTCGACGTGCCCGGCGATCCGCTGGCGGAGCGGCTCGACGGCGCCCTGGTCATGGGAGATGCGCTCGGCCTGCTGGGCACCAGGCCCGCGCTGGGCCGGGTCCTGACCGCGGACGACGACCACGTGGGCGCGGAGAAGGTGGTGGTGGTCAGCGACGCGTTCTGGCGGCAGCGCCTGGGCGCGGATCCCGCCGCCGTCGGCCGCACCTTCCGGTTCGTCACCGGCACGTATCGCGTCGTGGGGGTCCTGCCCCCGGGGTTCGCGCTCCCCGAGGCCAAGGCGGACGTTTTCGCGTCGCAATGGGCGGAATCGGCGCCGGAAGCGGAGGCGCGTGGCGCGCACACCCTGCTCGGCCTGGCCCGCTTGCGGCCGGGGGTGACCCTGGCCCAGGCGCAGGCGGAAGCCGACGCCATCGCGCGGCGCCTGGCCGCCCTGTATCCGGTCGAGAACCGCGATCGCCAGTACGTCCTCATGCCCCTCCACGACTTCATCGTGCAGGACGTGCGCGCGGCCCTCCTCCTCCTGTTCGGCGCGGTGGGTTTCGTCCTCCTCATCGCGGGCGTGAACGTCGTGAACCTGCTGCTGGCTCGCGCCGCCGACCGGCAGCGCGAGATGGCCATCCGCGCCTCCCTGGGGGCGGGCCGGAGCCGCCTGCTGCGGCAGCTCCTCGTGGAGAGCGTGCTGCTGGCCTCGCTGGGTGGGCTGGCCGGACTGCTGGTCGGCTCGTGGGGACTGAGCGTCATCGTGCAGCTCGGAGGCGACCAGATCCCCGCGCTTTCGTCCGTGCGCCTCGATCCCTGGGTGCTCGCCTTCACCGCCGGCGTGTCCCTGCTGACCGGCGTGCTGTTCGGCCTCGCTCCGGGGTGGCAGGCGGCGGGCCGGTCCGTGGCGCCGGAGCTCAAGGACGGCGCGCGCTCGATCGACGCGCCCGGGCGGGAGAGGATCCGGCGGCTGCTCGTCGCCTCGGAGATCGCGCTCTCCGTCGTGCTGCTGGCCGGAGCGGGCCTGCTGCTGCGCAGCCTGCACCATCTGCAGTCGGTGGACCCGGGGTTCCAGCCCGAGCGGCTGCTGACCTTCAACCTCACGCTGCCCATGAACCCGTACCGCGACATCCCGCGCCGGACGGTGCTGTTCGAGTCGGTGCTGGCTGGAGTGCGCGCGCTGCCCGGCGTCAGCTCGGCCGCGGGCACGAGCGAGCTGCCCTTCGACCCGGCCAAGGTGCCGCAGAACTTCGTCATCGAGGGCGAGCCCCCGGTGGAGCCGGGCCGCGAGCCCGACGTCATGAGCCGCGGCGTCAGCACGGCCTATCTGCGCACGCTCGGCATTCCCCTCCGCAGCGGGCGCGACCTGGAGCCCGCGGACAGCGCCGGATCGGAGCCGGTGGGGATCGTCAACGAGGCGGCCGTGCGCACGCTGTTCCACGGCCGGGATCCCGTCGGCCGCCGCGTGGCCTGGGCGCGCGCGGAGCCGCGCGTCTGGATCCGCGTGGTCGGCGTCGCCGGCGACGTGCGCGGGGATGGGCTTGACGCCGACGACACGGCCGCCTTGTATACGCCCATGGCCCAGGAGCCGCGGCCGTGGCGCACGTGGATGCACGTCGTGGTCCGGACGTCCGTTCCCCCCGCCACCCTCACGGAGCCGATCAAGCGCGTGGTGGGCCGCCTGGACAAGGACGTGCCCGTCACCCACCTGCGCGCGATGAA
>Ga0209382_10003616_pt1 | contig 21308 bp, 16 predicted proteins | sample SoiMetdeltSBSDD5_FD_187599 | JGI IMG/M metagenome (GOLD analysis project Ga0209382, IMG submission 187599) | Bulk soil microbial communities from a Populus tree surrounding site in Tennessee, USA - Soil MetaG P. deltoides SBSDD5 (SPAdes) (version 2) | ecosystem: Environmental > Terrestrial >... | reverse complement strand
GAACCGCGGTCAGGTACAACAACCGAACAACCATGCACCTGATTGTGCGCGACAGCCACGAAGGGCCAGCTCACGTCATGTGCGAACAGTTTTGGCACGTTACACGACCGCACCGTGCCCTGGACCTGTCACCGCCACGCCCACCGGCCACCGTCGTCGACCTTGCCGAGCAACGGCGGATACGGCGAAAACCGATCCTCGGCGGGCTGATCAACGAGTACGAACGAGCCGCATAGATCCTCACAAAGCAGCAGGTCACCGTAGCTGTCGTAGTTTTGAGCCCCTACAGGGCCGCGGCTCCGCTTTCAGCAAGCAGTTCTGCTGCGCTCCATCGCGTCAGACCGTCGTCATCGGACAGTACGTTCGCTGCCTTCGCCAACAGCTCATCGATCGGCATCCGCCAGCGCGAGGCGATACATCTACGCCGACCCGGCGAGGTGCTGTTGGCCAAGACCCCATGCGGCCCAGGCGGAACGGTTGCTCGACCATGACCACCCGAGGGGATCCGGGCTTCGAACGTTTTCCGGAATCCGGGGCTAGGCAACGGATAACCGGCGCCAGTGGGCGCCGTCGTCATCGCTTCGGTACAGGCTGCCGAGGTTCGACGTCAGCCAGAGCACCCCGTCGCCGACCGGCCAGATGCCGGCGATGACTTCCTCGCCGGGAACACTGACATATCCGGGTTCGGGTGGATGCTGGGCGAAGTCATGCCAGGACCTCGGGTGCCACGGGCCGTCAAGGTCGTCGCCGACCCACAGGTCGTGCATCGACGCGCACCACAGCCGCCCGTCCGGGTCGGGCACAAGCAGATCGTGCCCCATCGAGGCCGGTGCGGTGGGGAGCCGGACCGGGCCGGTCCAGCCGTCGCCGTCGCGGGCGTAAGCGTAGGTGCCCTCCCAGACGGGGCGGGTGGTCGACTCCTTGCGGGAGACCGCACGCAGGGTCAGCATTTCACCGACCTCTGGGGTGGTCACCGCGAACAGCCAGGCTTCCGCGCGTTTGGGCATTGCCGGCGGCGGGGTCAGGTGCTGCCGTGTCCACGTGAGACCGGAATCGGTGGTGCGATACAGGATGTCGGCCCGCCGCAGGTCGGCCGCGACCAGCAGGCCGTCCGTCGGGGAGGAGAAGGCGACATTGACCACGGCCAGTTCCTCCTCCCCCTCGATCCGGCTCCAGGTGGCCCCGCCATCGCCGGTGCGGCCCAACTCCGCGCCGGACACGTGGATCAGCAGCCAGATCTGTTGCGGGGTAGGGAAGTACGTGCTGTCACCCTGGCGGTCCGGTGGGGACCCGAGGGTCCAGGTCGCCCCGCCGTCGCTCGTGCCGGCCAGGTAGGAGTAGAAGGGTTCGCCGACGGCGACGGGCTGCCCGTTGATCTCATGGCCGCGCCCGAAGTCCAGTCCCAGCACCAGGCCGGCCCGGTGGGCGTCGAAGCCCCATAGCTGGCCGTAGATTCCGCCCGTCCAGGCCAGCTGGCGGGTCCAGGTGACCCCGGCGTCCTCGGTGCGCAGCAGGCACTGCATCGGCGGCCTGCCGCCTCTGGCCACTATCCGTCCCGTCGTCGGGGACACGAACGCTGCCGCGCGGACATCGTGGCCGGGAAACCGAGGCGGCGCAGCGGACGCGGAAAACTGGAGCGGCGCCGCCAGCGCCGGGACCTCTCGCCACGTCCCTGCCGTCGGCACGTTTCACCTACTTTCTGATCGTCCCGATCCGGTTCGGGCTCACCCGGGCCAACGATGTCCGCCTGGGTGAGCCGCTTCCGGTGCAACTGCGGCTGCCCGAATCTCACAGGCCATCATCACCCTTCTCGCGTTGGCTACAGTGATCGCGGCTCCGCGCGTCCGTCCCTTGGATGCGGCGCGTTCCGCAAACGAGGGCATAATGCGATATCACCTCAAGCGTCATTTCAGGCCACGACGTCAAGCAGGGCGGCAACCGGACCACGGCCTATGCGTGAGCCAGCTGTCACGCCGGCATGGAACCGGCCGCGACGGCGGCGATCTCGCGAGCCAGCGCCTCACCCGCCGTGCCGGCTCGCTCCCGGTCCTCATCGCCTGAACCAGCGAAGTACGACAACACGAACAGGCCGGCGGCCGTCCGGCGAAGCGTCAGCCCCGCGGCCGCGGCCTCGATCCGGGACAGAGCAGCCTCACCAACATACGAACAACCAACGAAGAAGTCGTGGTAAGCCGCGCCTGACGTCGGGTCGCGGGCGAAGCCGTGCGGGGACTCGAGCGGCCAATCCACTGTGATGGCGGCGTAGCCGGGTGAGGCAGCCTCGACGACAGCAGTGAAGACCTCGACAACCTCGGCGGCGACCGCCGCCTGCCGCGGTGGAGGTTCGCCCGGCGGATGGCTGAACACCTCTCCCGAGGCCCAGATGGCGACCGGATGGTTGTCCAAGCTCACGTCTTCCCGATCGATGGACAGATACGTGACGCGGGCGAAGGAACCCGGATCGTAGCGGAAGGCGGCCGCGACCTCGACTTCGACCAGGCGCTGCCGGCTCGGTACGGCGTCGGCGACCCCGGCGAGGCGATCGATGACCACTGCGCTGCGGTCGAAGTCGGTGGGGCCGGCGAACGGGACCCATGACTCGATGGCATACCCGCGGCCGGTGGCGCGTGCGCCCCGGGCCGACAGGCAGCCGAGGACAGCCTGCAACAGGTCGTCCTCCCGCCTGTCGGCCGCGTAGAACCCCAACTCCACGAAGGGAGGCTCGGGCGGGCCTAGCGCTGCGATGGTGCCGCCTTCCTCTCGTTTACGGTATCGCCGCCAGATATTGTGCAGCCTGGCTTGTGCTCGGCCCGTATGCCGTGGCGAGCTCGCCGGCCCGGCTGCCACCTTGGAAGAAGAAGGTCACGAACCATCTGCCTTCCACCTGCGCCAGGTGACCTGTGACGGCCTCGCCACCGCGTAGCGTCCAGTTGAAGGTCTGCCCGGCTTGCCTCGCGGTTTGCGTCGTGGTCTCCACCAGCCGGGTCCAATTCTCGAAGTCCGCGCCTCTCGTCACCGAGCGCCCGTACCACTCCGCGGCGTGCCGGTCGAAGGAGTGGTTCACACCCCTCGTGCCGCGTATCCCGCCCGGAGGCAGGAGCGCTGCCATGCTCTCTCGCAGGTGGCTGTCCTGATGCGCCTGCCACATCGAGACCTCGTAGGCGGCGATGGCCTCCTCGACGCTGCCGCCGTCCTCGAGTACCTCGAAGGCCGCTTCGCAAGCGTTGTCGGCGTTGGGGCCGTTGCACGGGTCGTGCTCCTCGAAGTCCGCCGGGCGCAGCTTGAGATCGTCGGTGCGGCCGAAGAACCACATCCAGGCGTGGCGCCGCTGTTCTTCCCGTACCTCGCGATCGACCTGTTCTTGTTCGCCGCGGGAGCGCTGCGAGATCCTGCCGCAAGTCGGGTGGTTGTACAGGTCTCCGCCGGGCCGGCACGCCGGCGGGACATACCTGCCCCCACTGCCGTGGTTCCGCGCGCGGGCGCAGTCGATATCCCGGCAAGGTTCCTCGTCGCCGCCGCCTCCTCCTCCGCCGCCGAGGTCGTTGAGGTGGCCGTCGTACTCAATGCGGTTGATCGGGTTGCCGCTGCCGAACGCGTACCGGTTGGCGGTGAACGGGTCGGTCAGCAGGTTCATGTCGGCGAGCGCGCCGTTGTACATGTCCCGCGTCAGGAACCGGTTCAGGCCGGGGCTGTAGTCGCGGAAACCCATGTCGTAGTCGCCGGAGATCTGGTCCCAGCGCTTGGCGTTGAACCGGTACGGGTTGTACGGCTCCTTCGTCGGGTTGGCGGTGTCGGGCTTGTCGACGCCGGTGAAGCGGGCGTCGTCGTTGCCGCCGTAGGCCGTGTACCCGTAGGTCGCCTTCGTGTTGCCGGTCGCGTCGGTGAGCTGTTCGACGTCGCTGTGCGGGTTGTAGCCGTAGAAGGCGGATTCCTTGGTGCCGTTGGTGTTGTGCGTCACCTGGCCGAGCCGTTCACCCCACGGCAGGTACTGGTAGGACTTGGTGATGCGGCCGGCGACCTCCTCGTCGAGGACCTCCCCGGACAGGCCGTAATAGTTGTAGACCGTGGTTCCCGCGTCCGTGGTCTTCGACGAGGTCCGGTCCAGCGGGTCGTAGCTGTACCGGGTCAGCTTGGTGGCGCCGTTGACCAGCGTGCGCTGCTCGACCACGTGGTCGAACCCGTCGTAGGTGCGGCGGTCGCGCACGACCCCGTTGGCGACGATGGTGTCCAGGCGACCGAACGGGTCGTAGTTGTAGCGGACGGTCGCCCCGGGGGCCGTCGACGTGAGCAGCCGGTCGCGGTCATAGTTGAACGTCGTCGTGACGCCCTTGATGGTCTGCGAGATGACGTTGTCGTTGGCGTCGTTGCCATACGATTCGGTGTCCGCGCCCACGCCGGTCTTGACCACCCGGGTGATCCGGTCGCGCGGGTCGTACGAATACGTCGACGTGGTGGCCAGATAGGCGAGGTGGTTCTCGGCGTTCATGACCCGGCCGGCGTCGGTGGCGCGGTTGCCGTTCGGGTCGTAGGTCATGGTGTGCTCGGCGACCACGACGTCGCCCGCGGTCTTCTCCACCAGCGTCCTGAGCAGACCGTCCAGGAAGTACGTGTGGTTTACCTTGTTGCCGTTGCCCTTCACGTACTGCAGGCGCTCGCCCTTGTCGGTGTAGGTGAAGGTGGAGACCTTGGCGGCCGGGTCGGTGGCGGACGCACCCGTGGTCACTTTGGACACGAGGTCGCGCACGTCGTACTCGTACTTGGCGAACTCCTTGTCATGCGCGGAGGTTTCGGGCGCGCCGATCTCGTTGTAGGTGAACCGCGTGGTGTTGCGGAGCACCCCGCCCTGGAACTCCCGTACCCGGTCCACCTGGTTCAGCTCGGTATAGTCGATCGCATAGGTGTCGATGCGCCGTCCCGGGCTGGAGTCTGTGATGGTGGTCAGGTTTCCGGCCGGGTCGTACTGGTACCCGAACGTGTGCGTCTCGTTGTCGGCCTCGCCGGTGTTGTCGCGCACCAGCTTCACCGCATCGGCGACCACCACGCCGCCGGCGTTCTGCGACAGTGTCACCTTCGCCGGTGCACCCGCGGTGAACGCGTAGCGCCCGAGGTTCACCCACGTGCCGGCGTTCGCCCGCTGGTCGACGGGCTTGTCGGTGAAACCGCCGGCGTGGTTGATCCGGAACGTGGCGTTGGACGCCGCACCCGCGACCGCCGGGTAGTAGACGAACACGTCGTAGTTGCCGTCCTGCGGGATCTGCAGGTCCCATTGGAAGGTGTCGGTTCCGGCTCCGGCGGCGTGGGTGCGGTAGTCGGGCCCGCGCGCTCCGTTGCCGGTCTGAGTGGACCACGTACCCGTGGACGAGGTGTTGTTGAAGTCGGAGTTGTCGACGGCCACCACCCGGTTTCCGACGGGCACCCCGAGATCGTTGCGGGCCTTGAGTTTTCCGTCGGGGTAGAACTCGTCCACCATCCACCGGCTGGTCGAGCCGCTGCCGGGGGCGACGATGCGCACGGCCTGCTTGCCGATCTCGTTGTACTCGTGGTGGGTGACGATGTCCCAGGGGTCGGTGGCCGTGCGCACCCAGCCGTTGTCGAAGTAGGTGTACTTGGTGTCGTTGCGCAGGGTCTGGCCGTGCGACGGCGGCGCGCTGAGCGTGGTGAGCCGGCCGGCCGCGTCGTAGGTGTAGATTGTCTTGTCGGCCCGGTTGTACTGCGCGTCGCCCGGGTCGTACGGGGTCAGCTGCTCCTTGACCCGGTTGAGCTGGTCGTAGACGGTCTGGTGGACGAAGTCGTCGGCGACCAAGGGTGTTGCGGTTCCGCGCGGCGTGATCACCTTGGTGCGGTTGCCGACCTGGTCGTACTCGAAGCGGGTGATGGTGTGGGTGAGGGGGCCGCCGTCGTTGGAGCGCGGGACCTTCACCTCCGCCGGCATGCCACGGGCGTCCAATGTGAACAGTGACTTGTTGCCGCCGCGATCGGTCTGCGCCACCACGAACCCTTCGAGGTCGTAGTCGATGATCTCAGCCTTTGCCAGGGCGTCGAACCTGACGCGGACGTGATGGTTCAGGTCGTACCAGAACTGCGCGGTGAAGTCGTTCGGGTCCGCGGTGGCGTTCTTGCGCGCATCCACCACTTTGGACACGTTGCCGGCGATGTCGTAGAAGATGCTCCACCGGTGCGCCTTGGCGTCGACCACCGCCGTCAGCTGGTTGATCTCGTTGTACTCGTTCGTTGTGGTGTGGCCGTTGGGGTCGGTCTCGGTGCGCGGGTTGCCGACCCGGTCATAGGTGAACGTGGTCCGCCGCTCCGGTCCGGTCGCGGTGTCGCGCGGGGCGAGCAGGTAGGACACGCGGTCCATCCGGTCGAAGCCGGCCTCCGCGACCGCGCCGTTGGGTGCCGTCGCCTTGAGGATGTTGTCGTTGCCGTCGTAGACCGGTGCCGGCTTGGTGAGGAAGACGTTGGCGGCCTTGTCCTTGGGCACCGTCGACTCCAGCGGACGGCCGAACGCGTCGTAGGCCTGCGTGATGGTGTTGCCCAGCGGGTCGGTCACCGAGGTCACGTTGCCCCGCACGTCGTAGGTGAACGTGGTGGCGATTCCCAACGGGTCGGTGATCTTCCTCGGGTACCCGGTCGGCTCGAACTCGCTGTGCGTGGTGATGTTGCCGTTGGCGTCCTTGAAGGTCAGCAACTGGCCGTAGGTGTCGTAGGTGTAGGTGGTGGTGTAGTCGCCCGCGGTCGGGGTGGTGTTGCCGACGGGGTCGGTGACCGTGGCGAGATCGCCCTTGCCGGTGTAGGTGAACGTCCATGTGCGACCCAGCGGCGACGCCTTGGCGATGAGGTCGGCGATGTACCCGTTGAGGCCGGTCTGGTAGGTCAGGACCGTGCCGGCGGTGTTGTTGCGGTTGGCCTCGGCGTCCTTGATGAGGGAGGGATAGCCGGTCTTCTGGTCATAGGTCCATGTCGTGACCGCGCCGTTGTTCTCCTCGAAGCGGTTGACGTTGTTGTCGGCATCCCATCCAAGCTTGACGATCTGGCCCTTGGCGTCGGTGACCTGCAGCGGCCGGCCCTTGCCGTCCATCAGGGTGGTGGTCGCGTGGTTCTCGGCGTCGGTGACGACCGTCTGTATCTGCTGCCCGGTCTGCCCGTCCGGGTCCGAGTAGGCGAACGAGGTGACGAAACCGGCCCGATCGGTGATGCTCTTCGTCGACCACTTGAACTTCGGGTCGTCCTCGGGCCGCGAGTAGTAGTCCACCAGGGTCGGGTTGCCGTTGGGGTCGGTGATCCGGATCAGCTTGACGTTCTTGTTGCCCTGTGTCATGTCGTAGCGGAACAGGAACTTCTTCGAGACGTCGGTCAGCTCGCCCAGCAGGCCCTTAAGCGTGTAAGTGAAGTTCAGCTCGCGCCCGGAGATGTCGGTGATCTTCTTGATGTGGTCGATGATGAACGGGTGGGTCAGGTTGGTGCCATTGACCTTCGCCCAGCTGACGTCGTCGATGTAGGAGTAGGTGTCGCCCTTGGCCCAGTAGTCGATGGTCAGCGTGCGGCGGCCGGTCGCGTCGGTGATGTAGTGCAGGAACTTGGTCGGCTTGTTGTTGGACTTGCGGACCTCGTAGGTGAAGTCCATCTGGTTCTCGTTCTTGTCCACAATGGAGCTGAGATAGCCGGCGCAGTCGAAGTAGAACTCGGTGCGCTGCGGCGAGGTCAGCCGCCACGCCCGCAGGTTCTCGTCCTTCGGCTGGCAGGTGTAAAGCCGTTGCAGGAAAAGGTGGACGCCGGCCGGGGATTGGTAGACCCCGCTGGCGTCGAGCGTGAACGCGTGCGTAGTGCCGTCCCCGTCGGTCAGCGACACGGTGCGGCCCTGGGTGTTGGGGTGCGGGTCGAGCGGGGTGCCCAGCCGCATCATCGTGCTGGCCTGCAGCGACCAGCCGAAACCGGCGACCGAGTCGGAGGTGTCCTTGGAGTTGTATGCCAACCGCACGAAGGTGGACAGGCCGCGCGACGGGTTGAGGAACGCGTCGTAGGACCACACCGCGTTCCCGGCGTGCAGGTTGTTCAGCAGCGAGGTGCCCGATCCGGTGGCTTTGCCGGAGTAGGCGTAGAAGTGCTCCAGCCCGACCTGGTCGGAGGTGGCGTCCTCGACCGCCATCGGCTGGGTCAGCGCGCCGACGGTCGTCGCCGAGCCGCCGTTGGACAGCCACTTGCCGTTGGACTTGTTGAGCAGATCCCACGCCAGCACGTGCTCGACGCGCTTGTTGCCCTCGGCCGACCCGGGCGGCGCCGTGACCTGCGCGTCGAACGTGAGCGACTCACCCGCCAGGATGTCGGCGGTGAGCGGGGTCTGGGTCTGCGGCGCGATGACCTCGGTGCCGTCCGGCCGGGTCCAGCGATACGACATCGCCCAGGCGAGGCTGGTCAGCGTGGCACCGGTGGTGTTGGTGACGGTCACGGGAACCGTGATGGTGTCGTTGGCCGTGATTGCCGGTGGTGTCCCGGGTACGTAGTAGGTACTCTCCGGCTTCGGCGGCAGGTAGGTGACCACGAGTTGCGGCGCCAGCTGCGGCTCGTCGGCTTCGCTCGAGACGAAGACGGCGCGGGAGGCCGGCGTGGACTCGTTGGCCAGCTTCAGCAGGATGCCTTTGTTGGTCGAGGGTGCCGCCACCCACCATTGCACAAGCGGGGTGAGCGCAAAGTTGCGCCGGCGCGGATCGTTGGTGAAGTTCGTCTCGGCGGCGAAGACGTCGGGGGTGAAGTCGCCGCCTGGGGTGGTCCACGAGTTCCACGTTGCCGCGGTCTCGTTGAAGCTCGACGTGAGGGCGTGCGCTTCCCAGGTGGCGAGAGGATCGCCGTTAACGCCCGCCGTCCACAGCTTCGCTTCGGCGGTGATGACCCGCGCGTTGCTGGGGATGTCGGTCATGTCGGGGAACTTGACGACCGTACGGGTGACCCCGTAGGTGGACGAGTTGTTGCCGACGGAGAGCCACGCCTGCCCGTCGATGCGGTCGAGGTTGGTGGTGGGCCGGGTCGAGGAGAGAGTGGTGTCGACGGTGCCGGCCTGGTAGATCCGGGTGATCCGGCCGGCCTTGGGCAGCCGGGCGATCTGCGTCGGCCCCGGGGTCAGCCCGCCGTCCTTGGTCTTCACCGCGACCATGTAGTAGTAGGCGTTGCCGAACGGATCAGCACTGTCGGCCGGGGTCGGGATCGCGGTGGTGTCGGTGTAGGCGCGCGTTCCCGCCGCCACGGGGGCGATGAGGGTGGCCGCGTTCGGGGTGAAGGTCTGCCAGATGCTGCGGTGCACCTGGTACTCGACGATGTCGTCCTGCCAGCAGAAACCGCAAGGGTCCACATAGGACGGCCAGGTGAGGTGCGCGCCGGTGGAGTGGATGGTGGTCGGCGGGTCCACCTCCACGCCCGGGCGGCCATAGGTGACGACGAGCCGCGGATAGATGGCGGTCTCACCGTTGTAGGCGTAGATGCTTCCCTCGTAGCGAGGACCGCCCGCGCCCAGCACGTTCTCGTTGGCCGCCTTGATGACGAAGCCGTGGTTTTCCTGGGTACGGTCGAGCCAGCTCTGCACGATGCTGCGCACGCTGAACGAGTGCCAGTGGCTGCCCTCGTCGCCGGCCGGGCGCACCACGGTGCCATCCTTGGTGAAACGCACCGCGTCGGCCACCACGGCCTTGGCCGGGTCGGCGACGTCGCCCAGCGTGACCTTTCCGGCGCTGCCGGCGACGAAGTTGTGGCTGCCCAGCGTCCTCCACACGCCGGCCGGGGTGGCGGCGGACTGGTTGACCGGGTAAGTCTGGCTGCCGCCGTTGAACGTGACGGTGTATGGCGCGGCGGTGGCCCGGTCCGGGCCGCTGACATAGTGCGCCTCGACGCGATAGGTGCCCGGCTCGGTGAGGATCGGGATCCACGTGTAGGTCTCGCCGGTGGTGGCGTTCTTGTTGAAGGCGTAGTCGGAGTTGATCGCGTGGGAGCGGTCGGCGGCAGTGGAGTTGGGCCAGGTGCCGGTGAAGGTGTGCTGCCAGAAGTCGCCGTCGTCCACCTGCGCGCTGTTGTAGCCCAACTCGCCCACGATGTTGGCGGTGGTGTTCCAGGTGGCTGAAGTCTCGGTCCAGGCGGCCGTCGCCCGGCGCGCCTCGAGCGTCACGTTTGTGGTGTTGGCGGTGTGGTTCTGGTCGTAGTACAGCTGCATTTGGGCCGAGTCGATCCGGGTACCCAAGGGAATCTCTGAAATAGGGAACTTGAGCAGCGACCGGGCTATCCCGCCGGCCGTGGTGCCGGCCGACAGCCGCCACGAGTCGTCGAAGTTGGTGTCCGGCGACTCGGAGAGCACCATGGTGTCCTGCGACTGGGTGGGTGTCGGCGCGACCTTCACGGTGGGGTCGATGACGACCGGGTAGCGGCGCTTCGGGTCGCGCAGCCACTTCTCATCCGCGGTCATGGTGATGGTGAGGCTGGCGGCGTCCTGCGTGACGGTCTGTGAGACGGCACCGGTGTAGGCGTCGGCCGAGTCGAACGCGAACGGCTTGGGCATCACGAGGACGAGCGCCTCACCGCGGTAGAAACGGATCGAGCCGTCCGGCTGCGGCACGGCGCTGAGCCCGTCGACGGTCAGGGTGAAGCGGTAGGTGGGTGCGGTGGATGGCGGGGCGGCGAGAACTATCTTCTCGGCGAGGGAGTCGGGCCGCACCTCGTAGCACAGTTTCGCGCCGTCGTCGAGGATGTAGGTGACGGTGCTACCGTCGGCGGCCGGCGCGCCGGGAGCGTCCAGGGTCAGCCAGGCACCGTCGAACTCCAGCCGCACCGAGCCGTCACCGAAGTAGCTGCGGAAGGCGTTGGATTCGTTGCCGAACCTGAAGCCCTGCTTGGATGTGCGCTTCAGCGCTGTGTCGACCGGCTTGAATGTGCCGTCACCGTCGCGGTAGTGCAGCGGCACCGTGGAGAACTCGCGCTGCAACCGGCCGTCCTCGAGCTGGAAGACGGTGCCGTGGGCGGTGCGCTGCTCGGTAAGCTCGCGTACCCGTTTCGGCTCCGGCCACGCTTTCTGTTGCGGCGCAGGGGCTTTGCGCGGCACACTCTGCGCCGCGGCTTCCCCGAGCGTGCGGGGTTGCGGTGGCACGGCCGGTGCCAGCGGCGGGTTCAGCGCCTGCTCCGGCCGCGCCGCCGCATCGTCCGGACGGGGTGGGGCAGTGGCCGCGGGAAGCAGCCCGAGCAGCAGCAGGCCGCAGGCCGCGAGAACAATTAGCTTGAAGATCCGGCGATCCATCACAACCCACCCCCGGGCGACAATGACCTGGTTTGCCATCGACGCTGCCATCGCGAGCGCGGGCGGATCAATATTCCGCGATGGAACTTTACAAATATTTAGGATACCGCCAGCCCGTCGGCGGAGGGAGCGGCCGCCGCGGCCGGATCACGTTCACCTACACCGACATCGCCGACCTGCCCACCGTCGAGGCGCTACTGCGCGAGCACCGCATCGACGTCGTCGTCAACTTCGCCGCCGAGTCCCACAACAGCCTCGCCGTGCTCGACCCGCAACGCTTCTTCACCCACCAACGTGCTCGGCACTCAACGCCTGCTGGAGGCCTGCCGGCGCGTTGGCCTGGACCGGTTCCACCACGTCTCCACCTGCGAGGTCTACGGCGACCTCGCCCTCGACGACCCGGCGGCGTTCACCGAGGACGCTCCATATCGTCCCCGCACCCCCTAGGCTTGTTTGCTTATTCTGCATGTCGTCTGGTCTGCATCTTCGCGTTGAGTTGTTCAGCAGGCGTTTCGGTACTCGTGGATCAACCCACCGAGGACCTGCCGTGACTTGATCTTCCGCGCCGGGAACGGGATGACGTTCGGGTCATCGTGGTGTGCCCGCACCTTCAAGGCCCGGTGCGGCCGACTCCCGTTGTAATGCCGCTCGTACTCGCTCAGCACGACTCGGGCATGGCGCTCCCCGGCGAGGATCACCCGGTCGGTGCATTCGGATCGGACGGTCTTGACGAACCTCTCCGCACACGCGTTTGCCCGTGGGCACTGCGCCGGGATCTTCACAGCCTCGATTCCCATACTGGCGAACGTCGCGTCGAAGCCGTCGGTGAACTTCGTGTCGCGGTCACGGACCAGGTGGCTGAACAGGGTCGCCCGCTCGTCGAGGTCGGCCAGGAGATTGCGGGCCAACTGCCTCGCCCATGCCTGCGCGGGTGGTGCGGTGTGCGCCGGCCCGCTACCGTGTGGTGGCGTCAATGCGGTGGCGCGGAGGCGTCCGCCGCGGCCAAGCGAGAAACTCCCAGCGCGACACTCGATCAAGATGTTGTGGGCTCGCAGGAACCTGATCAGATCGGCAACATTTCGGTGCTGCTGGAGCCTTACGATCTCGGCTGCGATGCCGATGTCGCGGCTGGTGATGGTGTGCAGCTGGGCGAATATCCGGCCGAGGATGACATCCTCTTGCAGGTAGAGGTTTCTGGCCTGGCGCATGGCGACGGTGTGAGCGCTGGTGTGGCCGTGGCGGCAGCGGTAGGCGGTATTGCCGTGGCTGAATTGCGAATCCCGACCACGGTCCTCCCGACCGGTGCGGATGACACCTCGTACCGCCTGATCACCACGGAGGGGTCTCCGCCGCAAGGCGCTTGAGACGAGGTACCACCGGTCAGGCGATCCTGCTGATGCGGACCGCGTCGGCGATGACGTACCCGGTCCCGCTGCTCCACCGGGATACACCGACCACGTTGACGTAGACCTGCTGCTTGCCCGAACTGGTCCTGATTGATGTACGGCGCGCGGTCGTTGTAATGGGAGTTCGCCGGATACCACACCTCCACGTGGTGCCGGTCGCCGTCAGGTCCACCGAGTACCACGCCGAGTCGGAGATTGGCTCCGGAGTCGCGACTTGGAAGTCGGCGCAGTAGCGCTGCGGCGAGTCGGTCAGCGTGCGCCAGTTGGCGCTGGCCCGGAATGAGGTCGAGGAGTTGTCCTGACGGTCCACCATGTTACGGCTGATCTCCGAGACTGAGTGTCCAGCTTTCGATATATTTGGCCTCGATGCCGCGATAGTCGTCACTTACTCGCAGTGTCCAGATTCCGTTGCGGGTCTCACTCGACAGGTCTACATAGGAAACCGTGTTGATGTCCCTGCCGTCGTAAACGTGGTCACGCAGGACGTAGGCGCTTCCATCCGGAGCGACCAATGTCACCGTCAGATAACCGGGGTGGGGATGCACAATATGCATCTCCACTGCACTGGCGGAACTGGCGTTACTTGAGCAGTCCGAGATGGTGATCGGACTCTCGGCTGCGCTCCGATTGGGAATCGCCACATCGGTGCCGTTGGTGCCCATGCAGTTGGATACGGCGCCGGTGAGGTTGAGCGTCCAGCTCGTGATGGCGGCGGGCATGGTTATCGTACCCAGCATGTCCTTCACCTGTAGCTTCCAGGTACCGCCCGCGACCTCGCTGGACAGGTCGACCACGTATGTCTTGTCGATGTATGGACGACCGGTACTGCCTTCCAGAACAACGGCGCCGGCACCTGGGTCAGCCTCGGCTCGTACGCCTTCACCGAAGGCAACACCCACAAGGTGACCCTGACCGACCAAGCCAACGGTACCGTCACCGCCGACGCGGTCAAACTGGTCCGCAACAACACCGGCGAGACCGACACCGAGAAACAGGACTACCGCTACCTATACGACCCCAACGGAAACCTCACCACCATCACCGACGCTCCCCCGGAGCGCGGGTGGACACCTACCAGGTCGCTTACACCGAACTCAACCAGGTAAAGGAAGTACTTGCAAAGCTAGACGAGGTTCAGAAGAACAAGACCACCTACGACTATGACCCCAACGGCGCCATGCTCAGCTACATCCACGACAAGCAACGCGGCGCCTTCGAATACGACCCGCGCAACATGGTGTCGAAGGTAACTAATACCACTGCCGAGAACGACCCGGACCCGAAGGTCACCACCTACACCTACACCGACCGCGGTGAGCGGCTGCATGAGGTCAAGCCCAACAACAACACCATCGACCACACGTACTATTTGGACGGTCTACTCCGGACACAGGTGGAACGCAGGGCCGAAACCACCGTCGTCTCCGAGCACACCATCGAGTACGACCTCAACGGCAACCGTGTCCGCGACGTTACCAGGAACCAGAACGCCGACAACCACTCCGCCTACGTCTCCACCACCACGGTCAACACATTCGACCCCCGCGACCGCATCGCCGCGGTCACCAAGACCGGTGACGGCGCCGGGACCGAAACGTATGTCCATGACGCCAACAACAACGTCGTCTCCAGCACGTTCAACAACGTCACTTCCAACAACACGTATGACCGCAATCGGCTGCGCTCCGCCACGGCTAGTGGTGTCACCTTCACCTACAACTACGACCCGTTCGGCCGGCTTGACACCGTCACCGCCGGCAGTGTGGTAAAGGAACGCAACATCTACGACGGTTTCGACCACATCGTGGAGAACCGCAAAACCGGTGCCGGGGCAACGAAATACACCTACGACCCGATGGACCGCACCACCACCAGGACCACCGATGCGGGTACCCCCAGGGAAAAAACCACCACATTCAACTACCTCGGCCTGTCCAACGAGGTCCTTGACGAGGCGGGATCCGGCCGGGTTGACGGGCCGACGGCGCGGCCGGCCGTCCTCGTCACACCACAGCGCCAGCGCCGGGTCGCCGACGAGGATGTGCTCCGGCCAGCCATCCAGCCCCGCGCGGACAACCGTGGCGATGCTGTCGGTGCCGGTCATGCGGTGGTGGTGTTCGTGACTGGTGCCGTCCTCGGCGATCATGAGGTAGGTGAAGATGGGTTCGGTCACTGCGCGACCCCGTTTCTTCCTTTGTGGACAGACATCGGCGTGCGCGGCCGTGCGGCCGTGCCCTGGCGGTGGTGGTTGCGGGCAGCCCGCGACGGTGCAGACCCGCCGCGTCCCGTGGAAGATCACCGCGTAGACCGCGCCGCTGACGTTGGTCACGAGCAGGGACAGGTGGCCCTCCGCGGTGATGGTGGTTTCGGCGCCCCGGCCGAGGGCGAACAGGCGGGTCAGGTGCCACCGCCAACTGCTGGCCGCTCGGTGGTAGAGGTCGGAGTCGAGGCCGAAGTGTTCGCCGAGCGCGGCGAAGTGGTCGCCGAGCGCGGCGACGTGCTCGGTGCAGGCGGCGATGACGTCGGTGGCGCACGGTGGAGCAGCTCGACACCTCGCTCAACGCGCTCACGGTCACGCTCGACGAGGCGACCCTGAAGCGGCTCGACGGGCTGTTCCCGCCGGTTGGCGACGGCGGCGCCGGCCCGGAGGCGTGGGCCTGGTAGTCGCCCGACACGCTTGGCCTTGCGCCCGGCTGCGACGCTGGCGGGATGGGGTTCGACGTTGACATGCTTCGCGACTGGGTCGACAAGCTGTGCCGCATCGAGGATGACACCGACACGGTCCTCGCCGCGCTGGGTCTGGACGGACCGCGCGGCGACGACCCTGGCCACTACGACCTGGAGTGGCCGTGGCCGAACGTTCGCTACGCCTGGATCAGCCAGTTCGACGGCACGGTCAAGTCGATCGTCCTGCACCTCCACGACAGCCGGATCGCCCTGGACGACCTGGAGTCACTCGGGCCCAAGGGTGAGTTCACGTGGAACCATCCACCGCACATCCGCCTCGACTGGCAGAGCTTCGAAGTCGAGGTTCCGGGAGCGCCGTTCAGGTGCACGGTGTCTGCCGGCTTCGAGCCCACGATGCCGACCTTCTCCCGCATGCCCTTCGAGGCCATCCTGAAAGGGCACGACGAGCTGCGGTTCGTACCCCGCATCGCCTTGGAGGTCGAGATCCGCCGGCACCGGTTCTACCTGCCCGGGGAGCCGCGACCGGGCATGGCCGGCATGGTGGACCTGCTGGGCCGGTGGAGCGAGCGGCTCTGCGTGATTCCGTCGAACGACGCGGCTGAGGTGGCGGCGGCGCTCGGTATCGCGGGCACCGTCGGTGAGCGCGGCGACGTCGAGCCGCCCCCGCCCGGCATGCGCCGGCTCCGCCTGCTCAGCCGCTGGGAGGGCAGCACCTTCAACATCGATGTCGACCTGCTGGACAGCACGATCACCGCCGCCGACCTGGAGGCGCGGTTCGGTCCGGGTCAGCAGGGGCCGCGGCTGCACGTATTCAATGACTTCACGCTGCACTACGAGCGGGTGACCGGGCCCGATCCCGCGGTGACCTGCCGTGTGCACGCCTCCTTCTCCGACGAGCCGGTCGCGGCGGCGGTCACGCACAGCGTCTCCCTGTCCCGCTACCGCTCTGCGAACGTCAAGCCGGCCCAGTCGCCGACGCCACGACCGGTCCCGGCGCGCAGCGACGCGGCGGTCGACCCCGCCACCCACCCATCGCCGGTGACCGATGCGCCGGCCGCCGCAGGTGCTGTCACTGCGGCACCCCGGTATCATGGCGCGTTGACGCTGCGTGAGCTGCTCGCGGATCTCATCGGCCGGGCCAGCACGAGCATGCCGAGCGCGAAGGCGCTGTGCGATCGATACCTGCCGAGCGCGAAGGGGGTCAGCACCGCAGGACCTAACCTCGATCACCCGGCATGGGCGACCACGATCAACGGTGCCGACGACACCTTCTTCGAGCTCGGCGACGAGGTCATCGGACTGCAGCTCTGGGAGGACCGCCGCGGCTGGGGTGCCTACGCAGAGCTCGCGATCGCCACGGGCACGCTCGCGGATGTCGAAGCGGTCGTCGGCCCGACGAAGTCGGTGCCGCCCGGCCCCCACGACTTTCACTCGGGCCCGACGTTGGCCGCGTACCTCCCGCGCGGCGATGAGATGATCATCCGCGTGTTCATCGAGCTCGCGAAGCAGGGCACGGACGTCCGCCGCGTGACGATCCACTTCGAGCATTAACGAGGTCCGCGCTTCGCTGCACGGATCGGTCAGGGTTGCGCCTGCTGAAAACCTCATCCGCCCTGGTGGAGACCGGTAGCGCTGATGGTGCTGGTCTGGTTTCGTAAACACGAGGGCGTCGCCCTGCTCGCCGCCGGGTTCGGGGTCTCGCGGGCTACCAGCGGCAACGCCACCAGCACCAGCACCAGGCCGACCGTCGCGCACCACAGGCACTACCGGAACCGCGGGACAGCCTCCACGTGAAGGGCAGCAGCGATGACCCAGACCTCCAACGCGGTACCCGCCGGGCCCGCCGCGAAGAACCCGACCGCCGCGCTGGGCAAGTTGGTCAAGGCCGGCGTCGACGGCAGCCTCGCCTACCTGCGCAAGATCGACCCGGACGCGGCGGCGGACGTCGACACCGAACGCCGCCGGGAGGTCACCCGGCCCCGTATCGTCGTCGGCGAGACGAAACGCGGCAAGAGCTCCCTGACGAACATGCTCATCGGCTTGCCGAACCTCTCGCCCGTCGACGCGGCCGTCGCGACCGCCTCGTATCTGGAGTTCCAGCACAACCCGCAGCACGGCGCCCGCGCCTACGTGCCCGGCCGGGAGGACCCGATCCCGCTCGGCCTCGGCGACCTGCGCGACTGGGGCACCGTGCTGGGCCGGCTCCCCGACGGGATGCGCCCGCCGCGCCGGATCGAGATCCACCACTCGGCGACGGCTTGCAATGAAACAACTGCAGATCGCGATTGATCATGCCGCACGCATCCCCTGATCGACCAGATCACCATTAGAATCCTGTGGGCCGTGGCCAACCTCGACGAGGCATTGCTCAACGAATTGACGGCGTTCTATTTTTGCCCGACTTGGCCCAATTTAGTGCGCACCTCGGGCTTGGTCGTGGATGCTGGCGAGGGCTTGGCGGAGGTCGTAGGATCAGGCGGGCGTCCGGGCAATTCCTCAACCTCGCCCAGAAAGTTCGGAAGCTCCATCTGCTCGCCGTGCCAGCCCTGCGCCGACATCCGCCGGTAAATGATCTGGACGCGGGTGGACGAGTTGTTCCACGACCGCCGATCACCTCCGAGCCTCGCGGCACCGACTGAGTCAACCGCATCATTACGTGTTCCGATCGGGGTGATTTCGGCACGTCGGATATGAAGATCAAGAATCACTGAAGCCCTGCTTGTCATCGCCATTTCCCTGCCAACCGCCCCACACCTAGCCGGGCGCGAAGCTATTCATGTACATCTTGGTCGGCATCGGTGCGCGTCTCTATGACCGCCCGTTGCCGTTCATGCGCCCTTGCTCGCGCCCAGCCCGAAGAGCGCCGGCGCAAAAGAACGACGCGGACCAGGTAGTCTGGTCGAGCGGCGGGCCCTGGTCTGGTGTGTCGGCCTTCGCACTGTCGTAGCCGTGACGTAAGGCTGCCGTTTCACCAGCTACAAATCTTGGTCTCGCCACACGGCGACTGGCTCAATTACCGTTCTTGGTATGGATCGGTCGCCCCCGCGCACACTGCTGGAACAGCTCGTCCGGCATAGCTGCCGGACGATTGAAGAGACTTGCACGGGCTTCGAACAAGCAGGGAACGCACACGGCGAGAAGGCCAGCTTGTCACCTCGGCAGCTGTCGCGGTGGATGGCCGGCGAAGTCAGTGACGCACGTCCGGTGATGCAACGGGTGTCAGCGTAATGGGGTTACAACTTTCACACGGCTCGTGGGGTCGCCGCGCACCGACACGACCTCGCCGGTTAGCGGTGCCGTCGCAAGTGGGCGGACATGCGTTCCGGGCGGCGATGGGAACTTGGGGATATAACCGAACGCACTCCTCCGGTGGTTGTGCTGACCGGGGCATCTCGACTGACTCCGGCGTCCCGGATTTGCGTAGTCCGCAGGGGTCTGGACCAAGGTTTCGGCTAGTAGAGGGAAGGGGGTTTGGATAGTCAGGTGTCACCCTCGCCGCGAGGTCGCTGTCGATTGGGGAACCTGCACCGGAGTAGATCGCGAGAGCGAGCACGATCGCCTCACCGTTCGAAATCGGACGCCGACTCCTGCCGGGTTATGTGCATCGGCCAGCTCGCGGGCGGCGGCCGAGTCGTGCCACACCAACCGAAACGGTGTGCGTGCGCCCAAGCGTCCGCTCAGGCATTTGTGGAGAGCGTCGGGGTTCCAGCCGAAGTATCCGCCCGGGCCGTTGATCGCCTCACCGATCGCGCAGTAGAAGCCTTCGATGTCGGTCACGATCCGGCCGTCCTGCTGCTGCCGACAGATTCCCCCGCACCCGTGGCTTTCGCCAGGGCTGACCAACGCCGTCCTCGCGACTGCTCCACCGCTGGACAAGGTCGAACCACAGCTCGCCGAGCTGATCAACGGACGGTGGGTCGTCGGCCACAACGTGAACGTGGACTTGCGGCTGCTCGGTCGGCAGCTGCCTGCGCTTCGCCCGGCAGGTCTGATCGACACCTTCGCGCTAGCGCGGGCACTCGATCACCCCAAACGGTCCCTGTCCGCTCTGCTAGAGCAGATGCGCCTCACTGAACTGATAACGACGGCCGCGGCGGAAGTCAGCCGCATCGCGCTCTCTGAGACACCGTGGCAGCCGCCTGCCTGCTGCCCCGCCTGGTGGAATCGGCTCTGGCCGGACAAACCACCGACGTTGGAGACCCTACGCCTGTCCGCCGGGATCCCCCTTGGCGCGGTGCCGACCGAGCAACCCGGTCTCTTCGAATAGGTCGCCGTCCCGCCGACGCCGCTGACTGGCTGCCTCGCCGCACCCTTACGGCCCGGAGCAGAAAGTGTGCCATGCACCGGGAGAGGCGCCAGTGGAGACACGAGACGCTCACTCCCACATCCTGACGCCCAGCTTCTCCAGCGCCCGCGCTGCCTCGTCCAATGCGGCGTAGGTGTTGAGCGGAAACCAATCTCCAACGACTGGCCTGTACTGCCGTAGCCGGTACCACTCCTGTGGGCCGACGCCTCGGAGCCGGTCGACGACGATCCGCTCCAGACGGTACTGGCCGCAGCAGACGCAGTAGACCACGTGCATGCGCAAGTGTGCCGCGACCAGCGGATTTAAACCAACCCAACCAGAAGGAGCATCGCGGTGGACAACGAACCCAAGCCGCCCACGATTTTCGCGCGGCGCGGCCGGCGCTGATCGCGGCGGCGGCGGCTGTGGCCTGTAGGGGCTCAATACCCCGGTACCTGCGGTGACCTGCGGCTTCTTGAGGATCTATGCGGCTCGTTGATACTCGTTGATCAGCCCGCCGAGGATTGGTCTTTGCCGTATCCGGCGCTGCTCTTCGAGGTCGATGACGGTGGCCGGTGGGCGTGGCGGTGACAGATCCAGAGCCCGGTGCGGCCGGCTCTCGTTGTATTGCCGCACGTACTCGATCAGAACATGGCGAAGATGTCGCTGTCCGAAGATGAGCATCCGGTCGGTGAGCTCGCTTCGTAGCGTTCTCACCCACCGCTCGGCGTGCGCGTTGGGCCGAGGACAGCGCGGCGGGGTCTTGACCACTTCGATGCCGGCGAGGACCGCATCGAACATGGCGGTGAACTGGCCGCCGCGGTCGCGGATGAGGTACCTGAACCGGTCTGCGTGCTCGCCCAGGTCCATCAGGAAGTTGCGGACCGCCTGCACAGTCCAGGCCCCGTCGGGGTTGGTCGTCGCACCCAGGACGTCGACGTAGCGGGTACCGACCTCGATCATAAAGAACACATACACGCGGGTGAGCGTGACCGCGCAGTCCACGTGTAGGAAGTCGCAAGCCAGGATCGTGTCGGCCTGGGTGCGCAGGAACTGCCGCCACGTGGCCTTCGCCCGCTGCCGCGCAGGTGGTATGCGGCGGTGGCGCAGCAGCCGCTGGATCGTGGCGCGGCTGACCCGATGCCCGAGCTTGCGCAGCTCGCCCTGGATCCGAACGTGGCCCCAGGTCGGGTTCTGCACCGCGAGTCGTGCGATCAGGTCGGCGAGGTCGCCGTTCATGCGCGGTCGGCCACCACGGTTGGGGTAGGTCCATTTCCTGGCGACCAGCCGTTGGTGCCAGTTGAGCACGGTCGCCGGGGTGATCAGCCGCCAGGTCTGCAATGGCTTGGGCAGCAGCCGGATCAACGCGGCGAGCACGGCACGGTCGGGCCAGGACAAGCGCGGCTTTGGATGCTGCCGGCGCAGGATCGCCAGTTCCTGGCGCAGGATGAGGATCTCGGCGTTCTTCGCGGCGCTCGTTCGCGTGAGCAGCACCAGCCAGCCAAGCAGCCGGCAGAAGATGAGATACAGCAGGCGAGGCGACACAGTGGACCATCATCCCCCAACCGGACCTGCCACCCGCCGCTGGTCAACGTCACATCGAAGTATTGAGCCCCTACAGGTTAAGTCGTTCGGGCGGACCCTCTGCTTCACCTCACCT